>ERZ857757.2124-NODE-2124-length-13581-cov-12.652225_pt1 | contig 13581 bp, 9 predicted proteins | sample MGYA00519764_ERZ857757 | MGnify/ENA primary metagenome ERZ857757 (study PRJEB31778, sample SAMEA3449359) | human gut metagenome | biome: human gut; feature: human-associated habitat; material: faeces | place: United Kingdom | collected 2010/2012 ... | reverse complement strand
AGAACAGCGAGGACATCATCGCCGACCTGAAGCAGGCGCTGGACCAGCTGTAAGCGGCAGTATATTTGAAACTTCTTCACAGGGGAAACGCGCCGTCTGTAATGCAGACGGCGCGTTTTCCAAAGAAAGGTGTGTCTACATGACAGTTGCAAATATTGCCCTGGAGCTGCTTATCATGACGGCGGTAGGCATTTTGGCGCGGAGGATCATCACCAAGTCGAGGGAATTTACCGACCTGCTGACACTTGTTCTAATGGACATCATTGTGCCGGCGGTGGTGATACGTTCCTTTTCCAGCATAGAATTCGGCATGGAGGAGCTTCGGAGCAGTGGCTATGTGCTCCTTGCATCTCTTGCCACAGTAATAACGCTTCTGCTGCTGGGGCAGGCTGGGTATGCCCTGCTCCGTCGGGGGTATCTGGCCCGGATCATGCGCTTTGGTATCGCTTTTACCAACTTTTCCGCTTTTGGGTTTGCCGTGGTGGCGTCGGTATGTGGAGAAGAGATGTTCTTCTATTACGTGGTGTTCACGATCCCCATGCGTCTGCTCTATTACAGCCTGGCTCAGCTTTTGCTCTGCCCGAAAGGAGAGCGGAAGCTGTCGCTCAGAGCCGTGCTGAAAAACTGGCTTACCCCGGCCATATTGTCAAATCTAGTGGGGATCGTACTCTTCCTGACAGGTGCGGTCCTCCCGGCGGCACTGACCGCCGCTATAGATGCTTTTGCTAACTGCTGTATGCCCTTTGGCATGATGGTAACAGGGATGATCATAGGGGAGTATTCCCCGCGCAAATTGCTCTCCATAGAAAACTTTTGTATGCCGGCGGTAAGGAACTTCCTCATCCCGGCACTGTTCGCCGGTATACTGCTGCTTCTGCCCGTGCCGACCTTGATTAAAAAAACAGTTTTTATCTACTGCACCATGCCCTGTGGGCTGTTGCTTGCACCGTACAGCCTGAAATATGACCCGGACGAGAAAGCACATTTGGCCAGTGCAGGCGGCGTGCTGTTCTCCACGGTGCTGGCCATCGTATCCGTCCCCGTATGGATGCTGATGGTGGAAAGGTATTTCTGACGTTCTCCCTTGACCTGTCGGGCAAAGTGATGTATTCTGTTGTCAGGAAGACCCTCGACCCCCAAACTACAAAATGGAAGAGGAGAAGAACACATGAAAAAGAAAATCTTAGCGGCTCTTATGGCGGCTGTCATGCTGTTCACGATCCTGCCCCTGGGCACGTTGGATACGGCCTGGGCGGAGGAGCGCGCATCGGCGACGGCCAGCGAGGGGGGCGTCTCCGGCGGGAAACTGCTGGAGGGCTATCTGTACCGCCTGGCCGGTATGGACATCCGCAGCTATGAAAACGGCTTCAACAGCTCCAGCATGGCGGCCACCTACTCCGCGAAGGCCAACCTGAACACGGAGGAGCAGACCGTCTACAACACGCTGAAGGCGGAGATCGAGAAGATCGCCAGCGGCCAGCGCAAGGACACCAACATCAAGACCACCGGCGTGCTGGGCTCACAGGCCTCCGCCGACAAGGTGTGGCACGCCCTGCTGTCGGACCTGCCCTATGAGCTGTATTGGCATGACAAGGTGATCGGCATCAACTATGCCTACACCCTGGCCGCGGGCAACACTCCGTTCAAGGATGTGACGTTCAGCTTCGCCGTGGCCCAGGAGTTCCGCGGCAAGGACATGACCACCACCAACATCCCCAACGTCCCGGCGGCGGTGCAGACGGCCCGCAGCGTCGTGGCTGCCAACGCCTCCAAGTCCGATCACGACAAGCTGCAGGCGTACCGTCAGTACATCTGCGACCAGGTGTCCTACAACTACGCCGCAGCCAGAGGGGAGTATGCCAACGGCTACGGCAATCCCTGGCAGCTGCTTTGGGTGTTTGACGGCGACAGCACCACCAACGTGGTGTGTGAGGGCTACGCAAAATCCTTCAAGTACCTGTGCGACCTGACCGAGGAGAGCAACGGCTGGACCGGCGATGTGGAGACCATCAACGTCACCGGCACGATGGGCACGGAGAACCATATGTGGAACATCGTCCGCATCGGCGGCGGCAACTACCTGGTGGACGTGACCAACTGCGACACCGGTATGAAGGGCTATCCCCAGAAGCTGTTCCTCCGGGGCGCTGTGGGGGACGGCATATCCTACACCGTTGAAAACACCGTGTATACCTACGGCACGGAGACCCGCACCGGTTTTGCCGCCGCGGATCTGAAGCTCTCCGGCACGGATTATACTCCGGCGGCGACTACCCTCACCGCCCCCACCGTGACCCTGAAGGCCGATGCAGCCAGCGGCCAGCCCGTTATCAGCTGGAGCAAGGTCGGCGGCGCGACCCAGTACGAGGTCTATCGCTCCGCCACCGGTAAGGCGAACAGCTTCAGCATCATCCGCCGCACCAGCGCCCTGACCTACACCGATGTCAACGCCGCGGCCGGCAATACCTACTACTATGTGGTTCGCGCCATCAACGGCAGCGTGAAGAGCGCATTCTGCGCGGCCCAAAGCATCCAGTACGCGGTGACGTCCCTGAACGCGCCCACCATGACCCTGACCAGCGCGGCCAGCGGCCAGCCTGTTGTCAGCTGGACGAAGGTCAACGGCGCGGCTCAGTATGAGGTCTACCGCTCCACGAACGGCAAGAACTTCTCCATCGTCCGCCGCACGGCGGCCCTGAGCTACACCGACACCAGCGCCGCGGCCGGCGCGACCTACTACTATCAGGTCCGTGCCATCAACGGCGACGTGAAGAGCGACTTCTGCGCGGCCCAGAGCATCTCTCTGACCGTCAGCGAGTACGCCGGTGAGTGCGGCTCGCGTGCCACCTGGCGTCTGACGGACGACGGCGTGCTGACCATCAGCGGCAAGGACGGGATCTACAACTACGGCTGGTATGAGGAGGATGATGTCTACCACCCCGCCCCCTGGGCAGAGGAGGGTATGCCCGCCGTGAAGAAGCTGGTCGTCAACAGCGGCATCACCTACATAGGCGACTCTGCGTTTGAAGGACTCGACCAACTCGTCTCCGTGTCCCTGCCGGACACCATGGAGTATATCGGCTGGAGTGCATTTAGTGATTGCGCCAGCCTGACCAGCATCGTTATCCCGGAGGGGATAGATGGCCTCTGCGACTTCACTTTTGCGCGTTGCACCAGCCTGCGCAGCGTAAAGCTCCCCAGCACGATGAGGTGGATCGACGGCTGCATCTTCAGTGGCTGCACCAGCCTGCAGGACATCGTGCTGCCGGAGGGACTGACTGATATTACCTGGCAGATGTTCAAGGATTGCACCAGCCTCCGCAGCATCACCATCCCCGGCAGTATTATGTCCGTCTCCAATGATGCCTTCAGCGGCTGCACCGCCCTGACCAGCGTGATCTTCGGCGGCAGCCGGACTGATTGGGAAAACATGACCTTTAACACCGGCAACGACGCGCTCCGCCGCGTTACCCCCACCTGCACCGGCAGCACCGCACTGGCCGCGCCGGTGGTCACCGGCAGCACCAACAGAAGCGGTATGCCCCTGGTCCAGTGGAACAAGGTCAGCGGCGCGGCCAGGTATCAGCTGTGGTGCAGTCGGATATACGATGACTTCGGTGCAGTAGCCTATGACCTGCACGCGGACTGGGATGAGGAATGGTTCTGGGACGGGAATTGCTGTAGTTATCTGAACAACGGTTCTCTTGAGGACGGCGTGACCTATTCCTACAAGGTTCGTGCCGTTGACGCCAACGGCAATGTGGGCGCTTTCAGCAAGGAGATCCGCATCACCTTTGAGCCCGTCCTGGCCACCCCGGTCATCTCCGTGACCACCAACGCCCAGTACCAGCCCGTACTCACCTGGGATAAGGTCAGCGGCGCGGGCTATTATGAGGTGTGGCGCTGGTGCGAGGAGGATGAAACGGACCAGTGCATCCGCCGCACCGCCGGTCTGACCTGGACCGATACCACCGCCGAGCTGGGCAAGACCTACCGGTATTATCTCCGGGCCTACAGCCCCGACTGGAACTTTACCACGGACACCGGCAGCTATTACAGCGCCTGGGGCTACAGCATGCGCTGGGATGTGCTGGACATGCCGAAACTTACTGAAGCGTATAGCCCTGAGGTCGGCAAGGCCGTCATTGGCTGGACAAAGGTCAGCGGCGCGGATCAGTATGAGATCTACCGATCCACCGACGGCGAGAATTACTCCATCGTCCGCCGTACCGCCGCCCTGACCTGGACGGACACCACGGTGCAGTCCGGTCAGGTCTACTACAAGATCCGTGCCGTGGTCAATGTGGGCAGCGCAAAAGGCTACAGTGATTTCCTCTGGACAAGTTTCTTCGTGCGCTGACGCCCTGAACCCCTGTAAATGAACAAAGGCCCGCCCCTGCGTCAGCAGGGGCGGGCCTTTTGCCTGTCATGCCCCGCCGCGTCCCCTTTTCCTCCGAAAAAATCCGCAAAACCCCTACCATATCTTGTGCATCTGTGCTATAATACCTCCATCTATGCGGCCTTTGCCGCGGAAACAGGAGGGTAAAGAGAGATGAGATGCCCCTATTGCGGTTATAAAGAGAGCAAGGTCGTGGACTCCCGTCCCGCTGACGAAGGCAGCAGCATCCGCCGCCGCCGCGAATGTCTGTCCTGCGAAAAGCGCTTCACCACCTACGAAACGGTGGAGAGCCTGCCCATGGTGGTCATCAAGAAGGACGGCTCCCGCCAGAGCTTTGACCGCAGCAAGGTGCTGCGCGGCATCCAGCGCTCCTGTGAAAAGCGCCCCGTGCCCGTGGCGGACATGGAGCGCATGGCCCTGGAGATCGAGCAGGAGCTGCAGAACTCCCTGGAGCGGGAGGTCAGCACCGACATCATCGGCGAAAAGGTCATGGAGAAGCTGAAAAAGGCCGACGAGGTGGCCTACGTCCGCTTCGCCTCCGTCTACCGCCAGTTCAAGGACATCAACACCTTCATGTCTGAGCTGAACAAGCTCCTGAACGAGAAGTAGAACGCCTCTGTCATTCCGAACCAGTGACCGATGTCACTGGCGTGGGAATCCGTTTCCTGAGCCCTGGAGCGCGAGGACATCACTTCAAAGAATATTCTTCAAACTCACCTGCTGGGTCTCCGCCACCAGCGCAAACTGGCTGCGCAGCTCCGCCATGATGGGGTACAGCGTCTGCATATCCCCCTGCCGCACCGCGGCCCGGGCCTGTGCCAGCAGCGCCTCCGCCTCGTCCAGCTCCGTGTGGGAGATGACGATGTGCAGATACCCCTGGGGCCGCTGCCACAGCGCGTCCAGCGCGTCCAGCGCCTCTCCGGCGTCCTCGGCGCTGCCCTGCAGCGCGGCGTCGGACACCTGCGCCGCCGCGTCCAGCCACCGCTGGCTCTCGCCCGTGACCCACGCGGCATTGCACAGGATATACGCCAGCACCGCTGCCAGCACGAACACCGGTACGCGTACCGCCCTCATCGTGCGCTCTCCTTTTTCAGGCACACCACCGCGCCCTGCTCATCCACGGACAGCAGAAACACGTCCCGGCTGTGGGCCGCGCCCTGCCGCTTCAGCTCCTGCTGCAGCCACCGCTCGTCCCGTCCGGCCTGCTTCAGGTTGTCCGTCAGCACCCGCCCGTCGTTGATGACGATGGTGGGCAGCGTCACGTCGTCGCTGACGCTCACCGCCAGCTGCTCCGAGGTCACCGGCTGCCGGTCGCTGCGCAGCAGCACGGACAGCCGCCCGTTGGTCTCCAGCACGGCGTATTTCACGTCGTCCAGATCGGTGACGCCCTGTCCCCGCAGCTGCTCGAACAGCTCGTCCAGCGTCAGCCGGTTGCGCCGCATGGTCTCCTGATACAGCTTCCCGTCCCGTATCACCAGCGCCGGCTGGCCGCACACCAGATCCCGGAAGCGGACGCACCGCAGGCTGACGGCGCTGAACAGCGTGGACAGGGCGATCAGCGTGATGATGGGGATGACCCCGTTGAACAGCGGCAGCCCGAAGTCCTGCATGGGCACGGAGGCCAGGTCGGAGATCAGCAGCGTCAGCACCAGCTCAATGGGCTCTAATTCCCCGATCTGCCGCTTGCCGCTGAGCCGCAGCCCCGCGATGAGCAGCAGATATAAGATCACCGTGCGGAAGAATGCGGTAGCCATGAGATAACCACCCCTTTCGCACCCAGTATGCCCCGCCCTGGGGAATTTATGTCGGTATACAGCGGCTCGCCGCTTCGTATATATGTTTCGCAGAACAGAAAGGAGGATTTAGACCATCGGGTCTACACAAGCGCCATGCCCCCCTCATTTTGGCTATTTGCCTATCGCCGCAGATTTTTTCGCTCAGACGAGGCGCAAAGGCGCGGCGAGAGGGGGTAACGAGGTGGAGGATCATCGAAATATTCGGCGGATGTCCTTCCGTGCCGTCCGGGCGCGTACACAGCCAGTAAATATGCGGGTGACCGCAAAACAGAGGGGCTGTGACCGGATGCGAAGACAAATGGTCTGCGCATTTGCTCTTCCTCTATCTTTATCAGGAGGAATTGAATTATGTGTGGAATAGTAGGCTACGTGGGCAGCCGGCAGGCCGCCCCGATCCTGCTGGACGGCCTGCGCCGTTTGGAGTACCGCGGCTACGACTCCGCCGGCATGGCGGTGTGCGGCCCGGCGGGACTGCAGGTCTATAAAACGCCGGGCCGGCTGGCGGCCCTGGCGGAGCTGACGGCGGACGGCGCGGCCCTCACCGGCACGGTGGGCGTGGGCCACACCCGCTGGGCCACCCACGGTGAGCCCAATCAGGTCAACGCCCATCCCCAGACCAGCGGCGACGGCCGCTTCGCCGTTGTCCACAACGGCATCATCGAGAACTTTGCCCGCTTGAAGGCCCAGCTCATCCAGCAGGGCTACACCTTCCGCTCCGAGACGGACACCGAGGTGGTGGCCCAGCTCCTCAGCTTCTACTACGACCGCTGCGGCGACGTATTCGAGGCGGTGAACAGTATGCTCTCCGCCGTGGAGGGCGCGTATGCCCTGGGCATCGTCTGCGCCGACAAGCCGGACCGCGTCATCGCCGCCCGGAAGGACGCCCCGCTGCTGCTGGGCTGCGGTCAGGGCGAGAACTTCCTGGCCTCCGATGTGACGGCCCTGCTGCCCTATACCCGTGACGTCATCTACATGGACGACGGCGAGCTGGCGGTGATCACCGCCTCCGGCATCCGCCTCTACGACGAGCGCCGCAGACCCATGGAAAAGCCCCACAACCACATCGACTGGGACGTGGCCGCGGCGGAAAAGGGCGGCTACCCCCACTTTATGCTCAAGGAGATCTACGAGCAGCCCGACGCGGTGCGCCGGGCCATCACCGGCCGCATCCGTGACGGCCGCGTGCTGCTCAGCGACCTGACCATGACCGACGAGGACGTCCGCCGCCTGGGCCGCATCCTCATCATCGCCTGCGGCTCCAGCTATCATGTGGGCATGGTGGGCAAATACACGCTGGAGCGTCTGCTCCGCCGTCCGGTGGAGGTGTGCCTGGCCTCCGAGTTCCGTTACAGCGACCCCCTGGTGTCCCAGGGCGACCTGGTCATCGTCATCAGCCAGTCCGGCGAGACGCTGGACTCCATGGCCGCCCTGCGGGAGGCCAAAAAGCGGGGCGCGCGGGTGCTGTCCATCGTCAATGTGGTGGGCTCGTCCATCGCCCGGGAGAGCGACGATGTGCTGTATACCTGGGCCGGCCCGGAGATCGCCGTGGCCACCACCAAGGCGTACACCACCCAAATGGTGGTGCTGCATCTGCTGGGCCTGTACTTCGGCGATGTGCTGGGTACGGTGGACCTGGAGACGTACACCGCCATGGTCCGGGGCATCGAGGCCCTGCCCGGACAGATGGAGGCCATTCTCTCCGATACCGACGCCATCCGGTCCGCCGCCAAAACCCTGGCGGGCCACGAGCATATCTTCTTCATCGGCCGCAACCTGGACTATGCCCTGTCCTTGGAGGGCAGCCTGAAGCTGAAGGAGATCAGCTACATCCACTCCGAGGCCTACGCCTCCGGTGAGCTGAAGCACGGCACGATCTCCCTTATCCAGCCCGGCACGCCGGTCATCGCCGTGGCCACCTATATGCCGCTGTTCGACAAGGCCCTCAGCAACGTGGTGGAGGTGCAGGCCCGGGGCGCGTCCGTGCTGGCTCTCACCACCGAGGACGGGGGAGAGGAGCTGCGCCGCCATGTGGACACGGTGCTCACCGTCCCCCGGGCGGAGACCATGCTGCTGCCCCAGCTGGGCGTTCTGCCCCTGCAGCTGCTGGCGTATTACGCGGCACTGGAGCGCGGCTGCGACATCGACAAGCCCCGCAACCTGGCCAAATCCGTCACCGTGGAATAAGGTAAAAGGGGAGAAGCGGATAAAATCCGTTTCTCCCCTTTCTTTTTTCCTCCCGATATGCTATACTTAAAAATTGACTGAATACCAAGGAAAGGGCGTGTACGCCATGCATGACGAGCTGATCCGGCGGCTCAACGAAACAAAGACCATGTCCATCGTGGGAATGTGCAAAAACGCCGGCAAGACCACCATGCTCAACTGGCTGCTCACCGGCGGCCATCTGCGGGGTACGCTGGGCCTGACCTCCATCGGCCGGGACGGCGAGTCCACCGACGTGGTCACCGGCACGGAGAAGCCCGGCATCTTCGTGAAGGAGGGTACGATGATCGCCACGGCCAAGGATATGCTCCGCCTGGGCGACGTGACCAAGGAGATCCTCATGACCACCGGCATCCCCACACCCCTGGGCGAGGTGGTCATCCTCCGGGCCCGCAGCGCCGGCTACGTCCAGCTGGCCGGCCCGTCCATCACCACCCAGCTCAAGGACGTGTCCCGCTATTTCTTCGACCTGGGCGCGGACCGCTCCGTCATCGACGGCGCGCTGGGCCGCAAGAGTCTGGGCGCCCGGGCCGTGGCCGAGGGCGTCATCCTCTGCACCGGCGCCAGCTACCACATGAGCATGGACAAGGTCATCGCCGACACGGCCCACATCTACCGCCTGATGAACCTGCCCAAGGCGCAGACGCTGCCTCCGGAGTGTACCGACCTGGCCGCCTGCGTCAAGGAGCACGGCGCGGCGCTGCTGCCCGGGGCACTGACGGATACCATGGTGCTGCCTCTGCTGCGTTCCGGCGCACTGCGCAGCTGCCGCCTGGTGGTGAAGGACCCCAGCAAGGTGCTGCTCACTGCCGACACTTTGGATAAGCTGGCCACCCGCGACGTGGCCCTGGAGACGGAGGACGCCGCCCGCACGCTGTGCGTCACCGTCAACCCCGTGTCCGCCTACGGCTGGAAGTTCGACAAGGACGAGTTCCTGCTCCGTATGCGCGAAGCGGTGGATGTCCCGGTTATCAACGTAAAGGAGGAATTGGCATGATCGAGATCCATTTTGACGAGCGGGTGAAGATCGGCCTGCAATATGTGCTGGAGACGCTCCACGGCTGCTCTCCCTTCGGTCAGGAGCGCGTCCGCCGCCTGCGGTTTTACACCCCGGAGGAACGCCCGGAGCTGGAGCGCGAGCTGTATAACGTGGAGCAGGCCGCCAACGCCGCGGAGCAGCTGAAGGACACCTACACCAAGGTCATGACCGTCCTGTGCCAGATGAAGGACATCCGCACGTCCCTGCGCCGCTGTGCCGCAGGGGAGACCCCGGACCATGTGGAGCTGTTCGAGATCAAGGGCTACCTCCAGCGGCTGGAAAACCTCCGCCCCCTGTTCGACGAGATCAACGCTGTCACCCGGTTCGACGGCCTGTCCTTCCACGACCCCAAGCCCGCCCTGGCCGTCCTCGACCCGGACAAGACCGGCAGCCGCGGCTTCTATATCCCCGACAGCGCCACGGTGCGGCTCAAGGAGATACGCCAGGCCAAGAAGGACGTGGAGGAGCGTCTCTTCCACGCCCAAACCGACGCGGAGAAGGACGACCTGCGCCTCAAGCGCACCCACCTCTGCGCCGAGGAGGACAGCGAGGAGATGAAGGTCCGCAAGTCCATGGCCGCCGCCCTCGCCCCCATGGTGGACGACCTGCTCTCCGACGCCGACGCCGCCGGACGGCTGGATTTCATCATTCAGAAGGCGCTGTTCGCCGTGCGCTACGGCGGCGTCCGCCCGGAGCTCACCGACCGCGACCTCGAGCTGACCGACATGGTCAACCCCGAGCTGTGCGACCTGCTGGCGGAGCAGGGGAGACGCTTCGTCCCCGTCTCCATCACCCTGACTCCCGGCGCAACGGTCATCACCGGCGCGAACATGGGCGGCAAGTCCGTGGCCATGAAGACCGTGGCCCTCAACGTCCTGCTGCTCCAGGCCGGCTTCCTGGTCTGTGCCAAAAAGGCCCGGATGCCCCTGTTCCACAGCGTGAAAATGCTCTTCGATGACCTCCAGTCCATCCAGTCCGGCCTTTCCGGCTTCGGCTCGGAGATCGTCCAGTTCGAGAAGGCACTGGCGGAGGTGGAGCAGAGCTACTCCCTGTTCCTGCTGGACGAATTCGCCCGGGGTACGAACCCCGACGAGGGCGCGCTCATCGTTCAGGCCGTCACCCGCTATCTCAACGATGTCAACGCCATCTCCCTCCTGACCACCCACTACGACAAGGTGGCGGAGTTCGCCAGGACGCACTATCAGATCATCGGCCTGCGTGACATCGACCCGGAGGCCATCCGCCGTGAGCTGGCCGTCACCAGCGAGGACGGCGTGGCCGTCATCGCCCGCCACATGAACTACGGCCTTTACCGCGTGGAGGGCAAGTCCGACTGCCCCCGGGACGCCCTGAACATCTGCCGTATGCTCTCCCTCAAGCCGGAGATCCTCACCATGATCGAGGAGAATTATTGATCCCCGCCCCTGGCGTGGCGATCCGTCTCATTTCACCAACGGCGGCCATCGGCCGCCACCTACCTTTGCCGCTTCGCGACAAAGGCGCGATTTGATAATCGCCAAACCCCGGAGGGTGTTTCCAAAGAGGGAGGGCGCGCACGCCCTCCCTCTTTGGTCGTTCAAGGATGGGGGATTTTCGCCATTTCGCCCAACTTTGCCGAAAAAATTTGTCAAACCTGCCGAAATGTAAAAAATTTCCCTGTCTGCGCTTGCAACCCCGAGAATGCGATGCTATACTCAAACCATCAATGCAGACTGGTGCGAAACCCCTATAGGGGTTTTCCATTCTTTGTGAAAGCAAAGAATGAACCGTATTGGCTGTAAATTTTAACAAAGGGGTACAAGGATATGAATAGTCACAGGCAAACCAAACGGGCGCTGCTGACCAGCGTCATGGCGCTGGTCATGTGCGTGGTCATGCTGTTGGGCACTACGTTTGCGTGGTTCACCGACACCGCCCGCACCAGCGTCAACAAGATCGAGGCCGGTAATCTGGACGTTGCGCTGTACTATGGCGATACCGCCAACGGTGCGATTGGAACGAATTGGAAGGAACTGGTCGATGGCAGTCCCGCGCTGAAATTCCTCCAGAGCAACGGCACAACGGCAACGCAGCAGGACTTCTACTGGGAACCCGGCGGAACGTATAGCCTGCCTGCGCTGAAGGTCGTCAACAAGGGCAATCTGAACCTGAAGTACAAGATCGAGATCACCGGCATCAAGGGCAGCGCCACGCTGAATGATGTCATCGACTGGACGATGGAGCTGGACGACGCTGACTTTGCCATCGGCAGTGAGCATGTTCTGAAGGCGGCAACGGCCGGCACTGAGAGTGCTAACATTCTGACCATCAGCGGCCATATGCGGGAGACCGCCGGCAACACCTACATGAATGAGAAAATTGAGGGCATCACCATCACCCTCAAGGCCACCCAGGCCACTGGCGAGTACGACAGCACCCGCAATGATTATGACGAAAACGCCACCTACCCCGATGTAGCGTTCGTGACCGTTGCTGCTCCTACGGCGGAAGAGACTGCCGCTGGTGTCAATCCTCTTGCCAATGCGCTTAAGGCAGCTTCTGCTGAGACCAATGCTGACGGCTCTGCAAAGGAAAAGATCACCGCTGATTTGGGTGCAGGTACATTCACGCTGACTGATAAGGAAGGTGAGTCGAGGGCTGCAACCGCAGGTAAGGAGATTACCTTGATCGGCGACGGCAAAGAGAACACGACGTTTGCCGTCGAGAAAACAGATGTTAACGCAGAAGCAAATGGAACATACTGCTTTGACGGTACAAAGTCCGTTGTTCTAAAGGGTATGACAATCAAATTCAACAGTGGCAATTACCGGGGCTTTAACCGTGTTGGCAATATTCGCCTTGAAAATTGCACCATTGTTGGCATGGCATCGGAATGGGCTACTGGTGATGTGGAATTTGTCAAATGCAACTTCGTGTTCGGTGAGGACTACAATCAATGGACAAATAGTCTTTGGACAAGGACAGGTTCCAGCTTTACGTTCACCGACTGTACCTTCACCTCTGAAAACGGCAAATTCATTAATGTTTACAGAGAAGGTAACAACGGCGTTGTCGACATCACCCTGAACAACTGCAAGTTCATCAATAACGCGCCTGCTGCGAACAAGGCAGCGGTGAACATTAAGAGCCAATTTGCCTGGAATGTGACTATCAACAACTGCACAACCGAGGGTGCTTTCCCCGCGGAGAATAACGGCCTGTGGCAGAGCAAGCCTGATAACGGTACGGCCGCTGCTGGGAACAAGGTCACCGTCAGCCCCTAAATTTAATTTATCCAACCACCTGGTCTTACCCTTTCCAGGCGGTCCGCCGTGTGTGGTTGCTTTCACGGCGGAGAACAGCACGGCGTCCCCTCGGGGACGCCGTGTTTTCACTGCACCGGCAGCCCTGCTCCCGGAGTTTCTTTCCGGGAAATATTTACAAATCCGCCCGCTGAAATTTATTCGTATCGCACAAAAAAGTTATTGTCTTTTTTGTCACAATGTCACTTGACAAACACCCTAAAAAAGGTATAATTTCAAGGTAGGAATTTCATAATATCAGTCAATAGAGGCGCGGAGAGCGGGGTACTGCTGCGAGTGGGGACAGGCACCCGTGTGGCACAGCAGGAAGGAGCTTTCCGCCGAAAGTGGCAGATCAGCCTGGGGGTCTGCCGCTTGGCAGCGCCGTGTAAGCGGCGTTGCTGTCATGTAGTGATACATGGAGCGCTATTGGTCAATGACCTTGACCGATAGCGCTTTTTTCATACCCAAAAGAAGCGATATAGGCCAAATTTGGTATTGGGAATGCACGTCCAAAAATTTGAAGGAGGAAAAAACTTATGGAAAAGATGACATCTCTGCTTCGCCTTCGCATGAGCGCGAAGGACGCCCACTACGGCGGCAACCTGGTGGACGGCGCCCACATGGTGCACCTGTTCGGCGACGTGGCCACCGAGCTGCTGATCAAGTGTGACGGCGACGAGGGCCTGTTCTGTGCCTACGACAACGTGGAGTTCCTGGCGCCCGTTTACGCCGGTGACTACATCGAGGCCTACGGCGAGATCGAGAAGATCGGCAACACCTCCCGCACCATGAAGTTCGAGGCCCGCAAGGTCATCGTCTCCCGCCCCGACATCAGCGCTT
>ERZ857757.2120-NODE-2120-length-13630-cov-3.191529_pt1 | contig 13630 bp, 13 predicted proteins | sample MGYA00519764_ERZ857757 | MGnify/ENA primary metagenome ERZ857757 (study PRJEB31778, sample SAMEA3449359) | human gut metagenome | biome: human gut; feature: human-associated habitat; material: faeces | place: United Kingdom | collected 2010/2012 ... | reverse complement strand
TTCCACATGACCGTCCGGATAGGTGGCAGTGATATAATTCTGCACGCTTTTTGTGCGGCCCGCAAGCGGGTTATTCATGTGGCTGTACAGTATTTTGTGGAGCTGCAGAATATAGTTCCGCGTAATTTGAATCGCGTCAAAGTTTTCGTGAATAATACTCAGGACATCACGATACCCCGCGATCTCCTGTTCATCACGGTTCCTTGGCGCAGTCTTCTCCTCAACAAGCTGCCGAATCCTTGTATTTGTGGTGACAATGCCCTCAATGGCATTTGATGCTTCGGTGCTCTGTATCTTAGCAATTTCAACGAGCTTTTCGAGCTCTTCTGGGCACTGTTTCAAATACAGTTCCTGCTTACCCGCTTCCCTGTATATGGCAGCAATCAATCCCAGAATTTCCGAATCCCACTTCTGTTCCTTGATTGCGGAATAATTAAATAGTCTCATCCTCTCACCTCCACCTAGTTTTCCTTAAATTGTAGCGTATAATAAGGGAATAGTCAACAAGCTGCGTGATAATTCCCTTATTATACCCGTATTAAGGGATTTGTAGCGCGTCGCAGATAAATAGATAGGCACAGTATCGGCAAGGTAGCGCCACTGGATGACACTCTGGTAGGTAGCAGGAAGTTGCTCCGACCACGAGAGAGATGCCGGAAATAGCCGCTTTCAGGCCCGATGTAGGGCTCAGACGCATAGCCGATGGCAAAAAGCACACCCGCAACATCTTCGCCCACATTCACGAAGAGTTTGAAGTGGCGAGGTTGCCTGCGGTACCCCGTTTTTCCGATTACTTTCTAATCAAAAGTGACCCTGACGTATTTCGCCAAGGCCACTTTCTTTATGAAGAATAGGTTCAAAAAATGTGTTTCAACTTTTCAATCCAACTCTTGTAGTGTTTAGACTGCTTTTTTTGACTATTCGGCCCAGAGTTATGGCCAGCAGAGTCTTTAGCCCAAATAACCTCATTCCGATTGATCCAGTAATGTGACCGACATGGTGTCTGGAAATTCCCAATAGATGGCTTCATTGACACCGATTCGCCATTATACTCAATAGACCAGCAAGATGGAGAGATTGGAAGAACTACCTTTTCCCCGCATCCACATGCGCACAAATGCACAACCACGTTACATTCAAAGCACACATAAAGGAGGCCATACTCCAGTTGCTCTGGAACTCGACGTACAACAGATAGAGTAAACTTGCTCAATCCCATTTGAATTCTCCGTCTATGGTGTTATAAACACAATTTGACTTATGGTAAGCATTCTGATAGAAGCCAGCTACGGATTTCCAACGCAGCACCGCAGTCACAGCACAAAAAGCGTTCAACTCAGCAGTTTGGATGTTACTTTCGTACAGCCCCTTCTCCGCTACCGCAAACGAGACATTGCGATTTATGGCTTCTCGATTTCCACACTCGCTAAGTGTGAATCGAGTTGTACCTAAAAGACCGTTTGGTGTTTGCTGGATATCGATTCCTGTATCGATAAAGCTGATACCTTTCGAAGAAAGGTAATCAACAATAATCTGTTTATCTGGTCCGGAATCCATGGCTAAGAATACGAAAGTAAGCTCTCCCAAACCGCCTATATTGTTCTCTTTGAGAAACTGAGGATGAGATACAATATTGCGGTGCATATTGCTATACACCTGTTGGAAGTAGTCTGCCTTGTTGGGTTGGGATTCGAAAACGGCTGCATCTGCGGCACCAGGGGCCCGGAAAGCGTTGTGCTGGCAAAACACATCGCCATCATACAAATGTATCTCTTTAACTGGCGTTTTAGCTACCATGTCCAGAATATATGCCCCCGTACCACCTAAGCCTACAATTCCTACACACTGTTCCGCAAATTTGTCACTTAAACCTGTAATGTTGGCCCGAGACGCATTGGTGTCAGCGTAGTTAAAAACACCGCGCCAGTCTGGTGCAACTTTGCGGAAGGTAGCAGCAGTTACAGTGGGATCCACAGCTTGAGCCTCTGCAGAAAGGATTTGAATATACCGTGTGAACTTATGATGGTAGTCGGCATAGTTTCCCTCGGGCTTATTGGAGAACATCATATCCACATGTACTCCGGCTATGGTAGTATTTTGGGTATTGAGAAATATAGCATTCAAGGGAGCTCCATTTGCTCGATACGGCATAGAGCCCTGAAAGTAAATGGTATGCTGGTTGTCATACTTAACAGCAGTTCCATTCATTCCAAGACTAGATACCAATATTCCGCGCTGAACAGATAAATTATGGTCTAAATACGGAACATTACGGACAATTGCAAATGCGTCCCGTATTTCCAACTCATACCCTTCGTCTCGTAAGCGTTTCAAATCAGGGTTAAGATTTATCACTGCGGCTGACATTGAAAATCATCCCTTCCCGAACCAAAACCACTTTGCCCTTAACTAAGTTTCCCTTTGGATTCATCTCGGGGCCATTAGAGTAGGACACCGTATAAATGATGTTCACACCGTTGTCTCCTTGACCGGGATAAGCCAATGTGACTACTTCATCGTAGGAAATTTGTTTCGTTCCAATAGGAAGCGGCTTATCCTGACCATTAACAATAATTGTTATCGGAGTTTCCGGCTTCACTGGTGGGTCAGGATGTACAGGGTGTGGAGGATTTTCGGGATGGTCAGGATATGGCGGCTTGTCAGGGTGCTCAGGATGCGGCGGCTTGTCAGGGTGCTCAGGATGCGGCGGTTTGCCAGGGTGCTCGGGATGCGGCAGTTTACCAGGATAATCAGGGTGATTTTCATTATTGCCAAGAGGTGTGGGCATAGGCTGCCCGTAATTAGTTTCATGAGAAAACATAGAAGTTTCCTCCTTTCTTAAAATATATAAAAGGAGAAAAAGCCCGTAGATACCTTTCTGTTGACAAAGATCGTTTTCCCGTGAAAGATTTGTGCACCATTCCACATTGCACAAGGTCACCAAATCTGCTACAATAGAAATGTCAACTTGACTAAAGTTCAGATTTCATGTGCTTTTGTCAACCGAGGGGCACCGTGACATCATGGTGTCCTTCTCTTTTTCTCTTTTTATTTGTCAAATAAGCAGAAAGACGGTACTATGTACGGCGAGCCAGTTCCAACAAGTCAATGAAGTAGTACCGGCGGTTTCGTTTCCAGTCATTACCCAGCAAAATCTGCGCTTTTTCCAATGAGTCCAAATATCTCCTAGCCTGTACGGGACTAACACTCAGCCGCTCGGCCAAATAGGCAGACGTAAGAATAGGCTGAGTGAATAGGCACTCTGCAATCAGGTCGTACTTTGGACTATTAATAATAGTCTTAAGAGTTTCTTTTGTTTTTTCATACAATTGATTTAGAGAGTCAATATATCCAATGTGATTTCGGGCTTGCACCACACACTTTTTTAAGAAAAAACGAATCCATTCAGTGTAATCGCCGTTTCGTGATGCTGTAAGCATGTTGTAATATACTCGTTTATCTTGACTAATAGCCTCGCTCATATAAAAGAATGGAAAGTTGATAATTTTGGCCTTGTAAAGATAGAGGCTGATTAAGAGGCGCCCTACTCGTCCATTTCCGTCACTAAATGGATGGATTGATTCGAACTGTGAATGCATGATAGCTGCCTTGATTAGGGGATTGAGGCCATCCGTGGAGTCATTCATGAAGTAAATCAATTCGTCCATATACTTCTTGGTTTCTGTATATGAAGGCGGAGTAAATATTGTGGTTCCCATACTATTTGTGATTCGGTTGTCTTCAGCCTTATACTGACCAAGCGTTTTCTCTTTTTCTGTGGAGACAATACCTTCAAGAGTAAGCTGATGCAATTTTTTTATAAAGGGATGACTAAAAGGATTAGTGAGCAAGTATTCGGAACCATAGATAATAGCGCGAGTATGGTTGTTTGCTTCAATGGCAACTTTGTCAGAATTGGGCTGCGCATTAATCTTTTCCTCATAAATATCGCTGATAGTCGTTTGAGTACCCTCGATATACATAGTAGAAATCGCATCTTTATTGTTCAGCAAGGGAATCAAGATGCCATCAAACTGATAGCTGGAGACTTTGCCTTCAAGAATGCCCAAATACTTGGAGGCTTCGACCAACTCGTTTACAAATAAATTGGCGTCATAGTCGCTTTTTCTTTCCTTAAGAAACTTTAGCATGCCAAACCCCCATTTCAAATATCCTGCGAAGATTATATCAAGACCTATGATTGTTGTCAAGTCAAAATGCAAACGTTTTTCGTAGAAAATAGAGCGTATGCGCGCCCATCACCTGCATACAAGCAAAGTGATAGAGAATACGTGCTTAATCTTGCCTTGAAAATGCAAAAATTCCAATCTTCTTGATATAACCATTTGGAGTTTCCTCTAATGGTTTCCAGACTTAGGTTAAGAATGCCCACCTCACCCCTTGCGCCGCAATAGACAATGAATGAGAAAAGCTCTCTGAAATCGCTGATTTCAGAGAGCTTTTGGTTCGAGTGGTGGGGCTCGACCTGCGCCGCGGCGCAGGCCACCTCGGGTTGAAACGTGCCACCGGCACGTTTCTAAGTGCCCTCGGATTCGCGCCCAAATGGGCAAGAAATAAGCAACGCCCCCGGTGGGGGCATTGCTTATTTGGTCCGAGTGGAGGGGCTCGAACCCCCGACCTGATGGTCCCAAACCACCCGCGCTACCAACTGCGCTACACCCGGATATGAAGTTGAAGTTTTGCTACGACTGTGGTCAGTCATGTGGTCATTGCTGATTTTTCGACTGTTTTAATCGGCTGCTCAAATCTCGCAAGTGCAGGCGCTGTAAGGCTTTCCGGCGTTTCGATCTGCCCCGCCTCGGATACAGGCACGGCACTCCCAAACCACCCGTGCTGACAACTGCGCTACACCCGGTTATGCCTTATTCAAATGCCGACTTAGATATTATACAACATCTTCCACGTCCGTGCAAGAACAAAATAGCATGGATCGGCGCTTCGCCGCTCCATGCTATTTTTTCTTCAATTCTGCTCAGTCGCGGACGATGACGGAGATACCGTTCGGAATGACCGTCAGGCTGTGCTTGCCCATATTATGCGCAAGCTCCAGCGCGGCCTCGAGCGACGGCGCGTAGGTCATTTTCATCTCCTCGATCATGCCCTTCATCTCCGGACGTGAGACGAATATGACCGGATGGTGCATGAGTATGCGCGCGAGAATCTGGCTCTCCCACTGGTCGGGCACAGTCTTGTCCTGCGGCGTCGCCATGAACTCGTCATAGAGCGCTACGGCGCTTTCGCAGTTTTTCAGCGATTCATAGAAGCCCTCGCCGCCGTGGCCGTCGGCGCACTCTGCGCACATTATTATAACGCCGCCCTCATTGCAGGTGGCTTCTGCCGCCGTCATGCCCTTTACGCACTGGTAAAGGTTCTGATCCAGCGGCGCTCCGCCGTTGGATGAAATGACTATATCCGCCCACTTGGGCTTTGCCTGGCAGTAGCCCAGCAGGAAATCGCAGCCGCGGCGGTGCGCTGTCAGGTAATTGCCCGCAAAGGCCGCGACCGTTTTCTTGTCCTCGTCGATCACGACATTGACGATGTACGCAAGCTTCGCCATCTCCGCCGCCGCGATCATATCCTTGTGAATGGGGTTGCCGTCGAGGATGCCGGTGCGGGAATACGGGCTGTCGATGAACTTGGAACAGTGGTTGCCGAGCACCGTCACCTGATCGGACACGCCGGGCAGCACACTTTTCCGTCCACCGGAGAAGCCAGCGAAAAAGTGCGGCTCGATAAAGCCCTCGGCTATCAGCAGCTCCGTCTCGACCGCAAGTCTGTCAATGACCAGCGGCGCACCGGAGGGCAGGATGCCGATCTGAACATTTGCGTCCTTATCGCGGCAGTCGTGCACGACTATCCTGCACTCGTCCATTATCTCCCGGCCGAGCTTTGCTTCGAGCTCCGCCGTCGATGTCAGGCGGTGAAAGCCCGTGGCGACAAGCAGCGTGACCTCTATATCTGGGCTGCCTGCTCTCAGCTCACGCAGCATATTGGGGATGATGTCCCTGCTCGGCACAGGGCGCGTATGGTCGGAAATGATGATAACGCAGTTCTTTTTGCCCTTGGCAAGCTCGCAGAGCCGCGGGCTGTCGATGGGATTTTCCATCGCGGCGCGGACGATATCGCTGCCGCTGCCCTCCGCTTTCAGCTCGCCGATGCGGCTGGTGAGCACGCCCGCTCCCTGCTCTTCAAAATCTATATGGGTCTTCCCGTAAGGAATATGTACCATTTTATACCTCTCTGAACCGGTGGTCACCCGGCTACTTTTGTCTCTGAAACGGTGGCCGCCTGACTACTTTTATCTCTAAAACGGCGGTCGCCCGGCCAAGCTTATCTCTGGACTCTGCCGGAGGCATTGCCCGCGGCGAGAGCCTCGACCTCGGCAACGCTCATCTGGTTGAAGTCATGCTCGACACTGTGCTTGAGGCAAGAGGCCGCAACTGCGAAGTCGATGACCTGCTGATCGTTCTTGCCGCTGAGCAGCGCATAGATCAGGCCGCCGCCGAAGCTGTCGCCGCCGCCGACACGGTCGATGATATGTACATGGTAGGTTGTGGAGAACACGGCCTTGTCGCTTGCTGCGTCATAGAGCATGCCCGCCCAGTCGTTATCGGTTGCGGAGATGGAGCCGCGCAGAGTGATGGCGACCTTCTTGCAGCCGAAGCGCTGCGCGATCTGGCGCGCGACACTGATGTAGCCCTCATGGTCGAGCTTGCCGCTGTTGATGTCGGTGTTCTCGGCCTCGATGCCGAACACGTCCTTTGCGTCCTCTTCGTTCGCGATGCAGACGTCGACGTAGGGCAGCAGCTTTGCCATGCACTCGCCTGCCTGCTCGCGCGTCCAGAGCTTCTTGCGGTAGTTGAGGTCGCAGGAGACGGTGATGCCTTTCGCCTTTGCGGCCTTGCATGCCTCAAGGCAGGCTTCGGGCATATCGCCGCCGAGAGCCGGGGTGATGCCCGTCCAGTGGAACCAGTCAGCGCCGTCGAATATCTTGTCCCAATCGAACTCATCGGCCTTGGCCAGAGCGATGGAGGAACCGGCGCGGTCATAGATGACCTTGGAAGCGCGCTGGGAAGCGCCCTTCTCGCAGTAGTACACGCCGAGACGCGGGCCGCCGCGGAGCATAAGCGAAGTGTCAACGCCGTAGCGGCGCAGCTCATTGACGGCGCACTGGCCTATCTCATGCGCGGGGACCTTGGTGACGTAGGCTGCATCCATGCCGTAGTTCGCGAGCGACACCGCGACGTTCGCTTCGCCGCCGGCGTAGGTTGCCTCGAATTTATCTGCCTGCACAAAGCGGAGATACCCCTCCGGGTTCAGGCGCATCATTATCTCACCGAAAGTAATTACTCTTGCCATTATATTTTTCTCCTTTACTGCACACTCTTTATTATTTCTACCATGGTCTTTGCCGCCTCGGTCAGCTTATCGAACTCGCCGGCGTCGATCCATGCTTTCTTTGCGAGGTTGCCGCCGATGCCGAGCCCGACCGCGCCTGCCTTGAGGAAGTCCGCCGCGTTAGACTCATTCACGCCGCCGACGGCCATGAGCTTCACATGGCTGATGGGCGCGCGGATAGCCTTGAGATAGCTGACGCCGAGGTCGCCCGCCGGGAAGAGCTTGACGAAGTCCGCACCCGCGTCGTGCGCGGTCATAACCTCGGTTGGGGTCATAGCACCGGGGAGAGAGACCATGCCGAGCTCAACAGTGCGCTTGATGACGTCAACATTCGTATCCGGGGAGATGATATACTTGCCGCCGTGGGCATGGGTCAGTTCAACCAGCTCAACATTCGTGACAGTGCCTGCGCCGAAGAGCATCTTACCGCCGAACTCCTCGGTCAGTGCACCGATCGCTTCGGCGGTCTGCTGCCATGATGCGGGGTCCTTCTGATTATAGGTGATCTCCATAAGGCGCACGCCGCCGGCATACAGCGCGTTTGCGACCTTGCTGCACTGATCTGCGCTGACACCGCGCACGATGGCGATCAGCTTTTCCTTTTCTATTCTTTCTATTACCTGTTCACGCATACGAATTTCTCCTTTGATTTTCATAATGTGAAAATGGTTATCACATTCTGATATTCGCCTTTATATTACAAAATTACGTCCCTCTTGTCAACCGGATATGCCCCGCTTTGCGCCGTATATGCCGCCAAAAATACGCGGCTCTTTTTGTGAGAATACTACAATTGACGCGAAGCGCCGGGGCGTGTTAGAGTATGAAAAAGCTTTTCATAATGTGAAAACGGAGATATGCTATGGCAAACTCAACACCTGTACAGTCGATAGACCGTGTTTTTGATATAGTCGAGGCGCTCTCTTCCAGCCCGCACGGGATGAGCCTGACCGATCTTGCCGCTGCGGTCGGTCTGCACGTCAGTACCGTGCACCGTCTGCTCGCCTCGCTCTCCTCACGCGGCTATGTGCAGAAAGACATAGAGACAGGGAAGTACCGCCTGACGCTGAAAATGTTCGAGGTCGGCAGCCGTGCGGCCTGCGGGGTGAACCTCGTGTCGATCGCGCGGCCATACCTTGAGCGGCTCGCGGAGTTCAGCGGCGAGGCCGTCCACCTTGTCGCGCGCCTGGGCGATGAAGTCGTGTACCTCTATAAGGAGGACACGAGCAGCAGCATCGCGCGCATGGCATCGTTCGTCGGGCTCAAGAACCCGATGTACTGCACAGGCGTCGGCAAGTGCATTCTGGCAAATCTCCCGCCGGAGGCCGTGCGCGGGATATGGGACAGATCCGTCATAACCGCGTTCACGCCGAACACCATCACGGACTTTGACCGGCTCACCGCGGAGCTGAAACAGATAAAGGCTCAGGGCTACGCGCTCGATAACGAGGAGCACGAACCCGGCGTATTCTGCATCGCCGCGCCAATCTTCGATTACAGCGCCCATCCCGTCGCCGCAATAAGCGTATCCGCCCCAGCGTCCAGAATGGAGCCGGAGCGGATAAAGGAGATCGCCGCGCAGGTCGTCAGCAGCGCCGGTGCGATCACGGGCGTCCTCGGCGGCTGAGGGTCATTTAAAATACGTATTATCCACGGCGGATGGCAGAAGCTGTCCGCCGTCGACTGTTATGTCACTGCCGGTGACATACTTGGCAGCGTCCGAGATGAGGTACAGCACCGCCGCGGCGATCTCCTCAGGCTGACCGGTGCGCTGCGCCGGGATACGGGAGACGAGCATCTTCTCCCTGTCGGTGACGACATTCGGGTCAGTCACCTTTATATATCCCGGGGACACGCTGTTGACCCTTATTCCGTAGGGCGCGAGCTCGAGCGCCATGTGCTGCGTGAGCTTATAGACCGCGGCCTTTGCCGGGCCGTATACGCTGGCCTTGGGGTAGTTCGTGCCGCGGTGGACGCTGCTGGTGTTTATGATGCAGCCGCGCGTACCGTGGCGGATCATGTCCTTCGCAGCGCGCTGGGCGCAGAAGAACGTGCCGCGCAGGTCGACGTTCGTGATGGTATCGAACATCTCGGGCGAGACTTCGAGAAAGGGCATAAACTTCGTGATGCCTGCGTTGTTGACGAGCACATCAATGTTCCCGAACTCCCGCTCTAACGTATCGAACATCGGGTCGATATCGTCAAGCCTTGTGAGGTCGGCCTTTATGGCCATCGACCTTCTGCCGAGAGCGCGGACTTTTTCAACCGTGTCCTTCGCCTGCTCCTCGCTTCCGCAATAGCTGATGCAGACGTCGTACCCCGCCTTTGCAAGCTCAATGGCCTCGCCCTTGCCGATGCCGTGACCGGCGCCTGTGACCAATGCGATCTTTGCCATGATGTAAGTTTCCTTTCTTTTTATTATTCCTGTTTATTTCACTTCAAATGTATAGCTGCGGCGATAACTCACGCTCTCCCCGCTTTCAAGGTCGATGGGTGCAAACACCTCGGGGCAGAAAGCGTTGAAGTTGTTCCAGCTGTAGAAATTGCAGACGGGAACGCCGTCCTCGATGAGGACGCTCATGCCCTTTGCCGCGTTCTCAAGCTTCATCCAATGGCTCTTGAGCCCCTCCCAGCCGCGGATCCAGAACGCGCTGGACTCTGTCGGCCCGTCAAATTCGCCGAGGCGGTAAGCATCGCGCTCGATGATCAGCTCACCGCGGCGCAGCTTCGGCTCGATGGTATAGGGGAAAGACAGGCGGTAATCGGAGTTTATCACGCCGCCGTCGAAATTAAAGAAGTTGTGGGAAAATTCGGTCGCGTGTATGGCCCTGGGGCCGACGTTCTTGACCGTGATGTCCATGTGCAGGGTGTTCCCCTCGAGGGTGTAGAGCTTCTCCATGTCCATAGCAACACCGCAGCAGAGATGCGGGAGCGTCCTGATCTTAACGAAATTCTCCCCTGTCTCGACCGCGTGCTCAAACGGCACAGTCGGGTAATCCTTTGTAAACAGGAACGGCGAGGTGTCCGTCTTCTTGAGCAGCCCCACGCCGGGCAGCGGGAAATAGTCCGCAACAGAAGCGCTGTCAAAAAGCGCCGTATCGCGCCACTCAAACACATTCACAAGCCCCACGCCGCCGAGGCCTACTCCGCCGCTGCTGTTGAGCTCCTTGGAAAGGAACGTGTGCCCCTTGTGCCACACCTGCTCGACCATGCCGCCCCAGTCATAGCGCGAACGGTCATAGCCCCAGCCGGGCAGCAGGATATTTGCTCTGATGCTTTCGTTGTCAATGATAACCGATTTTTCCATTGCACTTATCACTCCTGAGTACCGGGCACTTTTGCCAAAGTTCCGGCAGATTTTTTATGCACGCTGCACAAGGCCCCTTGTGTTATCTGGCTTTATGGTAGCAGAGATTGATCGAAATGTCAAATATCAAATATCATTTCCGCGAGAAAGTCTATTGACAATTCGCTGCGCGCTTGATAATATTGTGAACGAAGAATGAATTACGCAGCGAAATACAGAACACGGAGCGGTTGTTATGGCAGAGAAAATAGTCTTTGAAGGCACGGTTGCCTCCAAGGTCACAGAGCGTCTGCGCGAGGATATAATCAGCAAGAAGATAGAAGCCGGCAGCCGCATCACGATAAAAGAGATCTCAGAGCTCTACGGCACGAGCAATATGCCCGTGCGCGAGGCTTTCAGAACGCTCGAGGGCGAGAAGCTGCTGGAGATCAACGCCTACAAGGGCGCGACCGTTCTGTGCATCGACGAGACCTTTGTCAGGGAGATATACGGCCTGCTCCGAGCGCTGGAGTGCCTTATCTATGAATCTGCCCTGCCCTATATAGACGATGAGCTTATAGACGAGCTCAAGGCCGTAAATGAGGAGATTGGCCTTATCGCCGCCGGTCAGACGCTCAGCACCGGCTACATAGACCTGAACACGAAATTCCACGGGCTGATAATGTCCCGCGGCGGCAACTCTAAAGCTATCGAGCTTTACCGCTATTACCATATGCTTATCCGCGCCCTGCGCAAAAGCTATATGCCCAGCATCGTGCGCGTACAGGCAGTGTACGGCGAGCATGAGGAGCTTATCGCCGCGCTCGAAAAGAAGGACGCACATGCCATCAAGGCCGCGGTCGACAAGCACGTCGGCCACGCGATGGAGAACTTCCTGAAGGTATACGCCGGGCAGATCTGACGCCCCGGCTCCGGTCATATGCCGGGATAGAAAATTCTGCTCCGGCATGATTATTGTCTGAAGAATATCAAATATCATATTCTTGTGCTGCCTAAAATATCAAACATTAAAATTGCTTTGCACATACACAAATAAACGTAAGTGGAGGTAATAAACTTGAAAGCAATTGGTAAAATCTTTGATGCCCTTGAGAAGATCCTCAAGAACATCTGCGGCGCGCTTGTCGTAGGCTTTACCGGCATCACCCTCGTCGCCGTTATCGCCCGATACGTGCTCAACTCTCCCATCTGGTGGAGCGAGCAGCTCTGCCGCTACCTGTTCATCTGGATGCTGATGCTCTATTTCCCCATCATTGTCCGCCATGAGCAGAACCTCGGCTTTGACGTTCTTGTGAAGCGCCTGCCGAAGAAGTTCCAGGACATCTCCTGGCTCATCTGCAATATTCTCATCTGTGCTTTCGGCGGTTTCTACTTTGCCTACACCGTCCAGCTGTGCCAGAAGTTCAATGCGGCGCACAAGTACCTTGACGGTATACATCTGCCTGCCTCCTTTATGTACTCCTCTCAGGCGGTCGGCGCGGCGCTGCTTGTGCTCTTCTCGCTCGAGGTCGTTATCAATCTGTTTATCAAGATAATTCACGAGAATAAGGATGGTGAAGAGATATGATGCTTGGTATTCTTTTCGGGCTGTTCTTCCTGCTGCTGTTCATCGGCATGCCCGTCGCCTACGGCATGGTCATTTCCGCCGTCGTTACTCTTTTCTTTGACCCCTCGCTCACCGGTATAATCATCCCACAGAAGCTCTTCACCGGTATGGACTCTTTCTCCCTCATGGCAGTGCCTTTCTTCATGCTGGCCGGTACCCTGATGGAGAAGTCCGGCATCACCGACATCCTTGTCAACTGGGCAAAGAGCCTTGTCGGCCACTTCAAGGGCGGCCTCGGCCACGCGACCATCGTCACCGGCGTCGTGATGGCGGGCGTCTCCGGTTCCGCGAATGCCGACACCTCCGCTCTCGCCTCCATCCTTGTCCCCATCATGCGCAAGGACGGCTATGACGACGGCTACTCCTGCGCCCTCGTCTCCTCCTGCGGCGCTCTCGGCCCGGTCATCCCGCCGAGCATAATGATGGTGCTCTACTCCGGTGTTACCTCCATCGCCATCGGCAAGCTGTTCATGGCCGGTATCATCCCCGGTCTCGTCATCGCCATCGGCTACATGATCGTCAACGGCGTCTACGCCCGCAAGGCCGGTATCCCCAAGTCGAAGTTTGTCGGCTGGAAGGCTCTCGGTCAGGACACTCTCAAGGCGCTGCCCGCGCTCATCATGCCCGTGATAATCATCGGCGGCATCCTCTCCGGTGCCACCACCGCGACCGAAGCCGGCGTTGTCGCCTGCGTATACAGCATCATCTACGGCTTCATCCGCAAGACCATGAACGTCCAGCACGTTTGGGACTGCTTCAAGGACGCTGTCCACGGCACGACCAACTGCATGATCGTCGTTGTTTTTGCCGGTATCTTCGGCACCCTCGCCACGAATTACAACCTCTCCAAGGTCGTGCTCGCCGCGTCTCAGGTCTTCCACGGCAACCCCTACCTGATCCTGATATTCATCAGCATTATCCTCTACATAGCCGGTATGTTCATCGATTCCAACGCTGCGATGCTCATGCTCGTGCCTATCTTCACCCCGCTCATCGCCGCCTACGGCTTTGACCCGATCTACTTTGCAATGGTCTGCATCCTGACGCTCGACATGGGCGGCATGTCTCCCCCGGTCGGCCTGCTCATGTACATCTCCGCAAGCATTACCGACACCCCGCTCGAGAAGGTCGTCAGAAATATCTTCAAGTTCATCACCGTCAACTACAGCGTGACCCTGCTCGTCATCTTCATCCCCGCGCTTGTCACCTGGCTTCCCTCTCTGATGTGACAGGGAAACAAATCCGGAATCCCGGAGCATCTGCTCTGTGATCATAAAAAAATTTAGGAGGAACCCCAA
>ERZ857757.2118-NODE-2118-length-13654-cov-2.464887_pt1 | contig 13654 bp, 10 predicted proteins | sample MGYA00519764_ERZ857757 | MGnify/ENA primary metagenome ERZ857757 (study PRJEB31778, sample SAMEA3449359) | human gut metagenome | biome: human gut; feature: human-associated habitat; material: faeces | place: United Kingdom | collected 2010/2012 ... | reverse complement strand
CTTGAAATGACGGAGTCAGAGTCCGTTGCCTTACCATTTGGCGATGGGCCAATGTCGTGTCAACAATGGGTATTATACATGATGATTTTACCAAAAGTCAAGCACTTTTTAAAAAATTTTTAAATCTTTTTCAACAATTGCAAAAACGACCTCTTTTTCCCAGTCGATCTCTGCTTTTCCATTCGTACCCTCGATCAGTTCTTTTTCTAACTTTTCCTGCTGTTGTGCCGGAACGACCACCTGAATGCTGACATTTTCTCCATAGATACTGTCTGCGATCGGGATATTGTTCTGCGCTAATATATACTGGATCTTTCCGATCCCATTATAATCGGTTACGATATTTCCAAAAACGCCACGTTGCTTCTCTATAATAACGCTGGACTCCAATCCGCTCCGGGTCGCCTTTTGATATGCCCGCACCAGTCCGCCGGTTCCTAAAAGTACACCGCCAAAATAACGGGTCACCACGACTACGGTATTGTGGATGTCTTCATGCAGGAGCACATCTAACATCGGACGGCCTGCGGTACCGTTTGGTTCTCCGTCATCGGAACATCTTTGTAGCTCCTGACGCTCGCCGATGGCATAGGCATAGCAGTTGTGTCTTGCATCCCAGTATTTCTTTTTCATCTTCGCGATAAACTCCAATGCCTCTTCTTCCGTTTCTATCGGAAGTACGGTAGCAATAAATCTGGATTTTTTTTCTATGATCTCTCCCTGTCCACCTTTGTAGACAGCCCGGTATCCATTTGTCTCCATAGTCATCTCTCTCCTGTTTTTCTGCTCTCATTATAACGGTATTTTGATTTTCCGTAAATACCAAATTGTCCGAAAAGTGCCTGCAAATCAGTTAATACTTTATTCTTATGCCGTTTTTTGGTATAATGTATCATAATATAGTTTAAGACTAATTACAAAGGAGGTCTGTTATGAACTATGGAAAGAACCGCACATCGAAAAAGGAGAAGGATTTAGCCTCCCAGCAGTCGATGGCACATAAACGGTTCCGTGTAATGTTTTTAAAGACATTTCTTATCTGCATTCTGATCGCAGTTGTGGTCGGCGCGATCGCCGTCTTCAATATGGTAAGAGGCATTATCAAGTCCGCACCGGACATTAAGGATATCGATGCTACACCGACCGGATATCTCTCCACGGTATTAGACAATAATGAAAATGAAATCGCAACGTTGGTGGCTTCCGGCTCCAACCGTGTCTATGTGACCATAGATGAGATTCCAAAAGATTTACAGCATGCATTTGTTGCAATTGAAGATGAGCGTTTTTACGATCATAACGGTATTGACTTACAGGGTATTTTACGCGCGGGAGTCCGTGGTATCACACATGGTTTTCACTTTTCAGAAGGTGCATCCACGATCACGCAGCAGCTTTTGAAGAACAATGTATTTACAGGCTGGACAAGCGAATCCAGTTTTTCGGACAAGTTAGAGCGTAAATTGCAGGAACAGTACTTAGCCGTACAGTTAGAAAAATCCGTAAGCAAAGACTGGATCTTAGAGAACTATCTGAACTCCATCAACCTCGGTCAGAATACACTTGGTGTCCAGTCGGCATCCAGACGTTACTTTAATAAGGATGTTTCGGAACTGAATATTTCAGAATCGGCCGTCATTGCGGCGATCACACAGAATCCGAGCCGTTATAATCCGGTCAGCAACCCTGACCAGAATAAAAAGCGCCGTGCCAAGGTATTAAAAAACATGTTAGATCAGGAATACATCTCTCAAAAGGAATATGACGAAGCCATGAAGGATAAGGTCTATGACCGGATCCAGGTTGCCAACCTTGAGGTTGCCGATGATAACGTCACTTCCTATTTTGTAGATGCGCTGACAGATCAGGTGATCCAGACATTGATCGATGAAAAAGGTTATACGGAAACACAGGCATACAAAGCACTCTACAGTGGAGGGCTGACCATTTATTCCACACAGGACAGCAACCTGCAAAAGATCTGTGATGAAGAGGTCAACAACGAAGCAAATTACGGCGCAAATCCGGAGTATTCTTTCTCCTACCGTCTGACCATCCAGAAAAAAGACGGTACTTATAAGAACTACAGTGAGCAGACCATGCTTTCTTACTATCAGGCAAATGACAAAAACTACAATATCCATTTTGCCTCCAAAGAAGCTGCTGAGGCTGCCATTGAAAAATACAAAAACGAGATGTTAGAGGATGGCGATACCATTCCGGAAGGCGGCGAAACCGTTTCTTATACGTTACAGCCACAGGCTGCGATGACACTGATCGACCAGTCCACCGGCGAAGTAAAAGCGTTAGTAGGTGGCCGTGGTGAAAAGACAGCAAGTAAGACCCTGAACCGTGCCACTTCAACTGCAAGACAGCCGGGTTCCACTTACAAAGTCCTTGCCGCTTATGCTCCGGCATTGGATTCCGCCGGCATGACACTTGCAACCGTACAGGATGATGCTCCTTATTCCTATGAAAACGGAACTTCACTCCGTAACTACGACAATAACTACCGTGGATTTACCACACTCCGGGAAGCCATTACAAATTCCATCAATGTCGTAACGGTAAAGACTTTGACCGAGATCGGCACACAGGTAGGTTTTGATTACCTCGATGATTTTGGCTTTACTACCATTGTACCGGAGGACAACACCCAGTCACTCTGTCTCGGCGGTCTGACAAAAGGTGTCTACAATTTAGAATTAACGGCTGCCTATGCCACGATCGCAAATGGCGGCACTTATACGAAACCAAGATTTTTCACAAAAATCCTTGACCATGACGGCAATGTACTGATTGATAATACACCTCAGACACATACCGTATTAAAAGATACGACCGCATGGCTGATCACTTCTGCGATGAAAGATGTTATGACACAGGGAACCGGTGTTGCAGCGAATATCAGCAATATGCCGGTAGCCGGAAAATCCGGTACTACAACGAAAAACCGTGACTCTCTATTCGCAGGATTTTCTCCATATTATACCTGTGTTGTCTGGGGCGGATATGATGACAACTCTCCGTTAAAGAGCACAAGGTATACCAAAAACGTATGGAAAGCCGTCATGCAGCGTGTGAACGAAGGATTGGAATACCGTGATTTTGAAAAACCGGAAGGCATTGAGACTGCTACCGTATGTAAGAAATCCGGTAAACTTGCCGTTGCAGGCATCTGTGACTGTGATCCACGCGGCAATCAGGTTTATACCGAATATTTTGCATCAGGAACCGTTCCTACGGAAATCTGCGACCACCATGTTCGTGCAACAATCTGTACGGCATCTATGAAAATTGCAAATGAGTTTTGTCCGGAAGAAACGAAGCAGACGAACATCTATATCATTGGCGGTTCTGCAAACTCCGGAGATGGTCCATATCTTCTTTCCGATGAGCTTGCAAATTCTACCTGTGATGTGCATAATGCTTCTACGAATACAACCGATGCACTCGAAAATATTGGTGGTTTCTTAGATAAGAATGAGAAGAAGGATAAAAAGGACAAAAAAGATAACACGAATGACAATGACAATCCGAATGATGATAACAAGAATCCGGATAACAATAACAATCCTGATACTCCTTCTGATGATAACAAGAATGACGATGATAACAATAACGACTTTGAAAACCCTTCCGAAGAAGGCGAGTAAATGATTCAATAATAGGTCATCAAGGAACACGAAAGAACCCCGACGTTTCCGTCGGGGTTCTTTCTGTTGATGTATATACACTAAGGGGATTAGATATACTAATCTTTCCAGATTAGCTCATATTTGTGCTTACTCTACATCCTGTAAAGCAGCCGTTCCAGCTTCTCCTGTACGAACTTTGACTACCTGTTCTACATTGTATACGAATATCTTTCCATCTCCTATATGTCCTGTATAAAGTACTTTCTTTGCGGATTCGATGACATCCTCTACCGGGATCTTGCTGACCACCACTTCGACCTTCATCTTTGGAAGGAGTGTTGCATCCAACTCTGCACCACGGTAACGGTCTCCGGAACCTTTCTGCACACCACAGCCCATAACCTGTGTACAGGTCATACCGGTAACACCAAGTTCATTCATGGCTTTCTTTAACTTGTCATAACGTGACAGTTTTGAAATAATAACCACTTTATAGATGCCTGTCGGCTCATGTGGCATTGCTGCAACCGGAACTGCGGCATTCCGCAGAGTTTCTGATGCACTTTCATAATCATCCACACCAAGGTCGGTATTTTCATTAATATCCATTGTAGAACCTGAGATATCCATAATTGCAAATCCTGCGTATGCTGATGGAAGTCCATGCTCTGTTGCATCCAGACCTGTAATTTCTTCCTCTTCGGAAACACGAAGACCGATGGTCTTTTTTAATACGATAAATACGATCGTAATTGTAACAATTGTCCAAGCTGCGGTAATGAACATACCTACAAACTGTAAACCTAACTGTTTGAAGCCGCCTCCATAGAAGAGTCCTTCTTTAATACCTGCTAATTCAAAGCCCGGTGCTGAAGATGTTGCAAATAAACCTACTGCAATCGTTCCCCAGATACCGTTAAACATATGTACTGCGACTGCTCCAACCGGGTCATCGACATGAAGTACATTATCGACAAACCATACACCAAAGACTACTAAAAGTCCTGCTACTGCTCCAATAATTGCTGCTCCTACACAATCTGTTACATCACAAGGTGCGGTAATTGCTACCAGTCCTGCTAAAGATGCGTTCAGACACATCGATACATCCGGTTTTCCATATTTGATCCATGTAAATGCCATACATACGACAGTTGCTACTGCCGGAGCTACGGTTGTTGTTAAAAAGATAGATCCCAGTGTCGGAACATCGGTAGCTGCTGCACCATTGAATCCATACCAGCCAAGCCAGAGGATAAATACACCAAGGGAACCGATAACCAGGTTGTGTCCCGGAATTGCGTTAACCTTTGTAATTTTTCCATCTTTATCTTTACTGAATTTTCCAATACGAGGTCCAAGGAATGCTGCACCGATCAATGCACAGATACCACCAACCATATGGATACAGTTAGAACCTGCATAATCATGGAATCCCATATTGACTAAAAATCCATTGCCCCATGTCCAGTGTGCTTCTATTGGATAGATGATACCGGAAATAACGGCTGAATAAATACAATACGTTATGAATTTTGTTCTTTCTGCCATCGCACCTGATACGATGGTTGCTGTTGTTGCACAGAATACTAAGTTAAATACAAATCCCGAATAACTGAAATTTGCATAGTCTGTGAATACCCCAAATCCCGGTGTTCCGAGAATTCCTAAGATATCACTTTTTCCTTCTGCTGCCGGAAGCATTAAAGATGCTCCGATGATGAACCACATTACGGTTCCAATACAGAAATCCATTAAGTTTTTCATAATGATATTTCCGGAGTTCTTTGCTCTGGTAAAACCTGCCTCTACCATTGCAAATCCTGCCTGCATCCAGAATACTAATGCCGCACCAATTAGAAACCAGACGCCGTAGACATTGTCATTAATCACTTTCATAATTTCATCTGTCATAATTTCTTCCTCCTCTTTCTCCTGATATAAATATAAAAAAGGAGACAACACCGAATGTCAGATTTTTCTAACCTTCTATGCTATCTCCTTTGATAACGCTTATAACTCTATTTCTTCCATTTTAAATTTTTTCATTATACTTCAAAGATTAAATCTCCATAGGATGGCATTGGCCATACATCCTTATCAACGATCATCTCTAATTTATCGATCGGTGCACGAAGCTCATCCATTGCTACCTTAACCTCATCTCTGTATGCAACAGCCTGTACCCTGCCTTCTTCCATAGCAGCAGCTTTTTCTGTTACTTCATGCAGCTTCTTCAATGCTGTCTGTGCCTCTGCTAATAATGCAGAAGTCTCTGTTAACAGCTCTGTCTGAACGCTGACATCTGCTCCACATGCAGCAGTAACTGCATTAACGGAGGTTGCAAGTGAGGTTGCATATTTGATGACTGCCGGAATAATCTGTTTTCCTGCAATGTTCATCATTGCTTTTGCTTCAATGTTGATGGTCTTTGCGTAGGTCTCATACTCTACTTCCACACGGGACTCTAACTCTGCTCTTGTAAATACACCAAATCTCTCGAATAAAGCTACGGATTTGTCAGTAGCCAGATAAGGAATGGCATCTACCATAGAGCGGATGTTTGGAAGTCCACGTCTTTCTGCTTCCTCTACCCATCCATCGGAGTATCCGTTTCCGTTGAATACGATTCTCTGATGCTCTGTTACATTTTTCTTGATCAGATCATGTACTGCCATATCGAAGTCATCTGCTTTTTCAAGCGTATCACATACTTCTGCAAATGCTTCTGCAACGATGGTATTTAATACTACGTTTGGCTGTGCGATGGATGCTTTAGAACCTACCATACGGAACTCGAATTTGTTTCCTGTAAATGCAAACGGTGAGGTTCTGTTTCTGTCGGTTGCATCTTTCATGAAGTCCGGTAATGTTGCAACACCGGTCTTAAGCATTTCGCCCTCTAAACTGTGTGTAGCTTCGCCTGTACTGATCAGCTGTTTTAATACATCCTCTAACTGTGCTCCTAAGAAGATGGAAATGATTGCAGGCGGTGCCTCGTTTGCTCCTAATCTGTGGTCGTTTCCAACATCTGCTGCGGATTCACGAAGTAATTCTGCATGCTCATCGACTGCTTTTAAGATACAGGATAATACTAACAGGAACTGGATGTTCTCATGTGGTGTATCGCCCGGATCTAACAGGTTGATTCCATCGTCTGTGGTCAGTGACCAGTTGTTATGTTTACCGGAACCGTTCACACCTGCAAATGGTTTTTCATTTAACAGACAATATAATCCATGACGGCCTGCTACTTTTTTAAGTGTTTCCATAACTAACTGGTTATGGTCTACTGCGATATTTGCTTCTGCATAGATCGGTGCTAACTCGTGCTGTGCCGGAGCAACCTCGTTATGCTGTGTCTTTGCGGATACACCTAATTTCCAGAGCTCTTTATTGACATCTTTCATATAAGAAGCAATTCTTTCACGGATAGCTCCGAAGTAGTGGTCATCCATTTCCTGACCTTTTGCCGGTGGTGCTCCGAATAAAGTACGTCCTGCATAGATCAGATCTTTTCTCTTTAAGTATTTTTCTTTATCTACTAAGAAGTACTCCTGCTCCGGTCCTACGGAAGGTGTTACTTTCTTAGATGTGGTATTTCCGAATAATCTTAAAAGACGTAAGGACTGCTCGTTAATTGCTGCCATGGAACGAAGCAGCGGTGTCTTCTGGTCTAATGCCTCACCTGTGTAGGAACAGAATGCTGTTGGAATACAAAGTGTTGCACCTGCTGCATCCTGACGTACAAATGCCGGTGAGGTACAATCCCATGCTGTATATCCTCTTGCTTCAAATGTCGCTCTTAAACCTCCTGATGGGAAAGAAGATGCATCCGGCTCTCCTTTGATCAGTTCCTTACCGGAAAAGCTCATCAGTACTTTGCCATTCGGCATTGGTGCGGTAATAAAAGAATCATGTTTTTCTGCTGTGACACCGGTTAACGGCTGAAACCAGTGTGTGTAGTGTGTCGCACCTTTTTCGATTGCCCATTCCTTCATCTCATGTGCTACTACATCAGCAGTCTCTAAATCAAGTTCTTTTCCTTCTTCAATGACTTCCCTCAACTTCTTGTAAACTTTTTTCGGAAGACGTTCCTGCATAACGGAATCGTTAAATACGTTCTCTCCAAAAATGTCTGTTACATTGAAATAATCCGGTGTTTTTTCTAACATTCTCTCTTCCATATCCTTACATCCTTTCTTTAAATGCATCCCCTAGTGCTTCTGCTTTTGTATTTTCTTTATTATGTCTTGTAATTAGAATAAAGAGCCACATCCTCACGGAGTGTTTTACTTTATAGGCAATTACTTTATATTTCCCTATAACAGTAAAAAAGGGCGCTCCACTCATATGGAACACCCTTGTTCTAATCTCTGCTAATAAGATACCCCAATTGTTTTGAAATTGCAAGAGAATTTTTTATTTTTTCTCTTCTTCTCTGTTTTTTACAATTAATTCTGCTTTTTCTTTCTTTTTTTGTAAAATATAACAAAGAGCTTATTCTGCTTTTCCAATGGAGCCAAACATTTCCATCTTATCGCGGACAGTCTGTTTAATTGCCTCTGTACCCGGTTTTAATAACTTACGCGGGTCAAATCCTTTACCAACTAAGTCTTTTCCTTCTTCAATATACTTACGAACCTCAGCCGTAAATGCAAGCTGGCATTCTGTATTGACATTGATCTTACATACACCCATGTCGATGGATTTCTTTACCATATCCTCCGGGATTCCTGTACCACCATGAAGAACTAACGGAAGATGTCCTGTTGCCTTGCGGACTGCCTCTAAAGTCTCAAAACTGAGTCCTGCCCAGTTCTCCGGATATTTTCCATGGATATTTCCGATTCCTGCTGCTAACAGGTCAATTCCTGTCTCTGCAATTTCTCTGCACTCTTCCGGATCTGCGCACTCACCTGCTGCAAGTTTTCCGTCCTCTTCTCCTCCGATCGCTCCTACCTCTGCTTCTACGGTAATCCCTTTTGCATGAGCCATCTCTACGATCTCTTTTGTCTTTTTCAAATTCTCTTCAATGGAATCATGGGAGCCGTCATACATGATAGAAGGGAATCCGGCTTCGATGCATTTGATGCAGGCATCGTAACCGCCGTGGTCTAAGTGAATGGAAACCGGTACTGTGATATTCAGTTCCTCTAACATTCCTTTTACCATTCCTACTACAGTCTTATAGCCACCCATATATTTTCCGGCACCTTCGGATACTCCCAAGATCACCGGTGAATTTAATTCCTGAGATACTTCTAATACTGCCTTCGTCCATTCCAGATTATTAATGTTAATCTGTGCTACCGCATAGTGTTCTTTCTCCGCTTTTTCAAGCATTTTCTTTGTTGATACTAACATACATCGCCCTCCATAATCTCATTTACATTTATAATTATAGTATACTGAAATTTTCGTTAAATTCAAGTATTCTATAGATTATTTCTCGTTTATCATAATGTCCACCGCTTTGCAGTGGTCCTTGATCTGCACCTCTTTGTGGTCACCGCCAAACTCTCCGTCAAGTGTCCACGGAATCTCTTCCTCGGAATAAAATTTTACGCTTTCTGCCCGGAAAGAATCGATCAGGTCCGTCTCATCCTTCAGATTCGTCAGACTGGCAATGATCGTATTCAGCTCGATAATATTTTTCGGCTTATGGATCAGTGTGACCTCAAACATGCCATCGTCTAACTTCACATCTTTGCCTGTCATATTCTTAAATCCACCGACAGAAGTAGAGTTCGTGATCATTCCTAACAGGAAATCGCCCTCTATCTCATTTCCATCATATTCTACCCGCATATGATAGGTTTTAATTGTATAAAGTCTTTTTGCTCCTTCTAAGATATATGCCACATGACCGAGTGCATTTTTCAACTCCTGGCTGGTTGCATAAGATACATCCGTAAAAATCCCAAAAGCTGCAACATAGATAAAGTAGTCTCCGTTGAACTCTCCCACATCACATGAAAACGGCACTCCCAATACTGCAGTCTTTGCTGCCTGTATCATATCTTTTGGAATCTCCAGAGAATTGGCAAAATCGTTTGTACTTCCTGCCGGGATATAACCAAGCGGGGTACGCACTTCACTCTGCATCATTCCCGTAACTGCCTCATCCAAGGTTCCGTCACCGCCGCTGCACACGACAAGATCATAGTATTTTGCCTGTTCACGGACAACCTTCGTTGCATCTTCCCGTTCCTGTGTCGTATGCACCTGAACATGGTATCCTTCTTTTATCATGATATCTATAATATCTAACAGTTTATTCTTGATCTGACCCTTGCCAGAATGTCCATTGACTACAAAAAGTAACTTTTTCATCTCTTCCTCTATTTTCCTGCCATTCTTAAATCTTCTGCCATTGCCTCGATTTTTCGCAGACGATGGTTAACCCCTGATTTTCCAACCGGCGGTTCTAAATAAGTTCCCAATTCCTTCAGGGTTGCATCCGGGTACTCCAGACGCACATATGCGATTTCCCGAAGCTGCACCGGCAGATGTTCAAGTCCCACGGTCTTTTGCAGATAACGGATATCCTCTAACTGCCGTACCGCCGCAGACACTGTCTTATGTATATTTGCCGTCTCACAATTGACCTGTCGGTTCACGCTGTTACGCATTTCTTTCAAAATACGGATATTCTCAAACTTCATCATGGAAATCGGCGCTTCCATGATATTCAGCATATCTGAGATCTGTTCGCCCTCTTTCAGATATACCACATAATTCTTCTTTCGCTGTACCGTCTTAGCATCCATCCCAAAGCTGTTGATCATTTCCTGTAACTGCACTGCCTTTTGTTCACTGTCGCATACAATTTCAAAATGATAGGCTTTTTCCGGATCACTCATCGAACCTGATGTTAAAAACGCCCCCCGGATAAATGCTCTCTTACAGCAGGAATTTTGCAGATAACGGCTCTTTACCGTCAGATCTTCATGAAAAAGATTGCCTGTGATCTGCTCTTCCTCTACGTTCGTAATACATACTTTAATATTATATGTTTTTCTGACTAAAGTAAAGTATTTTCTAACCAGCTCTTCGTTCTCCGATTCAAAGGACAAAAAACGGTGTTCCCCCATTCCTGCCTTAATACCGGAAAAATTCAAAAAAGCCGCCAGCTCCGCCAACTGGCAATGACGGCTCTTGCTGACATGCTCTGTCAGTTCTTTTTTTACCTCACCGGAAAATGACATCTTCTATTTCCCTCTCAACGCATCTTTTCCTATATCCCTGTGCTCGATCTTGATCCCATAGCCGGAACATTCTTTCAACCGGTCATATAGTTCGTTTGCAAGTGTAACGGAGCGGTGCTTGCCACCCGTACAGCCAATACTGATGACTAACTGTGTCTTTCCTTCCGTCACATAGTTCGGGATCAGGAACTTGATCATATCTTCTAACTTGTCCAAAAATTCATGTGCCTCTTTGTACTGCATGACAAAGTCCTGTATCTCGATATCGTTTCCCGTCTTCTGACGGAGTCCTTCCACATAATATGGATTCGGCAGAAAACGCACATCGAATACCAGGTCTGAATCCGTCGGAATTCCATACTTGAACCCGAAGGACAGTACGGTAATATATAAGTTCCGGTAATCCTCGTCCCTTACAAAAATCCTCTCAAGCTCTGCCTTTAACTCTCTTTGCAGCAGACGGCTGGTATCGATGATATAATCTGCCTGCTCTTTTAAAAAAGCAAGTTTTTTACGTTCGAGTCCGATCCCTTTATCAATCCTTCCACCTCCGGCAAGCGGATGGCTTCTTCTCGTCTCTTTGTATCTTTTGACAAGAACCGAATCATCTGCCTCTAAGAACAGGATCTCAAAGCGAATACCCTTTTGGCGGATACGCTCTAAGACTCCCTCTAATTCACTCAGTGCATTGCTGTTACGGATATCGATACTGACTGCCACCTTTTCTAACTCATCCTCCGATTGCAGGGTAAAATCTACAAACTTTTCTACTAAGGGAATCGGAAGATTGTCAACACAGTAATATCCCATGTCTTCCATGATCTTGACTGCCGTACCTTTTCCTGCTCCTGACATTCCTGTTACAATGACTAATTTCATCTGAAATCCCCCACCATTTTTACTTCTGTTTCTAACTTTACACCAAACTGCCGGTATACTTCCTGCTGCACTTCCTGTATCAGCCGATAAACATCGGATGCGGTTGCCTTCTCTTTATTGATGACAAATCCACAGTGTTTTTCAGATACTGCTGCACCGCCGACCTGAAATCCACGCAGACCTGCATCCATGATCAGTTTTCCCGCAAAATACCCCTCCGGTCTTTTGAAGGTACTGCCTGCACTCGGATATTCTAAAGGCTGTTTCTCTACACGCTTTTCCTTTAACTCTTCCATTTTAGCACGGATCTGTTCCTGACTGCCTGCCTCTAAAGCGATCGTTACGCCCAACACCATGTAGTGTTCCTCAGTAATACTACTATGGCGGTAACTCATGTCCAGTTCGCCCGGAGTCAGTTCTTTCTCCTGTCCATCCGCGGTAAGTACCGTAACACTTTTTAAAATGTCTTTCATCTCGCCGCCGTAAGCACCTGCATTCATCACAACCGCTCCGCCAAGCGTTCCCGGAATACCTGCTGCGAACTCAAATCCGGTCAGTGCTGCATCAAGTGCTGCATTTGCAATCTGCGCAAGCGAACATCCTGCCTGCGCCGTGATCTGATTTCCTTCTACCTGAAATGTTCCCATACTCTTATAAAGCTGGATAATCGCTCCTCTGAAGCCTTTGTCTCCAACCAGAAGGTTGCTTCCATTTCCTACTATATATATAGGTATCGAAAATTTCCGGCACACCCGAATTGTCTCTGCCAGTTCCTTTTCATTCGATGGCATGATAAAATAATCTGCCGGACCACCGATCCGGAAGGTTGTATGCTTCTTCATCGGTTCATCCTTCTGTATTTTGGCTGCATCGACCACATTATACAAACATGTCTCAAAATTCTGTTCCATTCTCTTCTCCTAGTATCTATAAATATTCTATGCCATTCTTCTTTTTTTATTTAACAGGAAATTGCCATTGGACCTCCCGCCAAATAGAAGTTACTACGTGCCAAAGCACGTTTTAATATCATCCTCATATGACGTAAGTGTCAAAATAAATTTTGGCACTTACATCATATGATACACCAAAAAATATGCAAGTTCAACGCGCTCTTGCAAAATTAAGTGAAATGCGATATAGTAAGGCATAACATAGAAATTTTATCAATATTTTCAAAAAGGAGTGATTTTTAACTGTGGACTCGAGTGTCTCGCAAATACTTATTTTGCTAGTCCTGCTGCTCTTATCCGGCATATTTTCGTCAGCCGAGACAGCACTTACAACCTACAACAAAATACGGATGCGTGCCCTTGCAGACGAGGGTAACAAGCGTGCCAGCACCGTACTTGCCGTAACTGAGAATTCAGGTAAAATGCTTAGCGCGATCCTCATCGGCAACAACATTGTTAATACTGCGGTAGCTTCCCTTGCCACCACAATCGCATACCGCCTTGGTGGAACCGCCGTCGCGATCGCAAGTGGGCTTATGACGCTTCTCATCATCCTTTTCGGAGAGATTACTCCAAAGACGATGGCAACCATTCATGCTGAGAAGATGTCTCTTTTCTACGCACCGGTTATCAATATTTTCATGAAGATCATGACTCCGTTTATCTTCATTGTAAACGGTCTCTCCACCGGTCTTCTGATGCTTCTTCGCATTGATCCGAATGCCAAAGACAATACCATGACCGAAGCTGAACTCCGAAGTGTGGTAAATGTCAGCCATCAGGACGGCGTGATCGAATCAGATGAAAAAGAGATGATCTACAATGTGTTTGATCTCGGTGATGCCATTGCCAAAGACGTCATGGTTCCCCGTGTCAACGTAACTTTTGCTGATATTGACAGCAGTTACGACGAACTGATCGACCTGTTCCGGGAAGACAAATTCACCCGTCTTCCGGTTTACCAGGAGACAAA
>ERZ857757.2089-NODE-2089-length-13853-cov-6.738948_pt1 | contig 13853 bp, 12 predicted proteins | sample MGYA00519764_ERZ857757 | MGnify/ENA primary metagenome ERZ857757 (study PRJEB31778, sample SAMEA3449359) | human gut metagenome | biome: human gut; feature: human-associated habitat; material: faeces | place: United Kingdom | collected 2010/2012 ... | reverse complement strand
AGTGGCAGGGCTGGCTATCCTTGTTTTGCTTTGTGCTTCTCTACCGTACATGAGCCTTGTTGGCATGAATGAAGCGGGGCTGAACGCCAACTGGCTCCGCAAGGATCTGACCCACGAGGAAACGCAGAATTTTGCCGTGAGGGTGCTCAAGCATATGCGTGAGCGGCTGAGCGACTATCAGGAACTGTACGGCGACCTCTATAACTTGGAGGCAACCCCGGCGGAATCCACCGCCTACCGCCTGGCCAAGCACGACAAGGCGCGCTATCCCGATATCATCACCGCACACGAGGGAGGGACGCCTTACTACACCAATTCCAGCCATCTGCCCGTTGGCTACACCGAGGATGTGTTTGCGGCGCTGGATGTGCAGGATAAGCTTCAGACCCTCTATACCAGCGGCACGGTGTTCCACACCTTCCTTGGTGAAAAGCTGCCCAGCTGGCAGTCTGCCGCCGCGCTGGTGCGCAAGATCGCGGAGAACTATGAGCTGCCCTATTACACGCTCTCACCGACCTATTCCATCTGCACGGAGCACGGCTACCTGAAGGGCGAACAGAAGACCTGCCCGATCTGCGGGAAGACCACGGAGGTCTACAGCCGCATCACCGGCTACTACCGTCCGGTGCAGAACTGGAACGACGGCAAGAGTCAGGAATTTCTGGACAGGAAGACCTATCAGGTGGGCGGTGCGCAGGAAGATTGCCCGAAGCGGCGGGAGGACAAGGCGGCCGGAAAGCCGGCCGGGGGATATTATCTCTACACCACCGCAACCTGCCCGAACTGCCATATCATCAAGCCCATTCTGGAAAAAGCGGGGATTCCCTTTGTGGAGCGGGACGCAGAACAGTATCTTCAGGAAGCGGCCGCACTTGGCCTGACGCACGCCCCATCCTTGGTCGTACAGGCCGATCCTCCCATTATCTACGCAGGCGTGGCAAGGATTAAGGAATTTCTGGAGCAAGCGTGATGTGCCCGCTTTCTCCGACGCGTGTATACGATGACAAAGGAGATGAGAGAAATGACAGGAGCAACACAAAAAAGACTTTGCGTCAGAGGCTTTGCGTGGCGGCGGACGGTTGGCCTGCTGCTGACGACGCTCCTGCTGCTACTGGCGCTGTGCGCCTGCAGTGGGAGAGAACACGTGGAGGATGGCGACGGTCTGAACGATCCGGGATCGACGGAGACCGACGGTCAGGAGATGAAAAGCCTGACCGAGCCGACGCTGTCGCTGACGCTCACCGTTCCCGCTGCATGGGACGATATTGCAGAGCTCTCCGCCTATGACAAGGGGACTGCCTATCTGGGATATCTCCGGCTCTTTTCATGATGCGGATAGAGACCTGCGGTTTTCGGCTTTAGAAACACCGTTGGTCCGACTCCAACCTGGCCCACCACGAACAAAGGGTTGCCTCACATTATTGCGTGAGGCAACCTTTTCGTTATTCAATATGGTCGTTGATCCAATACCGAAGCTCCGTTTCGTCCTTTGTGCCATCCGCGATACCAATGAACATATCGGCCAGCTCATTCTGCTCCAATTGGAACTGATATCCATTCCATTTGAGTAGCAGTTGCATGACCATGGCGCCAATTCGCTTATTGCCATCGATAAATGCGTGATTGGACGCTAACCCGAACCCAACACGAACGATTTTCTCTATGTCAGTTGGAAAAAGATCTTCTCCTCCAAATGATTGAATGGGTGCGGCAATAGCCGCTTCTAATCCAGCACGATCACGCAGACCATATAGTCGATCCAAGCGATCGCGTTTTTACGCTGAGGATATAGTATCATTTGGGGAGACGACCTTGATTTATCGTGTGATGAATTACGGGAGCATGGCACTTCGGTCAAAAATCCATCTCCTTCTGCCCTGCTACGATGAAAAAAGATGGAGAATGCTTTGAGCATTCTCCATCTTTTTCGTGCTATGGCGGTGGTTACTTGAAAATATTGACATCTTTGTTTCACTTAGCTTCAGTGCCGTGAATTGCATCCTCAAAATAGGTCGTTCGCACAATGGCCTCCACGTCATTCGCCCTATCGCCTTTCAGCATTTCAAGCAGCTGGCTGTGAGCCGCGACCAGCTCGTCACCGCGACCGCTGTTGATCATCGTTGTAACCGTATCATAACGCACCGCGTGCGTGAGCGTTCGTACCACGCGACTGATTTTATCCGCCAAGGGATTTTTGCCCATCTGCGAGATCAAGTCGTGGAACTGATTATCTACTTCAAAGAAACGATCCACCTCATCGCTGCCGCTGCGAATGATCTCCTTCATTTGATCCAGCAGAGCCTCGAGCGCGCGACCATCCTTCTCGTCATACTTCTGGCTGGCAAGGCGCATGATGCCCGCTTCCACCATTTCACGCAGCTCCATCAGGTTTTCAAAGGAGTCCTGATTGAGGATGATGCCATAGATCATGGGGTCGATCATGCTCTCCTGAAAACCGCTGCAGACGAAAGTGCCCTCCGAACGCTTGCTTTCCAACACGCCGAGGTAGGACAGGATCTTGATTGCCTCGCGCACCGAGCTGCGGGCGACGCCCATTGACGCGGCCAGCTCTGGCTCGGGCGGAATGCGGTCGCCGGGCTTTAGTTCCTTATTTCTCATGGCATCCGTCAGGCAGTTGATGACGCTTTGCACAACAGATTCCTTTTTCAAATTCTTCACATAGCCGGGGGTCTCGCTCATGCCGATCCGCTCCTTCCGTATCTGGGGAAATATTGCTCTATGTATAACATAGTACAAAGCGGCGGTCACGTCAAGAAAAAGATTCTACCAGACAGAGCGGCAGACGGCAGGGAAAGAACTGCCGTCCGCCGCTCTGAGGAGGAAATGGGCTTAAGGTCACCGCTTTGTACAGGAAATACGCTTTCGATCACCGGCCAAGATAAATGGACTGCTTTGCCAAGACGAGTTGGAGCATCAGGTCGTTGCAGGGCGTGGGGACACCGTGCTCACGCCCAAGGCGGCATACCGCACCAGTGATAATGCGGATCTCGGTCTCGCGGTGGCGCTGCACATCCTGCACCATGGAGCTGATGGTCTCGTCGGTCATACGAGAGACCTCATAGGCGTGCTCCAATTCCGCATCGTGATCAAGCGTGCAGCCGCAGGCATTCGCCACGCCGATGGCCTCTTCGACCAGCATACGGGCCGCTTCGTGAGCGTACTGGTTACCGTCAACAAAGCCGTTCTTGGTCTCAAGCAATGCACTCATGCCGTTGATGGCAACGTTTGCCAGCAGCTTGTGCCAGATAGCGTTCATCACGTTCTCGTGGACCTGAACCTCAAGGCCGGCCTCGCGCAGAGCATTGGCCATTTCTTCAACCCTTGCCATGGGGGCCTTCAGGGAACCCATGTTCGTCACGCCGGTGCCAGTGTGCTTGACATGGCCGGGAGCCACGGGCGTGGAGCCAAACGCAGTGTTGCCGATGATGATCTGCTCTTCGGGCACGACCTTGGCGATCTCATCGTAGTTGCCCAGACCATTCTGCAGGCAGAGGATCATGGTGTGCTTGTCGATCATCGGCAGCGCGTTGCGCACAGCCGCCTCAAGATACTGATAGTGGACGAACACGATCAGCAGATCCACGACGCCGATCTCCTTCGGGTCGGTAGTTGCCATGGCAGGATGGAAGGCGAGCGTTTCGCCGGTGCCAACGCCCGGAACGCACTGGTCCACAAGAATGCCATTTTTCCTGATGGCCTCAATCACCGGAGCATAGGTATCTAAAACACAAACCTCATGCTTTTTGGACAGAATGCTTGCATAGCAGCTGCCGATCGCACCGCAGCCGACAAATCCGATTTTCATGGTAATAAACCTCCTGTATCAGATGATTCTGTATATCCGTATTGCTTTTCGACCGGTTTCCTCAGCCGTTAACAAGGCTCTCGGCGATCGCGATGATGTTTTCGACCGTCACACCATTCATGGCGAGCAGGCGCTCATAGGGCGCAGACTGACCGAACTGGTCCTGAATGCCGACTCTCTTGACAATGCCCTTGCCCATTTCCGCGGCAACCTCGCACACGGCGGAGCCGAGACCGTTGAGAATGTTATGATCCTCGACGGTGATGACCTTGCCGATCTCGTTGATCGCGGCGGTCACAGCCTCGGTGTCGAGCGGCTTGATGGTGTGCATATCGAGTACGCGGGCGGAAATGCCCTTGTCCGCGAGCGCCTTGGCAGCCTCGACAGCAAGACGGACGGTGTCGCCATTGGCGATCAGAGCAACGTCCTTACCGTCCCGGATCTGATGCGCCTTGCCGATGGTGAACTCCACATCCTCGTCGTAGATCTGGGGAATGGCGTCACGGGTAAAGCGCAGATACACGGGGCCGTAAACCTCGGCGGCCTGACGGACGAGCTTGCGGGCGGAGTTGTAGTCCGCGGGCATGATGACCGTCATGTTGGGGATGGTGCGCAGCACGCCCATATCCTCAATGGCCTGGTGGGACGCGCCGTCGTTGGCGGGCGTCACGCCGCCGTGGGAACAGGCGATCTTCACGTTCAGGTTGGGGTAGCAGATCTCCTGACGGATCATCTCACACATACGCAGAGACCCGAACACCGCGTAGGTGACGACAAAGGGGATCTTACCGCAGGTGGCGAGACCGGCAGCCACGCCCGCGCCGTTCTGCTCGGCAATGCCAACGTTGATGTACTGCCCGGGGAGCTCCTTGCGGAACTCGCCGGTCTTGCAGCTCTTGCCGATGTCAATATCGACGACCAGAATATTGGGATTCTCCTTGCCCAGCTCCACGATCTCCTTACCGAAGCCGTCGCGGGTGGCGATCATTTTCTTTTCGCTCATTGCTCTTCCCTCCTCGTTCAGTCGGCAAGCTGAGCCTTCAGCTCAGCCATTGCCTGTGCATACTGCTCATCATTCGGGGCAACGCCGTGCCAGCCGCACTGGTTTTCCATGAAGGAAACACCCTTGCCCTTGACGGTGTGACCGTAAATGCACTTGGGCTTTCCGTTCTTTGAAGCATAGCACTTATCGATCGACGCTACGATCTCCTCCATGCTGTGACCGTCGATTTCGAGGACCTCCCAACCAAAAGCGCGGAACTTCTCACCGAGGTCGCCGTTGGGCATGATTTCATCACAGGTGCCGTCGAGCTGTAGGTTGTTGTAGTCCACAAAGGTAATGAGGTTATCCAAACCGTACTTGTGCGCTGTATTGGCAGCCTCCCAGATCTCACCCTCCTGCGCCTCGCCGTCGCCGACCACGCAGAATACCTTATAATCCTTCCGGTCCATTTTGCCGGCCATCGCCATGCCGACCGCGCACGCAAGGCCCTGCCCGAGGGAGCCGGTGGAAATGTCGATGCCGGGGCACTTGTTCATCGAGGGATGGCCCTGCAGCATGGAGCCCTCCTTGCGCAGCGTGTCCAGCTCGGCTTCAGGGAAGAAGCCGACGCTTGCGAGACAGGCATACTGAATGGGGCACACATGGCCCTTGGAGAGAACCATACGATCGCGGTCCGGCCAGCGGGGATTCTTCGGGTCCACGTTCATATACTTGAAGTAGCAGGCAGTAACAAAGTCCGCTGCGGAAAGGGATCCGCCCGGATGCCCGGACTGCGCCTTGTAAATCATGTCAATGACCTTCATGCGCATCTGCACAGCGGTGTTTTTCAGTTCCTGAATGGAAATGTCTTTCACAAAAATCACCTCATAGAATGTATTCAGTAGTTCTTTTTTGTTTTATGTCGGACAAATGACAATTACAGTATAGCGCTTTGTCAGACAAAGTCAATAGCCTTTTCAAATTTTCCCGTTTTGACAAATTATCTGTCTGCTTTTTATGAATAATGCCCGCAAAAAGCTCCGGACGGAAGCACTTTCCGTCCGGAGCCCTGGGCATTGTTTTGTTTGCGGCGCTTATCCCACCAGCATGGTGGAAAGGTCGGGAATATAGGTGACCAGAAGAAGAACGATCAGCTCGGCGATCAGACAGGGAACGATCCCCTTGGTGATCTGCTCGATCTTGATATCGCCGATGCCGCAGGCAACATACAGGTTGACGCCGACCGGCGGTGTAAAGAGGCCGATGGCAAGATTGACGATCATCACGGTACCCAGATGGACCGGATCAATACCGAGTTGGAGGGCGACGGGGGCAAACAGCGGCGTGAAGATATAAAGCGCGGAGGTGGAATCGAGGAAGCAGCCCGCGATCAGCAGCACGATGTTGACGATCATAAAGAAGACGACCGTGCTGCCGCCGGTAACGTTCATCATAAAGCTCTCGATCGCAAGGTCGAGTCTTGCGCGAGTGAGCACATAGCCGAACAGCGTTGCGCCCATGGTGATGAACATGACGGTAGCGGTGGTGCTGCAGGAGTCGATGAGGATATCCTTCATCTTTTTCAGGTCGATCTCATGGTAGATGAACACACCGACGATCAGTCCGTAGAATACGGAGACAGCAGCAGCCTCCGTCGGTGTAAAGATGCTGCCGTAGATGCCGCCGAGAATGATGACCGGCATCAGCAGGCCCCAGAAAGCATCCTTGAACGCCTTGAACCGTTCCTGCGCGGATGCCCTAGGCATCACCTTGAGATCCATCCTGCGGCCGAGGATCAAGGCCGCCACGATCAGACCGGCGCCCATCATCAGGCCCGGGATCACACCCGAGATAAAGAGATCCGTGATCGACGCATCCGCAATGGAGCCGTACACCACGAAGGTGATAGACGGCGGGATCACGACACCGATCGCGCCGCCCGCAGCCATCAGCGCACAGGAAAACGATGCCGGATAGCCCGCCTTCACCAGCGCGGGGATCATGATCAGGCCCAGTGCCGCGACCGTTGCCGGGCCGGAGCCGGAGATAGCCGCAAAGAAGCAGGAGACGACCACGCAGACCATCGCCATGCCGCCGCGGATGTGGCCGAGGCATTTTTCAGCCAGATTGATAAGCCGGCCGGAAATGCCGGCCTTTTCCATCACGTTTCCGGAGAGAATAAAGAACGGAATTGCCAGCAGGACAAATTTGCTGCTCGCCGAGGAGCACAGGCGGGGCAACACGCTCATGATGGCGTCAAGCGGCTTACCGGCGCCCTGCACTAAAATAGCGCCTACGCTGGACATACCGAGGCATACGGCGATCGGCGCGCCGAATGCAAGCAGCAGTACAAAGATACCAAGTAAAACGATACCGACCATTTCAGTTGTCCTCCTCTGCCTGATAGTCCTTATACATCTGCACCATCGTCTGCAAAAAAGCAATCATGGCAAATGCTGCACCAACGGGAACGAACGAGCCGTAGATCCACTCGGGCCACTGCATCGTAGCGGTCTCTTGCCCGAGCCGGTATTGGCTGACGACCATCTGAATGCCGAAAATGACGATCAGCAGGCAAAACAGCGCGGAGACCGCATACATCAGCAGCCCGATGATGAGCCGCGCACGAGGGCTGACGTGGTCGGTGACAATAGACAGGCCCAGATGTGCCTTGCGGCGGGCGGCAATGGCCGTGCCCATAAAGCTCATCAGAACGAACAGATAGGTGGACATCTCATCCGAGACTGCCATAGAGTGCTTAAACGCAAAACGGGAGACTACATTGGCAAAAACCAATATTGCCATAACGGAAACGCAGACGCAGGAAACGAATTTCTCAATTTTCTCAAACATACTCGTCCCTCCTTAGTTGATCCCGAAAGCGGCGCAGGCATCCTCGCCGTAATCAGCCTTTAACTCCGCCGTAAGCTCTGCCACCGCGTCCTTGAATGCCTGAAGCTGTTCCTCGGTCAGAATATCTACCTGCATTCCTTCATCAATAAAGCCCTGGATCAGGGAATCCTCCTCTGCCTCCAGACGGTCACGGCCCCACTCACAGGCTTCCGCAGCACACTCCTGAAGCAGCAGGCGGGTGTTTTCCTCCAGGCTTTCCCATACTCTCGTGTTGGCTACGAAGAGGTCGTTCTCATAGCTATAGTTCCAGATGGTCATGTACTTCTGGATCTCATCCATCTTGGCGGACTTTGTCACGGAGCAGCCATTCTCCTGTCCGTCAATGGTTCTCTGCTGGATCGCGGTAAACACCTCGCTCCAGCTCATGGCGACCGGGCTGGCCCCCAGCGCGTTGAATACACCCATATACACCGCCGAGCCGGGAACACGGATCTTGAGATCCTTCAGATCCTCCGGTTTGGTGACCGGATGCTTGCTGTTGGTGAGCTGACGGAAGCCATTGTGGAATGAGCCGAGATAAGTGATGCCCTTGGCCTCAAGAAGCTCCGCGTAGTATTCGCCGCCGGTTGAGTCGATCACCTCACGGGCCTGCTGATAAGAGGTAAACGACCATGGCAGGGTCGCGACCGACAGCTTCGGTTCCAGATTTGCCAGCACACAGCTGGCGTAGGCGCCAAGGTCAGAGCCGCCGACCGCAATGTATTCCACGCCCTTGGTGCTGTTGCCGCCGGCCAGCGTGTCGTTGGGGAACACATCAATGACGATGTTCCCATCCGAACGCTCCGCGACAAGATCGGCAAAATGATGCGCCACCAGAGAATCAATTTGTGTGTCAGTCCCGTTGACCGCCATGGAAAGGTTGATTTTTTGGTATTCTCCGTCATTTGTATCGGATACTTCCCTGCTGCCGCAGCCGGATAGGCCGGTAACCATCAGCATCGTCCCCAACAGCGCGGCAACGACCGCTTTTCCGTGTTTCATACGCCGTTTCCTCCAACATTGTTCAAACTTTGTCATTTGTTCTATGTCCGACATATCTTCGGTTATTATATTGTTGCTACAGAAGAAAGTCAATAGTCTTCCTCAATTCCGCTGTTTTCAACAAAAAAAAGAACAAGATTTATGAAAAGAGTTAAATCAAGGTAACAGCTTATTGGTTATTGCATCGATGACAGTCGTTTGGAACGGATGCTCTCTGAACTCCAGCGAGAGTCAGCTGGCCTTGAAAAGACGGTCGACAGTCTGAGCGTTATTGATTCAGTAAATGAGACACAGGAAAGCTATCGGGAGATTCACTTCACCAAGATAATATCTGCATACATAAAACCCACCAGTGAAGCCATTGGTGGGTTTCTCATCTCATTTCGGTTGTATAAAGCGGAATCAAGCTTGGCTGTTTCTAATATTATGTCAGGTTTATTCTTAAAAGTTCCTGAGTTAGTTCTACGCAATCTTTTGTGCCTGAGCGAAAAATGCAAACAAATATGCCTTGCTGCTGATACTTACGAAGTGCAGATTGTACTTCGCTTTCGTCTGTTTCCTTCGTTACCCACAGTTCTACGACATTCAGAGAGGAATTCTTCTTTTGATAAATCACAATGGCAACCTCCAAGACGAGTATTGCCAAACTTTTCCAAACTATTCTCCTTTGTAAAAGACATGCAAAAAAGCGTGCCATCTGACACGCTTCTCCGAAGCCGTATGATAGCCGCACTCGAAAAACAGCATACTTCTCCTAAGACACATAAAACAAAAGAAACATGGCTGCCTGTATGCAGCAGAAAAAGAAACAAATCAAAGAGATAGTATCTGTAGTATATCCATTTTAAGGGAAAGAGTCAACTGCAGAAAATTTTGTTATGGATACAGACTTGATTTTTCATGCTCTTTAGCTTACAATGTTGCTATAATTCTATTCAATAAAAATTATAACATTGGGGTTTTCGTATGAACATATCTGGATACACCCGAATTTCTGTGGATATTGAGCAGGACCGCGACAATACATCCATTGAAAACCAAAAGGCCATCATATCGGACTATGTTGCAACTTATTTTCCCCAAGCAAAGCTCACCTTGTATGAGGACCGTGATCGCTCCGGATATACCTTTGAGCAGCGCGAGGGCTATCAACAAATGCGGCCCAAGCTGTTCTCCGGCGAATCACAAATCCTGATAATCAAGGACTTTTCCCGTTTTTCCCGGCGGAATAGCCTTGGTCTGCTGGAGTTGGAGACCCTGCGCGACGCGGGCGTGCGGATTATCTCTATCAACGACGGCATTGACTACCCCACCAAGGACGACTGGATGCTGATTCAATTTAAGTTTCTTATGAACGAGATGCCGGTCACGGACACCAGTAAAAAGATCAAGGCAATCATTCAGCACCGCCAGAAGAATGGAGAATGGGTCTGCGCCGTACCCTACGGCTACCGGATGATCAACACCAAGGAGATGGTTTACGAGGTGGACCCACCCGCCGCAGAGGTTGTCCGTGAGATTTTCGCTTTATATAACAGCGGTTGGGGATATAAGCGGATCGCCAATCACCTAACAGATAAGGGCATCCCAACGCCACGAGCCAATGAGATTGCATGGAAAGAAGCCCAGGGACGGCAAACCAGACTCAAGTCCAAGGCCGAATGGTCCATTGTCTCCGTCTCGAGCATTCTCTGCAATGATTTTTATGTAGGGACGCTGCGGCAAAAAAAGTATACCCGAGCCAATATCAATGGCAAGGATAAGCGATTGGACGAGGATGAGCATATCGTCATTGAGAACGCACACACCCCGATCATCGATGCCCGCACCTTCGCCTATACGCAGGAGCAGCTCAAGCTTCGTTCCAGAAGCAACTACCGCGGCGAGAAAAAGTATGCTGCCGATTACTCCGGCTTTCTGTGTTGCGGAGACTGCGGAGCGCCTATGTTCTCCATGTCACGTCCTGATTTGAAGCCTGCCTATACCTGCGGCACATACCACCGCAGGGGGCGCAAAGGCTGCACCAGCCACCATATCCGCGTGGACAAGCTGGACGAGCTGCTCAAGAGCTATATCAAGATCGTCCGGGACAATTCCACAGCTATCCTGGAACGCCTTCAGGATGCCATCAAGCAGCAGCCGGAACGGGAACAGGAGATCGGAAACGCCATTGACTCTCTGGAGCGTCAGCTCGCCGAAAGCAAGGAGCAGCTCAAGGCCATGTACAAGCGTAAGCTGATCGACACCATGGGAAAGGCCCCTGACGAAGCTGCCATTATCGACGAAGCATACACGGAATTGGAAAAGGACTTGACCCACCGCATTGCCGGTCTGGAGCACCAGATTGATGTCAACATTGATTCTCGCAATCACCTTCTGCAAGCCAACCGGGCTGTCAAAACAGTCATCGAAGTGTTTGATGACATTCTGACAAAGCCAAAGCTGGACAAGCGGGACATCTGCCTGATCGTGAATCGCATCACAGTGTATGAAGACCATATCGACATCCAACTAAAACCTGATGTAGATGGGTTGCTGGCCACCGGAGTATGGGAGGAATCCTCAAATTTTCCGCAAGACAGTAGAGACAACACAAATCTGCCCGCAAAAATCGTTCAATCGGCAACGCGCCGACCGAAGAAGGTCTTTACTGTCAATGTTATCAACAGCGGCGACCCGCTGGAGATCTACACGAGCAAGGAGGGCGAGGTCATCTTCAAGAAATACTCGCTCATGGGCGGTGTGGACGAGTTTGCCGCGCAGATCTGCGAAACGCTCAACAAAACCACCGGCCTGACCGTCGCCGTGACGGACCGCGACAGCGTGGTGGCCGCGGCGGGCAGCGCGCGGCGCGATCTGATCGGCAAGCGCATCAGCACCGAGCTGGAGCAGATCATGGAGGACCGCGCCATCTACCGCACGCAGGGCAGCGAGCGCAGCGTCTACGTCACCGACACGCTCGACCGCTGCTGTGCCGCCATCGCCGCGCCCATCATTTCCGAGGGCGACGCGCTGGGGCTGGTGCTGTTTGTGGAGAACGAGGGTGAGAACCACGTCGGCGAGACGGAGTACAAGCTCGCGCAGACCATCGCCTCCTTCCTCGGCAGGCACATGGAGAGCTGAAAAAGGGAAGCGTCCCGCAGGCGGGACGCTTTCCTTTTTTTCTCTTTTCTCAGTCGTTGACGACCTTGATCTGGCACATCTTCATCGTCTCGAGCGCGTGGCGGTGGCTCTCCGGCGTGACGCCGGCGCAGCAGCTCGCGTCCACGGTGATGGGCGCTTCGGGCATCGCCGCCTTGAACAGCAGCGCGTTGGACACCACGCAGATATCGGTGCAGAGGCCGACCAGCTCGATCTCCAGCGCCTCCTGCGCGCGCTCGGTCATCAGAATACCGGCGAGACGGTTGGAGCCGAAGGTGGGCTTGTCGATAACGGTCGCCTTCTCCGCGGCCTTGGCGACCGCATCGTTGAGCTGCCAGCCGTGGGTGCCCTCGATGCAGTGCTCGATGGGCAGGTTGCGGCCCTCCTGCGTGTCGAGATAGTTTTCGTAATGCGTGTCGCGCGTGAGATAGATGTTCCACGGGTCGTACTCCTTCATCTTCTCCACGACGCGCGGAACGATCTGCTGCGCCTCTTTCGTACCGAGCGAGCCGTCGATGAAGTCGTTCTGCATATCAATGACGACGAGAATCTTACGCATGGCAATGCCCTCCTGTTTTTTCAGATGCGCTTCCACTTCGCGCCGTTCGGTACATCGGTCACCTCGATGCCCCGTGCCTTCAGCTCGTCGCGGATGCGGTCGGCCTCGGCGAAGTTCTTCGCCTTCTTGGCGTCGGCGCGCTGACGGATCAGCGCCTCGACGGCCTCGTCCGGCGTGCCGTCCTCGGCGATGACGGTGAACGCGCCCGCGCTCTGCGCGGCGGCCGCGGCGTTCTTCTCGCGCAGCGCGGCGGCCTTGGCGATGAGGTCAAGGCTCAGGACCTCGTCGAGGTCGGCGATGATCGCGAGCTTGGTCGCGCCGCTCGTCTTGGCCTTGAGCACATCGTAGAGCACGGTGACGCCCATGGCGGTGTTGAGGTCGTTGTCCATCTCCTTGGAGAATTTCGCGCGGTACTCGGCGCGCACGGCCTCGTCCACGCCGCCCTCATCCTTGAGGTTGGCGATCTTCGCAAGGAGCTTGTTGTAGGCGAGCACAGCGTTATCCAGATTCTCCCAGGTGAACACGAGGCTCTTGCGGTAGTGGCTCTGCAGACAGAAGAAGCGGTAGGCCAGCGGGTCGTAGCCCTTCTGCTCAAGCAGGGAAACGGTCAGAAATTCGCCCTTGGACTTGCTCATTTTGCCGTCCGTTGTATTGAGGTGGGCAACATGGCACCAGTGGGGGCACCAAGGATGTCCGAGGTAGCTTTCGGACTGGGCGATCTCGTTCGTGTGGTGCGGGAAGGCATTGTCCACGCCGCCGCAGTGCAGGTCGAGGTATTCGCCGTTGTACTTCATGGAGATACCGGAGCACTCAATGTGCCATCCCGGATAACCGACGCCCCATGGAGAGTCCCATTTGAGCGCCTGGTTCTCGAATTTTGATTTGGTAAACCAGAGAACGAAATCGTTTTTGTTACGTTTGTTGGTATCTTCCTCTACGCCCTCGCGGACACCAACGGCAAGATCATCCTCATCGTGGTCGTTGAATACATAGTAGTGGTCAAGACGGCTGGTGTCAAAGTAAACATTTCCGCCGGCAAAGTAAGCGTAGCCGGTGTCCATCAGTTTTTCAATGATTTTGATATATTCGTCAATGCATCCCGTTGCCGGCTGTACGACATCCGGGCGCCTGATGTTCAGCTTTTTGCAATCCGCAAAGAATGCATCGGTGTAATACTGTGCGATTTCCATGACTGTTTTGTGCTCGCGCTTTGCACCTTTGACCATCTTGTCCTCGCCGGTGTCCGCATCGGAGCTTAAATGGCCGACATCGGTGATGTTCATGACACGGTTGACGTCGTAGCCTTCATAGCGGAGTGCCTTTTCCAGGACATCCTCCATAATATAACTGCGCAGGTTTCCGATGTGCGCAAAATGATAAACGGTAGGTCCGCAGGTGTACATTTCTACACGGCCCGGTGTGTGTGTCAGGAATTCAGCTTTTTTATGGGT
>ERZ857757.2088-NODE-2088-length-13862-cov-3.742594_pt1 | contig 13862 bp, 9 predicted proteins | sample MGYA00519764_ERZ857757 | MGnify/ENA primary metagenome ERZ857757 (study PRJEB31778, sample SAMEA3449359) | human gut metagenome | biome: human gut; feature: human-associated habitat; material: faeces | place: United Kingdom | collected 2010/2012 ... | reverse complement strand
GCATAGGCAGCAGACCGATCGACTTTCGAAGGGTCTTTTCCGGAGAAAGCTCCCCCACCGTGGGCTCCTTTCCCCCCGTAGGTATCGACGATAATCTTACGCCCTGTCAGCCCTGTATCTCCATGAGGACCTCCGATCACAAATTTACCGGTCGGGTTGACAAAAAGAATGACATTTTTATCGAATAAAGCCTGTACCCGTTTTGGCAACAGGGCCTTTACCCGGGGCAGCAGAATATCGACGATATCTTTTCTGATCCATTCCACCATAGCCTCGTCGGCTTTCAGCTGGGCTTCCGGCGTTTCGTTGGCCGGCTTGATGAAATCGTCATGCTGGGTAGAAATGACAATCGTATGTATACGGACCGGTTTCCCTTCATCACCGTATTCAATGGTCACCTGTGATTTCGAATCGGGACGCAGATATTGCATCAACTGACCCTCTTTCCGGATTTGAGCCAATTCTTTCAGTAAAAGATGGGCTAATTCCAGGGACAACGGCATATAATTATCGGTCTCGTTACAGGCATAACCGAACATCATCCCCTGATCACCGGCTCCCTGTTCCATCGGATCTTCACGCACCACTCCCCGGTTGATATCCGGCGATTGTTCGTGGATCGCAGAAAATACCCCGCAACTATTTCCGTCGAACATATACTCACTCTTGGTGTAGCCGATCTCATTGATCACTTCACGGGCCACTTGCTGCACATCTACATAAGTCTTTGTTTTAATCTCGCCTGCAATGACAGTTTGTCCGGTTGTCACCAAAGTTTCACAGGCTACTTTTGCTTCCGGGTCGAACGCCAGAATCCGGTCGAGCACTGCATCCGAAATCTGATCGGCAACCTTATCAGGATGCCCTTCCGATACAGACTCTGAAGTAAATAAATATCCCATAATTTAATTGAAAATTGAAAATTGAAAATTGAAAATGTACTATACGCAATCAATATCCAATCGGTTAATTATATTACGGGAAAGGCAATGGATGGTTGAATTCAGAAGTATATGCATTTTAGCAATTTTTTTCTGTGGTTGCAATCAGCCAAATCTTTCCACAATGACGGGACAAAGATAGGAAGGAAAAAGGTAAAAGTAAAAAGTTAAAGGTTAAAAAAAAGCAGAAAGAAGAAAAGCGCATCATTCGGGTTTTATTATTAATTTTGCGGCCTAGATTCAAAGTATCGTTATGGCATTCTTATATAATATTGGAATTCAGGCATATCATCTGGCTATACAATTGGCAGCTCCCTTCAATGAAAAAGCAGCCCTTTTACGTAAAGGCAGAAAAGAAGTCTGGAAAAAAGCAGCCGGTATACAACGGGGAGAAGGTCGTTTGGTGTGGTTTCATGCCGCTTCTTTGGGCGAATTCGAACAAGGCCGCCCGGTGATCGAAGCCTTGAAGGCCGCAGAACCGGCAACCCAAATCCTGCTTACCTTTTTTTCGCCCTCAGGTTATGAAATCCGCAAAAATTATACCGGTGCAGATTACATCCTTTATCTGCCGGGAGATACGCGCCGACGGTTCCGACTGTTTCGAGCGGTACGACCCCACCTCGACCGGGCCGAACCTGCTTCCGTGGACCGAGCTGATGTACTACCGCCAGTTCGGGGACATCGACCGCCTGCACAAGGTCTTCCCGGCCCTGTGCGCCTATGCCAAATGGTGGAAGCTGAACCGGACGTGGCCCAACGGGACCTACTGGTCGAGCGGCTGGGGCACGGGCATGGACAATACGCCCCGGGTTCCGGAGGGGTACAATCAGATCTTCTCCAACGGCCACATGGAGTGGCTCGACGCCAATTTGCAACAGATGCTCGTCAACGAATCGCTGCTCCAGATCGGATTTTACATCGAACGCTGGCAGGAGATCGAAGAGGTCGAGGACGAAAACCGATTCCTCAAAAAGCATATCAACGACTTCATGTGGAACGACGCGGAGGGCTTCCTCTTCGACCGTTACGCCGACGGGTCGCTGGGTACGGCCAAAGGCATTTACGCCTATTGGGCGTTGCAGACCGATGTTCTCGGCAAGGAGCGTCTGGACCGTTTCGTCGCCCATTTGAGCGATTCGACGGAGTTCGACCGTCCTCACCGCGTGCCGTCGCTCTCGGCCGACCACCGCAAATACAACGCTCTGGGCCGCTACTGGCAGGGCGGCGTCTGGCCCGGGGCCAACTATATGGTGATCGACGGCCTTTGGCGCAAGGGCTACCGCGCCGAGGCGCAGCGGATCGCCGAGAACCACTACGCCGCGGTCTTCGAGGTGTGGAAGAATACGGGGACCTTCTGGGAGTATTACGCGCCGGAGAAGCTCGAACCCGGATTCATGGCCCGCAAGGATTTCGTCGGATGGACCGGACTGCCGCCCATCGCCGTCTTCATCGAGTACATCCTCGGCATCAAGTCCGACTATTCGGAGCGGCGGATCGAGTGGGACCTCACCCGGACCGAGGCGCACGGCATCGAACGCTATCCGTTCGGTCCCGACGGCGTCGTGGACCTGAGGGTCCGCGCCCGCAAATCGGCCGACGAAACGCCCGCGGTGACTGTCTCGACCAACGTGCCGTTCGAGTTGGTGGTGACGTGGGGCGACGGCCGCAGCAGCACCGTGCAGGTGGAGAAGAGCGGCAGCGTGAAGTTGAACCAATGAATTTTCAGGAGATGAACAAGTGGATTCTCTCGGCCTGCGCCCTCTTCGTCTGGGGTGCGGCCTCCGTCCGGGCGCAGCAGCCTGTGCTGCGCTTCGGCAGCGACAAGACTTTCAAGATAGCGCAGTTCACGGATATGCACCTCGACCCCTCCAAACCCCGGAGGCTTGCCGAGGCCGAAAAGACCTTTGCCCGCCTGGACCGCATTCTGGCGACGGAGCGTCCCGATCTGGTCGTCTTCACGGGCGATGTGGTGACGGGGGCCCCGGCCGAAGGCATGTGGCGCCGCCTGCTCGATACGATGACTGCGCGCAGGGTGCCTTTCTGCGTGGTGCTGGGCAACCACGATTCCGAGCAGGATCTCAGCCGGCAGCAGATCGGCCGTATCGTGACCTCGTATCCCGGAAGCTTGAATACGCTCGACGCGGCCGGGGAGCTGGCGGACCGGGAGCTGGAGATACTCGGCAGCGGTTCGCAGCGGCCCGCATTACTGCTGTACTGCCTCGATTCGCACTCCGAGTCGCTCTTGGAGGGGATCGACGGCTACGACTGGTTCCGGCCGGAGCAGGTCGCGTGGCTGCGCGACCGTTGTACGGCCCGCCGGACGGCCAACGGCGGCCGTGCGGTGCCTTCGCTGGCATTTTTCCACATCGTGCTGCCGGAGTACCTCGCGGCGTGGCGCAATCCCTCGAACACGCATATCGGACGGGCCGCCGAGGCCGAGTGTCCGGGCGCGCTGAATACGGGGATGTTCGCGGCCATGATCGAGACGGGCAGCGTGGCGGGAACCTTCGTGGGGCACGACCACGACATCGACTATCTGGTGGCCGAGAAGGGCGTTTGCCTCGGTTACGGCCGTTTCTCGGGCGACAATACGACTTACAACAACCTGCGTCCGGGCGTGCGGCTGCTGCTGCTGACCGAAGGGGAGCGGGGATTCGAGACCTGGATACGCGAAGACGACGGCCGCATGGTGGATCATGCCCGTTTCGCGGAGGGTAAAATCATGGAAATAGCAGTGGAGCGATGAGAATAGGAGTGGATTTGGGTGGCACGAACGTGCGCGTCGGTCTGGTGGCCGGCGGCCGGATCGTGCGGATGATTTCCGAACCTTGCCGGGCGGATGGTTCCGAGGCGGAGGTTCTGGATCATATCGCTTCGCTCGTCGATCGGCTCATCACGCCCGATGTCGAGTGCATCGGCATCGGTGTCCCTTCGGTGGTGGATGCGGAGCGGGGAATCGTCTACGACGTGGTCGGCATTCCCTCCTGGCGGGAGGTGCATCTCAAAGAGCGTTTCGAAAAACGCTTCGGGGTGCCCGTTTCGGTCAACAACGACTGCAACTGCTTTGCGCTGGGCGTCTGCCGCTTCGGCGAGGCGCACGGATACCGCGACGTGGTTTGCATCGCGCTCGGCACGGGGGTGGGCGCCGGCGTCGTGATCGGCGGGAAACTCTACTGCGGCCGCAACACGGGCGCCGGGGAGATCGGGGGCATCCCCTATCTGGACCGCGATTACGAATACTATTGCAGCAGCCGCTTTTTCGTCGGCCGCGGCACGTCGGGCAAAGAGGCTTATGAACGGGCCCTGGCCGGAGATTCCCGGGCGCTGGAGTTGTGGCAGGAGTTCGGAACGCATATCGGGCAGCTGGTCATGCTGGCGCTCTATGCCTACGATCCGCAGGCCATCGTCTTCGGAGGGAGCATCTCCCATGCGTTCGGGTTTTTCCGCGACGCCATGTACGAACAGCTGAAACAGTTCCCCTATGCAAAGACCGTCGAGAGGTTGCATATCTGCTGCTCGGGGATCGAATATGTCGGGTTGCTGGGGGCTTCGGCCTGCGAATAGAACAACGCTATGGGAAAATTACGGATATTGCTTGTTTTGGGCGTGCTGTGCTGCGGGTGCGGCCGTGTGGTTCCGGTGGACGGCCCGGTCTCCGTGGTGCCTGCGCCGGTGAGCGTGACGCCCGCCGAAGGGGTTTTCCGACTGTCGGCATCGACGCGCGTGGTCGTCCGGTCGGCGGACGAGCGGATGTCGTTCGTGACCGATGCGCTGGACGACGTGCTGCGTCCGATTTTCGGCCGGGGACTGACCGTGTGCCCTGCGGCCCCGGCACAGGACGGGGCGGTGAATTTCATCGGGACCGATTCGATCCCCTCGGACGGCTACTCCCTGACGATCGCGCCCGACCGGATCGAGGTGCTTTCCGGAGGTCCCGAGGGGGCTTTCTATGCCGTGCAGACCCTGCGCCAGCTGCTGCCCGCGGCGGCATTCGGGGCGGGACGGGTGAAGGCTGTCGAACTGCCGGCCGTGGTCGTCGAGGACCGCCCGGGGATGGGCTACCGCGGGATGATGCTCGATGTCGCGCGGCATTTCTTTACGGTGGAGGAGGTGAAGCGAGTGCTGGACCTGCTCGCCCTGCACAAGATGAATGTTTTCCACTGGCATCTGACCGATGACCAGGGCTGGCGGATCGAGATCGTGAAATATCCCGAACTTACGCGCATCGGTTCGGTGCGCGCCCGCACGCTGATCGGCAAGGACCCGGGCGGTGAGTACGACGAGACCTGCCGCTATGACGAGACGCCTCACGGAGGGTTCTACACGCAGGACGAGATCCGCGATGTGGTCGAATACGCCGCCCGCCGCTTCATCACGGTCATTCCCGAGATCGAGTTTCCGGGACACGCCGTGGCCGCGCTGGCCTCCTACCCGTGGCTGAGCTGCACCGGGGAGCAGTACGAGGTGCGCCAGACGTGGGACATCGACGACCGTGTCTTCTGCATCGGACGCGATTCGACCTTCCGTTTCATCGAAGGGGTGCTGGAAGAGGTCGTCGCTCTTTTTCCGTCGGCTTATATACATATAGGAGGCGACGAATGCCCGACCGACCGCTGGGAGCGGTGTCCCCGGTGCCGGGAACGGATGCGCGCCGAGGGGCTGTCCCGCCCGCGCCAGTTGCAGGGCTATGCCACCACGCGCATCGAGCGTTTTTTGAGGAGTCACGGCCGGCGGCTGATCGGCTGGGACGAGATTCTCGACAGCGGCGTTTCGCAGACGGCGGTCGTCATGTCCTGGCGCGGCACCGAGGGCGGCATCCGTGCGGCGCGTCGGGGGAACGAGGTCGTCATGGCGCCCACGACCCACTGTTATTTCGACTATTACCAGACCGCCGACACCGCCGGAGAGCCGCTGGCATGGGGCGGCTGCCTGCCGCTCGACAAGGTCTATGCCCTGAATCCCTGCGAGGGGCTCGATTCCGTGCAGCGGGCGTCGGTCCTCGGCGTGCAGGCGAATCTGTGGACCGAGTATATCCCCGATTTCGCGCAGGCGCAGTACATGCTGCTGCCGCGTCTGGGTGCGCTCGCCGAGGTGGGCTGGGCGCCCGACCGGAAGGACTATGCGGAGTTTCTGCCGCGGCTGAGACGCCTGACGCGCCTCTACGACGCCTGCGGATATGTTTACGCGCCGCATCCGCTGGCGGATTAGGCCGCCGGAGCCCGTCTGAAAACCGGGGAGGACGAAAAGTCCTCCCCGGTTTTTTCGTCCTCTCAATTGTGCGGAATGTGAGGACTTAAATACGTAAAATTCGCCCGTTCCGACTGTTAAGATGGATAATTTTGAATATTGAAAAAGTGAGAATATTACAAATGCGTTACGGTGTCGGGTATTTATTAAATAATTTAATAAATTATTCTCTGTCGCTGCTTACAACCAGATATCTTAATTATTAACCTTAACTTTATGGAAATGAATTTGACTTTTACGGGGAAGAGACGGAGGATCGTCCGTTTTCTTCTGATGAGCCTGCTGAGTTGCATGCTCATTCTTCCGGCCCAGGCTCAGGACCGTGTCACGGTTTCGGGCCGCCTGACCGATACCGGTCAAAATCCGCTTATCGGCGCTTCGGTCATAGAGCGCGGCACGACCAACGGTGTTACGACCGATGTGGACGGCCGCTACCAGATCTCCGTGGCCAAGAACGCCACGCTGGATTTCTCGTTCGTAGGCTATAAAACGCAGAGCGTTGCGGTGGCGAACCGCACGCAGATCGACGTTACGCTGGAGGAGGATGCCATGATGATCGGCGAGGTGGTCGCCATCGGTTACGGCTCCCAGCGCAAGGAGGACCTTTCGATGGCCGTTACGACGGTCAAGGTGGACGAGGGGGCGCGCAGCCGCGCCGCAGACCTCGGAACCCTGCTCCAGGGCCGCATGCCGGGCGTGACGATCCTGCAATCGGGCGGCGACCCGATGCGCAAGGCGTCGTTCTCCATCCGCGGACGCGGCTCGAAAGGCAACGATGACGATCCGACCTCGGGCGACGGCGTGCTGGTCGTCGTGGACGGCGTTCCCAACGCTCCCTACTCGGTCGAGGACGTAGAGACGGTGACGGTCCTGAAGGATGCGGCATCGGCGGCCATTTACGGTGCGTCGGTCGGATCGAGCGGCGTCATCCTGATCACCACCCGGAAGGCCGAGGCGGGCAAGATGCGCGTGAACGTGAATGCCGCGATCGGTGTCCAGAAGGCGATGAATCTGCCGAACATGCTCAATGCCCGGCAATACTGCGACGTATGGGCCAAGGCCGTCGGCAATTCGGTGAACGGATCGCTGCCCAATCTGGCCAATCCGGAGGTGTATGCCGGTGCGGACGTGACCCGTACCGACTGGCTCGACGAGATTTTCCGGACGGGCATGACGCAGCACTACGGCATCTCGCTCAGCGGCGGAACGGAGAAGATTTCGTCGATTCTTTCGGTGACCTACGACAAGAAGGAGGGTACGATCATGAATACCTGGAGCGAATCGCTGGGCGCAAAACTCCATACGGACCTCCGGCCGACCAAATGGCTGAAGGTTTCGGAGCATGTTTCGTTCGAATACCTGGACGGACAGGGCAAAGTCAACCGCTCCCACACCGGACCTATTCTGGGCGCCATGTGGTTCCCCTCGTCGGCTTCGGTGTATGACCGCGACGCCGAGGGCAATATCATCTACGACGACAAGGGCAAACCCAAATACGGCGGCATCGCTTCGTCGGCCGATATGGCGGCGGGCGTCACCGGCCCCAACGTCGTGAATCCCGTCGCCCAGCTCGAAACGATGCACAGCCGCGCTCCGGAGATGCGGTTCTTCTCGACGACTTCATTCGAGGTGAAGCCCGTGCGGGGACTGACCCTCAAATCGGATTTCACGGCCGATCTCGACGTTCTCGAAACGGATGCCTTCCAGCCGGTCATCGACGTTCCGGGCGGCTCCACCACGACGCTCCGCGAGCAGGAGCACACCCGCACGTTCCACTATCTGTGGGAGACGACGGCCACCTATGCCGAGGTCTTCGGCAAGCACCACATCTCGGCCATGGCGGGCTTTACGACCGACTACAAAAAACTGCGCCTGTACGACTTCCGGACGCAGAACTATCCCAGCGACACGTGGGACAAATACCAGAACCTCTGGCAGAACGGATCGTGGTACCGCGACCCGACGGAGAACTACTACGAGTATGCCATGGTGTCGTTCCTCGCCCGTCTGGGCTATTCGTTCGACGACCGTTATTTCCTGACGGCCAGCATTCGCCGCGACGCCTCGTCGAAGCTGCCCTCCTCGAAGAACTACGACTGGTTCCCGGCCGTTTCCGGTGCCTGGAAACTCTCCTCGGAGAAGTTCTTCGCCAATTCGTCGCTCGCCGGTGTCTTCGATCTGATCAAGATCCGCGCCGGCTGGGGTATGGTGGGTAACGTGGACCTCTACCCGAACACCTCTTCGGTCGATGTGCCGCTCTCCATCTATCCCGACGGTTCGCTCATCGGCGGCAACACCGTCTACGGAAGCTATTACGACACCATCGCCAACCCCGGCGCCACGTGGGAGACGACCGTGCAGACCAGCGCCGGTATCGACCTGACGCTTCTGAAAAACACGCTGGACATCTCCGTCGATTATTACGACAAGGAGACGCGCGACCTGGTGGACTACGTGCCTACGCCCCCGCAGATGGGCGTCACCACCTCGCCGATGGGCAATATGGGCCGTGTGACCAACAAAGGCTGGGAGTTCTCGGTGGCCTATCGCAATACGGCGGCGCAGGGCAAGCTCAATTATAGCGTCTGGGGCAACTTCTCGACCAACAAGAGCAACGTGGAAGAGTACGGTTCGCAGCCGCTCGTGCGACACGAAAATCCCAATATCAACAGCCAGTCGATTCTCTATTCGGGCGTCGGACATCCGTGGTACTCCTACTACATCTATCGCACCGACGGCATCTTCCGTTCGCAGGAGGAGATCGACCGCTACGTCAGCAAGAACGCCGAGACGGGCGAGGTCATGCAGGTGCAGCCCAACGCCAAGGTGGGCGACCTGAAGTTCATCGACACGAACGGCGACGGTGTCATCACGGACGCCGACAAAGTGCTGACGGGCTGCTATACGCCCAAGCAGACCTTCTCGTTCGGGGCTTCGCTGGATTGGAAAGGCTTCGACTTCAGCTTCATGTTCCAGGGCGTTGCCGGCAACTACATCTACAACGGCACCAAGCAGATGGGCATGAACGGTCATGGAGGCGATTTCGGCAATCTGATCGAGGACGTTTTCGATACGTGGGACTTCAATCCTTCGGGCAGCAAATATCCGCGTCTGGGCCTTGCCGAAGACAATAACGGCAACTACACCAAATTCTCGGATGCCTTCCTCGAAAAGGGCGACTACCTGCGTTTGAAGAATATCACCCTGGGCTATACGCTGCCCAAGCACATCGCCCGCCATATCGGTCTGACGAACGGTTCGCTGCGCGTCTATGTCAGCATCGACAACGTTGCGACGATCACCGGTTATTCGGGCATCGACCCCGAGGTGGGCAACTACGGTCTCGATGCCGGCATCTATCCGTCGTCGCGTTTCTTCAACTTCGGTGTAAACCTCAACTTCTAAACTTTAAGGACCATGAAAAAAATCATATTCAGCATTTGCCTGGTCGTCGGCGTTCTCGCCATGTCGGGGTGTGCCGATTTCCTCGAGCGGGAATCCTACGGTAAAGACGAGACCTGGAAGACGCAGGAGGACGTTATGCAGGCCATATACGGGCTCTACCATTTCGTCTCGCCCTATTGGAGCGAAGAGATCTGCGGCCGCGGCCACATGTGGCTGGAGTGTGCCAGCGACAACATTCTGATCGGCCGCGACCGTGCGTCGGTGGACGAAATCCGCGAATTCCGCATGTCCCCTTCGAACAGCAACGACGTGTCGCGCGTCTGGGAGGTGATGTACCAGAACGTGGCCAAGGCCAACAACATCATCAAACTCGTCCCCGACATGAACCTCGACGGGTCGTTCAAGAACCAGGCGTTGGGAACGGCGCTCTTCTTCCGCGGATTCTCGATGCTGTGGATGGTGCCCTACTACGGCGACGACACCAACGGCGGCATTCCGATCATCACGGACAAGACGCCGACCGCCGAGATCGACTCTCCGCGTCCGTCGCACGTGCTTCAGAACTACGACCAGATCATCGAGGATTTCCGCGCGGCCGGCGAGATCCTGCCTTACTATTCGCAACTTCCGGCAGATCAGATCGGTCTTCCGCACAAGGCTGCGGCCTGGGCCTATGCCGCCCGTGCGGCGCTTTACGCCTCGATGTACGATGCGAAGTACTACGATGTCGTGATCGAGATGTGCGACAAGGTGATGAACATGACCGGAGCCGACAAGCGGTCGCTTTACGTCGATTCGTCGGACAAGTCCAAATCCTACGCCAACCTCTGGCGCAAGGAGCAGAACCACTCTTCGGAGTACATCTTCTCTCTGGAGGGCAGCAATACCAACGGCGCCCGTTATCACGGCGTATCGTTCGTCAATGCCGGCTGGGGCCTTTACAATACGTGGGGCTATTATACGCCGAGTCTGGAGCTTTACAAAGCCTTCGAGGAGGGCGATACGCGCCGCGATGCGACGATCCTCTCGCCGGGCCAGCACATTCAGTTCATGGGGCGGGATATTCTTTTCGGCGGTTATTCGCCCGACGGTTCCGTCACGTCGATATCCAGCAGAACCACGGCTCACGTCTCTGCGGGAATGGTCCTGCGCAAGTTCATGTCTCCGTGGGAGACGGGCAGTTACAGCGAGGTTTCCAATCTGCGTGACAAGCTCTGGAATTCGCTCAACTGCTGCCTGATGCGTTATGCCGACGTGATGCTGATGAAGGCCGAGGCGCTGATCTGGACCAAGGGCGAAGGCGACGGCGAGGCCAAGGAGCTGCTCAACGACATCCGCGAGCGTGCCGGTCTGCCCCGCAACAGCCAGGCCACCAAGGCCCAGTTGCAGAACGAGCGCCGCTGTGAACTCGCCTTCGAATTCCAGCCCAGCCGTTTCGTGGACGTGATCCGCTGGGGGCTGGCTCCGACGCTGCTTACGACGCCGCTGCACAGTGTCATTTCGAAGGGGCAGGACGGTCGGATCGTCACCGAAGAGGTCGAGGTCTATCCGGCCCGGACGTACAATCCCACCTACAACAAGGTGTTCCCCATTCCGGAGCGGGCATTCACCGGTACGGAGAACCTGACACAGAACAAAGGGTATTAACCGACGCAAATTCGATATAAGCATATGAAAATTTATAGATATATATTGGGAGCGCTCCTGCTGTCGGGCTTGGCTCTCCCGCTGACGAATGTACGGGCGCAGGATGTTCAGCTCAAATGCCTGGAGTGGAATGTCAAGGCCCTGGAGTTCTACAACAACAGCAACGTGAGCAAGGACATCAGCCGTTTCGTCACCCTGATTCAGGAACAGCAGGCGGAAATCATCTTCTTCAACGAGTTCGAGACCCTCTCCGGTGCGATGTTCCTCAAGGAGAAGGCGAACGAGTTCGCCAAAGAGCTCGGGATGTACTCGTTCTTCATCCACTCCTACAATAAGAGAGGCAACGACGGCTACTACGGCAATGTGATTCTGTCGAAATATCCGATCGTGAATACGGGCCGCGTGCTGCTCGGCATGTATGAGGGCGCCGACCAGCGTTCGGCGGGCTGGGCCGATGTGCTGGTTCCGACCGATTCGCATCCCGAGGGCGTGAAGGTGCGCATCGTCTGCACCCACCTCGATGCTTTCGGCGGCAACGTGACCTGCCTCGAACAGGCCAAGGAGGTGCTCGAGTATGCCATACAGCCGGCCGTGGACGAAGGTATTCCCGTACTGCTGGCGGGCGATATGAACTGCGGCGTTTCGTCCTCTGCGATTGCGGAATATGTGAAATCGGGAGACCGGCTCTGCAACAACGACGGGACTTACGAACGGAGCAGCAAACTCGACTATCTGATCGGCTTCCCGAAGCAGAAATGGACCTGCTCGGACTATCAGGTAATCCGTACCGCCGAGGCGGACGCGCTTTCCGACCACAGCCCCATTACCGGCACGGCGGTGCTGAAAAATTAGATCTGTTGACTCGAAGTAAATCAAAGCGATGAAAAACATGAAAACATACATTTCGATTTTCCTGTCCTTTGCGATGGCGGCTCCGCTCCTTACGGGCTGCGACAACGGGCTGGACGAATATCCTTCGGACGCTCCGATTCCGGCTCCGTCGGATAAGTTTACGACCGACGTGCAATTCGTCTCCTCGCTGAGCGACGCTTCGCTCGGAACGGGCTATGTCGATTACCTGAATGCGCTCGACGACAAAAATACGTGGATGACGATTATCGACCGCGTGGACGACGGCAATCAGGCTGCCGTTATGAAAGCCGCATGGGATACGGAGCGCTGGATGACTTTCGCCTTTAACAAAATGGCCAATAAGAAGGCGGAGGGCAGTATGCTCTATCTGGGTCCCTGGGGGACGCTGAACACCTATATCACCGGTGCGACCGGGGTTCCTTCGGGCAGCGGCTGTTATGTGACCGAAGTGAAGACCCTGCTGGCCGGCGTTCGTTCCGACAAGGACGAGGACGGTGTGGTGACCGCTACGAAGGACGTGTCGTTCGATGTCAGCTTCCTGACGGCGCGTTTCGAGACGGCGGATCAGATCGCGGCCTTCGGCGGCAGGAACGGCATACTGCGTTCGTGCTACGACCGGACCATGTCGCTGCTGATGATCGGAACTGTCAAGAACGATCTTTTCGCACAGCTGGAGTCGGCCGCAAAGTCGGCTGCCGGAAGCTATGACTTCAAAGTCATCAATGTGGCCGCCGGATCGCAGTATACGATCTTTATGTTGACGGAGGAGCGTTTCTGGGGCCTTAACGGCGTCGAAGCGAAGTCGTTGTCCAACGGCGTCTCGGCTTACGATATCAGCGTTATGTGGTAATCGGCTTCGAGGGGCGCGGCCGTTGTGCCCAGCCTCTCGGTTCCGGTGTTGAAATAAAAAAGAGGATGTCTAACTTCAAGTTAGACATCCTCTTTTTGTTTAGCCGGGCGCAGAACCGGCTCGGAAGCCCGATGACCCGGTATCGCCCTCTGAATCCCGCCTCTTGGGCGGGCGGTGGCGCAGTATAGGGTCAGAGCCTCACCGGCTTTCCGTTGCCCCCCCCCTAAAACCCGCCTCTTAGGCGGGCTCTTAGGCGGGTCTTAGGCGGGCGGGGCGCAGTATAGGGTCAGAAGCCTCACCGGCTCTCCGTTGCCCCCTATAACCCGCCTCTTAGGCGGGTCTTAGGCGGGCGGGGCGCAGTATAGGGTCAGAGCCTTACCGATTCTCCGTTGCCCCCTAAAACCCGCCTCTTAGGCGGGTTACCAGATGATTACTCGTTCTTCCTCGGGCATGAACATCGCACCGTCGGTGATCGAGAATGCGTCGTAGAAGTCTTGCAGGTTGCGCAGCGAGGCGTTCACGCGCCATTTGCCCAGCGAGTGTACGTCGAGCTTCGTCAGACGGGCGATCTCCTCGTCACGGATGTTCTGGGCCCACAGCGTGGCATACCCCAGATAGAACCGTTGTTCGGGGGTGAATCCGTCGATCGGGGCGGGTTCCTCCTTGCCTTCGAGCGAGTTGCGATAGGCCGTGCGGGCTACGCGCAGACCGCCTTGGTCGGCGATGTTCTCGCCCAGACAGAGGGCGCCGTTGGCGAAAACCGCGGGTTGGTCGCCCTTGGCCGGAAGCACTTCGATCGCGTCGAATTGCTTGACCAGAATCTCCGTCTTAGCCTTGAATGCGGCGGCATCGGCATCGGTCCACCAGTTGTTCATGTTGCCGTCCTTGTCGAAGTTGCG
>ERZ857757.2083-NODE-2083-length-13893-cov-9.509178_pt1 | contig 13893 bp, 9 predicted proteins | sample MGYA00519764_ERZ857757 | MGnify/ENA primary metagenome ERZ857757 (study PRJEB31778, sample SAMEA3449359) | human gut metagenome | biome: human gut; feature: human-associated habitat; material: faeces | place: United Kingdom | collected 2010/2012 ... | reverse complement strand
CGAACGACCGCTTTGACGAAAACTTCTGGCGGCGGCGCGTGCGCTACGCCTGGGACTACCGCAAGGCGGTGATGGACGGACAGACCGGCTGCTGCCGCCTCATCTTCGGCGAGGCGGACGCGTTCCCCGGCCTCACGGTCGACCGCTTTGAAACCCTGCTCGTCACGCAGACGCTCTCGCTCGGCATGGAGAAGATCAAGGACATGCTCTTCCCGCTCATCGTCGAGGTTCTGGAGGAGGACGGCGAGAAGATCGATGGCCTTTTCGAGCGCAACGACGTTGTTCTTCGCGAAAAGGAGGGCCTGACGCAGAATAAGGGCTGGTTTGCCCTTCCCAGCAAGGAAACGCCCGCAAGCCCCATCACCGAGATCTGCGAAAACGGCGTTTTCTACCGCGTGGACGTCGAAAACGGGCAGAAGACGGGCTTTTTCCTCGACCAGAAGTTCAACCGCCTCGCCGTGGCGCGCCTTGCGCGCGGCAAGCGCGTGCTCGATTGCTTCACGCACACGGGCTCCTTTGCGCTCAACGCCGCAAAGGGCGGCGCGGAGCACGTGACGGCGGTGGACGTGTCCGAGAGCGCCATCGAAATGGCGCGCGCGAACGCGGCGCGCAACGGCCTTGAGGACAAAATGAACTTTCTCGCCGCCGACGTCTTCGACCTGCTCCCGCAGCTCGAGGCCGCGCACGAAAAGCCCTATGACTTCATCATCCTTGATCCCCCGGCGTTCACAAAGTCTCGCCGCACGGCGAACAACGCCGAAAAGGGGTACAAGGAGATCAACCTGCGCGCGATGCGCCTGCTGCCGCGCGGCGGCTACCTTGCGACCGCCTCGTGCAGCCACTTCATGCCCGCCGAACGCTTTGAGCGCATGCTGCGCTCCGCCGCCGCGGACGCGGGCGTCGAGCTGCGGCAGATCGAAGCGCGCACGCAGAGCTGCGACCACCCCATCCTCTGGAACGTGCCGGAGACGGATTACCTCAAGTTCTACTTATTCCAAGTGGTATAAATTGATATAAAAAATCCCCGCTGTTTTTACAGCGGGGATTTTTTTGGTTGTTTATTTGTTTTCGTCAGTGTTTTCCGCGGAAGTATCCGGCGTTTCGGGCTCAGTCGAGGGCTTGTCCTCAATCTGAGCATCTTTGCCCTTGTCCTCCGGCGGCATTTCGATCTTTTCGCTCGTCATCGAAATGTGCTTGGCAGGCGCTTCGATCACGCTCGGCTGCGAGGGGCGGAAGCCATCGTCGCTCTTGCGCGTGGAGGCGTAGGCCTCTTCGACGGTCGAGGGATCGCGGCCTTCGAGGATGGCGACCATTTCGCCGCCCGTGATGGTCTCCTTTTCAAGGAGGTAGGCGACGACCTTGTCCATATCCTCGCGGTTGTCGCGGATGACCTGTACGGCGTCCTTGTAGCACTCGTCGAGAATGCGCTTGACCTCGCGGTCCATGATGGCGGCGGTATCCTGCGCGCAGTCGAGGCCGTAGCCGCCGTCAAGGTACTGATTGCGCACCGACCCGAGCGCGACCATGCCGACCGCGTCGCTCATACCGTACATGGCGACCATGTTGCGCGCGATGCTCGTCGCCTCCTGAATATCCTGCGAGGCGCCGTTGGTCATCGTGTTCATCACGACCTCTTCGGCCGCGCGGCCGCCCATCGAGACGGCGATCTTCGCCATCAGCTCATCGCGCGTGCGCAGGTTCGTCTTGTCCTCCTCGGGCATGAGCAGCGTGTAGCCAAGGCTTCCCTCGGTGTGCGGCACAATGGTGATCTTCTGCACGGGCTCGGCGTTCTTCTGCCTGTAGGCGACCATCGCGTGGCCGACCTCGTGGTAGGCGACGAGCTTCTTTTCAAACTCGGTGAGCACGCTGTTCTTCTTCTCGCTGCCCGCGATGACGAACTCGAACGCGGCGAGCATATCCTCCTGCGTGACGAGCTTGCGGCCCTTGCGCACGGCGCGCAGAGCCGCCTCATTCACGATGTTGGCAAGGTCCGCGCCAACGCAGCCGGCAGTCGCGAGTGCGACCTTCTTGAGATCGACGTCCTCACCGAGCTTGATGTTGCGGGTGTGGACCTCGAGCGTGGCAATGCGGCCCGCGAGGTTCGGGCGGTCGATGGTAATGCGGCGGTCGAAGCGGCCCGGGCGCAGCAGCGCCTGATCGAGCACCTCGGGACGGTTGGTGGCCGCGAGGACGATGATGCCCTTGCCGGGGTCGAAGCCGTCCATCTCGGCAAGCAGCTGGTTGAGCGTCTGCTCACGCTCGTCGTTGCCGCCGAAGCGCGTGTCGCGCGTCTTGCCGATGGCGTCGATCTCGTCGATGAAGATGATGCAGGGCGCTACCTTCGAGGCCTCGGCAAAGAGGTCGCGCACGCGGCTCGCGCCGACGCCCACGAACATCTCCACAAAGCCGGAGCCGGAGATGGAGAAGAACGGCACGTTCGCCTCACCCGCGACCGCCTTGGCGAGCAGCGTTTTGCCCGTGCCCGGAGGGCCGACGAGCAGCGCACCGCGCGGCAGCTTCGCGCCGATGTCGGTATACTTCTGGGGATTGTGCAGGAAGTCGATGATCTCGACGAGGGATTCCTTCGCCTCGTCCTGACCGGCGACGTCGGCAAAGGTGACGCCGGTGGATTTTTCCATGTAGACCTTTGCGTTGGACTTGCCGACGCTGCCGAGGCCGCCGAAGCCGCCGCCCCCGGTCTTTTTGCTGATGAAGCGCATCATCAGGATGAACGCGCCGACCATCAGCGCCGTGGGCAGGACGTAGTTGAGCATGATGATCTCAAGATACGAGGTCTCCGCCTTGTAGGGCTTGCCGAACTCCACGCCGTTTTCATCCAGGAACGACCGCAGCTCGGGGTCGTTGATCTGCGTGGTGAAGAGCTGGAAGTCCCCTGAGTAGGTCTTGCCGTCCGCGTCGGTGTAGGTGAAGCCGTCCACAGGCGTGATGTTGAGCGTGCGGTCCGCGATCTCGACCTCCTTGACCTTGCCGTCGCGGACAAGGTCGAGAAATTCGTCGTAGCGGATCTCGCAGGTGCTCTCCGCCAGCTTCTTCGTGTCCATTGCCGAGAGGAGATAGTTGAAGCCGATGGTCAGCACCAGCGCCCAGATGAGCAGCGACAGCACGCCCCTGCGGCGGTCGTTGTTTTTGTTGCTTTTGTTCTTGTCGTTCTGATCCATGTATCTGCGTTCCTTTCCGCCTGCGGCCCTGCGCGGGCACAGGCGACAGCTTGCCAAGTTAATTATATGGTATTTTAGCATACCCCTCCTCGTTTCACAAGCGCCGCGGTATGAATTTTCGGTGAATTTTTGTCCGCTTCCCTCTTTATCTTATCCGCCTGTTGTGCTATAATGTATTATGTATACGAATTTTGACCGGGAGGATCGGTTTATGTCGAAGGAATACGAAGAAAAGCGCGGGCCGCGCGGCGCGGACGACCACACGGAAAAGCGCTTTCCGCGCGAGCGCAGAGCGGAGGAAAGGGTCCCCATGCGCGAGCGCGATGCCGAGGCGGACGGCCTCATCGAGGGACGCAACGCCGTGACCGAGGCGCTGCGCGCCGGCACGCCCATTGATAAGATCTTCATCGCCCGCGGCGAGACGGACAAAACGCTCGGGCACATCGCCTCCACCGCCCGCGCGGCGGGCGTGGTGGTGGTCGAGGCCGACCGCCGCAAGCTCGACTACATGAGCGCGACGAAGGCGCACCAGGGCGTCATCGCCCTTGCCGCCGTGCGCGAGTATGCGAGCGTGGAGGACATCCTCTCCGCCGCCCGTGAACGTGGGGAGGCCCCTCTGCTCGTGGTGTGCGACGAGATCAGCGACCCGCACAACCTCGGCGCCATCATCCGCACGGCTGAGTGCGCGGGCGCGCACGGCGTCATCATCCCCAAGCGCCGCAGCGCGGGCTTGACGAGCATCGTCGGCAAGACGAGCGCGGGCGCGGTGAGCTATCTGCCCGTCGCGCGCGTGCCGAACATTCCGGCGCTTTTGAAGGAGCTGCAGCAGCAGGGCGTGTGGATCTTCGGCACCGCCGCCGAGGGGACCACGAGCCTGTACGAGGCCGACCTCAAGGGCCCTGCCGCCATCGTCATCGGCAGCGAGGGCGACGGCATGGGCCGGCTTGTGCGCGAGGGCTGCGACTTCCTCGTCAGCATCCCGATGAAGGGCCGCATCTCCTCGCTCAACGCTTCCGCCGCCGCCGCCATTCTGCTCTACGAGGCCGTGCGTCAGCGCCTTGGCTGACGCGCGCCGCCATTCACGAGGTCTTCCATGGATCACAAAAAGGATCAAGAATTTGAACAAACGCTCGCCGAGTCCGAGCTTTTGCTGCGCGGCGCGGCCCGCAGCGCGTCGGACGACGCGGACCTGACGCTCGAGAGCATTCTGGCGGAGTTCGGCTCCCGGGAGGACGGCGCCGAAGCCGCCGCAGAGCCGGAGGACGTCGGGCTGCCCGAGCCGCGGCCCGCCGTGCGGATCGGAAAAACCGCCGCGCCCGCCGCGGAGCCGCCGGAGCCGCAGCCGTCCGCGCTGCCGGAGGAGCCGTCGGCTGCGGAGCCCGCGCAGGACACCGTGAGTCTGCAGGAGGTGCTTGAGAGCACTGTGCAGTCCGTGCTCGACGAGGAGGCGGAGGAGCCGATCGAGCTTCTGCCGCCGAAGCGCCGCGGGCTTTTCTCGCGCAGAAGGCTGCGCGACACCGAACGGCTTTATTCCGACGAGCCCGGGGAGGAGCCGCCGCAGGAGGAGCCCGACGAGCCGGAGGACTTCTTTACCGAGGATTTCGGCGAGCGGGACGACACCCCCGAGCCGGACGCGGGCGAGCTGGCTGCCGGCTACCGCGACGACGCGCGCATGGGCCTGCGCAGCGCGCAGGCCGCGCTGCTCGTCACCGCGCTCTCGTGGCTCGCGCTGCTGCTCGACCATTTCGGCGTCATGCCCGCGCTGTTCGCCGAGGAAAGGCTACTCAGCTGCCTGCCGTTCTTCATTGCCGAGCTTCTTGTCTGCGTCCTCGGACGCGACGTGTTCGTTTACGCCTTCGAGCAGCTCCGCGCGAGGACGGTCACCTATGAGCTGCTCTCCTCGCTCGCCTGCGCCGTCACGCTGGCGGACACGGCGCTCGACTTTTTCCTGCCCGCGCGCGCCGCGCTCGCGGTCCCGTTCCACGCCGTCGCCATGCTCGGCATGAGCTGCGCCCTGCTTGGGCGCGCGCTGCTCTTCGGCGCGATGTACGATACCTTCCGCGTCGCCGCGGTCGGCGAGCCGGACTATCTCGTCACCGTCACCGCGGGCGGAGCCGCCAAGCGCCGCGGCAGCGCACAGGGCTTTTCGCGCTGCGCGCAGCGTGAGGACGCCGCCTCGCACTGGCAGGGCGTGCTGCTGCCGATGCTGCTTGCCGCCTCGCTCGTATTTGCCGTGCTCTCCACGCTGCGGCGCGGGGAGCGGCTGCTGTTCCTCTGGAACTGGGGCGTGCTGCTCACGGCGATCAATATGCTTGCCTTTCCGCTGTGCTATTCTCTGCCGCTGCGTCGGCTGACGAAGCGCTTCGTCAAGTCCGGCAGCGCGCTGGCGGGCTATGTCGGCGCGGACCGCCTGCGCCGCAGCAACTGCGTCATCCTCACCGACACCGACCTGTTCCCGCCGGGAACGGTCAGCCTGAACGGGCTGAAGATCTACGGCGAGGAGAGCGGCAAGGTCATCTCCTACGCCGCCACGATGGCCCATGCCTCGCAAAGCGGCCTGAGCCGCCTGTTCGACACGCTTTTGGAGGGCGAGGGCGGAAGACTCGAGCCGCTCGACGATCTGAGCTTTTATGAGGAGGGCGGCGTCTCCGGCCTTATCCACGGCGAAACGGTGCTCTTCGGCACCGCCGCCTTCTGCCGCAAGATGCACGTCACGATGCCCGGCGGCCTGAGCCTCAAGACCGGCGCGTTCCTCGCCGTGGACGGCACGCTCATCGCCGTTTTCGCCGTCAAGTACACGGCGGCAGAGAATGTGGACTGGGCGCTCCACGCGCTCAAGCGCAGCCGCATCACGCCGGTGCTCGCCGTGCGCGACGGCAGCATCACGCCCGCGCTTTTGAAGCGCAAGTTCGGCACTGACGCCCGCGCGGTCTATCCCACCATCTCCACGCGCCTTGCGCTCTCGGAGAAGGACGGCGAGCATCCCTATGCGCTGCTCTACCGCGAGGGGCTGATGCCCTACGCCGAGATCGCCGTCGGCAGCAAGCGTCTGGTCCACGCCGTGCGCGTGGCCACCGTGCTCTCGCTCGGGAGCAGCGCCGTGTCCGCGCTGCTGGCGTTTTACCTCACCTTTGTCGGCGCGTACAGCGCGCTCACCCCGGTCTCGATGCTGCTCTATCTGCTCCTTTGGGCGCTCGCGGCGCTCATCGAGGGCTTCTGGGCGGACCGTTATTGAGCATTTTTAGCAAAAATGGCTATCAAACTTCTAAAATTACAATAGTTGTATTGACGGAAAGAATATTATATAATTGAGCTGTTGAAGTGACTTCCCGCAAGGGAATTCCGATTTGGAAGGAGACATGAACCCCTATGAGCGCAAAAGACATTCGCAATATCGTGCTGCTCGGCCATGGCGGAAGCGGCAAGACCACCCTCGCTGAGAGTATGCTGTTCATGACCGGCGGCACCGACCGCTTCGGCAAGGTCACCGACGGCAACACCACCTGCGACTACGACGCGGAAGAGATCAAGAGAAACATCTCCATCTCCCTCGCCGTCGCCCCCGTGAAGTACAAGAACGTGAAGATCAACGTGCTCGACACTCCGGGCAACTTTGACTTCGCCGGCGAAGTTCTCTCCGGTATCCGCGCGGCCGAGTGCGCCGTGCTGGTCTGCGGCGCGAAGGACGGCCTGAGCGTCGGCGCGGAGCGCGCCTGGAAGATGCTCGGCAATAAGCCCCGCATGATCTTCATCAACCGCACCGACGAGGAGAACAGCGACTACAACGCCTGCTTCGACGCCCTCAAGGGCAAGTTCGGCACCGCCGTCGCGCCCATCGTCGCCCCCATCATCGACGGCAGCAAGAAGGTCACCGGCATCGTCGACCTGCTGCACAACAAGGCCTATGAGGTCAAGGGCGGCAAGGCTGCCGAGTGCGCCATTCCCGCCGACATCGCCGACGAGGTCGAGGCTCTGCGTGCCGAGCTGATGGAAGCCGCCGCCGGCGCCGATGAGGAGCTGATGGAAAAGTTCTTCGAGACCATGGAGCTCTCCGCCGAGGAGATCGCCAAGGGCCTCAAGCTCGGCGTGCGCGACGGCAGCGTCGCTCCCGTGCTCTGCGGCAGCGCCATCTCCGGTCTCGGCGTCGATATGCTGATGCAGACCGTGCTCGATCTCGTTCCCGTCGCCACCGATATGCCCGCCGAGGCCGCGCAGGACGACGACGGCAACGCCGTCGAGGTCGCTCACGATGAAAACGGTGCCACCGCCGCCATCGTCTTCAAGACCGTTTCCGACCAGTACGGCAAGTTCTCCCTCGTCAAGGTCGTCCGCGGCAAGATCACCGGCGATATGTCCCTCTACGACACCACCACCGGCAACACCGAAAAGCTCGGCCGTCTCTACACCCTCAAGGGCAAGAAGAACGAGGAGGTCAAGGAGATCTGCTGCGGCGACATCGGTGCCATCGCCAAGATGGACCGCGTCAAGACCGGCGACACCCTCTGCGACCCGAAGAGCATCGTCAAGCTGGCGGGTATGCCCTACGCCGAGCCCTGCTACTCCCGCGCCATCGCGCCCAAGACCCGCGGCCAGGAGGAAAAGCTCGGCACCGGCCTCAACCGTCTGAACGAGGAAGACCCGACCTTTACCGTCGTCAACAACGCCGAGACCCATCAGATGGTCGTCTCCGGCGCGGGCGACATTCAGATCGACGTGCTCGTGAGCAAGCTCAAGACCCGCTTCGGCGTGGACGCCGAGCTCGACACCCCGCGCGTGCCCTACCGTGAAAAGATCCGCAAGACCGTGCAGAAGCAGGGCCGTCATAAGAAGCAGACCGGCGGCAGCGGCCAGTTCGGTGATGTCTGGGTCCGCTTCGAGCCCAACGAGGAGAGCGAAGAGATGGTCTTCGCCGAGGAAGTGTTCGGCGGCAGCGTGCCCAAGAACTTCTTCCCCGCCGTTGAAAAGGGCCTGCGCGAAGCCGTGCTCCACGGCCCGCTCGCCGGCTATCCGGTCGTCAACCTCAAGTGCGTGCTCTACGATGGCTCCTATCACCCGGTCGACTCCTCCGAAATCGCGTTCAAGACCGCCGCGAACCTTGCCTACAAGGCCGCAATGCCCGAGGCGTCCCCCGTTCTGCTCGAGCCCGTCTGCGAGCTGAAGGTCACCGTGCCCGATCAGTACATGGGCGATATCCTCGGCGACCTCAACAAGCGCCGCGGCCGCGTCATGGGCATGACCCCGACCGGCGACGGTGAGCAGATCATCGAGGCCGAGTGCCCCGAGGCCGAGCTCATGAGCTACGCCATCGACCTGCGCTCCATGACCCAATCCCGCGGCTCCTTCACCATGCACTTCGTGCGCTACGAGCAGTGCTCTGCCGACGCGCAGGAGAAGGCCGTCGCCGCCGCAAAGGCCATGCAGGAAGCGGAATAACCTCTACCCGATAAAAAAGAAAAGCTGTCCGACGGACAGCTTTTCTTTTTTCAGTAGATCTTATCCAGATACTCCACCACGTCGGCCACCGCGCCGTCGCTGCAATGCGAGACGATGTGCGCGCCGAACTCGTGTACGGCGGGAATGGCGTTCGCGGGCGCGAAGGGCACGGCGGAGACCTCCAGCATCGGAATATCGTTTTTGTGGTCGCCGATGCAGTAAATGTCCTTGCGCGCCACGCCGAGGAGCGACGCGAGCCGCAGGATCATGCCGCCCTTGGTCGCGCCGGCGGCGGTCAGCTCGAGCAGATGCTCGTTGGAGTAGATGAGCTCGTACTCGCGCCCCCAGGGGCGCGAGAGAATGAAGGTCCGCACGGCATCGAGCACCGGAAAGTCCTCTTCAAAAAGGATCTTGATGATGGGCAGATCAATGTCAGTGAAGCGCTCCACCACCTGCACGGGCGAGCGGGTCAGATGCTCGTGGTTGCGGATGTAGCGGTTGGGATTCATCGCGTGGATGCGGCAGTCGTCATGGTAGACCTCGAAGGCGAGTGTCGGGAACCGCGCGAGCACCTCGGCCATGTGGTCGTAGATGGCCTTGCCGAGGAAGGCGGTGTAGAGGTATTCATTGGCGCGGAAGTCGTAGATCGCCGCGCCGTTGGCGATGACGCACGGCGCGCTCATCGGCACGTCCTTGGCGTAGTCCATGAACGCGGGCAGCGCGCGGCCGGTGGAGATGGCGAACAGGCCGCCGTTTTGGATGAAGTAGTCCAGCGCCTCGCGGTTGCGCGGACACATGGGCGGGATGTCGGTGCCGTTGTCGAGCGCGGACTGGGTGTAGACGAGCGTGTTGTCAAAGTCGCTGGCGAGCAGCACATGGTCGAATTTCTGCATGGGGAGGCCCTTTCCTGTCGGTTTCTTTTTCTCACTCCCCAGTATACCACGGCTGCGGGAAAAAGCAACGCCTTTCGCGCAGCACACGGTTTGCCTGCCCATAGAGGAAAAGCGGCTTGCATCGCTGCAAGCCGCTTTTCTTATGGTTCATAGTTCAACAGGACGACGCTGCCATCGTCCCGTATGGAAAGCTCCAGAACGCTCTGCGCGCGGCGGAAGACGGGGCCGTGTCCCCAGCCGCTATAATCCTTCGCGGTCCGGACGGGGTACTGGAGGCGGCTCTCCTGATGCGTGTAGTTGCTCCGCGAGGCGAGGAAGGTCGTCTCACCGTCTGTCTCCTCGGTGCTATAGGCGACATAGCCGCGCCGATTTTTCCCGCGCGAGGGCAGGGAGAATTCGGCGGAAATATCCTCCAGGTGATAGGTCCATCCTAACCAGTTGGTCACCGTGTAGCGCTCGACGGTAAGGGAGGCACAGGGCGCGGCGTAGGCACTCCCCTCCGCGTCGTCGTAGAGCACGCGTCCCGTCGGCGCACCGTCGTCGGGACGCCAACTGTCGTCCTCATAGTAGGCGGGCCAGAGGCGGACGAGCTCCGTTCCGCGGAATTTCACCTCCTCCGTCCAGCGGAAGTGGTGGAAAACGCGCCAACGCTCCGTCTCGCCGGGCAGCCGCACGGCGACGTCGGTGAAGTGCAGCTCCCTGACATCGTAGACGGTCGAGATGTGTGTCGAGCTGCCGAAGTCCTCGCGCACCTCGCGGCCGCCGTTCATCGGCTTATCCGCCTCGTGCACTACGACGAGCGTCGCGCCGCGGCAGGCAAGCAGATCGTCCTCGCTGAGGTCGTTCAGCGCGTCCTCGGGATAGCCAAGAGCGAGCAGCTCCGCGCGAATTTCAACAGCTTCGGCGCTGAGGCTGCTGCTCTTTGGCTGCCAGTCCATGCGATAGCTGCCGAAGAAGAGATAGCCGCAGGCGATGCCGATGGCGAGCAGCGCCGCGATGGCCCTGACCAGCATCTCGTCCGAGAGATGCACCGGCGCGGGCGTGAGCGCGTAGCCGCTCTCCTCCATCTCGCGGGAGAGACGGAAGAGGCTGCGCAGAATGAGAATATAGCAGCCGAGCATTGCAAGGCCGAGCAGCAGGCCGTTATATTGGACATAGGCCAGCGTGAGGACCGCCGCATACCAAATGAGCAGCGCGGCTGCGGGGGCGGCGCCCCCTCCTGTCCCCGCCTTTTTCTGCATTGCGCGTAATGCCTGCCAGAAGCAGAAGAAGAGCAGCATCTGCACCGCGAGCATGCCATAGGTCAGCGCCGTCCCCACGGAGGAGGTGTATACGGCGTTGGAATAGATTGTCGCGTTGAGAACGATGCAGGGCAGGAACAGCGCCGCGCGCAGCACGGCGAGCAGCCAGCAGGCGCGAAACCAGCGGTTCTCCCGCCGCAGTGGACGGAAGCCGAGCAGCTGTAAGATCACGCCGATGGTCGGCAGCAGATAGTTCATCGCGAGCAGGTTGAGCGTGATAGAGCACATGGCGCTGCCGCCGAGAATATTTCCGATCGCGCGGCGCCACGGCGTGACGTCCCGTGCGACGTCGTCGGGCGGAAGCTCGGGCGCGGCGGACTCCAGCAGAGCGTCAAATTCGCGGTCGTTCATGCGTCGTCACCTCCCAGCGCCTTGCGCAATGCCTTTTTGATGCGGTAGAGCCGCCCCTCCACAGCGCGCTCCGTCGTTCCCAGCTCCGCGGCGATCTGCGCGGTGGACTGGCGGTAGTAATACTTGCGGTAAAAGAGCAGCCGGTCCCGCTGCGGCAGCGCGGTCAGCGCGCGCTCGAGCGCCTGTCGGCGCTCCTGCTGCAAGAGCCGCTCCTCGGGCGTCGGCTCGGCGGAGGGCAGGTCGCCCGAAAGCTCCTCGCTGCCGCAGGACTTTTTCCGCGCGCGGTTGAGCGCGGTGTTGCGCGTGAGCGCCGTGAGCCATGCCGTCCACGAGCCACGCGCGGGATCGTAGGTTCCGAATTTCTCCCACACGCGCAGCGCGGCGTCGGAAAGGCACTCCTCGCGGTCCTGCGCGTCCGGCACGATGGGTGCGATGATGTAGCGCATCAGCGGCGCATAGTGGCGCAGCAGCGCCTCCGCGCCGCGTTCATCCCCGGCGCGGAGAAGCGCCAGGACCTCCTGCTCGTGCATCTGCCCACCTCCCTGTGAAAGCCGTTTGCTCTATCATACACGCTCCGCGCGAAAAACCCACGAAAAAACGGGAACCGCAGGGAAAAGCGGCTCCCGTTTCTTGACTTTATTCCGCGCTCGGCGCTGCGCCCGGTGCTCCGCCGCCGCTTCCGCCGCGTCCGCCCCGGCGTCCGCGTCCGCCGCGATGATGCCGGCGGCGCGCGCTCTTTTCACCCTCGCCGCTCTCGGCGGGCTTCCTTTCGGCAGAGGGGACAGGAGACTTTTTCTCACCCTCCCGGCGCTCGGTCGGTCTGCGGCGCTCGCCGCCCTTGTCGGCGGGCCTTTCCGCGTTCCTTTCGGGACGCTTTTCCTTGCCGCCGCCCTCGGCGGCCTCCGGCTTTGCTTCGGTGCGGCCCTCTCCACCGCGTCCGCGGCCGCCCCGGCGTCCGCGTCCCCCGCGGCGACGGCGCTCACGCTTCTCACCGCTCTCCTCGGCGGTAGGCGTTTCCGGCACAGCGGGAACATCGGGCTCGGAGAGCTCCAGCGCGCGGAACATGGGCGAGGGAACGGCATCCAGCTCGCTCTCCGCGTCCTGCTTTACGAAGCGGGCGGGGCGCTCGGCGGGGATCTCGATGCCCTCGCGCGAGCCCTTGCCGTTGCGCAGCACACGGATCTCGCAGCCGTGATAGCTCTTCTGCCCCTCGGACGAGTCGTCCAGCCGGACGCTGACCGTCTCGCGCACGAGGTTCACGGCGCTGACGTTGCCGGGGCCGTCGGGCGTGAGAACGAAGGAATCGTTCTTGGGCATCCGCCTTACGGCGTCCTCATAGGCCGCCTGCTCGTACTTCAGGCAGCACATGAGGCGGCCGCACGCGCCGGAAATTTTCGTAGGATTCAGGCTGAGATTCTGTGTCTTGGCCATCTTGATGGACACGGGCACAAAATCGTCCAGAAACTGCGCGCAGCAGAACGGACGGCCGCAGATGCCGAGGCCGCCGAGCATCTTGGCCTCGTCGCGCACGCCGATCTGACGCAGCTCGATGCGGGCGCGGAACACGCCCGCGAGGTCGCGCACGAGCTCGCGGAAGTCCACGCGCCCCTCGGAGGTGAAGAAGAACACGATCTTGCTGCCGTCAAAGCTGCACTCCACGCGCACGAGCTTCATGTCCAGCCCGCGCTCGGCGATCTTCCGCTGGCAGATGCCGAAGGCATCCTTCTCGCGCTGACGGTTGTACTCCATGGTGCGGCGGTCGTTTTCCGTCGCGATGCGCACGAGAGCGCGCAGAGGACGGACGACCGCGCCGTCGTCCACCTCGTGGTTGCCGGTCAGGCACTGGGCGTATTCGGTGCCCTGCGCCGTCTCGACGATGACGAACTGACCCGCCTCCACGGCGATGCCGTGCGGGTCGAAATAATACTCCTTGCAGCCGCCGCGAAAGCGGACGCCAATCACTTCAGTCAAAGGATCTCCTCCAATTCAACGGCGAGGCCGCCGAGCAGCGGGCCGACGCCGACATTATATTCACAATGGTTTCGATAAGTCTCCAGCAGCTCTATTGTGCCGAGGATCTGTGCTTTTGTCAAGCGGGAGCCGAGCACGGCGCGCAGCGCCTGCTCGTCGCGCGGCTCGGGCATGACCACGGGCTCCATCATCTGCCCGAGCGCGCCGTCCGCTAAAATCATAACCGGCATGCGGTAGATGTCCGCCAGATCGAACGCCTCGCCGGTCAACGTGGCGATCTCCTGCACCGACGCGGGCGCAAGCACGATGAAGTGCATGTCGCCGTGGCCGAGCGCCTTCGTCGCCTGAAAATAGTCGGCCTGCGAGGGCTGGATGCCGCCCAGACCGGGGCCGGCGCGCTGTACGTTGACGATCACGCACGGCAGGTCGGAGCCGACTATGTACGAAATGCCCTCACTCTTGAGCGAGATGCCCGGCGACGACGACGACGTGATGACGCGCGCGCCGGCGGCCGAAGCGCCCAGCACCATATTGATGGCGGCAATCTCGCTTTCCGCCTGCAGCGACAGCCCGCCGCGCTTGGGCATATGCTTTGCCATATATTCCGAAAGCTCGGTTTGCGGGGTGATCGGGTAGCCGAAAAAGAGCTTACAGCCAGCCCGGATCGCAGCCTCTGCAACGGCCTCGTTGCCTTTCCAAAGTTCTTTCTCCATAGTTTCCTCCTTAAAACCGCTCCACCGTGATGATGGAATCGGGGCAGATCTT
>ERZ857757.2071-NODE-2071-length-13984-cov-4.127288_pt1 | contig 13984 bp, 9 predicted proteins | sample MGYA00519764_ERZ857757 | MGnify/ENA primary metagenome ERZ857757 (study PRJEB31778, sample SAMEA3449359) | human gut metagenome | biome: human gut; feature: human-associated habitat; material: faeces | place: United Kingdom | collected 2010/2012 ... | reverse complement strand
CCAGTACAAGGGCGCTCAGATGGCTGTCATCGAGAGCGTTACCAAGCTGGTGGCCTCCGGCTTCCGCTATGAGGATGCTTACCTCACCTTCCAGGAATATTTCGAGCGTCTGGGCACCGCCCCGGAGCGCTGGGGCAAGCCGCTGGCCGCTCTGCTGGGCGCTCTGGATGCCCAGATGGGCCTCGGCATCGCCTCCATCGGCGGCAAGGATAGTATGTCCGGCTCCTTCGAGCAGCTGGATGTGCCTCCCACGCTGGTGTCCTTCGCCACGGCCATCGGCAAGGCCAGCCGCGTCGTCTCCACCGAGTTCAAGAAGCCGGAGAGCACGGTGGTGCTCATCCGGCCCATCATTGACCCCGAGACCGGCTGCCCCAACTTCTTCTCCCTGAAGGCCAACTATAAGAAAGTTGAGCAGATGATGGAAGATGGCATGGTGGCCGCTGCTTCCTCTGTGGGCTATGGCGGTCTGGCCGAGGCCCTCTTCAAGATGGGTCTGGGCAACCGCATCGGCTTCAAGATGCGTGCGGACATGACCACCCATCAGATGTTCGAGCCCATGTACGGCTCCATCATTCTGGAAATGGTGTCCGATTCTCCCGCCGGTATGCTGCTGGGCGAGACCACCAAGGAGTACACCTTTGAATCCTGCGGCGAAAAGCTGGATATGGCCGAGCTGCAGGAGATCTGGGAGAGCAAGCTGGAGCCTGTGTATCCCTACCGCAAGGCCGGCCCCACCGTGGAGAAGATCAACGGCAGCCTGACCGCTCCCGCTGCACCCAAGATCGGTGTGGCAAAGCCCAAGGTCATCATCCCGGTGTTCCCCGGCACCAACTGCGAGTACGACACCGCCAAGGCCTTTGCCCGCGCCGGTGCCGACCCCGAAATTCTGGTGGTGCGCAACCTGACCCCCGCCGACGTTGCCGAGAGCTGCGAGGCACTGGTCAAGGCCATTGACGCAAGCCAGATCGTCATGCTGCCCGGCGGCTTCTCCGGCGGCGACGAGCCGGACGGCAGCGCCAAGTTCATCGCCTCCTTCTTCCGCAATCCTGCGGTCACCGAGGCTGTGCGCCGTCTGCTGCAGCAGCGCGACGGCCTGATGCTGGGCATCTGCAACGGCTTCCAGGCCCTCATCAAGCTGGGCCTTGTGCCCTTTGGCGAAATTCGCCCCATGGACGAAGGCTGCCCCACCCTCACCTTCAACACCATCGGCCGCCACCAGAGCATGCTGGTGCGCACCCGCATTGCATCCACCGGCAGCCCGTGGCTCAGCAAGTGCGAGGTGGGTGAGATGCACACCATCGCCATCAGCCACGGCGAGGGCCGCTTTGTGGCTCCGCAGGAGGTGCTGGACACCATGTTGCGCAACGGTCAGGTTGCTACCCAGTATGTGGATCTGACCGGCGTGCCCACCATGGATCAGCGCTTCAACCCCAACGGCTCTGTGCTGGCTATCGAGGGCATCACCAGCCCGGACGGCCGCGTGTTCGGCAAGATGGGTCACTCCGAGCGCAGCGGCGAGTATCTGTACAAGAACGTCACCGGCGATAAATACCAGCCGATCTTTGAGGGCGGCGTGGACTATTTCAAGGTTTGATGGTAGAATAAATAAGCAAAAGGGTGCCTGCCTATATAGGCAACGCCTTCAGCCGCCAATGCAGCGCTGGTAAAGCCTTCCCCCGGACGGGGGAAGGTGGCGCACAAGCGCCGGATGAGGGCGCACCGCAGGCAGCTGTTGCCCTTGAGTTCCGTCAGATCATAGGAGGAAAACAACCAATGTCACAGCATGATCGCTATATCAGCCCTTTTTCCACCCGTTATGCCTCCGATGAGATGCAGTACATCTTCTCGGACGACAACAAGTTCCGCACATGGCGGCGGCTGTGGGTGGCGCTGGCTCGTGCCGAAATGGATCAGGGGCTGACCAACATCACCCCGGACATGGTAGCCGAGCTGGAAGCCCATGTGGACGATATCAACTATGAAGTGGCCATCGAGCGCGAAAAGCTGGTGCGCCACGACGTGATGAGCCATGTGTACGCCTACGGCCAGCAGTGCCCCAAGGCTGCCGGCATCATCCATCTGGGTGCCACCAGCTGCTATGTGGGCGACAACACCGACATCATCGTGATGCGGCAGGGTCTTGAGCTGGTGCGCAAAAAGCTGGTGGGTGTTCTGGCAAAGCTGGCACACTTCGCCAAGGAGTACAAGGATATGCCCTGCATGGCCTACACCCACTGCCAGCCCGCACAGCCCACCACCGTGGGCAAGCGCGCTACCCTGTGGGCCAACGAGCTGGTGATGGATCTGGCCGAGATCGACCACCGTCTGGCTACCCTGCAGCTGCGCGGCGTTAAGGGCACCACCGGCACGCAGGCCTCCTTTATGGAGCTGTTCAAGGGCGATGCCGACAAGATCCGCGCCGTGGATGCTTCCATTGCAAAGGAGATGGGCTTTGACCCCAAGGCCGTTGTGCCGGTGTCCGGCCAGACTTACAGCCGCAAGGTGGATGCCTTTATCCTGAACGCACTGGCCGGTATTGGCCAGAGCTGCATGAAGTTTGCCACCGACCTGCGCCTGCTGGCAAACTTCAAGGAGATGGAGGAACCCTTTGAGAAGAACCAGATCGGTTCCTCCGCTATGCCCTATAAGCGCAACCCCATGCGCTGCGAGCGCATCTGCGCCCTTGCCCGCTACCTGATGGTGGATGTGCTGAACCCCAGCTTTACCACCGGTACCCAGTGGTTTGAGCGCACGCTGGACGACAGCGCCAACAAGCGCGTGGCTATGGCCGAGGGCTTCCTTGCCACTGATGCCATCCTGAACATCATGCTCAACGTTACCGATGGTCTGGTGGTGTACCCCAAGGTGGTGCGCAGCCGCCTGATGGCGGAGCTGCCCTTCATGGCCAGCGAGAACATCATGATGCAGGCTGTGGAAAAGGGCGGTAACCGTCAGGAACTGCACGAGCGTCTGCGCCAGCACGCCATTGCCGCCGGTAAGCAGGTCAAGGAAGAGGGCCTGCCCAACGATATGGTGGACCGCATTGCCGCAGACCCGGCCTTTGGCCTGACCCGCGAGGAAATCGTGGCGGGGCTTGTGCCGGAAAACTTTGTGGGTCGTGCACCCCAGCAGGTGGAGGAGTTTATCACCAACGTCCTGCAGCCCATTTTCGATGCTGACCCCGAGGATGTGGAGCAGCACGCCTCCCTGAGCGTCTGATGACAGTATAAATTGCAAAAAGGAGAAGCCTGCGGGCTTCTCCTTTTTTGCGTTTGTGCCTTGCACGATTTTGTCTGTCATGTTACACTGAGGGCATCATCAACAAAGGAGAACCGCTTATGCGTTTGGATAAATATCTGGCCGAAACTGCCCAGTGCACCCGCAGCGAGGCCAAAACCATGCTGGCAAAGGGCCGCGTGCAGGTAAACGGCGCGGTGTGCAAAAAAGGGGACACCCAGCTGAAATGTACCGACACGGTGGCGGTGGACGGCGCACCGCTGCGCTATCAGAAGTTCGTCTACCTCATGCTCAATAAGCCCGAGGGGGTGGTGAGCGCCTCTACCGATAAGCGGGACACCACCGTGGTGGATCTGGTAGGGGATGCCTACCCCCGGCGGGAGCTGTTCCCGGCCGGGCGGCTGGATAAGACCAGCACCGGCTTTGTACTGCTGACCGATGACGGCGGCTTTGCCCACGATATCCTGTCCCCCCGGCACCATGTTTCCAAGACCTACACCGTGACCATCGACACCCCGCTCACGCAGGAGATGTGCACCGGCTTTGCGGCGGGGGTCATGGTGGCGGCTTCCATCTGGAGCCTGCTGCTGCCCGCCATCGAGCAGTCGGCGGACTTCGGCGTTCCCGGCTGGCTCCCCGCAGCGGCGGGGCTGCTGTTGGGCGTGGGCTTTCTCTCCGCGCTGGACGCCGTTCTGCCCCATCTGCGGCGGGCAAAGGACATGGACTTGACCCGCCGCCAAAGCACGCTGCTGATGGCAGCCATTACCCTCCACAATGTACCGGAGGGCATGGCGGTGGGCGTCATGTATGCGGGCTTCCTCGCGGGGAACGCGCAGATCACGGCGGCAAGCGCGCTTGTCCTGTCCCTTGGCATCGCCATTCAGAATTTCCCCGAGGGAGCCATCATCTCCATGCCGCTCCGAGCAGAGGGTGAAAGCAAGGGCAGAGCGTTTCTCGGCGGTGTGCTTTCCGGTGTGGTTGAACCGATCGGTGCTGTGCTGACAATTATCGCCGCACAATGCATCATTCCTGCACTGCCATACCTTCTGAGCTTCGCCGCCGGCGCGATGCTCTATGTGGTGGTAGAGGAGTTGATTCCGGAAATGTCGCAGGGGCGGCACTCGAATCTTGGAACGGTGTTCTTTGCGGTAGGCTTCAGCGTCATGATGACGCTGGATGTGGCGTTGGGATAGTAGTACTATCCCACGTGATACTGCAGCTATGCGGTACTATGAAGGATCGTCGATGTTTATAAGGAGCAATCGATTTACGTTATCAACCTCGCCATTGTAGAAATCGCAGATGGGTGGTAGTGGGATGTGTACAGAATATGCGGCTTCATTTCCAGCATCTTTTGCAATATTTTCAGCATCATCGGCGGTTTATTGTGCAAAAAATTCCTTTATAATAGTCCCATAAAAACCAGGAAGGTGCTGTGCTGTGCGAACTCTTATTTACGGCGGACATCTCATAGACCCGGCAAACAGGGTCGATGCCCAGCTCAATATACTGATAGAAAACGGGCGTGTGGCATTTGTTACGGAGGATATGCCTAATGCGGATGAGCGCATTGACGCAACCGGCAAGGTCGTTTGTCCCGGTTTTATCGACATACATATGCATGAAGACCCCATTGAGAATGGTCGAATCTACGCAGATACAGAGCGCTCGATTTTTCACTGCATGCTGCGCATGGGCGTGACCACGGCCCTCGGCGGCAACTGCGGTGACAACTGCTGCGATCCGGCAGATTATCTGGATATCGTTGATCAAAGCGGAGCTGCTGTAAATGTAGGTATGCTCGCGGGACACACCTATTTTCGCCGGCGTGCCGGTGTAATGGATCGCTATTCTCCGGTGACAGCTGCTCAGCGCGAATTGATAAACACAGGGATAGATCGTGCGCTTATGCGCGGCTGTCTTGGCGTGTCGTATGGGATGCGATATTCTCCCGGCACGAACCGTGAGGAGATCATCGCCGCTGCGCGCCCGTGCTGCGGCAGCGGTAAAATGATTGCCGCACATATTCGTTCTGACGCACAGGAGGTCTTTGCCGCCGGGAGAGAAATTCTTGATGTTGGCATGGAACTCGGCATCCCCGTACAGCTCTCCCATATAGGAAGCATGGCAGGGTTCGGTCAGATGGAGAGCTTTCTGCGCATGATCGACCGCTACCGTATGAATGGGCTTGACGTGAGCTGTGACTGCTATCCATACGATGCATTTTCAACCTCAATAGGCTCCGCCACTTATGACGACGGCTGGATGGAGCGTTATGGCTGTTCCTACGATGCTGTGGAGCTGTGTGAGGGAAAATATAAGGGGCAGCGCTGCACCGAGGCTATTTTCAACGAGGTGCGAAGTGCACATCCGGAATGTCTAACTGTGTGTTATGTCATGAGAGTGGGTGATGTGGATCGTGCCTTTACCCACCCAAATGTCATGCTGGCGAGCGACGGGATACTGTCTCACGGTCAGGGACATCCGCGTGCCGCCGGTGCGTTTCCTCGGTTCCTTTCGCAGTATGCTCGTCGCGGAAAGCTCAGCCTATATGACGCGATAAGCCGAATGACCGCCATGCCGGCCGCTCGTCTCGGGCTTACATCCAAGGGGTGCCTGCGCGTCGGAGCCGATGCCGACGCAGTGATATTCGACCCCGACAGCATCATGGACTGCGCGGATTTTCAGCATCCCGTCTGTGCGCCGACAGGAATAGACAGGGTTCTTATTGGCGGAGTTACCGCTGTAGAAAAAGGCTGTATCGTTCAAAACGATCTCGGCAGAAGTATAAGAAAATAAAGGAGGAGTACTTTTCATGCAGTACGGTTTCTGGTCAGTTGTTCCACCCCTTCTCACGATTGTGTTGGCGCTGGTGACGAAAAATGTCTTCATCTCGCTGCTCATCGGTATTTTCACGAGTTCCATGGTGCTGTGCGGGGGAGCTCCTCTAACAGGCCTCAACGACACCTTCTACAGCTTCATTCACACCTTTGAGAGCAGCGGGAATACGATCACCCTCATTTCCTTCCTGCTCATCGGCGCACTCATATACCTTATAGAGAAATCCGGCGGCGTGGAGGGGTTTACAGAGGTCATGCTGAAGAAGCGTGCGCTTATCAAGACAAAGCGCGGCGCGAATATTTTCACCTGGCTTCTTGGAATAATCATATTTACTTCGGGGTCTCTCAGCTGTATGGTTACGGGATCCGTCTCCCGCCCGTTCAATGACGCGCTCAAGGTTCCCCATGAAAAGTCGGCGTTCATCGTCCACGCGACCTCAACGCCGTGGTGCGTCCTCTTTCCGCTCAGCGGATGGCTTGCCGCCCTGGCGGGTTACCTCACCTCCGGCGGCGTTCCGGAAAGCGAAGCTATCTCGGTTCTGCTCCGGTCGATCCCGCTTAATTTCTATTGTATCCTTGCCGTGTTTGGCACGCTCGCTGTCTCTTTATTCGGAATAAACATAGGACCGATGCGAAAAGCCGAAGAACGCGCAGAGAAAACGGGTGCGCTTGATAATCCCGGCCGTGGCGGCGCACTCACCGAGGAGGCGATGTCTCCCAGCAAGGCAAAGCCCCGCGTTCTGAATATGCTTCTGCCAATGGGGGTGCTTATTGCCACGATTCTTGCCGTACTCACCATCACCGGCAAGGGAAACCCCACGCAGGGCGCCGGTATGCAAAGCCTCCTCTGGGGCTGTATTCTCGCTGTGTTGACGATATGTATTCTGTGTGTAGCCCAAAAGCTGTTTTCTGTGGATGAAGTGATAAATGAGATGTTCAAAGGGATGGGCACCATGCTCCCGGTGGCGGGGATCTTGCTTTTCGGTTTTACAATGGGAAATCTCGTGAAGGACCTCGATACCGGAAACTACCTCACTTCCGTCTTTATGGGCGTTCTCAGCCCGGCATTCCTTCCTGCACTCAGCTTTCTTCTTTGTATGCTTCTCTCCTTTGCAACAGGAACCTCCATGGGGACTATGGCCATCATGTCGGTCATCTGCCTGCCCATGGCCATCAGTATGGGAATAAGTATCCCGCTTGTTGCCGGAGCGGTGTTTGGAGGATCAATCTTTGGAGATCACTCCTCACCGATATCCGATACGACGATCATGTCATGCGCCACCACTGGCTGCGATATTATTGATCATGTCAAGACGCAGATGCCTTATGTACTTATATTTGCCGCAATTTCCCTTGTGCTGTATGTGGTGCTTGGCTTTGTGATGTGACAATGACCAGAATCTTTTAAATTGGCGCCGGGCGGAGATCCAGTCTCTTCGCCCGGTGCTTTTTGCATTGATTGAGAGATTATGAGGAAACAATAAAAAATCGTTGCGGCTCGATTACCACAATCTGTTTGTAATATTTTTGCGAGCGTCCCCGCCGGGAATCCACAGCACAGTAATATCTGCCCCAACATTTGCAAAAACGCAGATGGGGTGCAGGATCGTTTCAGGATTCCAGTTGCGCTTGTATCCTACACGGGCGTTTTACACTACCCTGCGGTTGATAAGGTCGGTTGTATTGATTGGTAGCGCCATTGCGAAACCTCCTTTGATGCTCCTTATCTTACTCACAAACTTACTCATTATTACAAGTGAGTATCAACGCAAATGTAAGCGCTTTCATTGATTTCGTGAAATAGTTCCGCCGTGCAATAATTAGCAAATATGGTTAACCTGACGATATTAATTCGCCTGCTTGGAGCGGGAGTCAACGGCCACATACAAGAGATGTAGACCACAAAGATAGTTCCATGATTTTAAAGCTTTCAACTGCTACGTTTCCCTAAGCTAAAGTCAATTGACGATGATGCAGGGATATTCTATAATTGCGCAGGCCTTCAAAGCACACTCCATCCAAATTGGCATACCGTGAGGAGAAAGGAGATAAGCCTAAAGAGTTGTCCTCTATTGTGAACAAAGCATTTGCGCCCAAAAAAGTCTCCACCGGATAAGCCGTGAAATGGGTGAACTGCTCGGTTAACTGAGGCTCGAAATCTTAAAACTCCCAGTAAAATCAATAGTTTTCGACCGTAAGGCAGAAAGCAGTACGGCCTCAAAGCCGTCCGCCGCGCTCCGCAGTTCAGCAAGCGCTGATCATCCGCTTATTGCATACTCAAAGGCACCGTTCTTGCGAACGGTGCCTTTTTGCAGCTTTACTGCCGCACTTCTCCATATACGCAAAAGTGCCCAGCATCTCGACATCAGCCGCAGCACGCTCTGGCGGATGCTCAAATAATCTTTCGCATGACAAAAGCCAAAGCCCCGGCGGTCAGGAGGATTCCTGCCCGGCGGGGCTTTTCGCTTTGCGTCTTATTTCTCTTTTTTCTTAAAGATGAAGAACTTGCTCAAAATGTAATTCAGAATAACGACGATGACGTTCGACGCGAGCTTCATCACCATGTCGTTCCAGCCGAGAAGATCGACGCACAGGTACATGATGAGCATATCCAAAAGCCCTGTGCCGAGGCGCGCGCCGAGAAATGCGGCGAATTCTTTTCCGATCGCCTTTGCGCCCTTCGCCTCGCTGTGGAACACCCAGCGGCGATTCGTCACATACGCGAACAGCACGCTCAAAACCCACGCGACGGCGGTGCTGAATACCGTACCGCAGCCGAGCGGGTGCGCGAACAGCCAGTAGGATACATAGTTTACGATCGTCGTCAGCACGCCGAAAATCACGTAGGGGATAAGGTCCTTGTACTTTTCATAGAGAGCCTTCAGCTTTTCGTTCACTTTCTCACCTCAAAATCCGATCGTGCGCGGGACTTTCTGCGGGCCGTGCCGAAGAGCGCGGCGGCGCAGAACGCGGACGCGAACGCCATATCTCATTGCGTTCTTCCGCTGGATTTTTACGTTTTACTTCTTTTCGAGGTGATCCTTGCCGCCCATGTACGGACGCAGGACCTCGGGAATATCGACGCTGCCGTCGGCGTGCAGGTGGTTCTCGAGGAACGCGATGAGCATACGCGGGGGAGCGACGACGGTGTTGTTGAGCGTGTGGGCGAGATAGAGCTTGCCGTCCTCGCCGCGGACGCGGATCTTCAGACGGCGCGCCTGCGCGTCGCCGAGATTTGAGCAGGAGCATACCTCAAAGTACTTCTGCTGGCGCGGGCTCCACGCTTCGATATCGCAGCTCTTGACCTTGAGATCGGCAAGATCGCCCGAGCAGCACTCAAGCTGGCGCACCGGGATCTCCAGCGAGCGGAACAGCTCCACGCTGTAGCGCCACATCTTTTTGTACCAGTCCATGCTCTCCTCGGGCTTGCAGACAACGATCATTTCCTGCTTTTCAAACTGGTGGATGCGGTAAACGCCGCGCTCCTCGATGCCGTGCGCGCCCTTCTCCTTGCGGAAGCAGGGGGAATAGCTCGTGTAGGTGATGGGCAGCTCCTTCTCGGGGACGATGCGGTCGATGAACGAGCCGATCATGGAGTGCTCGCTCGTGCCGATGAGATAGAGATCCTCGCCCTCGATCTTGTACATCATGGCGTCCATGTCGGTCTGGGACATGACGCCCTGCACCACGTCGCCGTGGATCATGTAGGGGGGAATGTAGTACACGAAGCCCTTGTCGATCATAAAGTCGCGCGCGTACGCGAGCACCGCGGAGTGCAGGCGGGCGATGTCGCCGCGCAGATAGTAGAAGCCGTTGCCGGAGACGCGGCGCGCCGCGTCCAGATCGACGCCGTTGAAGCTCTCCATGATCTCCGTGTGGTAGGGGATCTCGAAATCGGGCACAGTCGCCTCGCCGAAGCGCTGCACCTCGACATTGCAGCTGTCGTCCGGGCCGATGGGGACGCTTGGGTCGATCATCTGCGGGATGACCATCATGCGTTTGGTGAGTTCCGCCTCGTATTCCGGCTCGAGCTTTTCCAGCTCAGCCAGACGCGCGGCCTCGCGCGCGACCTCGGCCTTGACGTCCTCGGCCTCCTCCAGCTTGGAGGGATCCTTCTTCGCCTGTCCCATCAGCATGCCGATCTTCTTGGAAAGGGCGTTGCGGTTGGCGCGAAGCTCGTTTGCCTCGGTCTTCGCTGCGCGCAGCTTCTCATCGAGCTCCAGCACCTCATCCACGAGGGGGAGCTTCTTGTCCTGGAACTTTTTGCGGATGTTCTCGCGCACGAGCTCCGGGTTCTCACGGATAAAACGAATGTCCAGCATGATATATTCTCCTCAATTTTATTTCTTTTTCCAGGGCTTGTCCATGTGCCTGAGCGCTTCCATCAGCGCCTCGCGGTCGTCCGCGGAATAAAACTCCAGCGCGATGCGGCCTTTTTTCTGCCCGCCCTGGAATTTGACGCCGCGGCCCAGCGCGTCGCTGAGCGCCTTTTCCGCCTCACGGACGTAATCCACGACCGGCGGTTTCTTCTCTTCCTTTTCCGGCTGTTCCGCCTGACGGAGCAGGGAAGCGACGAGCGTTTCCGTCTGCCGGACGCTCAGTCCGCGGGATTCGACCTCCGCGGCGGCCTTTTCGCGCAGCATTTCGGTTTTGAGCGGCAGAAGCGCCCGCGCGTGGCCGGCGGAGAGCTTTCCGGAAGATACTTTTTTCTGCAGCGTCTCGCCGAGAGAGAGAAGCCGCAGCGCGTTCGTGACCGCGGGGCGCGATTTCTGCACACGCGTGGCGACCTGCTCCTGCGTGAGATTGTAATCGTCCATGAGCTTTTTATAGCCCGCGGCCTCTTCCATGGGGTTCAGGTCCTCGCGCTGGAGGTTTTCCACGAGCGCGAGCTCCATGGCGAGCTTATCGTCCGCCTCCAAAATGCGCACCGGCACTTCCTTGAGGCCTGCGGTGCGGGACGCGCGCCAGCGGCGCTCGCCGGCGATGATCTGATAGTAACCCTTGTCGAGCGGACGCACCGTGATGGGCTGGATCAGCCCGTATTCGCGGATGGACGCCGCCAGCTCCTCGATCGCCGCGGGGTCAAACTCCCGGCGCGGCTGATCCTTGCGCGGCTCGACCCGCGAGATTGGCAGGGTCTGCACCGTTTCGTTTTCGAGGACGTTTTCCTCCTCGCCGAACAGGGCGGAAAGCCCTGTCCCAAGCCGTGATGTCTTTTCTTTTGCCATCTTCATCCCTGCCTCTGCAAAAATTCTTCGGCGGCGGCGAGATACGCGCGCGCGCCCTTTGATCCGGCGTCGTATTCCGTGATCGGGCGGCCGTGGCTCGGCGCCTCGGCCAGTCGGACGTTACGCGGGATGACCGTGTCGTACACCCGCGCGCCGAAATACCGGCGCAGCTCTTCCGCCACCTGCGTGGAGAAGTTCAGCCGGTTGTCGTACATCGTGAGCAGCATGCCCTCAATGTAGAGATTCTTGTTCAGCCGCCGGTTGGCGATCTTCACCGACGTGGTGAGATCGGCCACGCCCTCCATCGCGTAATACTCGCACTGCAGCGGCACGAGCAGGCTGTCCGCCGCGGTGAAGGCGTTGAGCGTCAGAATGCCCAGCGACGGCGGGCAGTCGATGAATATGTAGTCAAAATCGTCCCGGATCGTGTCGATCGCTTCGCGCAGGCGGTATTCGCGCCGCTCCACGTTGGCGAGCTCGACCTCCGCGCCCGAAAGATCGGTGTTCGACGGCAGCACCCAGCCGTACGGCAGACGGATGACGGCGTCCTCCGCGCTCGCGCTGCCCATCACGACGTCGTACGCCGTCGGGTTGCTCCGCTTGGACACGCCCATGCCGGACGTGCTGTTGCCCTGCGGGTCGAAGTCCACAAGCAGCGTTTTCTTTCCGAGTCTTGCCAGCGCCGCTGTAAGATTCACGCTCGTTGTTGTTTTGCCGACGCCGCCCTTCTGGTTGGCGACAGCGATCACTTTGCCCATCTCTTTGCCCCCTTTGGGTCTCTCAAAGTCCGACGCGGGCGGAGCAGCGCCCCGTCCCTGCGTGCGCAGCTGCTTCGCCGCCGAACTTTCGTTTCTGTTTTATAGCACCGTTTATTATAATGATGCGCTTTCCATTTTGCAACTGTTTCACGTGAAACATTTTCAACGGCCGAACGCTTCGAGAGATGTTTCACGTGAAACACTGGTTTTTCGTCAAAAAAAGCACGGCCTGATGTTTCACGTGAAACATCAGGCGAGGAACATGTCGATGTCCTCGATGGTGAGCGCGTCGTGCAGCGCGAGATCGATCGCGTAGCCGACAAGCCGGGCGCTGTCGCGCACACGGGTGTCGATATCCCGCGGCGTGACGAAAAGCTCCGTATCCTCCGGTAGATCAATCTCCGCGCCGGAGAGATCGGCGCAGAGCGTGCGCGCATCCACGACCGTCGGCACCCCGACGGCGACGACCGGGACACCTAGCGTCTCCTCCGTGAGAGCGCTGCGCGCGTTGCCGACGCCGGAGCCGGGGACTATGCCCGCATCCGTTACCTGCACCGCGCGGCAAAGCCGCGCCGCCTCGCGCGCCGAAAGCGCGTCTACGGCGATCACACGATCCGGCCGGACGAGCGATACAACGCCGCGGACGAGCGCCGCGCTTTCTATGCCGGTCGTGCCGAGAACGCCGGTACGGAAAACGCTCACAGGGCGAAACGCCGCGAACTCTTCCGGGAGCCGTGTTTTCAAATGCCGCGTGACGAGAACGCACTCGGCAGCGAGCGGCCCGACGGCGTCCGGGGTAATATCCGGATTCCCCAGACCGACAACAAGAACGCTTTCCTCCGGCTCCATGGCAAGCTGCGTGCGGATCTCGCGCGCGAGAACGCCGCAGGCGCGGCGGAAGGCGTCCTCCTCGCGCCGGACGAGCGCGTCGAGCGAGATCGTGACATAGCACCCCGTTGGTTTACATAACTCTTCTGCAGCTCCCTCATCCAGTATCTCCACGGTCTCAACGCCGAGACCGTCGCGCGTTTCCCGCCGGGCCGAGACGCCCGCGAGAGCGGCGCCGCGCATTCGGAGCCATACGTCGCGCGACTCGCACGCGAGATCGGTTCGGAAAGAATTTTTCAAGAAATTTTCCTCCTGTGCCATATCTTGTGGTCAGTATTTGAAGGAGACACAAAAGTATGCAAAATTTTTCGGGAGAAAACGAAAAAAGTGCTTGCAAATTCAGGAATCCTCCTTTATAATATCAAAACGCGGGTTCGTCGATCCGCAGGAGTATTGAATGGAGGAGGTGGCTAAAGAATGGCCAACATCAAGTCTTCGGCCAAGAGGGTTCTCGTCTCCCGTGTTCGCGCCGAGCGCAACAAGGCGGACAAGTCTGAGCTCAAGACCACGATCAAAAAGTTTGACGCCGCTGCGACGGAAGGAAATAAGGAGAACGCCGAGGCTGCCTACAAAGCCGCTGTCAAGACGGTTGACCGCGCGGTATCCAAGGGTCTGCTCCACAAGAACAACGCAGCTCGCAAGAAGTCCAGCATGGCTTCCAAAATGAACGCGCTGAGCGAATAATCCTCAAAACCGGACAGTGCGGCAGATATCTGCCGCACTGTTTTTTTATATAGTATAAAGATTTTGCAAATTTGCAAAAAAGACATAAATTTTTAGAGAAGATACATTATAATAACTATGCAGGCAGGGCAGCGCCCCTGCATAAACGAAACGACAACTTTTGCGAGGTATCTACTATGGCCAAGTCCCTAATGATGCTGGTGAACCCCGCCGCCGGGCGGTCAATGTCCGATCTCAATCTCGGCACGGCAGTTTCGACGTTCGCTCTGAACGGGTATTGCCCGACCGTCTTTTATACGACCGCGCCGGGCACGGCGTCGAAGATCGTCGAAGAGAACGCCGCGAACTA
>ERZ857757.2070-NODE-2070-length-13985-cov-3.617373_pt1 | contig 13985 bp, 21 predicted proteins | sample MGYA00519764_ERZ857757 | MGnify/ENA primary metagenome ERZ857757 (study PRJEB31778, sample SAMEA3449359) | human gut metagenome | biome: human gut; feature: human-associated habitat; material: faeces | place: United Kingdom | collected 2010/2012 ... | reverse complement strand
AAACAGTCGTTGTTGAATTAGACCCATTTAGAGATATGGACCCATAATTGCAATAATAAGGTCATTCAATCAGGAGCCAATGGGATTCAACGAAACGAAGTACTCGTATATGTAATCACGTTTCTAAAGGAAGAAACGAATGTAATCGTTCACATCTATTTGATGCTGTGTAACCATTTTGTTCGATCTTCCTGCTCAATATACAAAACTAACAGCATGTACAGTGGACAAGAGGTTTACACGGAGGATAAAATGGAAAGATGATAATCTCAATAGTGCCATTTGAACATATGAAATATGGACTGCATCTGAGTGATTATCTGTAAGTAATTAGACGACTACGAGTGAAATGTGATTCTCCATTGATCACATAATCCTTACTGTGAATATAACAGCAGTGTTTTGGAATGGCTTCTACTATCAGAGAATCACATTTCACACATAATCAGTATATGCTGACACAAAGGGCATACAGAATCACATGTTGTATAGAACAAATACAGAAATGTAAACAACAAACATAGAATCTCATTCCATGCAAATATCACTCCAGTTCACTTCAGGAGTACTCAAACCAGGAAGACAAATCGAACGAAGGAGATTCATCGTCTTCTCACTCATAGGAATCGAATGACCACAATTCTTCACAAGACCCAGACTCAAATCTCTCACACAATCGATTGAATAAGACTCAGCACCATTCTTCATCGCAATAGCAGCACTCTTCTCATTCATCAGAGCAACTCCAAGTCTCATCACTTCAACTTCCTTCTTCGCTTCTGCTTTCACGATTCTCTCATACTCATTCATCGCATTCTCCAATTCATTCTTATCTGCACGAATCGCTTCCCACATCGCCAAATGACGAGGAACAGCATCCACAGATACGATCGATTTGCTCTCTCTCTTTCCATGACGAGAAGCAGGCATTGCACCAAAGAAATCAGAAAGAGGAAGATCCCTGAACGACTTATCTCCAAACTCACTCACATTCTGATCCGAATCCTTCTTCACTTCCTCCTTCACAGCATCCACCAGTTCTCCAATCTTTCCCTCTGGATGCTCTTCCAAATACACCATGTACGCTTCGTCCCATAGACTCGAAAGACACGTATTCATACTCTCTCCAGCAATCGCATCATCAGGAGGACAATTGCTCATGTACGCCTCGTGTTCCGCATCCGCAGCTGTCATCACATAAATGTTCACATCCTCAGGAAGCTTCGGGAACATCGAACCAGAGAAGCAGGCTTCCATGAACCACACCCATTTGCCATACAACTGCTTCTCATGAGCCTTGTTCAGTGCATCCATCAGCATTTCATCAGTAATTGCCTGGAAACCCACAAGAATAAGGCCAGTATCGCCATGATCAATGAAATACGTAAACACAGTATCATCGGGACCAGCAGACAACACTTTAGGATTCTCTCTTCCTGTCACATTACGAGCTGTTTCAACATCTCCAGAAAGAATTGCCAGAAACAAATCCCGGCTAAGCTCCTTATCACTATAGTCAACATCGTTGAAACAGCCATATTGAGCCCAATCACCAGAAGTATCAGGAGCAGGATCCGTAAACACCTTGCCAGGGAAAGGATTGCGTTCGCTGTCTACTTCAGAATGGAAGGTGAAATAGATAATGTTCTCACGCTTGATTCCTCCCTTCACCAAATCATCCACCATACGGCATGTTAACTATAAATAATACCCATACACAACTACTCACGCTATAAACAGGATAGTTACTCCAGCCATGGGCAGCTCCAAACACCATGGCATACTTCTCAGCATTCACCACAGCAACAAGCGCAAACAATGCAATCAAAAATGATCTCATTCTTCTATTCTGATTATTCTCCAGATTGACATTTATAATAAAAACCATACCGCCACTCTATTACTCATCTTCCCAATTAAGTACAATCTACCATTCATTGTTAACTCTTTCTATGAATGAGGTACAAAATATCATTTCACATAGTAACTGCATCCAATACCGAATGCGTTGGAAGAAGATTCTCGGAAAAGTTAAATGTCATACATGTCATATCGCTTGGATAAGCATTCAAACAAACGATCTCTAACTTGATCCGGTAAATTAAACTTAAGGGTTTTGAGTACACTACACAAGCGAATTGTTGTTTGTATTAGGAATCAGTGCAGTATACCTTGTAAGAAATGCAATTCCAATTAACCCATTAATTGTAAACCATATGTGGTGATTATTGAGCCTCGTACCCAATAACACACCTTCACTCTGTACTCAAAACAATGATATTCTCTTCACATTTCAACTATGATATTTGCAAACCTCAAAACTCATTCCCTCCGATATATAATCTACCATGCAATCCAAGAATGATATTCACTCCTCGTATGGGACACAACAAATAGCCTAATTCCATTCCTCCTTCAATAAGCAGTATCATGCAAATCTACGCACACATCTTCGTTGGACTCCTTTCAAATCCGCCTTTGATAAGCAATGATACGCATTTGTATGTCGTAGCTTTAGTCAATGCGGCTATTGCAGTGAAATACCATCATATTATCTTTCACTATTCATATCATGCTTTCTCGTTCTGCGATTGTCGCTCGCTCCTTTGGAACTGCTGCCCGTAAGCTCTTTGTCGGTGGAAACTGGAAGTGCAACGGATCCCTGTCCAAGGTCCAGGAGATTGTGAACACTCTGAACATGTCGAATCTGAACAACGACGCGGAGGTCGTGATCGCTCCTCCCACTGCGTATCTTCGTGATACCGTCGCCAAGATCCGTCCCGACGTTCAGGTTGCTGCGCAGGACGTGTGGACTCAGGGCAACGGTGCCTTCACCGGCGAGACCTCTGCCGAGATGCTGAAGGACATCCACGTGGGTTGGGCCATCGTTGGACACTCGGAGCGTCGTGGCAAGGGAGAGACCGACGCCGAGGTCGCCACCAAGGCTGCCTACGCTCAGAAGAACGGACTGAAGGTGATCTGCTGTCTGGGCGAGTCGCTTCAGGAGCGTGAGTCGGGTCGTTTCGCGGAGGTTCTGACGCGCCAGCTGAAGGCCTACGCCGATTCCATCAAGAACTGGGACGACGCTGTGATCGCCTACGAGCCCATCTGGGCCATCGGCACGGGCAAGACGGCCAGTCCCGCTCAGGCGGAGGAGGTCCACGCCATTCTGCGTAAGTGGCTGCGTGACAACGTGAGCGGTGCCGTCGCCGACAAGGTGCGCATCATCTACGGAGGATCGGTGAATGCCAAGAACTGCAACGAACTGGGCAAGCAGGCGGACATTGACGGTTTCCTGGTGGGCGGAGCCTCGCTGAAGCCCGAGTTTGTGAACATCATCAACGCGAACTCGACGGTGAAGAACGCTGGACCCGTGAACGTGGGTATCAACGGATTCGGTCGTATCGGTCGTCTGGTGTTCCGTGCGACCCAGCCGAACCCTCTGGTGAACGTGGTGGCGATCAACGATCCGTTCATCACTCCCGACTACATGGAGTACATGATCCGCTACGACTCGACTCACGGACCCTTCCAGGGAACGGTGAAGGCTGAGAAGGACGCCATCATCGTGAACGGTCGCCGCATCGTGGTGTCGAACGAGATGGACCCTAAGAAGATCCAGTGGGGCGCTAACGGAGCCGAGTACGTGGTGGAGTCGACGGGTGTGTTCACTCTCCGCGACAAGGCTGCGCAGCATCTGGAGGGAGGTGCCAAGAAGGTGGTGATTTCGGCTCCTTCCAAGGACGCTCCGATGTTCGTGATGGGCGTGAACAACAACATGTACACGAAGGACCTGCAGGTGGTGTCGAACGCCTCGTGCACGACGAACTGTCTGGCTCCTCTCGCCAAGATCGTGAACGACAAGTTCGGTCTGAAGGAGGGTCTGATGACCACGGTCCACTCGGTCACCTCCACACAGAAGGTGCTGGACGGACCTTCCAAGAAGGACTGGAGAGGCGGCAGATCTTCCTGCTTCAACATCATTCCTTCCTCGACGGGAGCCGCCAAGGCTGTGGGCAAGGTCATTCCCCAGCTGAACGGCAAGCTGACGGGTATGTCCTTCCGTATCCCCACGGAGGATGTGTCGGTGGTGGATCTGACGTGCGTGCTGGAGAAGTCGGCGACGTACGAGGAGATTTGCGCCGCTGTGAAGGAGGCTTCGGAGACGTATATGAAGGGAATCATGGGATACTCGGACGAGGATATCGTGTCGCGTGACCTGAAGACGTGCCCTCTGTCGTCCATCTTCGACAAGAAGGCCGGTATCGCTCTGAACGATCACTTCGTGAAGCTCGTCTCGTGGTACGATAACGAGTGGGGTTACTCCAACCGTATGGTCGATCTCATCCAGCACATGGCCAAGGTCGATCGCTCGTAAACCTGTTCTCTGTTTATAGTAATATTCTATCTTCTCTATGGTGTGTTTGTTTGAGACTCGTTTAATCATTGATTTGTACGTGATGGCTGTTCCTTCCGTTGATATCAGTATGTTGCCCCAGTGGTCGCTGACTTTATTTTACTACGTTCAGTTCAAGGTGGCGACTCTCCTCCATGTGACTGACGTGAATTGTCCATTCAGTGACTTAGACGTAGAAACAAGCGTTCAAGATCACGATCCTGCTCATTCTCACCGTGCTGTATCTTCTCCTCGTTGGAATTGTTGCAGGTATTCTCTCTTTTCAATTCAATCATGGGTCAGTGTACCGGATAATTCGTCCTGCAGGTTCGAAGGGCAAGACAATACGCGGTAACTCCATTCTGTTGTTGGGACCTTGCGACAGCGGAAAGACTTCTCTGTTCTACACTGTATGAATTGTAATGAGGATTTCACCCCCAGATGACCCAGAATGTGTTCCCTGATACGGTGACATCCATCAAGGAGAATGTCGCCACTCTTGCTTGTGCTCCTTCCAGTGAGGGAGAGAAAACGAAGCCTGTGAGTGGCAAGATCATTGACATGCCTGGTCATCCTGCTCTCTATGGGTTTGCTCGATTAGCAAGTGTAATGTGTAGACAAATTGTGAAGTATATTCCTCAGGCCGCTGGAATCGTGTATCTGATTGATGGAACGGAGTACAATGTGAGCTCCATCGCGGAGTATTGATGGTTTCCTATCTTATTCTCTAGGAATCTCTACGATCTCTTCGTGAGCCCTGCTTTCGTCGCCCATCCGTGCCCTCTTCTCCTCGCTGTGAACAAGTCGGATCTCCCAGCCTGTGCTGACAACCAAGTGGTGTTTGAGAAGCTCGAGAACGAACTGTTATTATTTGCATTTATTATCATTCGTAGGGACATCATTAAGGAGAGTCGTGGATCTGTGGAGGCGGTTGGTGAGAGCAACACGAACAAGCTCGGCGTGGAGGGACAGAAGTTCTCTTTCGAGAAGGATGCTCCTTGCGACGTGTTTGCCTGCAATTGCAGTGTGAAGACAAATCACTACCAGAAGATCTCAGGTTTCATTGCCGCTGCCCTTCACTAAATACTCTATTCCTCTGTTTGTTTGACCTCACTCTTTGATGCTCTTCTGGGTGATTCTTATTGTTCTGTTCCTTGCTTTTCGGCGCAATCGGGCTCCGCAGTCTATTGTATCCGAATCTGCGAATAGCACCGAATTCATGGAATGGGTCCAATCCATGGGTACACTTCTCTCTATGCCTCTTCCCAATAGCTACGATCGCTCCGATGCGTATCACCAACTTCACCGGAATGGGTCGAGGTAGGAAGTCTGGTTTTGCTTCTATTTAGGTCTGATGGCGATACGTTCCATCGCTGAGAATGCAACTCTCCTTGAAATCTCTCTGGATGATGTCATGTCGTGTTTTGTTGAAATTCTCATTGGGTAGATATCCAGAGAATGTAATGAAATGGATCGACGAAGATGCGAGGGAGTTGTACTCCCAGATGGACGACGACCTCATTTTGACTGCGTATCTGATTCAGGAACGGATTAAGGGAACGCAGTCCAGATGGTATCCTTGGATTCGCGTAGGTGATGTGTTTTCAATGAACTCTAGATGCTCCCATCACATCCAACGATCGTTTCATCCTTTTCCAACAAGGAGATGGAGGCGTTTGAAGATGAAGCTCTCATCCGCCGCATGAAGCAACAGCGTCATGATTATTACCAAACCTATCACGTCTTCTCCAATCATCTGTGTGAGTATTTCATGGGAATCAATGCTCCCTGGAGCGATCGTCTCTGGGCATGTTCTGAGGACGGGTTTCTGTGGGGTTTCACGATGGCCACGACACGTTCCGTCACCGCCAGCCGTTTCATTATTCCACTGATGGACTTCCGCAACTTCATCTCCACCGACAGCGTCGTCTCTCTTCTGCTCTTTTCCGTAGCCCTACGACCACGTCGACCGGTCTCCCGATAAGACACATCGCATGGACCGCGAGCGCAACACGCTCTCCGTCCTCACCGACCGAGCCATTAAGGCGGGTCGACCGATCTACCTGGACTACGCGCCCTTCCCCTCCTACTTCTACCTGCTGCGCCACGGCTTCGTCCCCATCAGCAACATCCACGACTGTCTCCTCGTTTCATTGCCGCCCACTCCTCCCTCACCTCTCCTCGATCGCCTGCTGCGGAGTCTCGGCTTCCCCGGCGCCGACGCCGTCTGTCTGGACGTCACGCGCTTCCTCAACGACCGCGCGCTCGCCTTCTTCCGCTTGCGAGACGCCTCTGAAACACAGCTGCGACGCTGTCTGGACTACTATGAGACGAAGGTGCGTTCGCGCGGCGACTGGGAGTCGGTGGAGGTGCGTCGCTGTGCGCTGGACGACTGGAGCGAGGACTCCAAGCGACACTGGGACGCCGAGACGCCGGTTCTGCGACGGCAGCTGCGGGAACATCTGGAGAGGGTGCGGAGAGGTTTCTCGACGAGCATCGCGCGTGACCAGCTGGAGTTACGGAGGTTGGGACTGAGCGAGGCGCGACGACTGGCGCTGCAATGGCGCGTGGGGAGAAAGCACCTGCTGGACCTCGCCATCGGTCACCTGCGCGAGCCGCCACTGCAGACAGAGGAGACGCCGCAGCTGCAGGAAGTGGGAGAGGGAGAGGCGTGAGAGGTAGCCACTACTGGCGCTGAACGACTGGGTGAAGCAGCACAGCGAGACGGTTTCTGTCAGTGTGAGTGGCACGCCGTGGGGAGGCTACGGACTTGTCGCGAAGAGGGCGGTGAAGGAAGGAGACGAGATTCTGCGGCTGAAAGAGGTGGACGATCGTGGGAGATGACACGATAGTCGGGAGCGTTTCGATTGGAGTCGGCACTGGAGAACCCGCAGTTTGGGAAGTTGTTCGCGTCGTATCTGGAGAAAGGGATGCCGGGAGAGTTGTTGACGATGACTGCGTTGGTATATGAGCGTTTCGAGAACGAGCGCTGGTCGGACTTTGCGGCGTATTTGCTGTTGCTGCCCTCGGAGGAGGAGCTGCAGCATCCCGTGCTGCTGGCGGAGGACACGGCGCTGGCGCTGTACGGCAGTCGCGTGCTGGAGCAGCTGCGAGCGTTGAATGCGACCCTTCGCTTCCATTACACGAGAGTGCAGTCGATGCTGCAAAGCGAAGCGAAACTGCGACGAATCTTCCTCACGTCGAAGTTGTTCACGTTCGAGCGGTTTCGCGTTGGAATGCGAGGGGAGTGACATCTAGTGGTCGTATCTTGTGTTCACGTCGAAGAGCGTGTTCTGCGACGGCGAGCCGATTCTGCTTCCCCCGCTGCTGTTCGGTCAGAACAGCATCTACCAGGAGGTGGGCGAGTATCTGGACGTGCGACACGAAAACGGGTCCTTCGTGGTGGTGTCGAGCGAGTCAACGCGATTCACTAACGACTTCATGGTGAAACAGGGGTTTCCGAACTGGTACATGTTTGCGTAGGCGAGAGAGGCGAGTGAAACGCAGCTATCGCGGAGACCTGCTGCTGGCGATGAAGAGGGACTGCATCTTCTGGCCGCTGGAGCTGGCGACAGAGGATGCTGGATTCGAGGTCTCTTTGGCTTCGTCATATCAGCAATAGAGGTTGATGAAGGAGCTGGAGATGAAGGGTCTTTCTTCCTACGAGCAGTTCTGTGTCCCCACAGAGGTCGATCGCGTTCCGGCGAGGTTCCTGACGATGCTGTCGATCCTGCGTGGAGTGGAGACGCACTCGGAGGAGGAGAAGAAATCGCTGTTGGCGTCGGCGATTCGCGAACGGATGAGAGAGTACATCACGCTGTCCATCAGTGACCGAACGCGATCGAGGTCGGAGCCACGGGGGAGGTGAAGTGTAGGCGAGGACAGTACAGTGACCAGCTGACGCTCATCAACCGGTACTTGGGGATCGAGAAGCGGCTGTTGAAGGAGTTGCTGCGTTCCGTGCTGAAGAAGCGTGATTCGAATTGATGTGTTTTCCTTCTTTTTCCTTTTCGTCTGCCTGTTTGTTGCCGAGACAATTCTCACAAGAGTGAACCAGACATTTCTCCCCTTCCAGTCACCTCAAATAGAAATCATGGAAAAGGAATTAGCGAGCATTGTGGACGAGGATATCGACGAGAAGAAGATCGATGAGTTACATGAGTCCTCCACCTCAGCAACGTTTGTTTTACTGTGACGGTAGTGAGGAGATAGTGCCCCCAAGTCCAATGCGAAGAAGAATGGTTCTTTCCAGAAGATGGGACTGAGCAAGGCGATCTTGTCGGGTGTGTTGCGCATGGGATACAAGCTTCCGACGCCCATCCAGAAGGCGAGTATTCCGGTGGCGTTGACGGGAAAGGATGTGGTGGCGATGGCGAGAACGGGTAGGACGGCAGTGAATGATACTTCATGCTCTAGGAAGTGGAAAGACGGCGGCATTTCTGATTCCGATGTTGGAGAAGCTGAAGGAGCATCACACGTCGGGCGGAGTGCGTGGCATCGTGCTATCTCCGACCCGTGAGTTGGCGTACCAGTCGTTCCAGGTGTGCCGCAAGCTATCGCACTTCACGAGTCTGCGTTCGTGTGTGATCGTGGGAGGCGAGTCGATCGAGCAGCAGTTCGAGACGCTGTCGAAGAACCCCGACATTGTCTTCGCCACGCCGGGTCGACTGATGCACCTTCTGCTGGAGGTTCCGGACTTCAATCTGAAGTCCGTGCAGTTCATATCCTGTGTTCGTTTCCACAACATCCTTCACGCAGGTGTGTTACGATGAGGCGGACCAACTGTTCGAGCTGGGTTTCGCGCCGCAGCTGAACGAGATCTGCAAGGAGCTTCCGTCCAACCGTCAGTCGATGCTGATCTCGGCAACACTCCCGTCGATGCTGCTGGAGTTCTCGCGCGCAGGTCTCCACGATGCGGAGATGGTGCGTCTGGACACGGACAACAAGCTCTCGCCGAACCTCTGCAACTGTTTCTTCCTGGTGCGACAGGTAGTTATGACCATCGTTCGTGACGCACAGGAAGATAAAGCGGGCGCCCTCGTGTATCTCCTGCGCGAAATCATCCCGTCGCCGCAGGGAGTGTTGATCTTCGTGGCGACGCGTCACCACGCGGAGTTTCTAGTGGTGGTCGTTTCTCCCCGTCTCCAGCGTAGTCGATCCTTCAGGCGAACCGTCTGAACGCGGCGGCGATCTACGGCTCGATGGAGCTGGCGAACCGCATGCACAACCTGTCGCTGTTCCAGAAGAACTTGGTTCCGATCCTGGTGGTGACGGACGTGGCGGCGCGCGGACTCGACATCCCGCTGGTGACCACCGTCGTCCACTTCGACTGTCCCTCCTCGCCCAAGCTCTTCGTGCACCGCACCGGCCGCACGGCGCGTGGCGGTCGCGAGGGCACTTCGGTGGTGTTTGTGGGCGTGAGAGCGTGAGGTGAGAGACAGGTGACGATGATGGAGCTGCCGTATCTCCTGGACATCGCGCTGTATCTCGGGCGGCCGCTGCAGAGCAGCTCGGAGGGGTGAGAGAGGGGAAGGAGAATGATGAGCAGATACGCGTGGAGCGACCTGACGCCGGAGCGCGTGCATTACGGCCGGTTCCCTCGCTCGATCGTGGACGCGGAGACGCACGCGGTGGAGACGTTTCTGTCGGAGAACGAGGAGGCGTGGCAGCTGCAGCAGTCGATGGAGCACGCGTAGATGAACAAGCCTGTCGACACGTAGCAACGAATTGTACCAGAAGACGCGTGCGAAGGCAAGCAAGCAGAGCAAACAGCGCGCGAGCGAGGTGGACGTGACGCCGATTCATCCGCTGTTGTTATCGCAGTTGCCTGCGAGCGAGGTCTCGCTGGAGCGCGCGTGCGAAGGTATTCACGCGTACCGTCCTTCCAGCACGGTCTGGGAGCTGGAGCGCGGCAAGGGCGCGAGTGAGGTAAGAAAATGATTGAAAACACATGCAGATGATGGCGCGGAAGCGACGCATGCATCAGTGGTCGATCGAGCAGAAGAAGGAGGAGGCGAAACGCAAGGGCAGGAACGATCTCTCTTTCTCACCCAGAGGAAGAGGCGAAAGAAGAAGCCCTTCTGAACGAACACGAGCGCGAGACGGCCGCCGAGGGCCACCTGGCGCCGAAGCCTGTCGTTCCCATGCCGGGGAAGCCGCACATCAGCGCGGCGATGCGGGCGCTGCTGCGGAAGAGCGGTCAGAAGACGATCAACGTGCGTTCGCTGGCAGCCCAGGCTGCGCCGAAGCCGGAGACGCCCGTGAGTTTTAGGATGAAAAGTGAGAAGCAGACGAGCTACCGCGACGAGCAGCACTTCATCGGCGCGGAGATGCCGGTGGGACGCGAGAGCGAGAGCGCGTTCCTGGGAGTGGCGCAGGACGACGTGGCGAAGCTGACGGCGTCGGTGAACGACGCGCTGTTCGAGCTGATGCCGGACGACGCGCAGGCGATGGCCAGTCGGCGCAAGATCGTGCGGTGGGACAACAAGCGCAAGCGGTACGTGCGCGGCACCGTCGGCGAGCTGCGCGACAATGCACACATTCGCAACGAGAGTGGACAGCTGATCCGCGGCAAGTCGAAGGTGAAGCGCGGGGAGCTGTACGAGAAGTGGCGACAGAAACACCGTGTGGACCAGCAGGCGATGGGGGAGACGGGCGAGACGAGGGAGACGAGTGGGCGGCGGAGGGGTCGCGAGAAGAAGACGAAGGGAGAGAAACATATCCTGAGGGAGGAGAGAGTGGAGACTTGACGATAGGCGTGCGGGATGAGGTGAAGAGTCGCGCGGAGCTACAGAAGGACCTGAAGAAGAAGGAGCAGAACAAGATCAAGCAGATGAACAAGCACGAGAGAAAGGCGTATATGAAGAAGCAGGGGAAGGGAAGAAGGTGATTTTAGGGAGTGTTTGTTTCAAACAGTCACTGTTCTTTTGCAGAGGAGTCGTGTTGTGAGATGTTGCGCTTGCTAACAAGGAACTTCTCCACGTTTTCAAAGGTCTATCGAAACGCGTTGGATAAGCACCTGATCAAGGAGGATCCTTGTCAACTGAACGTTGTGCGGTATCTGGATCATTTTCAGGATGTGCTGGAACGGTACCACCGAGGTTCTGTTCCCAACGTGAGAAAAGGACGTAACTCGTGATGTATAGTATGAATTGATCAAGGTGAAGGACGGAAAGCAGTTGTCGTACGGAATCTATGACAAAGAGGAGGAAGCGAAGATCGATCTCCTGTATATGGGCAAGCACGATCCGGACCAGTCTTCGTTCTATATAAAACCGTACTTGGAGCCGACAACGTTATCGAATTCCGTTCAGAAGCGTCGAGCAGTCACCTCATCCATCAACCAGTTCCCTCGTCTTCCCACCGAGGTGAGCCGGTACCGTACCTTTAGTCAATTCAACCACACATGGAAACAACCGGTGGTTGCTCCAGAGAAGGAAAAGCCGAAACCAAGCGTAGAGGCTCTGAATCCGCACCACCTGTCCTATCAGAAATTGCTGGAGATGACAGCCATGTCGCCCCTTCCCGATCGACGCGGCGTGATGAGTCCCATTCCGCGTGTTCCTCGAGGTATCTACTTGTACGGAGACGTGGGAACGGGAAAGAGCTACCTCATGGATTTGTTTTACAAAACGGTGACCGTGAATGGAGGCAAGTGTCGTGTGCATTTCCACGAGTTCATGCAGGAGTTCCATCGTCAGCTGCATGAGTACAAAGAGCAGCAAATCAGCAAATACGGACGCGAGGATCATATTCATATGACGAGTGAAAAGGATGCCATCATCCAGGTGTCGAAGAAGATCGCCCTTGAGAATGTGTTGATTTGTTTTGATGAGTTCCATGTTGGTGTGCTGCTCGCTTTCCATTCCTAGGTCACCGACATTGCCGATGCATTGATCCTCTCTCACATTTTCGAAACCTTTTACAAGGTTGGAAGTGTGGTATTTGCAACGAGTAATCAAGCGCCGGAGAACCTCTACATGAATGGTCTGAATCGCATGTTCTTCATGCCTTTCATTTCTCTGATTTCCACTCACTCGAAAGTGATTGACATTGCGTCGTCGATCGATTACCGCAAATCCCTTGCCCATCCTGTCGATGATGTGGTGATCACGCCCTGTGGTCCCGCTGCCGATAGCGTGTTATGTGAGCGATCGATTTTGCATTTACCATAGACAGTAATTTCCCTCAACTGAGTCCGAAGCGAGCAATTCCGCGGGATTTGTCCCTTTCGCCGACACGAAAGATACGAATTCCTGCTGCTGTCGACGGTGTTTGTCGCATCTCTTTTTCTCAAATTTGCGATGATGTTGCATTGTTGGAGATGATGGACCCATAGGATCGCGGAACCGACGATTATGAGAACATTGCGAATGCATTCCACACGGTGATTATCACTGATGTAGTGGTTATATTGGAAGTGTCATATAGATTCCGATGTTGGATGTGTCGAAGCCGAACGTTCTGAACCGTTTTGTGAAGATGATCGATCAATTCTACGATCACCGCGTGCGTCTCATCATGACGGCAGAGACTGATGTGTTCCATCTGTTCGACAAGGTGTTTGCGAAGGAAAAGGATATTGAAAGCACCTTTTCCTCTGTAAGTAAGTGTGTAATCCCTCATTTCTAGAAGCAGATGGACTTGATGCAGAAGGGTCGAATGTCGGCGCTGTCGTCGCTGGTGTTTGCGTGCAAGCGAACGCAGTCGCGACTCGTGGAGATGACGGGACGCGACTATTTAGAGAAGCACGCTCTTGCCCATAATGGATTGTACTTCTGTTTGCAGGAAACACACGATTCACATTGTGCCATAACAATAATTACAGAGTCAAAAGGTATATGATTCTATGTGTGACGAATGAAGAGAAAAGAAACTCTAACAAAGGGAGTCGGACGATTCAATTCATGTCCCAAATAAAACATACGAACGTGCGTAATGACGAGTTTGCCCTTCACCTCTGGGAACTACACGGTGAACGATCGATTCGATACCCACATTCTGAATCACCTCCAGCATCTTGTTTCGGACTTGTTCCTCCGTGATCGTGTTCAAGTCGTCTGAGTAGTGATAGGTGTGGAAGAAGATGTGGTTTTCAGGACTGTGTTCCTTGGGCGTGTCAATCGCCTCGGGATGCGCCTTGTCATCGAAAACGAAAATCACCTCACGCTCTTCATCCAGAAAACTCTATAAATAACAGAAAGATAGGAAACACACCGCTCCAACACGGAAGCGGAACTTGTTGTTGCCCTTTGCATCCGCGCCTTCGACTATTTGTCTAACCACGACATTAAACGTACTTCCTCCTTCGGCTATATCTGCTTCCATGTTGCTGGGATTCGAGTAGCAATACTTCTCCACCGTATATGTCACACCGTTTGCATCCGCCACAGAATCCAGTTCACCTGAAACAAGCGTAAGGTCGTTTGAGAAGAGGATGTGGTTGGCTTTCTCAAAATTGCCTATCTTTCAAACCACACCAAGAAGATTCCAACCATTCAACACTTCCTCACAACACTTCTTCAACACAGCCCACACAGCCGGATTTCCTTCATGCTCCTTTTCCCAGAACTCCTATCGGCTCGGAGTG
>ERZ857757.2068-NODE-2068-length-13996-cov-4.467327_pt1 | contig 13996 bp, 14 predicted proteins | sample MGYA00519764_ERZ857757 | MGnify/ENA primary metagenome ERZ857757 (study PRJEB31778, sample SAMEA3449359) | human gut metagenome | biome: human gut; feature: human-associated habitat; material: faeces | place: United Kingdom | collected 2010/2012 ... | reverse complement strand
CGCAGCTGATGGGCGCACTCGGCGCAGCAGAGTATGCTCGCCAGAAGGGTCTTGCAAAGAAATAATTTTTAGAGGCGCATTGAGATCGTGCTGATCTATACTGCGGTGGCCCGACCTGTAAGGTTGTACTGAGTTTAAGTGCCTCGCGCCGAATGAGATTTTAAATCATTTAGGGCGTGCCCTATAATCGGTGTAGCCGGGTAGGGAACACCGCAGCCTTTAGAATTATTTGACCCACACAGGCGCCAACAGATCTGATTGAATGAACTGTTTGGCATTAATAACAGCTCAAAAAGGAGAAACGCTAATGTGCAAATTCTGCAAAAAGTCCGTTAAGCTGTTTAGCATGGTAGTCGGCGTTCTGTTCGTGGTTTATTTCTGGAACCTCGACCAGAAGGTGCTCGGCTGGGCATACAAGCAGGTTAACGCTATGTTCGACAGAAAGCCTGTTGACATTAAGTTCTGAGTTCTTAATAAGCATCGGCGCATGCCCCACATCATGCGCCGATATGCTGAAAAATCAGAGGCAAGCATTTGCTTGCCTCTGATTTTTATTATTTCAAATTCTTAAGCTCCACGCTGTCCTGAGCAGTGATCTCTCGTAAGACACGGCATGGATTGCCGGCTGCAAGGCAACCGGGCGGAATATCGCGTGTTACAACGCTGCCTGCGCCGATAACGCAGCCGTCGCCGATCGTTACACCGCCGCATACGGTGACATTTCCGGCAAGCCAGCAATTGCTTCCGATGCTTATCGGCTTTGCGTACTCCAAATCATATGTGCTGCCGTCAGGTCTTGTGCAAATATTGCGCTCCTTACTGAGAAAAGAGTGCATAGGCGTAAGCAAGCTGCAATTCGGGCCGAAAAACACATTGTCGCCAATCGTGACAGGGCAGCAGTCGAGAACGGTGAAATTAAAATTTGCGTAGCAATTTCGCCCGAAGCTCGTAAATACGCCGTAGTCGAAATACACAGGCCCCTGCAAAAACAGCCCCGGCTTAGCGTTCGGCGTAAGCTGTCCGAGAATTTCTGCGCGCAGCTTTTCCTCGTCCTCGTCGGTGTTGTTATACTGCCGGCTGAGCTTATGCGCCTTCAGTCGCAGAGCGGAAAGCTCGGCATCCGACGGATCGTAGAGCTTACCGGCGAGCATACGCTCAAGCTGCTCGCTCACAGCTCGGCTATGACCTCGCACTCGACGAGGACGTCTTTGGGCAGACGTGCGACTTCGACGCAGCTTCTTGCAGGATAAGGTTCGGTGAAGTACTCGGCGTATATGCCGTTGACAAGGCCAAAGTCGTTCATGTCCTTTATGAAAACGGTGGTCTTTACTACCTTGGACATGTCGCTGCCGGCAGCCTTGAGAAGCTCTGTGAGGTTTTTGAAAACCTGATGGGCTTGTGCTTCAACACCCTTGGGGACAATACCGGTGGCGGGATCGATACCGATCTGGCCGGATGTATATACCATGCCTCCGACGATCTGCGCCTGAGAATAGGGGCCTATCGCGGCAGGAGCTTTGTTTGTGGATACAGTTTTCATTATTTGTTCCTCCTTAATAGTTCAAGCTTATTTTGAAGCCCTTGTCGCCGAGTGCGCGGAGCAGCCTTTCGCCGTGCTCCTTGCCGCCGACTTCGCAGGCAATGTGAACGTTGGTCTGGTTCGGCGTAAGCCCTGCGCTGAGTCTGTCGTGCTCAACGGTGAGTATATTTGCGCCCTGCGCGGCAATGGCGTTTAAGAGCTTAACGAGGCTGCCGGGCTTATCGAGCAGAGTCGCCGTGAATTTAAGCCGCCTGTTGCGCGCGACAAGACCCTGAGCGATGATGCACTGAATAAAGCTGACGTCGATATTGCCGCCGGAGAGCAGGCACACGACTTTCTTTCCCTTAACATCGACCTTGCCCTTCAAAACGGCGGCCACGGGAGTTACGCCGGAAGGCTCAACGATCTGTTTGCAGCGCTCCATGAGCAGGAGTATTGCCTCGGAGATCTCGTTGTCGTTGACGGTAACAACGTCGTCGGCATAGCGATTGATAAGCTCGACGGTTATGTCGCCGGGAGCTTTGACGGCAATGCCGTCGGCAATGGTTGAAACGGAATCGGTACTTATGTACTTCTTCTCGCGGAATGACTGTGCGATAGCGTTGGCACCCTCGGCCTGAACGCCGATGACCTTGATGCGCGGATTGATCTGCTTTATGCAGGCCGCAACACCTGCGAGCAGTCCGCCGCCGCCGGCCGGAACGATAACAACGTCGGCAGTGGGCAGATCGCCGAGAATTTCAAGGCCGAGCGTACCCTGACCGGCAATGACCTCAAGATCATTGTACGGATGCAGGAAAGTCGCACCCTCGGTCTCGCACACCCTGCAGGCCATTGCGTACGCATCGTCGTAGCAGTCGCCGTGCAGTACGACCTTTGCGCCGTAGCCCTCGGTGGCCTGAACCTTTGCGATCGGAGCGCTTGCCGGCATGACGATCGTTGCCGGAATGCCGAACTTGTGCGCCGCGTAAGCCACGCCCTGCGCATGGTTGCCGGCAGATGATGCAACGACGCTTTTCACATCGCCGCGCTCGACAAGTGCGGCGATTTTGTTGCTCGCGCCGCGGATCTTGAACGAGCCGGTTTTCTGCCGGTTTTCGCATTTGAGATATATCTCTCCGCCGGTCATAGCGGAAAAGGTGGAGGACATATCAAGCTCTGTGTGATGAAGTATGGGCTTGAGCCTTTCGGCAGCAAGCTCAATGTCTTTAAGCTGCAATTCCATCCGATTCACCTCTGTTTTGTGATTGTACTTGAATTTTACTGCATCCGGATGAAATATACAAGAGTTTTACAGCAAAAAACGTCCGCATCACGGGAACAAATTTTCGATATGTCCTCGCTCGGGGAACAAATGATTTTTCAGCCGTTTGCGCTAAGGCCGCTGACGAAGCTCTTCATTTCGCTGCGGCTTTTTACTTGCTTGCTCTGTTCGATGATTTTTGCCTGCTGAGTCTTGTCCAGCGCGGAGAAGTAGAGAAAAGCGTCCGTGTTCTGCATAAGCGCCATGCCGAGACCGAGCGGAAGATCCGCGTTTTTACCTGTGTTCACAATATCACCTCGGTGATATTTTCCGCAAAAGGCAAAAAAATATACGCCGCACAGCGGCGTATACTTAAAAGATTAGTTTTTGTACGGCAGGGAAGTGAAGTAGCTCGTGTCGGGCTGGCCGGATATCGTCCATCCGGAGCCGGAGCTTGCAATGGGGATGGAGCCTGTGAAGCCGCCGTCGGTCACAAAGTTTATGACCGAACTGCCGTCGGTTGAGGTAAAGCGCAGCTTTGTTCCGGTGGCGAGCAGGCTACCGTTACTTAGAGTTATGCTCTTCGAAGTGGTGACGTAAGTCGTGTTGTTATCAAAAACGATGTCATCCGAGGCCTTGGAGAAGCTCTTATCAGCGAGAGCGTACACATTCTTAACCTTATATGTTCCGAGAATATTCATCTCGTTGTCCACAACGAGTTTACCGTCGGAAAAATCTTTAATCGTACCAAGCGCATAGCTCTGGCTGTCAAACAGCGCAAGGTGCAGCGGCTGAGTTTCGGCTGCCGAGTAGAAGGCAGCGCAGGTAATGGCCTGTCCGTTTGCGTCCTTGCCGTCAATATAAATCTCACGCACACCGTCGCCGTCGAGGTCGAACAGGCGTATGCTGCTTACCTCCTTGATGCCGGTTGCGGCTTCAGCAGTGCTGCCGGAGGATTCAACGTTCAAAACAGTGAGTCCCTGAGCATCGGTGCTCGTACTTATTGTCTCTTCCTTGTTGTCGCCGTCAATGTCGCCGGTGTATGGAAGACGAGAGGTGATTACAGTGCCGGCGCTGGCGTATGGGTTGGTCACATTTACAGCGCCGTTTTCGTCGAGCGAGAGCAGGCGAACCTCATGTGTGCCGTCGGCAAGCTTGAAGCGTACGACCATGGCCGGCGTTGTTCCCTCAAGCTCGGTGTTTATCGCAAGTGCCGCACCGTCGGACATATCGCTGCATGCAAGAAGCTGCTTCACGAGCGTGTAGGTCTTGGCACTTTCGCTATAGTTTATCGTGTAAACGTCAAGGTCATAGATATTTCCGGTTGCGGAAAGAAGCAGCGACTTTATATCCGTTGCGGCAGCATTGCCGAGCAGAGTCAGATTGGATGCCTTGCTGTCGGCAGCAAATACGACGTCGATATCGCCTTCACTGCCGTCGCGGTCACTGTCGGGGATAAAATCTGCGTTTATAACATCTTTGAGGTCGTCATAGCTGACAGTGAACTCATAAAATCCGGCGGAGCTGTCGGCAATTTCACCGGGGTTTGCAATGATAACGATGCCTTCGGAGGACAGATACCAGTGTCCGTCGGAGATCAGTGACTTTATCGTTTCGGAATAGCCCTCGTTGAAGAACACGCCCTGATACTTTGCATCTTCGTTGAAGGAAACGAGTATCTTTTCGGAAACTGCGTTGACGATCTTCTCGCTGCTCTCGCCGAGATCGGCGAGCGTTATCTCATTACCGGTCTGAGAATCGTAGGTGGTACCGCTTATCTTGAGCGTGTCGGTCGTTCCGAGCGATGCTCTGTCAACGATGCGCAGGGAAATGATCGAGCTGTCGGCACGCTCCGATCTTATCGTGCGGTTCATGGAGAAGGCACTCAGACCCTGTGCCGTGCCGTCTCCGATGTTTTGAGTATAGAGGCCGTAATTATCCTGATAGGTCTTGGTGGTGTATTCCGTTTCCATTGACCTGAGGCTTTCGTTTATCTTGTCGGCGGCATCGCTGCGATCGGGCATGAATACTGTGGGGGACATGTATGTTACGTTATCCTCTCCGGATTCGGTCGACATGTCAACGACAACATCTCCGCCGCAGCTTCCTGCGTTTGCGTTTATGATCTTATGATCTTTCGTGACTGTTATATCAACGCGCGCATTGTTAGAAAAATCATCTACAAACGATTTTGACGCAATGATATTCAGGTCCTTGTCATAAAGGCAGATGCTGTATTCGATATCGGCTTTTTCGGTGCTGTCGGCCTTATCACCGGCAAAGTCAAAATGGATCACCGTGCCGGCTGCTATGGCCGATTCATCGGCGTTTTTAAAGGAATCCGAGCCTTCGTCCGTTCCGCAGGAGACCGTGAATACATCGTTTGCCTCCATTGTTATATATACGCCGCATTCGCGCTCCTTTTCGCCTGTGTCCTTGCTGCCGCAGGCGCAAAGGGACAAAACGCAGCAGAATGCCAATGCTATGGCTATGAATTTGCGCATATTATCAACTCCTTATTTCAAATAATTATATCATGTCCTCGTTTTAAAATCTACCGCCTGCAAAATTGTTTATAAAACCGTAAAAAATCCCCCATCCGAAGATGAGGGATGCTGTGGTATAAAGCGATTTATTCGTGGCCGTGGTCGGGGTAATGGACGTGCAGAAGGTCATGAGCTCTGCCGCGCAGCAGGTTGTATACCCCATCGAGCGCGGTGTTCTGCTCGGAAGAGCGCAGCGTGCAGTCCTCATCGGCGATGAACATGCCTTCGTTGCGCAGCTTTTTCTGTTCAAAGCAGGCCTCCGGCTGGCCGCCGCCGCCGATGCAGCCGCCGGGGCAGGCCATGATCTCGACAAAGTGGAAGAATTCTTCGCCGCTTTCTATCTTCTCGATGAGCTTGTCGGCATTGCCGAGGCCGCTTGCAACGGCTATCTTCAGCGTAAGGTCGCCGGCCTTGACCTCGAATGCTTTTATGCCTTCAAGGCCGCGTACGCCGCACTCGGCAACGCTTGCTATCTGCTCGGTCGTGACAGTGCCCAAAACGTGGCGGATAACGGCTTCGGTGACGCCGCCGGTAACGCCGAAGATGACGCCGGCGCCGGTGTACTCGGCAAAGGGATCGTCAGGCTCGGTGTCAGGCAGGTTTGCAAAGTCTATGCCGGCCTCTTTTATCATTTTCGCAAGCTCCTGCGTTGTGAGCACGAGATCGATGAGCCTCTCGCCGTCCTTGACGAGCTCGGGACGGGCAGCCTCGGCCTTCTTTGCCGTGCAGGGCATTATTGCAACGGAATACAGCTCATCGTCGGTGTAGTGCTGGCGGAGTATCGCGCCAAACATCTCCATCGGCGAGCCGCAGGTGGAAACCTGGGGCATGAGATGCGGGTGCATGTTCTCAACATGCTTGATCCAGCCGGGGCAGCAGGAGGTGAACATGGGAAGCTTTGCGCCGGTCTTGAGCTTGTTCATAAACTCGGCGGACTCCTCCATTATAGTAAGGTCGGCAGTCAGCGAGGTATCAAAAACGTAGTCCGCGCCGAGCATTTTCAGCGCCGTAACTATCTTGCCCATAACAGGCTGCGAGGCAGACATGCCGAACTCTTCGCCGATACCGACGCGCACAGCCGGCGCGACCTGAACGGCGACCTTCTTTGTCGAGTCGTATATTGCCGCCCAGAGCTTGGAGATCTCGTTTTTTACGACGATAGCGCCGGTGGGGCATACAGCTGCGCACTGGCCGCAGCCTACGCACTTGGTGTCGGCAAGCTTGTTGTCAAAGCCGCAGGAGATATAGGTCTCGATGCCGCGCTCTGCGAAGTCAACTGCGTGGATGTTCTGAATCTCCGAGCACATTCTGACGCACTTTCCGCAGAGAATGCACTTTGAAGGGTCGCGCACGATGGAAGGGGAGGAGTCATCAATGGGCAGCTTGCAGTATTCGTTTGCAAAGCGGATATTGGTGACGTTATAGCGGCGCGCATAGGTCTGAAGCTTGCACTTTCCGGATTTTTCGCAGGTCGTACACTCGGCTCTGTGACCGGCCAGCAGCAGCTCCAGTATCATCTGGCGATGCTTTCTCAGACGTGCGGTGTTGGTCTTGATAACAAGGCCGTCTTTGGGCTGCATCGAGCATGCGGCCTCAACAGCGCCGCGCTCGTTTTCAACAACGCACAGGCGGCAGCCGCCGTATATCGAAAGACTTTCACAGTAGCAGAGATTGGGGATATCGATATGATGCTTTTTTGCAACTTCAAGTACGTTGCGTTCATTTTCAAATTCACAGCTGATGCCGTCTATGATCATGTGCTTCATATCATCATACCTCCTTTATAGCGTGCTTCGGACAGCCGTTTTTACACTCGCGGCACTTGATGCACTTTTCGGGGTCGATCTTATGCGGCTTGCGCAGCTCGCCGGTTATTGCGCCGACGGGGCAGATGCGCGCGCACTTGGTGCAGCCGATGCACTTGAGCGGATCGATCCACATAGTGCACAGACTGCGGCATGCGCCGGCCGGGCACTTCTTATCAACGACATGTGCAATATACTCATCCTTGAAGTATTTGAGCGTGCTGAGAACGGGATTGGTCGCCGTCTTGCCGAGTCCGCACAGCGAGCAGGTCTTTACGACGCTTGAAAGCTCCTGAAGCATGTCGATATCTTCGATCGTGCCCGAGCCGTGGGTTATGCGCTCAAGTATTGCCTGGATCTTGGGTATGCCCTCGCGGCAGGTGGCGCATTTGCCGCAGGATTCCTTCTTGGTGAAGTTCATGAAGAAGCGCGCGATCTCGACCATGCAGGTATCGTCACCCATGACGACAAGTCCGCCGGAGCCGATAATGGCGCCGATCTTTTTGGTCGATTCAAAGTCGAGCGGCAGGTCGAGGTGCTCCTCAGTCAGACAGCCGCCGGACGGGCCGCCGATCTGAACGGCTTTGAACTTGCCGTTTTTCACGCCGCCGCCGATATCAAATACGATCTCGCGCAGGGTCGTGCCCATGGGGACCTCGATAAGTCCGGTGTGCTTTATGTTGCCGGTCAGGGCGAAGGCCTTGGTGCCGGGGCTGGTCTCGGTGCCGATGCTGCGGTACCATGCCGCGCCGCGCTCGATGATCGTAGGAACGTTTGCAAAGGTCTCAACGTTATTGAGCGATGTAGGAGCGTCGAACAGGCCGTGATCAACGCTTCTGGGCGGCTTGGTACGGGGCATTCCGCGCCCGCCTTCGATGGAGGCGGTCAGTGCCGAACCCTCGCCGCAGACGAACGCGCCTGCGCCGCGATTTATGCGCAGTCTGAAGTTTTTGCCAGAACCGAGTATGTTATCGCCCAACAGACCGTGAGCCTCGTCATCAGCGATCGCCATTTTAAGACGCTCGACTGCCAGCGGATACTCCGCACGGACATAGATGTAGCCTTCCTCGGAGCCGGTGGCTATGCCGGCAATTATCATGCCCTCGATCATCCTGTGCGGATCACCTTCCATTATGGAGCAGTCCATAAATGCGCCGGGGTCGCCCTCATCGCCGTTGCAGACGATGTACTTCACGGGAGCGTCCTTGTGAGCGGCAACCTGCGCCCACTTTTTGCCGGTGGGGAAGCCCGCGCCGCCTCTGCCGCGCAGACCCGACTCCGATATCTCGGAAATTATCTCGTCCGGAGTCATGTCAAACAGCGCCTTTTCAAGTGCGGTATATCCGCCTTCGGCTATATATTCCTCGGCACTCTCGGCGTTTATATGGCCGCAGTGCTCGAGGGTGACGTGAAGCTGCTTTTTGTAAAAAGGTATGTCCTCCTGATGAATGTAGCTTTTGCCTTCTTCACTGTAGAGCAGGCGGTCTATGATCTCGTCACCGAGAATGGTTTTTTCGATTATCTCCTCGCAGTCATCAGCAGAAACCTTTGTATACATAAGGCCCATAGGCTCTATACGCATCAGAGGCCCCATCTGGCAGAATCCGAGGCAGCCGCTTCGCTTGAGACCGACCGATTCCTCGTGACCTTCGTGCTGAAGTTCAACATCGACACGAAGTCCGCGCTCATGCAGCAGCTCTTTCATCCTGCTGTAAACGTTCATCGAGCCGCTGGCAACACAGCCGGAGCCGCAGCAGATGAGCACCTTCTTGTACTGACATTCAAGCGCTTTCCTGTAGTCCTCACGGCACTGTGCGAGATGCTGTCTGTTTTCAATCCTCATGTGACTCAGCCTCCCTTAACTCCTGAATAAGTGCATGTGCTTTTTCGGGGGTCATCGAAGCATGGACAACGCCGTTGACAGTACACACCGGAGCGAGACTGCATGCGCCGAGGCATGCGACGCGCTCGATGGTAAACAGCCCGTCTGAGGATATGTGATCCTCGGGGGTAAGGCCTGTTGCGGCGTAAATTGCTTCCTGAACATCGTCGGACTTTCTGACGTGGCAGGCGGTTCCGTTGCATACTTTGATAATATATTTGCCTTTCTCGTTCATCGAGAAATTTTCGTAGAAAGTTGCAACGCCGTAAAGCTCGGCTTCGCTTTCGTCGACCTTTTCCGCAACATATTTCAGCGCGTCCTTCGGCAGGAATTTATACTCGTTTTGGATCTCCTGCATGATAGCAATGACCCTGGTCTTATCGCAGTCGTATTTTTGCAGTACGCTGTCGATAAAGCCGAAATCAACCTTTACCAAATGAATCATCCTTTCCATACATCTTTTTCACTCTTACACTTTAACACTTTGCTGAGTTTAATTATAAATTAAAATAATTTTTGTGTAAAGAATAGTTTAAAATTTGTTAATACCGCCCTGGATATTTCCAGACTGTCGGATGCCGAAACAGTCAATAAATACATAAAATTTTGAAAAGGCTTTTAGACAATTTGCCTATGAACAGCAAAAAGCTTATTGCATTTTGACTAAAATGATGAAGTATTTTCAGTAAAAATGTAAACCTTAGAGGTTATACATTTAACAGTTCTGTTTGGCGTAAAAGGCTTGACAATACTGCGTTTTCAGCTATAATGAATTTAAAAGTGTCTCATCTGAGACAAAACGGAGGACGCTATGAAACTGAGCGCGGCGCAGATGAATTTGCTGCGGCAAACAAGCCTTTTTTATGCGGTTCCGGAGACAACGATCGAAAAGATCGCTGCATCGGACGACTGCGAGATAAAGCAATACGAGAAATTCAGCCTTGTCTACGGAAAAACGGAGTTTTCGCGCAGCCTTGGCATAGTCCTTTTCGGAAATTTGCGCGTGACAAAGGGCAATGCCGGCGGACATGCCATGATAATGAGTACACTCGGCCCCGGCTCGATTTTCGGTGCAGCTGCGCTGTTTAACGATGAAACGGAATATGCAACGGATATAACTGCTCTGTGCGAGTCGGAGATAATATTTTTCTCTCAGCGCCTTGTCGGCAGAATGATGCGTTTTGAGCCTCAGATAGCGGATAATTATGTTAAGTATCTGTCCGAGCGGATACTGTTTTTGAATAAGAAGATATATCTTCTCAGCTCCGGTACTGCCGAGCAGCGGCTTGCAAGCTTCCTGCTTGATAATATCCCGGAGGGCAGCATGTCGGAGCTTCCGATGCCGCTTAATATGCTGTCGCTTGCGCTGAACGTTTCGCGTGCCTCGCTTTACAGGGCGTTTGATTCGCTCACGCAGGATGGCGTTATAGAAAAAGAGGGCAAAAAGGTCTGCATAAATAATGCCGAAAGGCTGAAAAAATATATGAGGTGAAGAAATGAAAAAAATTGTATCACTTATTCTGGCGGTACTAATGCTTGCATGTGTGCTCACGGGCTGTGCGAATAACGATCCTGCACCTGCCGAGACTCCGGCAGCATCGGAGGAGCCAACCACTATCCGTGTCGGCGCCATGACCGGCCCCACGGCGATGGGAATGGTAAAGCTCATGGACGAAAGCGACAAGGGCGAAAGCGCCAATAAATATGAGTTTTCGCTCCAGACCGAGGCGACGGCATTTGCCCCGGCGCTCACCAAGGGCGAGATCGACATTGCGGCCGTTCCGGCAAACCTCGCATCGGTCATTTATAACAACACAAACGGTGGGATAAAAGTGCTTGCAGTCAATGCCACCGGCGTTTTGTACATCGTTGAGCGCGGAAACAGTATAAGCAGCTTTGCAGATCTTGCAGGCAAAAAGCTCTATGCCACCGGCGAGGGCGCAACGCCCGAGTTTGCTCTGCGTTATCTTCTCAAGGCAAACGGCCTTGACGGTGACAATGCACCCACTATCCAGTGGTGCGCCGACACTACTGAGGCTCTGTCGTATATAAGCAATGACGAGAACGCAGTTGCGATGCTCCCGCAGCCGTTTGTTACAGCGGCGCAGACTAAGGTCGAGGGGCTCAACGTTGCGCTCAATCTCAACGAGGAGTGGCAGAAGGTCAATGACGGAGCGTCAATGGCGACCGGCGTTATAGTTGTCCGCACCGAGTTTGCGGAAAAGTATCCTCAGCAGCTTGAAAAGTTCATGCAGGAGTATTCCGAGAGCGTAAAATTCGTAAACGAGAATACCGAGCAGGCGGCCGAGCTTATCGGCAATTACGAGATCGTTAAGGCTCCGATTGCGCTCAAGGCTCTGCCTTACTGCAACATATGCTGTCTCACGGGCGATGAGCTTAAGGATTGCCTCGGCGGATATCTGTCGGCTCTTTACAAGATGAATCCGCAGTCTGTCGGTGGCAAGCTGCCCGATGACGGTCTGTATTATGCAGCGGAAAAATAAACTCGGAAAGGCGCTTGCGGTTCTGTTTGCACTGCTGCTGTGGCAGATAGCCGCAGTCGCCGTCGATCAGAAAATACTGCTCGTGTCGCCGGTAGATGTTGCCGTGCGTATGACGAGCATCTGGCAGGTCGAAGGTTTTGCGTCGTCGATCTGGTTCAGCTTTTATCACATAGCCGGCGGATTTCTGCTCGCGCTTGTCGTGGGCGTGCTGCTGGCGGCACTGTCCGGGCGATTCCCGTGGATCGAAACGGCGCTGTGGCCGTTTATGATAACGGTAAAAACGGTGCCGGTCGCGTCGTTTGTCGTAATCTGCCTTATATGGCTTTCGGCGCAGAACCTGTCGGTTTTCATATCATTTCTCATCGTTCTCCCCGTTGTTTACGGCAATGTGCTCGAGGGCATAAAAAGCGAGGATAAAAAAATGCTCGAGGTCGGGCGCGTGTTCGGAATGCCGTTTTTAAAGCGCGTGCTTTATATCCATATGCCGCAGCTCAAGCCCTTTATACTCTCCGCGTGCATGACTTCGCTGGGCATGTCGTGGAAGGCCGGCGTCGCTGCCGAGATCATCGGAACGCCGGACGGCTCGATAGGCAAGCAGCTTTACTATGCGAAGATATATCTCGACACCGACGATCTTCTGTGCTGGACGGTTATAATCGTCATCATAAGCGTTGCGTTTGAAAAGCTGTTCATGCTGCTTCTGCGCCGGTTTTACCGTAGATTGGAGCGTGCATGATGGAGCTGAAAAGCATATGCAAGTCCTTCGGCGAAAACGAGGTGCTGCGCGATATAAGCATGATCATCCCAAAGGGCGGCAGAGTGCTCATAACCGCCCCCTCCGGGCGCGGCAAAACGACGCTTCTGCGCATCATGATGGGGCTTGAAGCGCCGGATTCGGGCGAGATAAAAAATCGACCTCGCCGTCAGGCGGCGGTGTTCCAGGAGGATAGGCTGCCGGAGGAATTCACGCCCGTAAACTGCGTGAAAATGACCTGCGCACACGGCGTGACAAAGGAGCTTATCCGCGAAAACCTTGCAGCGGTCGGACTTGAAGGGCACTGTGATAAGCCGGTTTCGCAGCTCTCGGGCGGTATGCGCCGCCGCGTTGCGATAGTGCGCGCGGTCATGAGCGGCGCGGAAACTGTGTATTTCGACGAGCCGTTCACCGGCATTGACGACGCGACGAAAAAACTCGTCATAGAGTACATTTTAAATAATTGCGAGGGCAGAACGCTTGTTTTCGTAAGCCACTGCCCGGACGACGCAAAGCTTTTAAACGCAAAAGAACTCCGTATCTGATACGGAGTTCTTTTGCGTCAAGCGCGATTTGTATCTTTCGGCTTCCCGGCCTTTTGGATAAGGCCGATGAGCTGGCCGGAGAGCACAACGGTCAAAAGCGAGTAGATGATCTTGCTAAAGGGGATGTAAGTCAGCGACAGCGCGAGAACGATGAGGTCGCCGAGAAGGTACACCCACTGGATGCCGATCCCTGTGAGCTTTTCAATGGACATCGCAAGCGCATCGTCCCCGCCGGAGGCTCCGCCCATACGCACGCCAAGCCCGACGCCGACGCCGATGAACAGCGCGCCGACGAGCGCCGCGAGCAGCGGCATATCCGCAATGCCCGGCCAGAGCGGCGGGAAATGCTCAAACAACCAATAGAACGCCGAGAAGCTGCCGCCGGCGACCACCGACATGATAACAAAGCTCCTGCCGAGGACTGCCGCGCCGAGGATATAGCAGGCGGCGTTGAGCACCAGCGACGAGAGCGCCGGTGAAATGCCGAACCAGTGGTGCAGCAGCAGAGTAAGGCCGAGGATGCCGCCCTCGGTGACACCGGAAATGGAGTGGATATTATACAGCCCGAAAGCCTGTATCGCGCTGCCAAGAGCGGCAATGGCGCAGGCCTTCGCACTAACGCGGGATTTCAATTTAACAAAACCTTTCCTGTAATATCACGTCTCTGCCTTCATGGACAGATACGCGTTTATGAAGCCGTCAAGATCGCCGTTCATGACATTGTCGATATTGCCGTTTTCATAGTTCGTGCGGTGATCCTTGACAAGCTGATAGGGCATGAACACGTAGGAGCGGATCTGGCTGCCCCATTCGATCTTCATCTGCACACCCTTGATATCGCTGATCTTTTCAAGATGCTCGCGCTCCTTTATTTCGGCGAGCCTTGCGCGCAGCATGTTGCGGCAGTTTTCGAGGTTCTGGAAATGGCTGCGCTCCACCTGACTGGACACGACGATGCCCGTCGGGATATGGGTCAGACGCACTGCCGATGAGGTCTTGTTGACCTTCTGACCGCCCGCGCCGGAGGAGCGGAACACGTCCATCTTGATATCCTCATCGCGCAGCTCGATCTCGTTATCATCGTCGCTTATCTCGGGCATGACCTCGACAGCGGCAAAGGAGGTGTGGCGGCGTCCGGCAGCGTCAAACGGGGAGACGCGGACAAGCCTGTGTATGC
>ERZ857757.2064-NODE-2064-length-14007-cov-2.508959_pt1 | contig 14007 bp, 6 predicted proteins | sample MGYA00519764_ERZ857757 | MGnify/ENA primary metagenome ERZ857757 (study PRJEB31778, sample SAMEA3449359) | human gut metagenome | biome: human gut; feature: human-associated habitat; material: faeces | place: United Kingdom | collected 2010/2012 ... | reverse complement strand
GTGAAAGCACTGCAGAGACTCCGGCAGAAGAGCCGACGGAAACACCGGCCGCGCCTGCAGAGGATCAGACACCGGCAGGATCTGACGAGACCGAGACACCATCCGCAGATGAGGATGCTTCGGAAGATACTGCAGAGGACACTGCAAAAGACGGTGAAGAGACTGCCGATACCACAGAAAAAGAGCCGGAAGCAGCAGATGAGACTTCCCAGGATGCTGAAAAAGAAACACCGGCAAAAGAAGAAACCAAAGATGCTGTAAAAGAGAATACCAGTCCGGCGGCAGAACAGCCGAAAACGGAAGTAAAAGAAACGACCAAAAATGAGGCATCCAATACAGCCGAGAAGAAAGAAACAAAAGCAGCGGAAGCAGCAAAACCGGCAGATGGTGAGTATGAGACTTCTGCAGAAGCAACCGGAAGCATGTTCCGTGTGGTTTCTTCCAGACTCATCGTAAAAGATGGAAAACTGAAAGCATCCATTCTGCTGAGTGGAACCGGCTATGATTACCTGTATATGGGAACAGCAGCAGAAGCTGCCGCAGCAGATGAAAAGAGCTGGATTGCTCCGACAGGAAGCGAAACCTATACGGATACGAAGACCGGTGCAGAAAAGACCGGATATTGTTTTGAAATTCCGGTGGAAGAGCTTGACAAACAGATGGATGTTGCCGTTCGCTCAGCCAAGAAAAAAACATGGGCTGATAAAACTGTTACGATTCACAGCACCGCTGCAATCCCGACGGTAATACCGGAACCAACCGAGACTCCAAGCGAAAATCCAGGTGAGGATTCCTCGAATAAGCCAGCCAGTGTAGAAGCACCGGTTACCAAAGAGGACGGCAGCGTATTCAAAATGTTCGTCATCTCCGAGGCAACAATGATCAACAAGGGCGATAAACTCGTTCTTACACTGAAAACAAACAACGTATCATTTGATAAACTGTATCTTGGAAAGAACGATGACCTTGCAAAAACACCGGCTATCCAGGGAATGCAGGAAGCAAACGGCGGTTATTCCTTTACATTTGAAGTAGATGCGGACAAAGCCGGCACAACCGTTCCGATCGTTCTTGGAAAGAAAGACGGAACCTGGTACATCAAACAGCAGCTTTATCTTGCAGTTCCGGGAAGTAAAACACCGGAAGTAACTCCGATACCGGAGCCGACCGAGACTCCGGTCCCGACTGCAACCCCGACTCCGAGTGAGACTCCGGTTCCAACCGCAACTCCAACTCCGGAACCGGCGAAAGTAGAAAACGGTATCTACAGCGGAACCGCGGAGACCGGCGCAGCTATGTTCAAAGTAGTCGGCGTAGAGCTGACCGTAAAAGACGGCGACATGAAAGCACGCATCACGTTAAGTGGTGTTGCCTACGATTATCTGTACATGGGAACACCGGAAGAGGCAGCTGCCGCAGACAAGAGTGCATGGATTGCAGGCGTCGGCACCGTTGATTACACAACAGCAGACGGCGAGACGAAAACAGGAATGCAGTATGATATTCCGGTAGCAGCACTTGATCAGGCACTTGTTGTTTCTTCCCATTCTGCAAAACGGGATAAATGGTATGCAAGAACCATTACTATTGCATCTTCCAGTCTGAAAAAGACCGCAGATCTTCCGGCAGATGAGACCAATAAAGTAGCAGATGGTATTTACAGTGCAGAGGCAACAACTAATGCAGCAATGTTCAAGGTAGTCGGCGTAAAACTGACCGCGAAAAACGGAAAAATGACAGCAGTTATCACCTTAAGCGGAAGCGGCTATGATTATCTGTATATGGGAACCGGAAAAGATGCGGCAGCAGAGAGCGGCGCATGGATCGCTTCCACCGGAAAAGTGGACTACACCTTAGACGGTGAAACCAAAACCGGAATGCAGTTTGAAATCCCGGTAGAGGCACTTGATCAGGAATTTGCTGTAGCAGCTCATGCAGTAAAGAGCGGCAAATGGTACGACAGAGCCATCACGATTGCATCTTCCAGCCTGAAAAAGACCGGAGATCTGCCGTCGGATGATTCCAACGATCCGAAACCAACCCTCGTTCCGACCAATACCCCAACCGTATCTCCATCCGAGACACCGGTTGTAAAACCGACCAGCACCCCGGCTCCGGCACCGACCCAGAAACCGGCCGATACCAAACCGGAGCAGGAATCCAAATATGAGTCTGACTTAAGCGGCGGCACATCCAAAGTAGACAGTGCAACCACACTGGCAGACGGCGTTTACACACCAGACGGATTCTCCTTCTCCGGCGGAACCGGAAAGGTAACCATCTCCTGCAGCAAGATTACTGTAACGAACGGACAGGCTTATGCAACGATCGCATTCAGCAGTCCGTACTACGGATATGTAAAAGCAAACGGAAATAAATACATGGCAAATGTCAGCGGCGGAAGCAGCATCTTCACCATTCCGGTTGAGCTGAACAAGAACAATACCATCATCGGTATGACCACCAGAATGTCCGTTGCCCATGAGATTTCCTACAACATCTTCATCTCCCTGGCAGCAGCAAAGAAGGGAGGCAGCACTTCTTCCAGCACAGGATTTGTAAAAGCAGACGGAACAACCTCCACGATCAGCACCGATAACTCCAAGCTGGATACCACCGCTCCGGAGATCATGGGACTGGAATACAAAGCAGAGACAAAACTTGCTTACGCAGAGTACTTCAAGATGTATCATTACGACGAAGGCATCACCCTGCTGGAGATCGATATGACAAAAGATACCGAGCGTGATCCGGAGAAACAGACCGAGGACGACAAGAAAGCAGAAGATACCGATACCGCAGCAGCAGAGGATACCGCAGCAGCAACCGACGAGGAAGAAGCAGCAGCATCCGATTCCAAAAAGACCAGCACTGAGAAAGCGAAAGATCTGACCGAAAAGACAAAAGAGCTGTACGAAGGCAATGTTGTCAAATATCTGATCGTTCCGAAAGATGTTGAGATTCCGGCAGGACTGGACAAAGATATGATCGTGATCCAGCTTCCGGTTGAGAAAGCATACGTAGCATCTGAGGATGCCCTGAAACTTCTCGATGAGCAGTTAGACGCAGCAGAGAGCATCAAAGCAGTCGGCATGGAGCAGAAAGACTGCCAGATCGAAAACATTGCAAAAGCAATGGAAGACAAAAAAATCTCCTTCGACGGAGCATTCGATGATCTGGACTACAAAGCTCTGGTAAAAGACGAAATCGACTTTGCAATTCTTCCGTCTGAGTTCCTTCCGGGAAATGCAAAAGATGAGGAAGATGCTGATGCAGCCGACGAGACCGCAGATACCAAAGCTGAGGATCAGAAGGACGATAAAGACGATAAGACAACGGATGAGAAAGCAGACGAAGACAAGACTCCGGAAGAACTTCTGAAAGAGGAAAATGAGCGTCTGTCCGACACCGCAGAGCGTCTGGCAACCCTGACCATTCCGATGCTGGTTGACCGTTCCGCAGACGAGAAGACCGATCTTGCGAAAGCAGAGTGGCTGAAAGTCTACGGCGTGATCTTCGGATGCGAGGATCAGGCAAACGAGCTGTTCCAGCAGATGGTAAAGGCAGAAGAGAATAAATAAGTACAATAATTTGCAGCAAAAAATGAGAAAGGGCTGCTGCCATATGGCAGCGGCTTTTTCTTTAAGAAAGGAATATCAAATGACAGGAAAAAACGAAAGAAAGCTGAAAAAATGGGCCGCACTTTTTCTTGCAGCAGCGATGTCGCTGACGGCCTGCGGTAGCACCGCATCAACGGGAAGCAGCACATCGTCCGCGTCGGGCACTTCGGCAGTTTCTGAGAGCAGCACATCCACAGCATCCGCAGCAGACGTTTCCGAAAGCCAGACGGAGAGCACATCCGTCTCGGAAAGTACGGCTGAAAGTGAAAGCACCTCCGAAGCCACTGCTGCGAGCAGCACCTCCGGGAGTGATACCGCATCCGCGGATGGTTTCGCAACGGCAGACGATGTCAGCGACGCACCGGACATCACCGGAATCACCATCGAGAGCAAGATGGTCCTGAATTACGCCGAGTGCTTTAACGTATACTACTGCACAGACGGCTATAAACTGATCGATGTCAAAGACGGCGCGCAGTATCTGCTCGTCCCGGACGGAAAAGAGGCGCCGGATGACCTCGATTCCGACGTAATTGTAATCCATCAGCCGCTGGAACGCATCTACATGGCAGCAACCTCTCCGATGGCGCTGTTCGATGCCATCGACTCCCTCGATACGATTCGTCTCTCCGGTGAAACCGCAGACAACTGGTACGTACAGGATGCCGTTGACGCGATGAATGCCGGAACGATGATCTTCGCCGGAAAATACAGTGAGCCGGATTACGAACTTCTGGTCAGTGAGAACTGTGATCTGGCCATTGAATCCACGATGATCCTCCATTCCCCGAAGGTACAGGAGATGATCGAGATGCTCGATATTCCGGTCTTCATCGACCGTTCCAGCTACGAATCCCAGCCTCTTGGCAGAACCGAATGGATCAAACTCTACGGTGCCATGCTGGACAAAGAGGAGGAGGCAGCCGACTTCTTTGCAAGTCAGGCAAGTGTTGTGGAAAATCTGAAGGATTTCCAGAATACCGAAAAAACGGTCGCTTTCTTCTATATTAATACGAGCGGAGCTGCCGTTGTGCGGAACCCGGAGGACTATATTTCCAACATGATCGAGCTTGGCGGTGCGCGCAACGCCTTCCGTGATCTCCAGGACGACAGCGGAAAAACATCCGTGCCGATCACGATGGAGCAGTTCTATGATACGGCCGAAGATGCGGACTACCTGATCTACAACGCAAGCATCGATTCCACCGTCAAAACCCTGGACGACCTGCTGGCAAAGGATTCCATGTTTGCCGATTACAAAGCAGTCAAAGAGGGCAACGTCTGGACAACCGAGAAATCGATGTATCAGGCAACCGATAAAATTGCACAGTTTACCAACGACATTAACCTTCTAGTAACGGGCGGCGATCCGGATCAGATGGTATTCTTAAGAAAATTATCCTGATGGAGGAACGTATGTCAGAGAAAAAAAATATGACGGGAAAAGAGAACAGTTTCCATATGGAAAACTTCCGGCGCCGTTCGCGGTATGCCGCTGTGTTCCTGGTGCTGATTCTGGCGTTCGCCGCCATCACCGTGCTGAATATCAATTCCGGAAACGTAAATATTTCGATTCCGGAAATTTTCCGGATTCTGCTGCGGCGGACCGGAGAGGGGAAAGCGTACAATATTATCTGGAAAATCCGCCTTCCGCGTATTCTGATGGCGGCAATCCTAGGCGGTGCTCTGTCCCTGTCGGGCTTCCTTTTACAGACTTTCTTTGAAAACCCGATTGCCGGTCCGTTTGTTCTTGGAATTTCCTCGGGAGCCAAAATGGTCGTGGCGCTGACCATGATCTTTTATCTGGAGCGGGCGCGCAATATCACATCTTACACGATGATTGTTGCAGCATTCTTAGGATCCCTTCTCTCCGTCGGCTTCATTCTGCTGATGTCCCGACGGATCAAAAATATGGCAGGACTTCTCGTCGGCGGTATTATGATCGGTTACATCTGCTCGGCGGTCACGGATTTTGTTGTCACCTTCGCGGAGGATTCCGATATCGTCAACCTCCACGGCTGGTCACAGGGAAGCTTCTCCGGCATGAGCTGGAGCAACGTAGCGATCTCTGCGGCTGTGATCGGCATCACCTTTGTCATCACGTTCCTGATGGCAAAACCGATCGGTGCATATCAGCTCGGTGAGGCGTATGCGCAGAGCATGGGTGTCAACATCAAAGTATTCCGCATCGCGCTGATTCTGCTTTCGAGTATTCTCTCCGCATGCGTCACCGCATTTGCCGGTCCGATTTCGTTTGTCGGCATTGCCGTCCCGTTCCTCGTCAAACAGAGCCTCGGCACATCGCGTCCGCTCGTCGTAATCCCGGGAACGTTCCTCGGCGGAGCCGTCTTCTGTATGATGTGCGACCTGATCGCGCGTATGGCGTTTGCACCGCTGGAGCTGTCCATCAGTACGGTCACATCGATCTTTGGTGCGCCGGTCGTCATTTTCATGATGCTGCGCCGGAAAAGGGGGTAAGAGAATATGAATGAATATTATTTTCATCTGGACCACCTGACGGTCGGCTATGATAAGAAGCCGCTGATCAAAGATATCTGCATCGGCATCGAAAAAGGCGAGATCGTTACGCTGATCGGACCGAACGGTTCCGGTAAATCAACGATTCTGAAAAGCATCACCCGCCAGTTAAAGCTGGTCGGCGGAAATGTGGAGTTTGACGGGAAAAACCTGCATGAGCTTTCGTTCCGTGAGTTGTCCACGAAGATGGCCGTTGTGCTGACGGAGCGCATGAAGCCGGAGCTGATGACCTGCCACGATATCGTGGCAACGGGCCGCTATCCGTACACCGGACGGCTCGGCATGCTGACCCGCGAGGATGAGGAGAAGGTCGAGAAGGCGATGCGCGCCGTTCATGCCGAAGAGCTCGGCGGCCGTGATTTCAACGCTATCAGCGACGGCCAGCGCCAGAGAGTGCTTCTTGCGCGTGCGATCTGTCAGGAGCCGGAGGTCATCATCCTCGACGAGCCGACTTCTTTCCTCGATATCCGCCACAAGCTGGAACTGCTCGCGATTCTGCGCCGCATGGCAAAGGAGAAGGGCATCACCGTCATCATGTCGCTGCATGAGATCGATCTGGCACAGAAAATTTCAGATAAGATCATCTGCGTCAAGGGCGATGCTATTTCCCATTTCGGCGCACCGGAGACAATTTTCCGCGAGGATATCATCCGCGAACTGTACGAGATTGACAATGGTTCGTTTGACCCGTGCTTCGGAAGCATCGAGCTGCCGCGGCCGGAGGGAACACCGCGCGTCTTTGTCCTCGCAGGCGGCGGAACGGGAATCCCGGTGTTCCGGAAACTGCAGAAGGAAAATGTCCCGTTTGCGGCGGGCGTCCTGTATACGAACGATATCGATTACCAGCTCGCCCGCATTCTGGCAATGGAGACGGTAACCGAAGCACCGTTCCAGGAGATCAGCGACGAGGCATTTGCCCGCGCCTGCGAGCTGATGAAGAGCTGTGAACGTGTCATCGACACCGGCGTCCCGGTGGGCATGTGCAACCGCCGGATCGAAGAGCTGAGGGCAGAAGCAAAGCGGCTTGGAAAGCTGGCAGAGTAAAACAAAGAAAAATCCAATCAAAATCTCCTGTCTGGGAACGAAACAATTGTTTTCCGAACAGGAGATTTTCTTTTTGCAGCCATTGTAAAAACAGCAAAAGAACACGAAAAATGTAATATTAAATTGTGCGAAAAATTCACACAATTCAAGTCAAAAACCAACAGAGATTGACACTTAAAAAGTCAAGTGCTTTGTAAAATCTTTTGGCGAAATAACGGTTTTCTCTGTTATGACCAAAACACGCATTCTGATTTCGCAAGATTTAAACACATGCTTTCCACACCGTTTTTCGTGGATAATGTGGATAACTCGGTGTATAACTTGTTTTTAGGCATGTTTTCGGTGGTTAACTATGTGGATAACTTGTGGACGGTATGTTTATAAAATTGGCCCGTGTGGAAAAACCCCGGTTTCTTTGTGCAATTTCGACAAAAGAGGTTTTAAAGTTTTATACGACTGACATGAAAGGTTTTTCAGATTTCAGAAAATATGGAAAAACAAAAAAAGCAGGCAGTTCTCCGTACAATACGAAGAATGCCTGCTTTTGCTGTATTCTATTCGAAAGAAGCCATCAGTGGCTGATCAGATATTTCTCTACCGAAGTCACACAGTTCGCGCCGTCGGCGGCTGCCGTGATGATCTGACGGAGCTGCTTCGTGCGGACATCGCCTGCGGCGAACACGCCCGGCACGCTCGTCACACCGTCTTCGCCGGCTTTGATGTAGCCAGCCTCATCGGTTTCTACGGTGCCTGCGATCAGTGCGGAGACTGGAACGATGCCGACGGCAATAAACACGCCGTCTACCGTGATCACACCGGCTTCCCCTGTCTTTTTGTTCGTTACCTTCACGCTGGACACCATCTCGTTTCCCTCGATGGAATCCACAACCGTATCCCACACCATTTCCACATTCGGCAGTGCCAGCAGTGCATCCTGGAGAACACCGGCTGCCCGCAGTTCATCGCGGCGGTGGATCACGTAAACCTTTTTGCACGTTCTGGCAAGGAAAATCGCATCCTCCACGGCGACATCGCCGCCGCCGATAACGGCAACGGTTTTGTCTTTGAAAAATGCGCCGTCACACGTTGCACAGTAAGAGACGCCCATGCCGGAGAGTTCCTTTTCACCAGGTACATTTAACGCGCGGTGCTCCGCACCGGTGGCAAGAATGACCGTTTTGGCATGATACTCATTTTTTCTCGTGCGGACAATCTTGATCTCTTCGTCAAGAACAAGCTCCTTCACACGCTCGCGGGAAAATTCCGCGCCCATTTTTTCAGCGTGTGCGCGCAGCGTGCTTCCGAGATCCATGCCGCTGATGCCCGGAAGGCCGGGATAGTTGTCTACTTCATAGGTATTCAGCACCTGGCCGCCGCTTGCAAAGTTTGCCTCAATCGTAAGAGAGGAGAGCTTTGCACGTTTCGCATAAATCGCGGCAGAAAGACCCGCCGGGCCGGAGCCGATGATGATAACGTCGTATAAGTTTTCCATAAAAATCCTCGTTTTCGTCTGTAGTAAGCTGCCATGCAGCCATTTTTCTGAAAGTATCGTTACGGAGCCGGTGTTTCGGACGGTTCCTGACTGTCGGAAACGGAAGATGAATCTTCCGCGGAAGTTTTTTTGGCTTCTTCTTCCGGCGCTTCCGGCTGGTTGTGAACCACCTTGATGCTGCGTACCAGCTTCAGATCGTTGTCGATGCCGATTTCAGTGTAGTCCAGCTTTTCGTCATCACTATAGAATGTGTAGAGTGTCAGGTTACTATCCTCTTTTTCCGTTTTTTCTGATTTGGCATCCCCTGCCTTCGTCAGAAAATCGCTCTCGGAAGTGCCGAGCGTGATGCCGTTTGTGATTGAAATCGGAATCTTTGTCGTATCGAGATCGCCGTACAGCGAAGTAACGAAACAGTTGCGCACTGTCGTCGCCTCCGCGCCGTAATTATGTACGGTGCAGTAAAGTTTCTGACCGCCCTTTTCCAGCGTGACGTAGCCGTATTTTCCGTTTAAAACGGCCGTATCGGACTCTTTCGTATTGACGGTCCAGTCGTGGTCCAGAAGTTCACTGACCGGAACGGGAAGATGATAGAGTACATCGTCAAAGCGGACGGTCCAGTCGTTGATTTCACTGCTGTCGGCTTCCGGTGCCTGGTAGGCCTCCACTTCCGGTGTTGTGGCATCGCTGACACCATCGAGCGCTTCTGCATCAGCCGTGGTCGTAAAGTTCTGCATATCGAGGGAATACAGAATTCCCGTTTCGTTATCGAAGCCGAGCGTGATCGTCTGGTACAGCCCGTACTCATACGTGAACTGCACAGAGGTATCGGCCTCATAACGGTCCTTTGGCACACCGTAGATGCTTTCCACATCCTCCATCAGCGACTGCTGCAGGGTGACGCCGTTCGGCAGGCCGACATAGATATTCTGGCCCTCAGCGGTCGAGGTATCGATGTGAATGCCTCCGATCAGGCATTCCGCCACTGGCTTTGCCGTGGTGTCCGGATTGGCAATATCGACGGTAATCTGGTTTCCGTCCTTTTCAAAGATTTCGCCCTCTGAGAAGGATTCCGGCTGGATTTCCTTTGTGTCGTCGCCGCTGTAAGCGCTGTAAAATCCGCGTAGGATTCCGGAATTTCGTATGTATCGCCCCAGATGGCAAGCTGAAAACTGTTCAGGTTCTTCGAGAGATCCACATCGTATTCCGGAATCTCATCGGAATCGCCGGAGGCCGCCAGATTGTCTTCGGGGTCGTCATCGTCGGTACTCTGACTGATGGTTGTGATCGGAATCGTTTCTGTTTTCTTTCCGCAGCCGCTCGTTCCTACGAGAAAAGCGGCAAATACTGCTGTTAAAACCCAACGGTATTTTTTCATCAAAACCTCCTCATAATAAATGGTTAAAAATATTTGAAAGTTACTTCATGTAAGTAACGATATCAGTTCCCCCTATTCTATCACATTCCGCTTCGTTTTCCAATGTCTGAAGCGGATTTGAGAAAAATGGTTTTTCAAAAGCGCGGTACGGAATACATATTTAGTAAGGAACTGGAAAGGGCAGAAGTCTGGGAGGAGGCTGTGTATGCGTTTTACAAAAATGCAGGGCTGCGGAAATGATTATATCTATGTAAATGCCATGGAGGAGCGGGTGGAGAGTCCGGGGCGGCTGGCAAAAGCGGTAAGTGACCGCCATTTCGGCATCGGCGCGGACGGGCTGATTCTGATCGGGGCATCCAAAACAGCAGATTTTTCGATGGAAATGTACAACGCCGACGGCTCGAAGGGCGCGATGTGCGGCAACGGCATCCGCTGTGTGGGAAAATACGTGTACGAGCATGGGCTGACGAGAAAAACGACGCTGACTATCGAAACCGGCAGCGGAAACCGTGTGATTCATCTGCAGACGGGGGAGAATCTGAATGAGATCTGTCAGGTGACAGTGGAGATGGGAACGCCGGAATTCCGCGCCGCACAGATCCCTGTTGTTTCTCTGGGGGAATATGTGCTGGAGCATAAAATTACCGTGTGCGGGGAAAATTATACGATGACCTGCCTTTCGATGGGAAATCCGCATGCGGTGATTCCGGTGGAAGATGTGGAAAAAATATCCATTGCAAAGACCGGTTCCGCTTTTGAACACCTTTCCTGCTTCCCGGACCGTATCAATACAGAGTTTATCCAGACTTTAGATCAACACACAATAAAAATGAGAGTCTGGGAACGTGGGAGCGGTGAAACGCTGTCCTGCGGAACGGGAGCGTGTGCGGCAGCCGTCGCGGCGATGCTTTCCGGCTGTGTTTCGGAGGGAGAAACTGCCGTAGAACTGCGCGGCGGCAGGCTTTTCGTTACATGGGACCGGACGAAAAATAAGGTCCTTCTGACCGGCCCGGCCGAGACCGTTTTTGAAGGAACGCTTGCAGAACGAATTTGAAAAATGCAGATTTCTGTCTGCACGAAAGAGCAGTATGCAATATTCTGAAAATAAAAACTTACAGGAAATGCCTTTTCTTTTCAAAAGAAACATGCTACAATATGTGGTGCCCGCTACAAGAAAAGGGTGGGGGACACACAAGATATAGTGTTTGATTTGGAGGACACCACAATGGTTTATATTATCAAAAAGGACGGCACCAAAGAAGAATTCGACGCGCAGAAGATCGTCCGTGCCGTAAATAAATCCGCACAGAGAATCCTGTATACCTTCTCACAGCAGGAGATTGACTTTATCTGTAAGTTCGCAACCGAGCACGTATATTCTCTTGGAAAGACCGAAATTCCGATCAGCGATATGCACAATATCGTGGAGGGAGCACTCGAAAAAGTAAACCCGGCTGTGGCAAAAAGCTACCGCGATTACCGCAATTACAAAACTGATTTTATCCATATGATGGACGAGGTCTACACGAAGAGCCAGTCCATCCGCTACATCGGCGACAAGAGCAATGCCAACACCGACAGCGCCCTCGTTGCAACGAAGCGAAGCCTGATTTTCAACGAGCTGAACAAAGAGCTGTACCGCAAGTTCTTCATGAACCGCAACGAGCTGCAGGCCTGTAAGGACGGCTACATCTACATCCACGACCAGTCCGCACGTCTCGATACCATGAACTGCTGTCTGTTCGATGTCGGAAACGTTTTAAAAGGCGGCTTCGAGATGGGAAATGTCTGGTACAACGAGCCGAAGACACTCGACACCGCATTTGATGTCATGGGCGATATCGTCCTCAGCACCGCTGCACAGCAGTACGGCGGCTTTACCGTGCCGGAGGTGGACAAGATCCTTGCTCCGTACGCACAGAAGAGCTACGATTACTACGTAAAAGAGTTCCTGAAATATACCGACGCATCCTGGGAGGGGGCACAGGAGAAAGCTATCGAGTATGCGATCGACAAAGTAAGAAGAGAGTGCGATCAGGGATGGCAGGGAATTGAGTATAAACTGAACACTGTCGGCTCTTCCCGCGGTGATTATCCGTTCGTTACCGTGACCCTCGGCCTTGGAACGAGCATGTTCGAGAAGATGATTTCCATCTCCCTTCTCGAGGTCCACAAAAACGGACAGGGCAAGAAAGGCCACAAAAAGCCGGTGCTCTTCCCGAAAATCGTCTTCTTATATGACAAGGCAATTCACGGAGAGGGCGGCATCGCAGAAGATGTCTTCGAGGCAGGACTTGACTGTTCTTCCAAGACGATGTATCCGGACTGGCTGTCGATGAGCGGCGAGGGCTACATCGCCGAGATGTACAAGAAATACAAGAGAGTCATCAGTCCGATGGGATGCCGTGCTTTCCTTAGCCCGTGGTACGAGCGCGGAGGCATGGAGCCGGCAGATGAGAACGACAAACCGGTCTTTGTCGGACGTTTCAACATCGGAGCCGTTTCCCTTCATCTTCCGATGATCCTGGCAAAATCCCGTTCCGAGAACCGCGATTTCCACGAAGTGCTTGACTTCTACCTCGAGATGATCCGCGATCTGCACAAACGGACCTACGATTACCTCGGCGAGATGCGTGCATCCACGAACCCGCTGGCTTACTGCGAGGGAGGTTTCTACGGCGGCCACTTAAAACCGTCCGACAAGATCCGCCCGCTGTTAAAGCCGATGACCGCATCGTTCGGCATCACGGCGCTGAACGAGCTGCAGGAGCTGTACAACGGAAAATCTCTTGTTGAGGACGGACAGTTCGCACTCGATACGCTGAAATATATCAACGACAAGGTTGCCGAGTTTAAGAAAGAGGACGGCATCCTCTATGCGATCTACGGCACACCGGCAGAATCCCTGTGCGGCCTGCAGATAGAGCAGTTCCGCAAACAGTACGGCATCGTCCGCAACGTTTCGGACCGCCCGTATGTGAGCAACAGTTTCCACTGCCACGTAACCGAGGACATTACCCCGATCCAGAAACAGGATCTCGAGGGACGTTTCTGGGAGCTCTGCAACGGCGGAAAAATCCAGTACGTGCGCTATCCGGTCGGCTACAACAAAGGCGCGATCAAGACACTGATCGAGCGTGCAATGGAGCTCGGCTACTACGAGGGCGTCAACCTGTCCCTGGCTTACTGCGATGACTGCGGCCACCAGGAACTCGACATGGATGTCTGCCCGGTCTGCGGTTCCAAGAACCTGACGAAGATTGACCGTATGAACGGCTATCTTTCCTACAGCCGTGTCCATGGCGACACACGTCTGAACGAAGCAAAGATGGCGGAAATTGCAGAGAGAAAATCCATGTAATCATCCAAGAAATAATCAATGGAACAATCAATGGAATAATCAAAAGCCTCTGAGAAAAGTCCGGTGTGAATGTGACTTTCCTCAGAGGCTTTTTGGGTATTGCATCCGGTGGAAGCTGCCGGCGGCAGGGACTGCAGATGATGTGAGAATTAATCTTCGACATCGCGGGTAATATTTCGAACCCAGATGTACTTTTTATAATGATGATAAACGGCAGGAAGCTTTACAATTTCATCGAGATTTACAATGCAGTAAACCACCATAACCGGAAGCTTCAGCCAGAATGCGGCAAGAAAGCCAAGCGGTACAGAAAAGCACCACATAGCGCCGATGTTTCCCTGCATATCAAATTTCGCATCGCCTCCGGCACAAAAGATACCGTCGAGAACGGTGGTGTTGACCGATTGTGCCATCAGGTTCAGACCGCAGAAGAGAAGCATGTACTGCAGATATTCTGCCGCGGTATCGGTAAGCGGAGCGAAGTGGACGATTGCAGGAGAGATCAACATCAGAAGACCGCCGGTCACAACGCCGATGGCAATTGCAAGATGCGTCAGGCGGCCGCCGTATTCGCGTG
>ERZ857757.2058-NODE-2058-length-14037-cov-3.743384_pt1 | contig 14037 bp, 8 predicted proteins | sample MGYA00519764_ERZ857757 | MGnify/ENA primary metagenome ERZ857757 (study PRJEB31778, sample SAMEA3449359) | human gut metagenome | biome: human gut; feature: human-associated habitat; material: faeces | place: United Kingdom | collected 2010/2012 ... | reverse complement strand
CCGCCACACGGCGCGTCCCGCCGCCCACGCCGGCCTGTCCAAGAACACCATATTCGCCGCCACCCATAGCGCCGAGGACGCTCTCGTACTGCTTGACGCCACGGCAAACGGCCTCACCGCCGAGCAGGCAACCGAGCGCCTGGACACCTCCGGCCCCAACACCATCGAGGCACCGACCAAGACGCTCGCCCGTCGCATCGCCGACGCCTTCATCGATCCCTTCGCCGGCATCCTCGCCGCGCGCTTTTCCGGCGCGGAGGAGACGCTCGGCGCCGCGCCCGGCGTGACTTTGTATCCGATCAAGGTCTCGGAGGACGGGCAGACGCTCTATACCTCCAGTCTGATTTATGCGCTCCATCTCGCGGCGGAAACGGCGGTTCGATTTGCGGATAGGCTGGCGGAACACGCCCACCGTGATGCCCGCCACGGGTACCGCGAACAGATAGAGCCACAGCACGCGCGGGTCGTTCAGCGCCGTGACGACTACCGCCACGGTCACGCTGGTGACGAGCGGCACGATGGAGCTGAAACAGGACTGCATCATCTGCTCGACATTTTCGACGTCGCGCATGATTTTGGACAGCAGCCGCCCGGTCTGGGCCTGCGTGTGGTACTGGATGGACAGGCGCTGCAATTTATGCACCATTGCGCCGCGCAGTTCCATTTCCACCCCACGGGTCAGGCCCGAGCTGGCGCGGGTGTGCAGCCACGCCGTCAGGACGTTCTGCGCAATAAACACGCTGCCGACGATGAGGTTGAGCCAGAACTGCGTCAGATTATGATGCTCCGGATCGGTGACAATGTTAATGATGTTGGCAATGACGATCGGCGTGACCCACGCCGGAGAATGTTTGACAGTAAACCAGAACGCCGCCCAAAACAGCTGGCCCCAATGGCCGCGGTACAGCTCTAAAAGCTGGTGGGCACCGCGGCGCAGGTTGCGGGAGTTGCCGGTTTCTGCCGTATAGTCGTTCATTTTTCCCTCCGTTTTTTAATGTATGGGCTGCAGGGCGGCGTTCAGGGTTACGCTCTGCCTTGCCGAAAGCTCGATTTCAGCCTCCGCGCCCGCGCAGTGCAGGCGCATTTTCCACGGAGCCGCGGCGTGCAGGGCCGCGGTCTGCAAAGTGCCGTTTTCCCATACGAGGTCAAGGCATGCGCCGCCCGGCAGGCAGAGGCCCTGCACCGCGCCGCTTTGCCAGTTGGGCGGCAGTGCAGGCAGCAGGGACACGGCCTGCGGGTTGACGCCGTCATAGCTGACTTGGGCAAGGCATTCCGCCATAGCGGCGGTCGTGCCATAGTTGCCGTCGATTTGAAACACAGGGCCGCGCTTGCTCGGGTGGTTGTCCATCAGATTCGGGAAGGTAGAGTTGGCGTAGAGGGCGCGCAGGTTTTCTTCGACCTTGCTCCCCTCCCCCAGCCGCGCCCAAAACAGCGTGATCCACGCGCGGCTCCAACCTGTGTAGCCACCGCCGTGGGCAAGGCGGTATTCCAGTGTTTTGCGCGCTGCGGCGGCAAGTTCCGGCGTAGCAAGGGTGCTGATCTCATTGCCCGGAGCCAGACCATACAAGTGGCTGATATGGCGGTGGCCGGGTTCGGCCTCGCCGTACTCGCCGCCCCATTCGAGTAAGCGTCCGTCGCTGCCGATCTGCGTCGGGCGCAGTCTGGGCAGGATGGCAGCCGCGGCGCAGGTCGTCTCATTCGTGACGGAAAGCTTGGCCGCTGCGGCAAGGTAGCCCGCGAACAGCTCGCGCAAAATCTGGCGGTCCATCGTGGGACCGATGCAGAGATGCCCGCGCACGCCGTCGGGCAGGATGTAGGTGTTCTCCGGCGAAACCGAAGGGTTCGTCACGTAATAGCCGGCGGCGTCCTGCTCCAAAAAGTCGGTGAAGAAGAGCACGGCCTGCTCTAGCATCGGGAACTGCGCACGCAAAAACTGCATATCACCGCTGTAAAGATAATGCCGCCAGATGTGGGTGCAGAGCCACGCTGCACCCATCGGCCAGAAGGACGCGGGAATGTAGCGGTCCTGCGGGTCGGTGTCGCCCCACAGATCGGTGTTATGGTGGGCGACGAAGCCGCGGCAGTGATACAGCTCCCGCGCGGTGCGTTGGCCGTTGGGCACCATGCGGGCCAGCAGGTCAAACAGCGGTTCCTCGCTTTGCGCCAAACCACAGATGTTGGCGGGCCAGTAGTTCATCTCGGTGTTGATGTTGATCGTATACTTGGAGTCCCACGGTGGGAAGAACGAGTCGTTCCAGACGCCCTGCAAATTGGCGGGCAGGCTGCCCGGGCGGCTGGCCGCAAACAGCAGCCACCGCCCGTATTGGAAGTACAGCGCGTCCAGCCCTGGGTCGGGCTGTGCGGCGGCGCGCCTCAGGCGTTCGTCGGTGGGCAAGGCCTCCAAGGAGGGGTCTGTGGCAAGGGTGAGGCAGCAGGCGTGGAAGTTTTTGCAAATATCTTCGGTATAGCGTTCTTTAAGAACCATATACCCCCGTTTGGCCGCGGCAACAAGGCAGGCGGTGACGGCCTGCAGGGGTTCGGCCTCACGGTAGGTCGTGGCGGCAGCCAGCAGGAAGGTTGCCGACTTCGCGCCGCGCAAAAGCAGCGTATCGCCGACAGCCCGCACCGTGCCGCCATCGTGCTCGGCCAAGCGGACCGCGGCAGCAAAGCCGATGCCGTCGGAATCGCCCGTGAAATAGATCGTTGCATCGTCCAAGTGTCCTGTCTCTTCGCGGCGCTTGCGGTCCAAGCGGCAGCGCAGGGAGAGTCCCTGCGGCGCATCGGTCGTCAGCCGCAGGACGAACACGCCATCCGGGTAGGAGACGAACGCCTCCCGCGCGTAGTGCGCGCCGCCCACGGTGAAGCGGACGTAGAGCGTGCCCGCGTCCAAGTCAAGGCCGCGGCAGTAGTCGTCGGCTTCGGCAGGCAGGCCGTCAAAATCCAAAGTCAAATCACCCAAAGGCTGGTATGCACGCATGCCGCACGGGGTCGAGGCCAGCCCATCCAGCGCGAGCCGTTCGGCATCGGGCAGGCGGCCTTGGCGGAGCAGTTCTTGGACTTTGGGCAGCGTGGCCGAGGCGTCGGGGTTCAGGCGGTGCATAGGGCCGCCGCTCCACAAGCTGTCCTCATTCAGTTGGAACCGCTCGCGCGCGACACCGCCGAACTGCATACAGCCAAGACGTCCGTTGCCCGCGGGCAGCGCCGCATTCCAATCCACGGCAGGTTGGGTGTACCAAAGCTCCATAGGGAGCCTCCTCTCAAAGTGCCCAATCAGGCGTATAATTTTCCATTGACAATTCGCCGAATTTTGCGGTAAAATCCGCGCCGACCGCATACAATCCCATCATGCTGCCGGTGAAGCGCTTTTGGCAGCCGCGACCCTCATCGGCGAGGAATTCTGCCCGCGGCAGCTCGGCAAACATTGTGTCATCGAGGTAAAACCGCCGCGTCAGGCCGTCGGCCTCCATGCGCAAGGTGCCGCAGGCCGCGGGCGCACTGCGCACGACCGTCTTTCCTTCTGGGCTGCGGACGGTCAGCTCTGCCAGCGTGCCGTTTTCGGTGCCGCGCAGGCCGAATTTGCAATAGGATTTTTCGTCGTAATAGCCTGTGATACCCGCCTGCCAGCCGGGGCGCAGGGCTGTGTCCAGCCGTGCGGAGAAGCTGCATTGCAGGGCGGTCTGGCGAGTGTAGATACCCGCTTTTGTTGCTTTGTCGTCCAAATCGCGCACATCGCCGCGCAGGCTCAGCGTGCAGCCGTCCCATGCGGCATCGGCGGGCAGGCGCGGGCTGACCCAAAGGCTGCGCGCATCGGCGGGGTCAAGGCTGGCGGCGTGGGGCACGAACCGCGGCAGGTTGGGGCGGCGCTGCAGCGCGGACGGCCCCTTGCGGCGGTTGATGATGGGCCAGCCGTCGGCGGTCCACTCCACGGGGTCCAGCGCGGTCTCGCGGCCCAGCGGGCTGAAACCGTCCTGCGGGCGGGCGCAGAGGTAAACCGCGTACCACTGTCCGTTTTGTGTCTCCACCAAGTCGCCGTGGCCGGATTTTTGCAAAGTACCATTGGGGTCGTACTGGTGCAGAATCGGGTCGTAGGGGCACGACTCGTAGGGGCCGTCCAGCGTGCGGGCGCGGCCGACGCTGATTTGGTGGGTCATGCCGGTGCCGCCCTCTGCCAAAATAATATAATACCACCCGTCTTTTTGCAAAATGTGCGGGCCCTCGCTAGCGCGCTTTATGTCGCCGTACCACAAAAGGCGGGCGGGGCCTGTCGCCGCGCGGGCGTCGGGCGTCAGGGGCAGCAGACGCGCGCCGCGGTTCAGCACCATGTAGCGCTTGCCGTCGCTGTCCGTAAAAAGCGACGGATCGATGCCGTTTTCCTCAATGACGGCGGGTGGGTCCCACGGGCCTTCGGGCGCGGGGGCACTCGTCACGATCTGCGCGCGCGGGCGGGGATGGTCGTCGTTGCGGCGCAGAGTAGCCGTGACGTAGAAACGCCCATTATAATAAGAAATATCGGGTGCCCAGTAGCCGTGGCCGCCCTCAAGGCCCTGTAACATCGCGTTTTCGGGGTCAGTCAGCACATGACCGACGGGTTCCCAGTGGACAAGGTCGCGGCTGTGGCTGATGGGGATGGCCGGGAACCATGTGAAGGACGAGTTGACCATGTAGTAGTCCTCGCCCACGCGCACAATGGACGGGTCCGGGCGGAACCCGGGCAGCACGGGGTTGGCGTACAAATCGTCCCATGCTGCGCCGACGGCCTCGGCAAAGTAGGCTTCGCCCGCCGCGTTTCTCGCCGCATGGGCGATGCCGTAGGGCGTGCGGCCCTTGCAGTCGCCGCGCAGGGGGTCCCAGCCGACACGCTCGACAAGATAGCGCAGCAGTTCCGGGCTTCCCTTGGCCGCGGCATAGTGCAGAGCTGTGGCCCCGTCGGGGTCAGTCTCGTTCAATTTGGAAAGGCTCTGCTCAATAATCCAGCGGCAGAAATCATCGTCCCCGGTCTGCATGGCGCGCAACGCGGCGGGTACGCCCGTATTGTCCCGCGCATTGGCTGCGGCAGGGTTGACGGCCAGATAGGCTTTTGCACCCTCAAAGTCATTTTCGCGTATCAGCGCAAAATATTCAGCGTATTCATTCATCGTCGCTTCCCTCACAGACATTCAAAGCTCACAGCGCCAAAGCGGCCCTGCCCGCCCGCACGGTTAGCGGTATTACGGGCAAACAGCGCAGGCTTTGCGCCGGACCATGTGGACTTGGCGGCAGGGAAACTGCCGTCCAGCGGTGTCTCCTGCCCATTCACCTCGCAGGCATAGTGCACGGTGCCGCCGTCCTCAAAATAAAGGCGCAGGGTCGCGGTGTCGCCCGCAAACGGCAGGCGCAGGACGGCTTCTTCCTCGGCCACGCCCTCGGCTGTGCGGGCCGTGACTTTGCCGCGGTAAAGCACCAGCTCATTGCCCGCCGCGCCGCGGTGCAGCGCCAGTGCAGAGTAATCGTGCCCCATGACCGCGATACCCGCCTCGTCGCCGTTGCCGTCGGCAGCCAGCGTGACGGTCGTCTGCATCGTGAACGCGCGGGTCTGCGGCATCTGCGTCAGCACATTCGGCATGTACCACAGCAGACTTTCGCCGCGGGCGCAAGGCAGAACGGGCAGCGTCAGTGCACCGTTTTCGGCGGTGTACCATTCTTTCTTTGGGTTTGCCTGCCACTGCCACTGGATGCCGAGACCTTTGGAAAAGTCGTCATCCGCGGTCAACTCATAGGGGGCGTTCACCTCTGGCAGGGGCAGCGGCCAGCTCTCGACCGGCTCGCCGATGCCGTCACCGTTCTGCTCCAAGCCGATGAACGGCCAATCCTCGCACCATGTCATGGGCTGCAGGTGCAGGATGCGGCCATAGACGCCGTCGTCTTGGAAGTGGAAGAACCAGTCCTTGCCCGCGGGCGTGTCGATCCACGCACCCTGATGGGGGCCGTTGGTGCGGGCATTGCCCTGATGCAGAACGATTTTCTGCTCATAGGGGCCGAGGGGGCTGCGAGAGCGGAGCGCCACCTGCCAGCCCGTGCCGACGCCACCCGCAGGCGCAAAGATGTAGTACCACCCGTTGCGCTTATAAAACTTCGGGCCTTCCATCGTGGGGTGCATCAGCTCGTTGTTGAACACCTCGACCCCGTCGTCCAGCAGGCGGCTTGCGTCTGGGGCCATGCGGCAGACATCGATGCGGTGCTTGATGCCACAGCGGCTCTTGGCGTAGGCGTGGGCCATGTAGGCGCTGCCGTCGTCGTCCCAGAACGGGCAGGGGTCGATCCAGCCGCAGGCCTGCTTGATGCAGTGCAGCTCACTCCACGGGCCTGCGGGATTTTTCGCAGTTGTGACAAAAATGCCTTCGTCGGGCAGCGGGATAAAGACATAGAACATGCCGTCATGGTAGCGGATGGCCGGGGCCCACGTGCCGCAGCCGTGGGCGGGCAGGTCGTAGCGAGCAAAGGGCAGCTTTTCGACGCACCACGCCAGCTGTTCCCAGTGGATGAGGTCTCGGCTGTGCAGCAGTGGCACACCGGGCAGGTAGGTAAAGCTGGACGCCACCATGTAGTAATCCTCCCCCACGCGGATGACATCGGGGTCGCTGTAGTCCATGTACAGCACGGGGTTTCTGTAATTTTGGCCGTTTTCAGTCGTGTTATCGTACAGTTTCATTCTTTTCTCCTGTTAAAACTCGCCGTCGACGCTCTCGTCGGTGTCGTAGGCTTCGCCGTCTGCATTTTTTAGCGTCACGTTGTGAAATTCCACGTTTTTCGCGTTGCGCAGGAAGAACCCTCGCGCGCTCATCGGCTCCAAGTTGCCCATCATGGCGGGCTTTTCGGGGGCCGCACCGCGGGCCATCTCGATATGGCAGTCCGTCAGGCTCAGGCCATCGATAGGGCTTTCGGCCAGACCGTAGAAGAAACCCGCCGATGCCGTGGCCCCCACGACGGTGACGCCGTTGATGCGGATGTTGCGGAATGCGGGCGTACCGCCGTCCACGGGGTAGGGTGTCTTTTCCCACACCCAGCGGTCTTTTTCGGCCGTGCCGCAGCTGTAGTACATATTAAAAACAAACGGGCAGAACACGCGCTCCATTACCAAATTCGACAGGCGCAGATTCTCGACACAGCCGCCGCGGCGGCGGCGCGTCTTGCCGCGCAAACCGCGGTCGGTACCCGTGAACACACAGTTCGTGACCGTGACATTGCGCACGCCGCCGCTCATCTCGCTGCCGATGACTATGCCGCCGTGTCCGTGCACAAGCAGACAGTTTGCAATGACGATGTTCTCGCAGGGTACGGGGCTCGGCGTTTCCTCGGTGCCGGATTTCAGTGTGATGCAGTCATCGCCAACGTCAACGCGGCAGTTCAGGATGCGCACATCGCGGCAGCTTTCGGGGTTGATGCCGTCGGTGTTGGGAGAATTGTAAGGGTTGCAGATGGAGACATCCTCGATCAGCACATCCACACAGTTCAGCGGATGGACGGTCCACGCCGGGCTGTTGCGCAGCTGCACGCCGCAGACGCGCAGGTGGGTGACGTTTTCAAAATGCAGCAGGTAGGGGCGGCCATTGGCTAGGGTGCGGGCGCGCTGGGCAGCCCACCACGGTGCGCCGCAGCCATCCAGCACACCGGAGCCGGTCAGGGCCACGTTCTCGGCATTGAAAGCGGAAAGGCAGGGTTTGGGCCGGTGGGAGATGCGCCCCTCGTACTGGCATTCCTGCAAAGGGAAGGCTGCAGGGTCGTTCAAAAAGCGGATGACCGCGCCCGGTTCCAGGTGCAGCTCCATATTGCTGCAAAGCTCAATGGGGCCGGTGGAATACTCCCCTGTCGGTACGGTCAGCACACCGCCGCCCGCTTTGTGCAGTTCGGCAATGGCTTGGGCAAAACAGTCAGTCCAGACGGCTTCGGCGGTATTGGGGCGGAACTGGGTCAAGGTGATCTTCATGGTTTGCTCCTTTATCTTAACGGGTCACAGATACAGGAAAAGGGGCCGGGGCAATCGCCCGGCCCCTTTTCCTTTGTATTTAGAAGGACTAGAGAATGGTAAGGTTATGCGTTGGCGTTCATTTCTTCCAACGCCTGTGCAACGTTCAGGGTCTCGGCCTGTGCCTTGTACTCGGCCATGCCTTCTTCCGGGGTAAGCTGACCCATGGCTACGCGGGAGATGATGTTCTCGCGGGTGGTGGTCAGGTCAGAGGTAATCATCGTGCGCTGCTCGGACACAGGGAAGACGGAGATGTTCTTCGCGTTGGCAGAGACAACGGCCAGAGAATCGGTGACTTCCTGAGAAACTTCGACATTCTTATCGGTGGCGGTCATCGGGGTGAGGGCCAGCCAAGGCGTGATCCATGCCTTGCGGAAAGCCTCGGCAGGCTTGGAGATAGTGGGCAGCGGGTCAATATTGTTGCCGCTCTGCTGCCAGTGCACGCCCTCAACGCCGCTCTGGAACAGAACCTGACCCTCGCCGCCGTCGTGCATGTACTCGATGAAATACTTGTAGACAGAGGCAACCTGCTCATCGCTGAGCTTGGAGGAAATAACCTGCACGCTGGGGGCGCTGTACAGATAGGTAGCGCCCTCGATGGGAGGCAGAGCGATGACTTCGGCGTCGGGGACATTCTGCTTCAGGCGGACGGTCAGCGTCTCGCCCCACAGGCCGCCCCAGTACGGGAAGCAGCCGACGGTACCGGCGTACCACTCATCACGGCAGGAGCTGGTGGTGTTGGTGATGGCTTCCTGGTCGATCAGGCCGGCGGTGTAAGCATCCTGCAGGTTCTGCAGGGCGGTCAGCATGTTATCCTGTGCCATGCCGTCGACCCACTTGCCGTCAACTTTCACATAGTCAGCGGTTGCGCCCTGGTAGAACTCAGGCAGTGCCTGGGTGCTCTTCAGGCCGGGGGCCGTGTAAGGTGCGGTGCACTCCGGGATCTCGTTCTTAAAGCGGGTCAGCATCTCGATGAACTCGTCATAGGTGGTGGGCACGTCCATGCCGAGGCGGTCCAGCCAGTCCTTGCGGACATAGGTCACGATAGCGGAAGGCGTCTCGCGGGGGACGCCGTAAATCTTGCCGTTGACGGTCAGGGCATCCCACAGGTTCTTGTCGACCTTGTCATACAGGCCGCTCTCGTGGACGAGGTCGGTCAGGTCGGCGATAGCGCCCTGCGCGGCGTAGTTGCCCAGCGTCTCGCCGTTCAGGTCAAAGGTATCGGGAACCGTGTCAGAAGCGTAGGCCAGCTCGAGCTTCTTGGTGTACTCGTTATTGTCGATGAAGTCCAGCTCCAAGTCGATGCCGGTCTTGGCGTCGAAGTCGGCGATCCACTGCTCGGAGCCATCTTCCTGGTGCATGCCGTCATGGACCCACCAGACGAGCTTGTCGGGCTTCTGCGCGTTCTCGTAGAGGGAAGCGGCGTCGGCAGCCGTCTTCTCGGACGATGCAGCGGTGGAATCGGCCGCAGACGCGGAAGCCGCCGTGCTGCCGGAGCCGCCGCAGGCGGCCAGCAGGGAGGCTGCGCAGGCCGTGGCCAGCAGCATGGAAATCTGTTTTTTCATGGTTTTCTCCTCCGTTTGATATAATTCTATTTTACCTGGCGGATTACTCCGCCGCAAGTACGAGTTTTTAGCCCTTGACAGCACCCAGGGTAACGCCCTTGGTGAAGTATTTCTGTATAAAGGGATAGATGAACAGGAATGGCAGCACGACCACAACGACCGTTGCCGATTTTAACATATCAGCCGATAGTGTGATGGCTGTGCCGGAAAGGCCATCTTCCAGAATCAGGGAGCGGACCTTGACCTGGAAGTTCTGCCAGTTGGGGTCGGTGATGTAAAGGATGAAGTGCATATACTCGTTCCACAGGCCGACCGCGATGAACAGGCCAACGGAAGCCAGCGCAGGCTTGGACAGCGGCAGCATGATGCGCCAGAAGCAGCCGAAGGGCGAGCAGCCGTCAATGGTGGCGGATTCAAACAGTTCGTTCGGGATGCTGGCAAAGAAGCTGCGCATCAGAATGGTGTTGTAAGCCGAAACGCTGCACGGAATGATAACGGCCAGCATGTTGTTCATGAGCCCCAGGTTCTTGATGGTCAGGTAGGTGGGAATCATACCGCCGCTGAACATCATGGTGAACAGAACCATGCGGCCCATCAGAACATGGCCGGGCATATCTTTCTGGATCAGGACATAAGCACCCATCGTGATGATGAACAGGCCGGTAACGGTACCGACAACGGTGGTGAGCACAGAGACCAAAAACGGGCGGTAAAGGCTGGAGGTGGTCAGGATCATCTCATAAGCCGAAAAATCGATCTTGCGGGGCCACAGGCGCACGCCGTAACTGGTGGGGTCGATGGAATCAACGATCACTTTCAGCAGCGGCAGCACCATCATGCACATCAGGATGCCCAGCAGCAGGATATCAAAGATCAAAAAGATCGTGCGGGCACGGTAGCCCTTGGCAAAAGAGAAACGGTCTTTGGAATTGATGCCGTTCATATTACAGTACCTCCTCGCCTGTCAGCTTTTTGCTCAGCTTATTGCCGATGGCAACCAGCAGGATAGAAATGACGGATTTGAACAAGCCTGCTGCGGTGGACAGACCGTACTGCGAACCGGAAATGCCCATGCGGTAAACATAGGTTTCCAAAACGTCCGAGGTGTTGATGACCATGGAGTTCTGCAATACCCACACCGGGTCAAACAGGTTCAGAACCTTGGCCAGGTTCAGGATAAAGACGGTAACAATGGTGCCGGAAATGGCGGGCAGCGTTAAGTAGATCACGCGCTGGAAGCGGGTTGCACCGTCCAGAACGGCGGCTTCATGCTGCTCCATATCCACGCCGGAAAGCGCCGCAATGTAGATGATGGTGCCCCAGCCGATGTCTTTCCAGACAGCGATCATATAAAAGATGGGCCGCCACCATTTTTCGTTGGCGAGGAAATAGATGGAATCGCCGCCCAAAGCGGTGATAACGCCGTTGATCAGGCCGTTTTTCGGCGAGAGGAACATGGTAAAGATGGAAGCCACAACAACCCAGGACATAAAGTGCGGGATGTAGATGATGGTCTGGGAGATCTTTTTGAACCATTTGAAATGCAGCTCATCCAGCAGCAGCGCCAGCACAATGCTGCCCAGCGTATCAATCACCAGCTTGGTAATGCTGATCTGCAGGGTGTTGAAGAACGCTTTCCAAAAGCCGGCCTGGGAGAACAGCTTTTGGAAGTTCTGCAGTCCAACGAACTGGGCCGGTTTGAAGGGGGTATAATCCGTGAAAGCGTACAGGATGCCGAACATTGGCAAATAGGAGAACAGGATCAGGCAGAGAAAAAGCGGGATGAACATAATATAGAACGCCCGGTACTTTTTCATTTTCTGCCTGGTCGTCAGCCCCAGGTGTTCCTTGGGTGCCGACTTGGTTTTCAGTGGCATGGATGAATTCTCTCCTCTCATGGTGTGGATTGCTCTGCAGCGGGTTTGTCCGTTCCGCTTGCTGTATCTGCATCATACCACACCAAAATCCGCCGCATAAGGGGCAAAAGCCCTGTTCTATGCAACTGTTCCCCAAAAGAAAAAGGGAACGATTCTTGTGGAGAAGAATCGTTCCCTTTGCAAAATTATTCGATGCTATGTCTTTTGCTTTGCTATTACTGCCGCTGTGCATTCTGCACTGCAGGGGGCGGCGTCCCCGACGATCCGGATACGTTCCGGCAGCATGCTGTTCTCGGCGGCCGGGGGGATCGGCCGCCCTACCGCTCGCCATGGGTGTGTTACCCGCGGTATTCGCTGGGGCTGACCCCCATCACGCGCTTGAACGCACGGCGGAAAGACTGGATGCTGTTGTACCCCAGCCGCTCCGGCAGATCCGAAACCTTGCAGCCATCCTGCAGCAGAACACAGGCCGCCTTGACGCGGAGCTGCTCCAGATACTCGGCAAAGTTGGTGCCGGTCTCCTTTTTGAAAATGGCAGACAGATACCCCTCCGACAGATTGAATTCAGCACTGACCATGGCCAGGCCAAGATTCGGGTTGTGGTAGTTCTTGCGGATATACTCCTCAATGGCTTTCACGTTTTCGCTGCGGCGGGCGTTCTTTTGCTGGGTCACCTCGCTGCACAGCGCCTGGCACAGGGTGTTCAGCCGCTCAAAATAGGGTTCGCAATCGCCTTTATAGTCAAACGCCAGTTCGTTCAGCGCCATCAGGTCAGCGTTTTCTTCCACTATAACGCCGGTCTGTGCGGAAAGGATTTCCACAATGCGGCGGTTCAGCTGGCGCATGCGGCTGCGGTTCAAACTGCGGCGCACAAAGTTTTCCGTCTGCAAAAGGCTCAGCACATCTTCCACAGCTTTGGCATCGCCTGCGCTCAGGCTCTGGGTCAGCCGCTCTTCCACTACATAGGGGAAGTAATAGCCATCGCGGGCGCCAAGCTGGCTGCCGTACACCTGCACCGCTGTTCCGCCGTCCGCATCGTGCTGGGCGGCTGCGGCTTCCTCGGCGCTTTTCCAGAACTGCATCAGGTCATCGCAGGGGGTGCCAACGCCCCAATGGGCTTCCACATGGTATTGCTCATGCAGCCACGCCGCAACGCGGTGCAGCACGCCCAGCAGTTTTTCCTGGTCCTGGATCTCAAACATATACAGGGTTTCCAGGGTATTGCGCTTGTAGTTGTGCACAGGGCGCACGCACAGCTCGTCCACATAGGCGCTGATGGCCTGCTGCAGCACCTTGGCGTCCTCCACGGTCTGGCCGTCAATGGCGTCAATATCAATACCGGGGAATAGGCGCAGCACGGCGGCGCAGTAGGTTTTATCTGTCAGTTCAATGCCCGCGCGCTGCGCCATATACTCCATTTCCGGGCGGGAGACAAAGTTCGATTTGAGCAGGTTGTGGTAAAATGCCGTCTGCAGCGCGGGGCGGTCGGCCGCCTGCTCCTGCAGCAGATGGGTGTTATCCTGCACAAGCTGGCTGACCGCGCTGCTGATAAGGTTCAAATCGGTGTTCACCGCGCCGTCAGCTGCCTGCAAGGCGCGCGCGATCTCATTGACGGGCCGCCCGCGCCGCACCGAAAAGTAGAGCGACACTGCCGTGCCCAGCACGACCGCCGCGAAAATCAGCAGCACCATTTGAATCAACAGCGCGTTCAACTGCTGCATCGCCTGCTGTTCCGGCAGAACCAGCAGGTAGCTCAACCCCAGCGCATCACTGCCCGCAAGGTGCAGGACCAAATCGTTGCCGCTGTTCCATGTGCCCTGCGCGGTCAGCCAGTCCGCGGGCAGGCTGTCGGCCAAGTTCAAATCATCGTGGGCGTACAGGCAAGTCCCGCCGTTGTCGTCGTCCAGCACAAACAGCGAATAGCCGTTGTATTGTTCCAAAAACGAAAACTTTTCCTCCAGCCAATCCGAATCGATGCGGAAGAACACGGTCCCGATCTTGCCGCTCATCAGGCGGCTGCTGGGGATGCCGTAGTAGATGTCCTGCCCGCCCAGCTTGCAGAAAAACGGCGCGCGGTTGTCGTCGGTGCAGACCGCCTGCCACAGCGCGGCGTCATCGCCCCATTCCAGCAGGTAGCCGCTGAAAATGTCCGGCGCATAGACCGCGCGGTTGTAGATAACGCGGTCAAGGCCGTTTAGATATATAAAGGTATTGTTCCCCCAGTTGGGCGAGCAGTAGAGCATCCGCTGGTAATACTCGTTGATGACGCGGATGATGTTTTGGTAGTAGTTATCGTCGGTGTGGCACAGATTTTCCAACCGATAGATTGACTCGCTGCGGGCGGTCTGCATGCCCAGCGTGCGCAGCTCCGTCAGGCCGTTGTCCACGCTGGACACGGCCTGCGTCATCGCAAACATTGTGCTGTCCAGCACATCATTGCGCACAATGACGAACGCGCTGCGGAATCCCACCGCACAAATCAGCAGCGCCGCCAGCAGAATGATCAGGTGGGAGAGCAGGAACCGCACGACAGAGTTTTCCCGCACATGTTTTGTAATTGTTTCAAACATTCCGACACTCCCCTTTTTAGTAC
>ERZ857757.2049-NODE-2049-length-14076-cov-3.497682_pt1 | contig 14076 bp, 13 predicted proteins | sample MGYA00519764_ERZ857757 | MGnify/ENA primary metagenome ERZ857757 (study PRJEB31778, sample SAMEA3449359) | human gut metagenome | biome: human gut; feature: human-associated habitat; material: faeces | place: United Kingdom | collected 2010/2012 ... | reverse complement strand
TACGTTATCAATTTTTATTTACATTTTATGTCATCTTCATTCTTTTGAGTGACCAAAAGAACGAAGCAAGAAAAGTCACGCGGCTGAAAAAATTTTTAACGCGGCTCTTTAGATAAAACTAAAATTTTCCACGGAACTCGCTTCGCTCAAACACCGGGAAAATTTTATTTTTTTCTGTAAATACCGCTAAATTTTTAATGCCGCGATTTGCACTTAACCCGTACTTTTTTATTGCTTAATTTAGTATGTTTTGCCTTTGTATCGTACTTTACAACTGCTTATTATCAAAATATATGCAACTAATGATTTTGTACAATTAAAACTTACGGCAACATTGCTTTTGTCATAAAAATTTACCAAGTAAGAATTTGAGCGGAGCGCAACTTTCAAAAAATAGGAAAAGCATAATTAAAGCACTTGCAGAGTTTAATACAAAAGAAAATTCAATACACTAAATTAAGCAGTTAAAAAGTACGAGTTACGGCAAAATGCGGCATTGGATTTTTAGCAATATTTACTGAAAAACAAGTGCAAAAATCGTGTTTGAGCGTAGCGAATCTCGCATTTTTGCACTTGTTATGCTAAAACATTGCGTTAAAAAATCCGCAGCCGCAAAACTTTCTTGGTTACTTCTTTAGTTATAAAGAAGTAACATAAATAAAAAAGCAAATTAAAATATTAAACCTAAATTCAAAAACGCAACCAAATAAAATAATAAAACATTCACTTTAATTTCCCTCAAACTTTACACAAATCAATCTGTTTTATATACAAACATCTCCGTCAATGATATAATTAAGAAAAACAAAAGTGTTCGCACGGGGGGAAAATTACGTACCTGTAATTTCTCTCCGTAACTCTCCTCCCGTAACAAAAATAGGAGGAGGTTTTATTATGCGCAAAAGTTTAAGTTATAAAATTTTGGCGGCGCTTATGGCAACAGGCAGCTTTGGCTTATATGCGGCTGCACCCGCAGCAGCAGATGGTGTTACACTTGGCAACAATAACACCATACTGTGTGCCAACGGTAACGATGTAGTTATTAATGGCAATGAACTTACAAGCCCCGTTATAACTGATAAACCAAATTTAAGCAGCGTTAGTGAAGTTTACGGCATTGGTTATCAATATGGCAATACTAATTTTACGGATACTGCCAATGACGGCAATATTGAAATTAACGGCAGCACTTTTGGCCGGGTTTACGGCGGCTTTACTGCTGGTAGCAATAACATTGCTACCGCCAATAATAATACAGTTACTCTTAACGGCAGCAACATTGACTTTGTCTATGGCGGTCATTCCGGTCTTGGCAGCGCCAATGAAAACATTGTTAAAATTGACGGCGGCAATTACGATGCAGTTAAAGGCGGCTGGGGTTATTCTGACAATGCAAACGGTTCTGCTAATAATAATAAAATTTCAATAATCAATGCCACAATTAACAGATACATAATGGGCGGTGAAGGCGGTACTGCTAATTATAATATAGTTAAAATTATAAAAAGCACCATAACCGAAAACAGCGGTATCCACGGTTGGGCTTTAACCGGCGGGTATGCTTCTTCCGGCAACGCAAGCTATAACCAGATAATTATTACAGACAGCACCATCAGCGGCAATGTTTACGGCACTTATATTGATGCTGCCAGCACGCAAATAGCAAATAATAACAGCATTACCATTACAGGCAGCAGCAGCAATATCGCAAACGCTAATTTGTACGGCTATGCCACTTATAGCGGCAATGCAAAAGTCAGCAACAACACTCTTACGCTTAACGGCTGGAGCGGCAGCACAAAATCGGTAAAAAATTTTAACAGTATTAACTTTGATAATATTAATTGGCAAAATGGCGAAACTGTACTTAAAATTACAGCCGGAGCAAAAAACGACCTTGCCAATACCGAAATTTACCTTAACAGCATTGCGGGCGGCAGCAAAATTGCTGTTGGTGATACCATGACGCTTATAAAAAGCAATAAAAGTGTTAACCTTGGTATTAAGAAAGATAATATAAAAGTAAAAGATAACTTTTTTGCCGGTGTAGCAACGGAAGGTACAGGCACTGCAACTGTCAAAGATGATGGTTCTATTGATTTTAAGGTCGATACATTAAAAGCTAACAGCCAAATCGACCTCGTAGCCGAAAACCGCGCCGTTGCGGCAGCGTTTGTAAACCAGGGCACGGATTTAATCAGCGATAGTTTGGATACCATAAGCCGTGACGATAACTACGGCGTTAAAACCTTTGCCGCCGTACACGGCAACCGCAGCAAATACGATGTGAACAGCGACATTAAAATTAACGGCTGGAGCGTTATTGCAGGCGTTGGCAATGCCGATAAATTTGATAACGGCAGTGAATTCAGCTGGGGCGTGTTCTACGAAAACGGCAGCGGCAATTACAGAACTTACAATGAGTTTAACAACGAGTTCTTCCGCGGTGACGGCAGCCTTGTTTATAACGGCGGCGGCGTTGCCGCACGCTACACCAATAAAAACGGCGTTTATACAGAAGGTTCACTCCGTGCCGGTATGTTAAAGAGCGATATGGATAATGCTTTGCGCGACGGTGCAGGCAATTTTTACGGCTACGAAAGCGAAAGTGCTTACTATGGTGCGCACATTGGTGTCGGCAAAATTATCAGCCTCAGCGAAAGCAGCGACCTTGATGTATACGGTAAGTTCTTCCATACCTACACCGAAGGCGACAGCTTTAAAGTTGCTAATGATGAATTTAAGTTTGACAGCATTAACAGCGACCGCCTGCGCATAGGCGCGCGCATTACCAGCAACAAGGAAAACCAGTTCAGCACTTATTATGGCCTTGCTTATGAGTATGAGTTTAACGGCGACGCTGATATGACGGCGCAGGGAGTGCGGGCAGATACACAGAGCTTACAGGGCAGCAGCGTAATGGCGGAATTAGGCTTTAACTACCAGCCCACGCCCGACAGCCCGTGGAGCTTTGACCTTAATATGCGCGGCTACGCAGGTGAACGCCAGGGCAGCAGCTTTAACGTACAGGCAACGTATACTTTCTAAATTTATAAAACAAACATATAAGCAAAAACAACCGGCGGCACAGTATAATGCTTCCGGTTGTTTTTTTTAAATTATGTTTTAACGGCAGTTATAAAACGTTTTAATGGCATCATTTTGACTTAGCAAAATATTTTACGGCATAGTATGCGGCAAACGCCACAATATAGGTAAGTGCCGCCATAGCAACTTTTTTGTTAAAACCAATCTGTTCGTCTACGTAATCTTCTGCTGTCATATCTTTTTCAACAGTAATATATGATTTTTCTTCCGGTATATAAAGCACGCGGCGTTCAACAGGTTTTCCTTCATCAACAATTTGCTGGGCGCTGCTTTCAATGCCGCCTTTTTCAAGGATATAATTATACTCGTTCACAAAACGCAGCTTATCTCTTAACTTTTTGCCCTGTTCAATTTTTTCACGCCAGTTTTCAGGTTCCGGCATCTTTTCGGCTGCTGCTGCCAGTTTATTTTTCCTGTTTTCTTCCGTCCAGTAATCTACGGCATAAACGGTAGTTGTGGGGTTTCTTCTTTTCATTTTGCCGCTAAAATTGGTTTCTTTTTGCAGCGGAATTACCCTTTGCGGGTAAAACGTGTAAACGCCCATATCCTTATACTCATCAGCCGGGCGCACCTTCTGCATATCTCCGTAGCTGTTAAAAAGTGCAATTACAGCAACAATAAATATAAACACCGGTAAAAAACGCAGTATGCTTTTAATTTTTTCCATAACACGCCACCACCCGTTTAATTATGGCTTAACGAACCTTTTATAATTTAATCATAGCATAAGCGGCAATTTATTACTATAACTTATAAGCAATTTTACAGTTGCTGTATGCACAAAAAAAGAGCCGAACATAAAGTTCAGCTCTTTTGCGTAATTATAAATTTTATATATAGTGGTACGTAAATTTTGCTCATTATTCAATCGCAAAATTTGCATAGCTTCGCTGGCACAATTATTGCCTTCGCTGTCACTCGGCACTAATTGGCGACTCAGCTAAATTGGCGCTCAGTTAAGTTATGCGCGGGAAATGTATTCGCCGGTACGGGTATCAATGTTGAGTACGTCGCCTTCGTTAATGAACAGAGGTACTTTAACAACATAGCCGGTGTCCATGGTTGCGGGTTTGCTGCCGCCGGTAGCCGTATCGCCGCGGATGCCCGGGTCGGTTTTAACAACAGTCAGTTCAACAGTGTTCGGCAGGTCAACGCCGATAACGCGGCCGTTGTAAATCATGATTTTGGCATCCATGTTTTCTTTAAGGAAGTTGATGGCATTGCCAAGCTGTTCTTTGGTAAGTTCGGACTGTTCGTAGGTTTCGTTGTCCATGAATACATAGTTGCCGTCGGATTCATACAGATACTGCATTGCGCGGCGGTCGATATGTGCTTTCGGCAGACGTTCGCCTGCGTTGAAGGTGCGTTCTACAACGGCACCGGTGCACATGTTGCGCATTTTAGCACGTACAAAAGCTGCGCCTTTGCCCGGTTTTACATGTTGGAATTCTACAACCTGCCATGCGTCGCCATCGATGGTAACAGTTACGTTGGTTTTAAATTCGTTGGTTGAAATCATAAATGCTCCTCCTGTTTATTTAAAATTAAACAATTTCCATCAGTTGCTTTTTAACGCCGCACAGCACTTTAGCACCGTCATCCGTCAATACAACCGTGTCTTCGATACGTACACCGCCCTTGCCGGGAATGTAAATACCTGGTTCTATGCTGAATGTCATGCCGGGCTCCAGCACAACATCAGTACCGCGTTTGTTGATATTTGGCATTTCGTGAATTTCAAGGCCCACGCCGTGCCCCAGCCCGTGCACGTAGTTTTCGCCGTAGCCGCGCGAGGTAATGTATTCTCTTACAATCGCGTCAAGCTCCGCGCCCGTCATGCCGGGCTTTGCGCTTTTTAAACCGCGCCACTGGGCTTCTTCAACTATGGTATAAATTTCCTTGTGCCACGAATTGGCCATGCCGAGCACAACCGTTCTTGTCATGTCGGAATGGTAACCGTCGTACACAGCGCCAAAGTCGAAGGTAATAAAATCGCCTATTTCAATCTGTTTATCGCTTGCCATGCCGTGCGGCAGAGCGCTGCGCGCACCGGAGGCGATAATCGTATCAAACGAAGGTTTTTCGCTGCCCATACTGCTCATGTAGTACTCAAGCCTTGCAGCCAGCGCTTTTTCCGTCATGCCGGGTTTAATTTCCGGCAGCAGTTTTAAAAACGCCTGGTCGGCAATTTTAAAGGCTTTCCACATCAGGTTCAGTTCGCGTTCGTCTTTAACCATGCGCAGATACTTTAAATCAATGTTTAAAAGTTCTTTACCACTTACTGCCTCTTTAAGGCTCAGGTAATCGTTATAGCTGTAAGCCGCGCCGTCAAAACCGATTTTGGTATGCGCCTTGGCAAAATCCGCCGCTGCCTGCCAGATATCGCCGGTGTAGGTAAATACACGGCAGTAATGCTGCACTTCGCCTTCTGCCTGCGTAGTGTAGCGCCCGTCGGTTATTAAAACCGTGCTTTTAGCGTCAACATAAAGCAGGCTGCTGTCGCCGCGGAAGCCTGACAGATAGCGGATTGTCGGTATATCCTTCACAATAACGCAGTCAAGCCCGTTTTTGGCCATCAGGCTTAAAAACCTGCCCAAACGCTGCATCATTTCCACTCCACCAGTCTTTCCTAAACAATAATACCATTATATTTTATCATAAATACTGCCTGCTGTCACTATAAAACCGGCTCGCCTTCCAGAATTTCTACCGTAAAGGGCATGTTTTCAATTATTTCCATTACGTCGTTGTAGGTATCGGGCGTGCCCAAAAGCTTAACCACGCCTTCACGCGGGTCTTCGGTTGTAACAAGCGCCAGGTGTTCGTAGCCTTCCATAATCCAGTTTACGTCGGCAATGCGTTCCGGCGCCACGCGCAGATAGATAATACTTCGGTCGTCGCTCATATAATTTTCCTCCGCAGCAGCGAATCGGGCAGAAGCTCCGCAGCGCAGTCAATCCAAAAGTGCTGGCGTGCGTGCGGCGCACATTCGATGGGTGTGCCTTCTTCGTCCTGCATATTTTTAAGTTCCAGCGGCATTAAGGTGCCGTCCGTCATTAAAAGTTCCAGCTTTTCGCCGTTTTTTACGTTGTTGCGCTGCTCAATCAGCGCTTTTTTGTTTGCTTTATCGTAGCTTAAAACAATGCCTACAAAATCGTGCGTCTGTTCATAGCTGCTGGTGGTATAAACCTGCGCATCCGCGCCGGGCGTGCCAAAGGCAAAGCCTTCGGTATACGGGCGGTGCGATACTTTGTTCAGTTCTTCAATCCACTCAGGCAGCACTTTGTAGCCTTCCGGGTCTTTCATGTAAGCGTCAATCGCCTTGCGGTACACGCTGGCCACGGTTGCCACATAATGCACGCTTTTCATGCGGCCTTCAATTTTCAAGCTGCAAATGCCTGCTTTAACAAGCTGCGGTATGCGCGCAATAAGGCATAAATCCTTGCTGTTCATTACGTAGGTGCCGTGCGCGTCTTCTTCAATATCGTAGCTTTCGCCGGGGCGGTTCTTTTCGTGCAGGGTGTATTCCCAGCGGCAGGCCTGCGCACATGCGCCGCGGTTGCCGTCGCGTCCCGTAAGGTAACTGCTCAAAAGGCAGCGGCCGCTGTAGGATATGCACATTGCGCCGTGTACAAAGGCTTCCATTTCCACACTGGTTTTTGCGCCGATTTGTGCAATTTCTTCCAGTGAAAGTTCGCGCGCCAGCACTACGCGTTCCGCGCCCAAATCCTGCCATGCCTGCACGCTTGCCCAGTTGGTGGTGTTAGCCTGCGTGCTTACGTGCAGCGGCATGCCGGGCACAACGCGCCGCGCCGTCTGCCATACGCCAAGGTCGCTTATCAAAAGCGCGTCCGCACCGGCCTTTTGCAGTGCCAGCAGGTATTCCGGCAGTTTTTCAATATCGCTGTTATGCGCAAAAATGTTTACGGTTACATAAACCTTTTTACATAAAGAATGGGCAAAGTCTGCCGCTTCTTTAATTTCGTCAATTTCAAAATTATTGGCAAAAGCGCGCAGGCCAAACATTTTGCCGCCCAGGTAAACGGCATCCGCACCGTAGCGCAGCGCCATTTTGCACTTTTCCATATTTCCTGCCGGCGCCAAAAGCTCCGGCTTAACAATTTGTCTTGTCATGTTCCTTCCTTACTGCGGGCCGTGAATATCTTCTATCGCCTGTAAATGTTCTTCGTAAGTGCGCGTAAAACGGTGGTGCCCGTCTTTTTCGGCCACAAAGTATAAATAATCCGTATTTTCCGGGTTCAGCACGGCTTTAATGGCGTCCATGCCGGGGCTGCCAACCGGTCCCGGCGGCAGGCCGGAGTTAACATACGTGTTGTACGGATTTTCAATGCGCGTATCGGCAATAGTGATTTCGGCCTTCTGTTCTCCGCCCAGTATATATTGAATGGTTGTATCCGACTGAATGGGCATGTAAATTTGCAAGCGGCGCAGAAAAACACCGGCAATGCGCGGCTGTTCTTCTTTAAAAACGGCTTCCAGTTCCACCATTGAAGCAATGGTTACTATATCGTGAATGGACATTTTGGTTTTTTCTGCCGCTTCGCCGATTTTTTCGTGGTTAATCTGCGTATTAAACTCCTTAACCATCATGGCAAGCATGTCTTTTTCCGTCATGCTGTCGTTAAACTGGTAGGTTGAAGGGAAAATAAAGCCTTCTGCCTTGTATTTTACATCGGCATTATTGGTTTCCATATATTTATACGGAGTGTAGTTGCGTGCGGCTTCTTTAAATTTTTCCGCATCGCCCAGCCCTTCCGCCGCCAGTTTGGCAGCAGTTTTTTCTACCGTGTAGCCTTCAGGCACGGTAAAGCTTACGGTTTTAACCTGTCCGCGCGCCAGAATATCTATAATTTCGCCGTTTGATTTTCCTGCTTCAATTTCGTAGCTGCCGGCCTGCAATTTGCCTTCCAGGCCCATAAAACGCGCTTCCAGCCTGAAGCTTTCAGGGCGTTTAATAAGTTTCTGCCTGTGCAGCATATTGGCAATGTCTGCCGCCGTCATGCCGTTTTCTACCGTAATAACGTAGGTTTTGCCGTCGGCTAAATCGGCATTGTTGCCCGTATAATTTAAAACCCAGTAAGATGCTACAAATATTACCAGCAAAGTGCTCATAAAAAACGGTAATATTTTTCTCATGCTACGCCGCCCCTAAACATTCGTACTTTAAAAATGCCGGACCAGAGGTCCGGCAGGCAGTTTATTATTCTTCGTCCCATTCGGCAACGAGTTTTTCGTAAGCCGCTTTAACTTCTTCAAACTCCTCGTCGGTAGGCCCAAGATAAATTTCGTTGCCGTCTTCGTCAAAGTCAATGCGGGCAATGATTACATTGTCCTCGTCATCGTCTTCTTCATCATGGCAATGGCATTCTTCATCTTCGCAGCCGCAGTCGTCAGCGTCCAAAGCGGAAAGAACCGCAAAGCTCTTTTCACCAACGGGGATAACCATTTCCTCACGGAAATACATTTCGTTGCCGTCCTCGTCGGTAATAACTACGATTTCTTCTTCGTCGATATGGTCATGCTCAAGCTCAAATTCTTTGTTATCGTCCATTTTGTACCTCTTTCTTAAAGCATAAGTATAATTAGGTTTATTTTATCGTATCACAGGGCAAACTGTCAATAAAAGGATAAGTGAAATTTACTTAAACAAAAACAGCGCCCGCTGAAAATACGGACGCTGCTATGTTAATTTTTATTTGCCGAAAAGTTTGCCGAGGCCCTGTTTTACTGCCCCGCCAACCTGCTGGCGCACGTTTTCGCTCACTTCTTCTTTGGTAGGAGCGGTAAAGCCTGATTCGCTCATTTTATCAAAAGTAATTTTGCCATTGCTGTTCATTACGGCATTACTGGTAAAGCTGCCCAGCGGCGTGCCAATGGTAATGCCGGAGAAGGTCATCTGCCCGTTTGCGCGGCTGAAATTGCCTGAAAGCGAGTTAAACGGAACGCCTGCAAAATTGCCGGGCGCAATAACAAACGTACCGCCCGCAACGGCGCTGTCTGCACTGCCGGTGCCGCTGGCGTCTGCTTCAAAGCTCAGCGGACCGCTGATTTGCGTTTCCGCGGTGCTGTCCATGCCGCTGCCGGAAAGATGCAGCGCAAAGTTTTTGGTTGCTGCTTCTACCGTGCCGCTTACGCCCAAAGTACCGCTGTAAACATTGGCGTAAGTGTTGCTTAACGTTACCAGACCGTTGGTATAGTTGTAATTGCCGTTAATGCCCGTTGCCACAAGCGGAGCAACTTCCAGCTTGTCCATGGTAAAGCTGCCGTTAATTACAGGCGCGTCAATCGGGCCGGTTACCTTGCCGTTAATGTTAACGCTGTCGGTAATGCCAAGGCCGGGGCTTACAGCGTCCACGCGGAAGGAAGGCGCTGCCACGTTCAAATCATAAGTAGGCATGCCCTGTTTCTGGAACAGGATTTTGCCGTCCATGTTAACATCCTGCCCTTCCACTTTGCCTTTAACGGCGGTAAACGAAGCTGCATTGTTGTCAATGGCAAAGCTGCCGCCGCCGTCGGTAATGTTATAGCCCAAAGCCTTGCCTGCCACGCCGCTCAGGCTGCCGTCAAGGTTCAGGTTCCACTGCGCATCGTGCAGCCCAGCTGCAAGTTTGGCGCCGTTAATAACGCCGCCGGTAATGCTCAGTTCGCCAAACGAAGGCAGAACTTTCATAAGCTCAGTAATTTGCAGGTTTTTAACTTCGGCGCCGATTGTTACATCGTCATAAACCTTGTCAATGCTGCCAATTAAATCAGCATCGCCGTTTTTGCCCTGCAAAGTAAATTTAATATCCGGGAACTCTTTTAAATTAGCCTGCATTTCCACGTTGCTGAAATCAAGCTTCTGCCCGTTCATGTCAAGCGCCAGAGCGCCGTCGGTAATTTCCACCATGCCGCGGAATTCTGTCGGCGTTTCATCATCTTTATCGGAAAAATTGATATAGTTAATAATGTCAAGCCCGTCTTTATCGGTGTAATTTACCGCAAACTGCGGCTTTTCGATAGAAATGCTGTTAATGGAGTTAATACCGAAAGAACCTTTAAGGATATCAAAAAGGTTGGCGGAAACGTTCATTTCCGGTACTTCGGCCAGTTTTTTGCCGTCAGGAGCAGTCCACACTACGTTTTCAAACACAACATTGCCCGATACACTGGCGCTGAAATGCCCTATTTGCAGCTTGCCCTGCAGCACTGTCTGCCTGTCAGCCATTTCGTTTACAAAGCCCGCGGCTTTATTGCCTGCCACGTGCACTGCCAGCGTGCCGAGAATTATCAGCACAGCTATTACGCCGCCGGCTATCTTATGTTTTCTCTGCAACATTAAAATCACCCCGCTGCCGTTTGTTTAGCGCCGGCTGTCCAAATAGTTCTGCAAAATAACCACAGCCGCCATCATGTCAATAATTTTACGGCGTTTTTTGCGCTTCAAATCCGCGTCTATCAGCACATTTTCCGCCGCTACTGTCGAAAGCCTTTCATCCCACAGCACAACTTTAATGCCTTCAAAGCGTTTTTTAAGTTCTTCGGCAAAAGCCTCACTCACATGCGCGCGTTCGCCTATTGTGCCGTTCATATTTTTGGGGTAGCCCAAAACAACCGTATCTACTTCATGCTCTTTAATCAGCTCGCCTATGCGCTCAAAATCACGTTCTTCCGTTGTGCGGCGTATGGTTTCCACGCCGCCGGCAATCATGCCCAATAAATCGCTCGTTGCCACGCCTATTGTGCGCGTGCCGATATCAAGCCCCATGCTTCTTTTCATAGCGCCGCCCTACTTTTTAGCCGATGCGGAAAGATAACTTTTTACAAGCTCTTCCAAAAGTTCATAGCGTTCAAAGCGGCGCAGCTTGGTGCGTGAATCTTTATGGCTGGTAATGTAAGTGGGGTCGCCGCTTAAAAGATAGCCCACAAGCTGGTCTACCGGGTTGTAGCCTTTTTCCTCCAGCGCGGCATAAACCTCGCGGATAGTCTGGGCTACGTCTTTTTTATCTTCAGTGCGTTTAAACATCATGGTTTCGCTTGAAATGCTCATACCTATTCCTCCTTTAAAAATAAAAAGGCTTTTTATTTATTTTAACATACCTTAACGCAAAATAATAGAAAGAAACGGCTGAGCTTTAAACCCAGCCGTTACTATTTTGTGAAATTATTTAATCTGTCCTTCAATAACAGTCAGTGCGGTTTTCAGTGCTTCATCAAGTTTGGAAGCATCCTTACCGCCGGCCTGCGCCATGTCGGGGCGTCCGCCGCCGCCGCCGCCACAAACTTTGGCAACTTCCTTAACAATCTGCCCGGCATGGATGCCTTTGGCAACAGCGTCTTTGGTTGCCATGGCAAGAATATTGATTTTGCCGCTGTCAATAACGTCAGCCAGCACTACAACGCCGCCTACTTTATCGCGCATCTGGTCGCCCAGGCTGCGCAGTGCTTCAACGTCACCGGCACTTACTTTCTGTACAAGTACAGGCACGCCTTTAATATCGCAAACGCTGGAAGCAGCATCACTTACCTGCGCTTTGGCAATCTGGCCTTCCAGCTCGCTGATTTTCTGTTCCGCTGCTTTATAATCGGACTGCAATGCGCAGATACGTGCGCAAAGGTCATTGCTGCGGCATTTAAGGCCGGTTGCTGCGGTTTTAACCATGTCTTCCATCTCGCGTACATAGTTCAGCGCGCCGTGGCCGGTTACGGCTTCAATACGGCGTACGCCTGCGCCTGTGCTCGATTCGGACAGGATTTTAAACATGCCAATCTGCGCGGTATTGCCAACATGCACGCCGCCGCAGAATTCCATGGAAAAGCCCGGTACGGTAACAACGCGTACAATGCTGCCGTATTTTTCGCCGAACAGTGCAACCGCACCGCGTTTTTTGGCTTCGTCAATCGGCAGTTCTTCAATGGTTACATCTTTGGCTGCCAGAATCTGGTCATTAACAATTTCTTCAACCTTACGCAGTTCTTCTTCCGTTACGGGAGAGAAATGCGAGAAGTCAAAACGCAGACGGTCAGGGCCAACATAGCTGCCTGCCTGGTTTACATGGTCGCCCAAAACCTGTTTTAAAGCTGCATGCAGCAGATGGGTTGCTGTATGGTTGCGGGCAATATCGTTTTTGCGTCCGCGTTCAATTTCAAACTTAACTTCGTCGCCAACGGCAACGGTGCCTTCGGTTACGGTACCAATCATAATGGTTGCGCCGTCCGGCAGTTTTTTGGTAATTTCAACCTGCATTACGCCGGCAGGGGCAATAATGCGGCCGGTATCGCCAAGCTGTCCGCCGCCTTCAGCGTGGAATGCGGTAACGTCGGTAATAACAGCGGCTTTTTTGCCGTCCTCCATACTCTCAACCGGCTGTGCGTCATGAGCAGGATACATGGCAACGATTTTGCCGCCCTGTGCGCCTTCATCAACCTTTAAGGAAGCAAGGTCAATGCTGCGGGTGTTGTAAATTACCGGGCGTCCGGTTTTGTCATCGCGGGCGTCGCGCGCCATTTTGCGCTGAACTTCCAATGCCTCGTTAAAAGCTTTATCGTCCATCGTCATGCCTTCTTCTTCCAGAATTTCGGCAGTCAGTTCACGCGGGAAACCGAAAGTATCGCTCAGACGGAAAGCAGTTGCGCCGTCCAGCACGGTTTTGTTTTCTTTTTTGAGGCTTTCGATTTCGGTGTATAAAAGGTCGCAGCCCTGGCGCAGAGTGCGTAGGAAGCTGGTTTCTTCCATTTCGATAACTTTATGGATAAAGCTTGTTTTTTCAACAAGGTACGGATACGGTTCTTTAAACATGTCAATAACAACATCAACCGCACCGTTAAGGAACTTGTCTTCAATGCCGATTAAGCGCGCATGGCGTACGGCACGGCGCAGAACGCGGCGCAGTACATAGCCGCGGCCTTCGTTGGAAGGAAGCACGCCGTCGGCAATCATAAAGGTAATGCTGCGGACATGGTCGGCAATAACCTTTAAGGATACGTCCGTCTTTTTATCCTTGCCGTATTCTACGCCGGCAACCTTAGCGGCATATTCAATAATCGGGAAAATAAGGTCGGTTTCAAAGTTGGAAGGCTTGCCCTGCAATACAGAAGCCAGGCGTTCAAGTCCTGCGCCGGTATCAATGTTTTTATTGGCAAGCGGAGTGTAAGTACCGTCTTCATGCTGGTCATACTGGGTAAATACCAGGTTCCAGATTTCAAGGAAACGGTCGCAGTCGCAGCCGGGTTTGCAGTCCGGCCTGCCGCAGCCGCGTTCTTCGCCCATATCAATGTGCAGTTCGCTATCCGGTCCGCACGGGCCGCTGCCGGTTTCCCAGAAGTTTTCTTCAAGGCGTACAATGCGTTCATCAGGCACGCCTACAACATTGTGCCAGATTTCGTATGCTTCGTCGTCAGTCGGATGGATGGTTACCCACAGTTTATCGGCAGGCAGCTCCAGTTCTTTGGTTAAAAACTCCCAGCTCCAGGGAATGATTTCTTTTTTGAAATAATCGCCGAAGGAAAAATCGCCCAGCATTTCAAAATAGGTATGATGGCGCGCAGTACGGCCTACGTTTTCAATATCGCCGGTGCGCACGCATTTCTGGCAGGTAGTGATACGCGGAGAAGGCGGTTTCATTTTACCGGTAAAAAACGGTTTAAAAGGCGCCATGCCCGCACCAATTAAAAGCAGAGTCGGGTCGTCCTGCGGAATGAGCGAAGCGCTCGGCAGCACGAGATGCCCTCTGTCTTCAAAAAACTTTAAAAATCTTTTACGGATTTCATTACCACTCATGTACTTCATAATTCAAAAATCGCTCCTTTTAAATAGGTACAACGCATAAGAAAATTATATAAAAATTAGCGTGCAAAGTCAACGCACGCTAAAAGTATACAGGGTTATTAATTAATTTTTCTGTTTGCCATGCAGCACTTTTTCCGCGCCAATATCCTTCGGGAAGTAATATTTATGCCCTATAAGTT
>ERZ857757.2046-NODE-2046-length-14091-cov-20.389570_pt1 | contig 14091 bp, 10 predicted proteins | sample MGYA00519764_ERZ857757 | MGnify/ENA primary metagenome ERZ857757 (study PRJEB31778, sample SAMEA3449359) | human gut metagenome | biome: human gut; feature: human-associated habitat; material: faeces | place: United Kingdom | collected 2010/2012 ... | reverse complement strand
ACTGTTCAAAGCTGCTGAAGAAAACGCTAAATGGCGTTACAACAGCTACAAACGTTTGGCTAGAGAAAACTGGGGTGCTGAATAATAGTAATACCCTATAAATATAAAACGGTAATCTTGTAGAAGATTACCGTTTTTTTATTGTATGAACTCTGTCTAACATAAACAATACTCCCTTTTTCCCACTAGAGTTCATGTCTATTTTATATTTAAAATTAAGAATAACAATGCTCCAATCTATTTATTCTCAGACTTCGGAATCCAACTATCCACCAACTGCCGATGTTCATCCCTCCATTTGCGGGCTATTTCTTCTTCATCCATCCGGGCATCCTTCATAGCTGTCATAAAAGAGCTAAGTTCTTCTGTCGTTAGTTTAATGTTGCCAAAGAATTCGGCAGCAAACGGATCTTTCTCACTGAATCCTTTCCATGCAATAGCATGTATTTCTTCCAAGTCTCCATATACTTTCTTCGGATCATCCAAGAATTTCAAGTCAAACTGGTCGAACATCCAATGCGGTGTCCACCCCGTGATGACAATCCATTCTCCTTTGTCCATCGCTTTTTTCAAAGAAGCCAGCATGGTGGAACTACTTGAAGTCATGAGGGTATACCCATCAAGTCCATAAGCAGCAATGGCCTTATCGGTCGTCTTCATTATCCCTGCTCCGGCATCAATTCCCACTATTTCGGAAGAGAAACGGTCTTTATTAGCTTCCAGCTCACTAATAGACTGAATCGTAACATATTGAGGAACAACCAGCCCTACACGGGCTTCTCCATATACCTCACCCAGAAATTCGATGCTGTCTCCATACTGATCCATATAATCTTTCATCGTTATTGGTAACCAGGCATCCAGAAACACATCTGATTTCTTTCCTGACATAGATACAAAAATAGGGGCAAGATCAGCATTTTGCAATTCAACCTCATATCCATGTTCTTCCAATACCACCTTAGCCAAATGGCTCATGGCAATACCTTCCAACCAATTGGCATAGGCTATTTTTACTTTCTTTTTCTCTAAGTCTGAATTAGTACAGGAAGCCAGCAAAAGTATAGCTGACAATACTATTCCTACTATTTTATATATTCTCATACGTATTTTATCCTTTCCGTTTAGTTCTTGTTTTTTCGTCCTGCCATTCCTTGTGTGATACGGTCTAAGATGATAGCTAAAATAACAACTGCGATACCACCTTCAAACCCAAGTCCGATTTTCATTTGGGTAATACCTTTCAATACAATTTCTCCCAGACCACCGGCAGCAATCATGGCAGCAATGACAACCATAGAAAGCGACATCATTATTGTCTGATTGACACCTGTCAGGATGGTTGGCAACGCCAAAGGAAGCTGCACTTTATACAATAACTGCCAACGGGTAGCCCCGAACGAACGGGAAGCTTCCACTACATTTTTAGGAACTTGCCGAATTCCCAATCCAGTAAGGCGGACCACAGGAGGCATAGCAAAGATAATGGTGGCAAACACTCCCGGCACTGCTCCCAATCCGAAAAACAAAACGGCAGGAATCAGATAAACAAAAGCAGGCATCGTCTGCATTAAGTCGAGAACAGGACGAAGTATTTTCTCTGCACGCGGACTGTTTGCCGTCCACACTCCTAAAGGTACACCAACAATCAGGGCCAGACAGGTAGATGAAAAAACAAGAGCCAGGGTTTGCATAGTAGCCTCCCAAAATCCCATTCCATAAATCAGTAATAATCCCAATGCGGTGAAAATTGCCGTACCACGTCCTGCCTTCATCCATGCGAGTGCAGCAAGCACTAGAATGGTTATATAAAAAGGTATTCCAAAAAGTACGTGTTGGAATCCTATAATAAAACTACCGATGCCTGCATTTATGGCATCAAAGAAAGTGGAAAAATGTACCATCATCCAATTGATGACCGTCTCTATATATTGTCCTATATTTATCATAAATCTATTGCGTTTTGAATTATTTCGTTTATTTCTTCTTTATCTTTCCCCGTCACTTCGATGATTAAGGAGGAAAGCGGGATTGTTCCTAAAAACTCATGCGTCTCATCAATCACCCATACCGGCGAATTGCTCTTTGTCATTAAAGGAAGTATATCCTCCAACACTGTATCCTCCAATACAGAATGTACTTCGGTACGCACAATCGTTTCAATGGATTTTTCCTGTCTGCTACGTAACTTAAGCAGGTCGTTCAGACGTACTTCTCCGACCAGTTTATCATCGGCGTCTATGACAGGTAATACGGTGATATTCTTCGCACGCATCTTACGAATCAATACTTCAGGTCCCTCTTTCTTCAGACGGGCCACCAGTGGTTTGTCAATCATTAAAGAAGAAGCGGTAATAATTTTACTCCTGTCCACGTTTTCAACAAAACGGGCTACATAATCGTTAGCCGGTTCGGTCAGTATTTCTTCTGAAGTACCTACCTGCACCACCTCTCCGTCTTTCATAATAGCAATACGGTCGCCCAGTTTAATCGCTTCACTCAAGTCATGGGTAATAAAGACAATTGTTTTTTTCATCTTCGACTGCAAAGCCAGCAGTTCATCCTGCATTTGCACACGAATCAGAGGATCGAGCGCAGAGAAAGCCTCATCCATTAGAAGTACTTCGGGATTATTAGCCAGAGCGCGGGCCAGTCCGACACGCTGTTGCATTCCACCGGAAAGCTCGCCCACCATCTGATTTTCATATCCTTTCAATCCGACAAGCTTCATGCTTTCCATCGCTTTCTTCTCACGTTCCTCTTTCTTCACTCCCTGAAGTTCGAGGCCGAACGCGATATTGCTCAATACGGAACGGTGAGGTAACAGACCGAAATTCTGGAAAACCATCGCCAGCTCTTTCCGACGAACCTGCAATAATTCTTTTTCGGAAATTTTAGATATATCTACTCCGTTTACAAGCACTTGCCCGGTAGTAGGACGTATCAGACGATTGATACAACGCAGTAATGTCGATTTTCCACTTCCCGAGAGTCCCATTATCACGAAAAACTCTCCTTCATTAATTGAAAGATTGGCATCTTTCACTCCTACCGTACAACCGGTATCTTTCAGAATTTCCTCTTTACTCTTATCTTTTTTCAACATCTTGAGGGCTTTCTGCTTCTCGTTACCAAAGATAAGGTACAAATCCTTTATTTCTATTTTACTCATATAATATATTGGTTTAGATTATAATATTTGTTTTGTTTTCAACTGCCGCATTCCTTATTCTCACTTACGATAAACAAGTTGAATGTTCGCATGGTTCAGTCATGTCACATGATAACATGACGGTCCGACGTTTTTTAAATGGTTTAAAAAAAACAGACAGAGTAGTTTAAAAGGAATAGAATTTGATAAGATTATCCTCTTAATGAACAGTAGAAAACAGTATTTTCATAAATAAATAACAGTCTGTTCTTGCATATTGTTGGCACAAAGGTAAGGAAAATAGATTAAATATGCAAATTTCATTCAGGTACGGAGTAATTCCAAAGATGCTTTTTCAAGTCTACGCATCCATTTTGTTTGAAAGAGATCCCTTCTTCCAACAAGAGTTGTTTCTGCTCTGTCCAACCCGGAACAAGGCGTCCCGATGCATTGACAACCCGATGACAAGGCGCAGATAAATCATCCGGAATCTGTTTCAAAGCACGCCCCACCATACGGGAACATTGAGGCATTCCCAATAATGCGGCAATTCCCCCATAGGTAGAAACTTTACCTACCGGAATTTCCCGAACAACCTGATACACCTCTTGACAAAAGGATGCGGAGAGACTCGCTTTGTCTACTTTATAATCTTTCATCACTCAAACATTACTTTATTTCAGTTCCAAAACTAGATAAAAAGGAAAGAATTTGCAAATAATAAAAGTATTTCAAATAAAATATGCAACTTTATTTGCTTTATTTACAAATAATCCCGACCTTTGTACCCATTAAAAGCAACCCTATTATTAACAAAACAAGCACTGCTGTTATGAAAAAGAAGACAATTCTATTCGCTTCTTGTTTATTTGGAGTATTCGCTTTCAGCTCCTGTGAGAAGAACCTTTATGATGAAAGCAAGCAACCTGAAAAAGAAATTCAAGTAAAAGACCTGGATATACCCGCAGGCTTTCAATGGAAATTAACTCAAGTAGCCGCAGGAACAGTAGCTGCTACTACCCCCACTATGGTTTCCTTCTTTTTGGATGAAGCATGTAGTAAAGAAGAGAAAATAGCCGACATTCCTGTAGATACAGAAATTTCAAGTCTCCCTTTGAGCATCCCAACCTACGTAAATACATTGTATGCCCAGTACAAAACCAGCACCAATGAAACCAAAAAAGTAGCCATACCTGTAAATGCAGATAGAAGTTTCTCACTGAACATTGCTAATGATGCCAAATCCAAATCTAACACCACCCGGTCAATCACTCGTGGGCATGATATAGAAGATGACATCCAATTGTCAAAAGGAGTCATTTTTCATCCCAAAGATGGTTGGGGAACAATCATGTTTGAAGACCAATTTCCATCATTAGGAGATTATGACTTTAATGATTTTGTAGTCAATTATAAGGTGCAGTTCCAAGGTATTAGAAAGGTTGACAAAAAATACACTGCGCAGTATATACAAATAGGGTTACGTCTAAAAGCTATCGGAGGAATATTCCCTTATTCCCCTTATTTAAGACTGAAAGAAATAGATTCTGACGAAGTGGAAAGTATAGAAGTTTATGAAACTAAAAACGTGATTCCTGCGATCGACGGAGTAGAACTTGTCCCCAATAAACATCTTATCATTGATTACAGCCCTTTAATTAAGAATCTGGCTAAACCTGCAGGCAGCCAATATTATAATACAGAAAAGAATGCTTTGGTAGCAACAAGTGATTTACCGGAGATCAATATTCTGATCACCCTAAAAAAGAGAAAAGAAGTAAAGGAAATATTAGAAGGCGATGAATTCGACTTGTATTTAAAACGTAATGATAGCGGAACAGAAATCCATATGAATGGTATTGAACCGATCACTTACCAATATCCATTCAATGATAAAAATCTGCTACCGGTATATACAAACGGGGACGAAGAAGATGATAATTATTATTTTAGTGCAGGACGCCTGATTTGGGGATTAAGAGTACCAGGCAACGCAGCACATGCTATTGAAAAAGCTAATTTCTTGGAAGCCTATAAAGGATTCGCAAAATGGGCGCAAAGTAGTGGCAAAAACGAACAAAACTGGTATAATCAAGGAAACGCAGATAAAAGTTTATTGATTCATAACTAACACATATCAATAAATCCCGGTAAACATTGAAAATTCAAGTTACCGGGATTTATTGTATTCTGACGTGAATAGTTTTGATTCTATCCTTTCCTTTTCAGCAAATCTGTCGGACTTTCGCCAAACTGCTCTTTATAGCATTTGGTAAAATAAGAAGGAGAACTAAAACCGACTTCATAACCAATCTCCGCCACTGTCATATCCGACGAAGCAAGCAAGGAAGCAGCTTTCTTTAAACGAGCGATACGAAGCAATTCATTCGGAGAATAATTAGTCAAAGATTTTATTTTGCGATAGAGCTGCACACGACTTAATCCCATATCCTTACCCAAATCTTCTACATTCAAATTTGAGTCTCCCATCTTTGCTTCAATCAAAGTCTTGAATTTTTCCACAAAGTCTTTATCCATATCGCAAACATCCTCTTTCGCCAACGTTTGTCCGTCACCAAAGAACTGTTTCAGGCGGCGATGTGAATCTATCAGATTACGAACGCGTGCCAACAGCAATTGCGAACTGAAGGGCTTGGAGATATAAGAATCCGCACCTCCGTCATATCCCTGAATCCGTTGTTCATCCAAAGAACAGGCTGTCAATAAGATGACAGGGATATGGCAGGTTTGCAGTTCGCTTTTCAGACGACGGCAACACTCTATTCCATCAATACCGGGCATCATCACATCAGAGATTATCAAGTCCGGGACATATTTCATTGCTTTGCGGATGCCCTCCGAACCGTCTGCTGCTTCAATTACAGTATAATCGGTATGGAGTAATCCGCGTACATACGAACGGATATCTGCATTATCATCAATTACCAAAACGGAAGGCTTGGAAGAATCATAGCCTTTTTCCAGTTCCTCTTCTTCGGCAGCTAAAGTTTCATTCAGGTCGGAAGAGGCGGGAGATCCGGGAGAAGCAGGATTTAAAGGAACTGCAGAGATTGATGACTTTAGAGAATCTTCGGCCAGAATAGTTTCACAAGTCTGTACCGGTAAATCAACGGTAAAGACAGTGCCCTGCTTTTCATCACTTTCCACAGAAATTGTACCTTTATGCAATTCAACGAAAGCTTTGACCAATGCAAGTCCGATTCCCGAACCGGCATGGTGCATGTCTATTTTATAAAAACGATCGAAAATGCTCCGAATATGTTCGGCGGAAATCATTGAACCGGTATTGGCAACAGTAAAACGAATCCAGCGAGTATCCTCTTTCATCAAGGAAGATAAACGAACCGTTATCTTTCCATTTTCCGGTGTGAACTTGAACGCGTTGGAAAGCAGATTAAAATAAATACGTTCCAACTTTTCCATATCCGCCAATGTATGGTAATCCGTATCCGGCATATTATCAAAAGAGAAATGAATGTGTTTCTTCCGGGCCGCTGCAAGGAATGATTCGTTCCAGCCCTCAAAAGAGGAAAGAACATCTACCTGAACAGGTGTATATTCCATCTTACCGTTCTCGTATTTACGGAAATCCAGAATCTGATTGACAAGACGCAAGAGGATATTCACGTTTCGTTGAATCAGCATCAACATTCGATGCTGATCTCCACTTAGTGTATGATCGGCCAATAAATGTTCTACCGGATCGGCAACCAATGTAAGCGGAGTACGGAAATCGTGAGATATATTTGTGAAGAACACCAGTTTGGCATGCGTTGCCTCTTCCAGTTGATGAGAAAGCTGGATGAGCTGATCCCGTTGCTCTTCCAGTTTGTCCCGCTGTTCTTCTAATTGGTCGCGTTGTTCCTCTAACTTGTCTCGCTGCTCTTCCAGCTGTTTCTTCTGCTCGGAAAGTTCCTTGTTCAGACGATTTTTAGCACGGAGAGATTTATAGACTACCAATAATAAGCCTGCCACCAATAGAAGAATGACCAAACCGCCATACATCACCACCTGCTGTGTAGCAACCCGAGACAGATATCCGCCGATACGTCCGTTCAATGTTTCAATCTTCTGATCCAGTTCCGAGATATGAGTCGTCTGAAGTTGCATGACATGCGCATTTGTACGGTCGACCACCGCAGTGTTCATGACCGTTTCCCGGGGATAAGGCTTTTTCTCAAGGATATTCATTGCCAGTTGCATCACTTTGTCGCCATTGGTCGGATAAATAAAAGTAGCATTCAACACACTGTCGAGCACCATTTCCAATCCGTTACCTTTGCCGGGGAGAGCGTCGATACCGACAAAAATCATTTCCTTCTCCCGTCCCACTTTCTTTGCAGCCTGATAAGCTCCCGGAGCGATACGGTCATTATGCGCATACACGGCGTCTATCTTCGGATGCCGACGGAGCATACTATCCATTTCCACTTCCGCCGGTTCACGCTCCCACGCAGCATCCGCTTTATCAATCAGTTTGATATCCGGAAAGTTACTGATAGCAGCCATAAATCCTTGATGGCGTTCCATGGCAGGAGTTGAGCCACCCAGTCCGGTAAGTTCCACCACATTCCCTTTTCCTTTCAGGCTCGACGCAATATAATTGCCTACCGCACGTCCTATTTCATAATTGTCGGCACCGATATAGGCAGTATATTTATCAGAAAGAATCTTCCGGTCTACCAAGATGACAGGTATTCCCTTTTGATAGGCTTCCTCTACAATCGGAGTCATGGGGGCCGCTTCGTTGGCAGAGATAATCAATAAGTCAACCCCTTCATCTATAAAATAATGAACGTCTTCCGCCTGTTTACGATTATCATCCGCAGCCGACCGGATTTCAACCGATACTCCATCATAAAACATTGCTTCGCGGAGAATTTCATCATTCATCTTATGCCGCCAGGAGTCATCACTACATTGCGCCACCCCGATACGGAAACGCGGTGCATCCTGCCGACAAGCCGTCATGCCAAGAAGACAGAGCAAGACTGCTATCCACTTTGTATATCCCATCATTCTAATCATTCTCATTTTTTTCGTATTTCTTTCTATGACCCAAATGGACGATTGAGAACAAAAATAAGAAATAAAACTGTGAGTATGCTATCTATCACCCAATTATTCTCATCATTACCCTCCAAAGAAATGCAAAACAGTTCCCAATATTCAACCGGAAACTATTAACAAAAGTATAAAGCGTAAGACAAACACTCAATAAATGTTATAAAACATCTCTTTTTATTTGGATTATTTGCAGATTTAGCAGAAGTCCGTATCTTTGCAATGTGTTTTTCATAGTATTAGATTTAAGGTTAACAAAGGTTGGAGCAAGGCGTTGCTCCTTTTTTTATATCCCTACCTCTCATATCATACGAATCATGCAAAAAGAAAAAGAGGTATATTCCCACGGAATGAGATATACCTCTATACTTACTTTCCATCAAACAATTACATTAGTCTGTCTTTCAAAACCTGCGGAAGTTCGGGCATTGCACCGCTTTGCGTGCAGACATAAGCAGAAACTTCAACAGCAAGTTTGTGAGCTTCGGGAACCGGTTTTCCATTCAAAATGGAAGCACAGAAAGCAGCCGTAAAGGAATCACCTGCCCCCACCGTATCGGCAACCGGAACTCTCGGCGTCTCCTGGAAAGAGACAACACCCGGGGTAAACACATAACTGCCATTAATTCCGCAAGTCAGAATCAACATCTTCAGGTTGTATTTTGCCAACAGAATCCAACATTTATCCTGTAAGTCGATGCCGGGATAGCCAAACATACGGCTGATGGTCACCAGTTCTTCGTCGTTTATCTTCAGAATGTTGCAACGGCGGAAAGATTCGCGCAATACCTCTTTGGTGTAGAAGTCCTGGCGGAGATTAATATCAAAGATTTTCAGTTGTCCGTCTATGTCGGGCATCGTATCCAGAAAACGGTTGATAGTGGCACGGCTCACTTCATTACGTTGAGCCAGGGAACCGAAGCAAACGGCACGCGTACTCAATGCCAAACGTTTCAGTTCATCCGTAAAAGGTATGTTATCCCATGCCACTCCTTCTTTGATTTCGTAACAAGGTACACCCTCGTTATCCAGTGTCACTTGTACCGTACCGGTAGGATAATCCACTTGTTCAATCTGCGTTTTCAGTTTCTTCTCGTTGAATACGTTCAGAATCTCATCTCCCAACTCATCCTTGCCCACGGCACTCACCACGCGACTGTCAAAACCAAACTGTGATACATGATAGGCAAAGTTTGCCGGAGCACCACCTATTTTCTTTCCTTCGGGCAACACATCCCAAAGTGCCTCGCCCATTCCTACGATTATATTATTCATGATCTACGGATTTTATTGTTTCCAAAGTTATAAAATTATTTTTTAATACGGAACGTATAGAACAAGAGATAAAGCACGCCCACTGTCATTACGGCTACTGCCCCACTCTGTCCCATGGCATCGGATGCTACTCCCATAGCCAACGGAAATACCGTGCCGCCGAACAGTCCCATAATCATCAGACCGGAAACTTCATTCTTCTTACCCGGCAGGTAAAGCAATGCCTGCGAGAAGACTACGGAGAACACATTGGAGTTGCCGAAACCAATCAGACCGATACATACATAAATCATTGTCTTGTCATGGAATATAAACAAGCCTGCCATCGCTATCAGCATCATCACAACGCTAATGCCGAAAAAAGACTTCGGTGACATCTTACGTAAAATGAAAGAACCGAGGAAGCAGCCTGCCGTACGGAAGATGAAATAAAGGCTTGTTGCAAAAGCCGCATCATCGAGTCCCATGCCGAGACGTTCCATCAAAATCTTGGGGGCAGTGGTATTTGTTCCCACATCAATTCCTACGTGGCACATGATGCCGATGAAAGAAAGCAGGATAAACGGTTTGCCAAGCAAAGCGAGACATTGTCCGAAAGTAGATGGTTTGCCTTCTTCTTTTTCCTCTTTAATCTGTGTGACATTGAGCAATAGGATAGCAATGACGGCTACAATCATGTAAATCGGGAACAGGATGCGCCAGCCCAAATCGAAAGTCGGGATGGCTTGCGTCGCTCCCCACATGGCAATATAAGGAGCAAGGAAAGAGGCAATGGCTTTCACAAACTGGCCGAAAGTCAGGCTACTTGCCAAACGGTCGCCACGTACGATGTTAGAAAGCAACGGATTCAGGGAAGTCTGCATCAACGCGTTTCCGATGCCCAGAAGGGAGAAAGAAATCAGCATCAGCATATAGCTGTCTCCGAAAACCGGCAATAACAAAGAAGCAAAAGTCACAAGCAAACTAAGCAATACGGTTTTCTTCTGACCGATACGGCTCATCAACATACCTGTGGGTACGGAGAAGATGAGGAACCAGAAGAATACCAGTGAAGGGAAGATATTCGCCTGCGAGTCCGACAAACCGAGGTCTGCCTTTACATAATTGGAGGCAATGCCTACCAGGTCAACAAATCCCATGGCAAAGAAGCAAAGCATCACCGGGATTAGTTTGGAAAGGGAAGAGTTTTTACTGTTTTCCATTGTTTTTTTTATCTAAATATGTTATCATCATTTGTTTATATCATAAATTTAGGCACGGATTAGGCGGATTACACGGCTTCTCGAATGATGGCTGTCAGATAGCAACCCTGTAATCCGCGTAATCCGTGCCTAATAATATAAAATTATATTTTGCATGAGTACTTATTCTATTTATATCATGCAGTTATATGATTCAATTTACAATCTGCTGTTAGTCGTGTGGGTACTTACCGTTAGTTATCTGTTCGTCGCCTATATGAATCACGCTCTCCTTACTGCATCAATACCTCAAGCCTACGGTATCTTTATTTTAAACCTACGGTATAGTAACTTTGAAGCTACGGTATTATTAACTTCCCACGGCCGTGGTAGGAATTCGTCATGGCTGTGGGAAGATCTTTCCACGGCCATGGTAGGAACTCGTCACGGCCGTGACGAACCAGTAATACCGTAGGTTTAACGCAAGTATATCCCTACTATCCACCTACTATCCCTTAAGGAAAGACGTATTCATCCATAGGGAAACAAACAAAGAGCGCATAGGGCGAACAAGAGATATTTATGGCTTCAACTTATGAACCACAAACGAATCTACTTTATAAGTTCCTCCTTTACTGTAAAAGTTGATATGATTGTAAGGTTCCGAAGGGAATACCTGATTGGTCATCGCAAAGCGTCCACCGTCTCCAAAGGCCTCAACGCTGGATTTATCAACAAACAGACGGAGTTTCAATGCCTCTTTACCGCCTTGTTCCTCGTTTCCACCTTGTTCAATTGCTGTCCAGGTCAACATCGGGAAATTCTCATTGAAGCTGACCTCTCCGCTCTTGCGACGATCCATCGAGAATTTCTTTTCTTTCATGTCATACTGCATATCCACTTCTTCGCCTTTGTCATTGTAGAGACGGAAGCCGATTACGTCTGCACGTTGATTTTCGATTGTCAATTCTATTTCGTATGCACCGTCATTGCCGGGAATCATTTCTTTAATTGTGCGTGTTCCGTTTACTTTGAACGAGCGTTTCTTGGAAGCATCACGCAAAGCCAGCAGTTCGGGAGAGGGAGCTGATTGGAGGTAAGTCTCACCATCTACGGTAAACAGGCTCAAGTCACGGGGAACGGAGTTCGGGCTACGGTATTGGGAGGTAGGAACATCGTTTGCGTATTGCCAGTTGCTCATCCATGCGATAGCGATGCGGCGGTTGTCGGGAGCATCACTCCAAGTCACGGTGGCATAATGGTCTTTTCCCCAGTCCATCCATTTGGTTTTGGAGGGTGATTCGTTTACAAACTCTTTTCCGTTGAAGGAGCCTACAAAATATTGAGTAGCCGAGTCACCGAAAGGACCGTCGCCGAGGCTGCAAAGCAGTACCCATTTCTTTTCATTTGTTCCTTCTACCGGGAGTTCGAATAAGTCGGGACATTCCCAAACGTTTCCGTGTGCGCCGTGTCCTTTGCCGAAGCTGCTTTCAAATGTCCAGTCTTTCAGGTTGGGGGAAGAGAAGAATTGCATTTCCTGCCCTACTGCTAATACCATGATCCAGCGTTTGGTACCTTCGTACCAGAATACTTTCGGGTCGCGGAAGTCACGCGCTTCAGATACTAATACGGGATTGTTTTCGTATTTGGTAAAGGTACGTCCGTTGTCGGTGCTGTAAGCAATGCTTTGCACCTGACGGTCGCTATTTTGTGTATAGATGGCGACGATAGCACCTGCACCAAAGCCGGCGGTATTGTGATGGTCTATCACGGCGGAACCACTGAAGATAGTGCCGAATGCATCCGGGGCGATTGCCACGGGGCGATGTTCCCAGTTTACGAGGTCTTTGCTGATTGCATGCCCCCAGTTCATATTTCCCCATTTAGAGCCATAAGGGTTATATTGGTAGAAAAGGTGGTATTCGCCGTCTTTGTATACCATTCCGTTCGGGTCGTTCATCCATCCGTAGAGGGGAGAAAAGTGATAGGTGGGACGGAACTTTTCACGATTGCTTGTATCGAACGTGTCGGACAATTTCATTTCCTTGCAGCAAGCGGTGTTGTCCGGCGAAAGGTTGACACGAACCGGGTCGTTGGAGTTCATTTTAAATTTGAAAGAAATTAGTTTGCCGGAATAGTCGGAAAGGTCTACCGGAACAAAGTAATCGACTTTATGGATGGCCAGACGGACATCGAAGTTCTTTACCTCTTTATTATTAACAATCATGCTGATACGCACATCGGGCGATGCGTCTTCTACGGGCAACAACAGATACTTCTGGTTAGTGTTGACACGTACGAGGCAATGTCCTTCTCCTAAATCTTTAATTAATAGAGGAGAGTTGTCCGCACGGGCGGATAGAGAGATATTCATCACAATCATACAAAATAAAACCGCGAAGGTTTGAATTTGTTTGGAAGAGAATCTTAAATTCATGCTTTATGGTATTAAGGTTGTTACAGTGCAAAGATAGGCGCTCCGGGATGAAACGCCTATCACTTTTGTTTCAAACACTGTAAAAGATGTTACTTTTCTATTAATAGGTGCTCACTTGAATATCTGATACAGTGATTTCGCCTTTATAACAACAGAGTGACCACGGATTCTTCTGCATTTGATAGATGCGGTTCGTGAAAGATAACTGGTCGTTGATGTAGGTCACACAAACCGACTGGTCACTGTAAATCGTCACCCGGTATTCATTATCGGACGGGATATTAAATTTGTTATCAAACAAGTATTTGGCATTGTCACCGTCTTTCTCGAAGTTGGCTTTACCCTCGTCAGCGTTGACGTGGATGCTATACCATGATTTGGAGTCCGTCCCACGAACGAAAGAGATTCCAAAACGATCTGTATTCGAGGATGCTTTTACGGTAAAGGAAATCTTGTTGTGCACTTTCAACCGGTTGAAGATAACGGAAGCTCCTTCGGCCAACGTATAGGTTTTACCGCTTTCTGTTACGTTTCCGTCTTTAGCCATCACTTTTACCTCTTGTGCAGAAGTGTATTTACGGTCGATTGCATCGGGAACTCCAAGAGTTAACGTACCGTCTTCGTGCTGAATGAGGCGTTGTGCCACCAAGTTGCCAGCCCATTCGGGTTCTACATCCCCTACGTTTCCATTATCATTACCGGCACGGGTAGGACACCAGCCCCAGATGTAACGGTTGGTTCCATCGGAAGCAGTCTTGCCTGCATAGAATGCACGGCTGTCCAACATACCTTCCCGATTGTCCGGCCATATTCCGGCATCATTGGCGGTGGTTGCTTTCAGTTCTTCAAGTGTTCTGCCTTTGAAGTATTGTACCTTGCGCATGAAGGAAGCTTGTTCCGAATAGACCAGATACCACCAGTCTCCCATCTTGAATACGTCCGGACATTCGTAGAAACGGTCC
>ERZ857757.2031-NODE-2031-length-14172-cov-4.295176_pt1 | contig 14172 bp, 14 predicted proteins | sample MGYA00519764_ERZ857757 | MGnify/ENA primary metagenome ERZ857757 (study PRJEB31778, sample SAMEA3449359) | human gut metagenome | biome: human gut; feature: human-associated habitat; material: faeces | place: United Kingdom | collected 2010/2012 ... | reverse complement strand
GTAATAGCTTTCCTGCCAGTTCTTGGTGGGGAAAGCACCGATGTTGTTGACAATGTTCACGAGAACAGCGGTACCCAGTTGCCGCAGGCCGGAACCGGTAACGGGGTTGGCCTTCAGAACATTCATAGCGTTTTTGGCTGCCACCTTCAGGGCATCAAGGTCTGCAATGTTGTCCAGTTTTTTGCGGGTTGCCTTGACCACGATGGCTTTCAGCTTCTTGCTGCCCATGACAGCACCGACACCGGAACGACCGGCGGCACGGTCCTTATCGTTCATAATGGCGGCAAGCAGCACCTTCTTCTCACCGGCGGGGCCGATGTTCAGAACGGAAACGTCAGCACCGTGCTTTGCCTTGAGCTGCTCGTCAATGGCTTCGCTCATGACACCTACATATTCCCGGGCATCCAGCAGCTCAATCTTATCGTCGTCAATGTTGATGTAGGTCCAGTCGGGAGCTTCCCCTTCCACAATGATGGCATCCCAACCGGCGTACTTCAGCTTGGCACCCCAGATACCGCCGGAGTTGGAGCAGGCAATCATGCCGGTAAGGGGGGACTTTGTGCAGACCATGTAGCGGCCTGTGGAAGGGGCGGCAGCGCCGGTCATAGGACCGGTTATGTAGATCAGCTTGTTTTCCGGGGACAGGGGATCGACGGTGGCAATGCCCTCGTCATAGAGCATCTTGGTGCCAAGACCACGGCCGCCAATGAACTTGTGGGCAAGTTCCAGATCCAGAGGTTCCACTTTGATCTTGCCGGTGGTCAGATTGATGCGGGCAATTTTTTCATAGTATGCGCCAGCCATATGCAATACCTCCATAAAAATTTGAAATTGAGCTTACAATTTGTATATGTTTATTATAGTGGAAATAACAGGGGTATCAAGAGCGGATGTGCATTTTTGTGTGAAACCGCATGAAACTGTATCATTTTATGCGAAGAGATTTTAGCACTTCGACGAGATGACGCACAAAATGGCGTGAAATCGCATAAAATACTTGAAATACTGCACCAAGCGCTTGTGCAATTTGGAAAGATGAAGTATAATCAATAGAAACGATTGCAAGGAGGCGGCAGTATGGCGCAGAATCAGTCCCTGTCTACCCAGGAGGTTGCAGACATTCTCCATGTCAGCAAGTCCACCATTTACGACCTGATTCGCAAGGGAGAAATCCATTCCTATAAAATCGGGCGAAAGGTTCGTTTTACGCAGGAGGATGTGGATGCCTATATTGCCCGCTCCCGGCATGAGCATTCCACTGCTCCGGTGCAGCGCATCGATACCCACTCCACGTTGCTGACACCTGCTGAGGAAAAGGCGCCGGAGATTATCATCTCCGGGCAGGATGTTGTGCTGGATATTTTGGCAAATTATCTTCATCAGGAGGATATCAACGCCGGTCGTACATATCTGTCTAGCTTTGAAGGTCTGCTGGCACTGTATCAGGGAAAGGTGGACGCTGCGGCCTGCCATCTGTATGATGGAAAAGAGTGCAATGCCTCCTTTGTGCGAAGCCTGATGCCCGGGGTGTCCGCAGTGCTGGTGAACCTGTCCTACCGCACCCAGGGCTTTTATGTTCGCAAAAGCAATCCCAAGCACATAACTGGGTGGGAGGATCTGCGCCGGGCTGACATCTCCATCCTCAACCGCCGGGTTGGTTCCTCATCCAGGATCCTGCTGGATACCCAGCTAAAAAAACTGGAAATCCCCTCCGGACGGCTAAAGGGCTACGACAAGATTATGAGTTCTCACCTTACGATGGCATCTGCCATTGCCGCAGGGGATGCGGATCTTGCCATTGGCACGGAGCGGATAACGCATCAGCTGGAGGGGCTTGACTTCATCCCACTGCTGGAGGAACGGTTCGATCTTGTTTTGCAGAAGGAATCGCTGGGAAATCCGGCTGTAGTCAAAATGCTTGCAATCCTGTCCTCACCTGTGTTCCGCAGGGAGGTGACCCACTTCTCCGGCAATGACTACCGGGACCTGGGCAAGGTCATTATGGAGGTCTAGTATGCTGTATGTAAAAACGCCGGAAGAAGTTCTTGCGCTGATAGAATCGGAGTTTTCCCCGCTTGAACAGGCAGAATTTGTAGCTCTGTCTGAGGCTGTGGGCAGAGTTCTGGCGGAGGATATTGCGGCGCGGGAATATGTGCCGGATTTTGACCGCTCCACAGTGGATGGCTTTGCGGTTTGCGCCAGTGACACCTTCGGCTGCAGCGATGCCATCCCGGCGATCCTGACCCTGCAGGCCACGGTGCTGATGGGCGAAGGCGCCGACTATCTGCTGAATGAGGGGGAATGTGTAGCCGTTCCCACCGGCGGCGCAGTGCCCAGGGGTACCGACGGTGTGGTGATGGTGGAATACACGGAGGACTACGGCGACGGCACCATCGGTGTTGCCAAACCTGCGGCGCCGGGCATGAATCTGATTTTCCGGGGGGATGATGTGTATCCCGGAAAGGTGATTCTGCACAAAGGCCGCTCCCTGTCTTCTGCCGACATTGGTGCGCTGGCTGCCATTGGCCGGGTGCAGGTGCCAGTGGTGAAAAAAGTGACCGTGGGCGTCATTTCTACCGGTGACGAGCTGGTTCCTCCGGAGGCGCAGCCCGGCCCCGGACAGGTGCGGGACGTGAACAGTCCCATGCTGGAGGCAATGCTCTCCACATTTGGGTGCCATGTTGTCAACTATGGGATTGTGGTGGATGATGAGGCACTGCTTTCTCAAAAGGTCAATCAGGCCATTGCGGAATGTGATGCCGTGCTGCTGTCCGGAGGCAGCAGTGTCGGAGTGAAGGATGCCGCCTGCCGCATCATTGAATCCGCAGGCCAGCTTCTGCTTCACGGCATTGCCATTAAGCCCGGAAAACCAACCATTCTGGGAAAAGCCGGGAAAAAGCCCATTGTGGGTCTGCCCGGGCATCCGGTGGCTGCCTACTTTATCACAAAACTTTTTGTGCAGCCCCTGCTGGGACGGCTGATGGATCGGGACATGACTGCCTATACCGTTACTGCCAGGGTTACAGAGAGCATCAGTGCCAACCATGGCAGAGCCCAGTATCACTGCTGCCGGCTGACAGGAACAGGCGGCGAGCTTTATGCCCAACCCATTCGGGGAAAATCCGGCCTTATCACCACTCTGGCAGGGACCGACGGCTATTTCTGCATCAGTCGGGATTGTGAAGGCTTACCCCAGGGAGCGGAAATTCAAGTAACGATTACTTCAGGAGTGTAATTTTATGGGATTTGAATATTTGACCAATGTGCCGCTTGCGCAGGCACGGAAGGAATATCTGGAGCGGCTGGTAAGCGGCGGTTTTGGGTCAAAGACAGAAACCATTCCTGTCTTTGAAAGCTGCGGTAGGGTGACGGCAAAGGCAGTCTATGCCCACATCTGCGCCCCGCACTATGCCGCCAGTGCCATGGATGGTGTGGCGGTTTCCGCAAAAGAAACCTTCGGCGCGACGGAAACGACCCCTGTTACTCTAAAGCCGGACCAGTTTCTTGTGCTGGACACCGGCGACCCGATTCCGGAGGACAAAGATGCAGTCATCATGGTGGAGGACATTGTGAAGAATGGAGATGGTTCCATCACCATTCACGCAGCCGCAGCCCCGTGGCAGCATATCCGACAGATCGGCGAGGATGTATGCGCCGGGGAAATGATTTTGCCCAGCCATATGACCGTTTCCCCGGCTGCCATTGGTGCGATGATTGCCGGCGGTGTGCTGGAAATTGAAGTGATTCGCAAACCTGTGGTGGGCATCATCCCCACAGGGGACGAGATTATCCCGCCCTGTACAGACCCGAAGCCCGGGGATATTCTGGAATTCAATGGCTCCATTTTTTCCGCAATGGTGCATTCCTGGGGCGCAGAGGCGGTGGTCTATCCCATTGTTCCGGATAAATTTGACCAGATCAAAGAAATGGTTGCCAAAGCGGCAGACGAGTGCGATATGGTAATTCTCAATGCCGGTTCTTCTGCCGGACGGGAGGATTTCTCGGCTCGGGTCATCCGGGAACTGGGTGAGGTGCTGTACCATGGCATCGCCATCAAGCCCGGCAAGCCTGCCATTCTGGGCTGCCGGGGAGAGAAGGTCATTCTTGGAGTGCCCGGTTATCCGGTGTCCGGCATCATCGTCATTGAGCAGCTGCTGAAGCCCCTGATTGACCACTGGCTGAAAGCACCGGCAGCCACTGACACATATGTGAACGCAACCCTTACCCGGCCTGTTGTCAGCGGTCTGAAATATCAGGAGTTTGTCCGTGTTCGCATGGGCTGCGTAGGCGGCAGGCTGATGGCCAGCCCACTGAGCCGGGGCAGCGGCGTGGTTTCTTCTTTTATGAAGGCAGATGGCATTCTGGAAGTACCCCAGGGACTGGAGGGCTACGAGGCGGGAGCGGAAGTGAGTGTCCGCCTGCTGAGCCCCTTAGAAAAGCTGCACAATACGCTGGTGGTTATCGGCAGCCATGATCCGCTGCTGGACGAGCTGGCAGATATGCTCCATTTGGAGGACTCTGCCTTGTACATCAGCTCCTCCCATGTGGGTTCCATGGGCGGTATAATGGCAATCCGCCGTGGTGAGGCGCACATGGCTGGCTGCCACCTGCTGGATACGGCTGACGGCAGCTATAACAAGGCATTTATTCGCAAGTATTTCCCCAAAGGCGGTGTGAAGCTGGTTTCCTGTGTCGGTCGTCAGCAGGGATTGATGGTTGCAAAGGGCAATCCCCTCCAGATCCGGAAATTTGCGGATATTGCAAAGGATGGCGTGCGTTATGTAAATCGCCAGAAGGGATCCGGCACCCGGATCCTTGCGGACTATTTGTGTATGCGGGAGACTGTGGATACTGCTTCTGTCTACGGCTACGATCGGGAAGAACTGACCCACACTTCTGTTGCTGCCCAGATCGCCAGCGGCAGTGCTGATGTCGGTATGGGCATCTACTCCGCGGCAAAGCTCTATGATCTGGACTTTATCCCCATCTGTATTGAGGAGTATGACCTCATTGTCCCTGACCATGCTTGGGATACCCCTATGGTTCAGGCGCTTTTGCACATCCTGAAGAGCGATGCGTTCCGGGGAAAAATCCTGTCCCTCGGCGGCTATACCGTGGATAACCCCGGACAGATTATCCCCCTATGAAAAGCGTAGATATTGCGGTTATTGGGGGAGGGATTCTGGGCTGCTTTGCGGCCCGGAATCTGATGCGCTGGAATTTGTCTGTCGTGCTGATTGAAAAGGAATTGGATATCTGTACAGGCATTACCCGGGCAAACTCTGCCATCGTCTATGCGGGATATGACAACAAAACCGGTTCCCGGAAGGCGGAATTGACGGTTCGTGGAAATGCCTCTTTTGATGATTTGTGCCGTGAACTGGAAGTTCCCTTTTCCCGCTGCGGCTCCTTGCTGGTGACCTATGACAAGGAGAGCCTGGCCCAGCTCCGGAGAAAATGGGAGCAGGGTATCCGCAATGGCGTGCCGGGTCTGGAGCTTCTGACCGGGGGAGAGGCAGAGGCAATGGAGCCTATGCTGGCACCGGGTGTGGCAGGCGCGCTCTATGCCCCGACCACCGGAACGGTGAACCCCTGGCAATTGGGCATTGCCGCCTTTGAAAACGCTGCTGCCAATGGGATGGAACCCATGCTGGGAACCACTGTGGTGGGAATCCGGAAAACCAAGTTTGGCTATCTGGTGGAAACAGATCGCAGCAAACTGCGCTGCAGGGCTGTCATCAACTGTGCAGGACTTTCCGCTGATCGGATACAGGAGCTGTGCTTTCCCTCCGACACGCATCTTCTGATAGATGGAGCAGAATACCTGGTCCTGGACAAACAGGCGCGGAAGCCGAAGCGGGTCATCTTTCAGCAGGCACAGTCCTGCGGAAAAGGCATCACCGCTATCCCGTGTGTGGAAGGGAATCTGCTGCTCAGCGGGGTACGCAAGCCCGTTGGAGAACCCTTTGCCACAACAAAAGAGGGAATATCGGAGTTGAAGAGAAGTGCGGTATCGCTGTTTCCGAATCTGAATATGCAGCAGGTAATCCGCTCATTCGCCGCCGCACGGCCAAATCCTCAGCGGGATGACGGCGAGAGCATTCACGATTTCTCCATTGCGTACCCGGCTCCTGGATTTTTCAGTCTGATCGGAATCAAAACCCCGGGGCTGACCTGTGCCAACGAACTGGGCAGGTACCTTGCGGAGAAAACGGCGGCGTTTCTGGATGCACACCCGAATCCACGCTTCACGCCCCACAGGCAGGCCATTGCCAAAACAAATGACCCCGAAATCATTTGCCTGTGCGAAGGCATCAGCCGCGGAGAGATTCTGGAAGCAATCCGAAGGGGAGCTTCCACGGTGGATGGGGTCAAGCGGAGAGTGGGAAGCTGTATGGGTGTCTGCCAGGGCAGCCGATGCAGCTTTGCCATCGAGCAGATACTCCGGGAGGTCAGGCATGGGGCACTTTGATATCCTGATTATCGGCGGTGGTGCAGCGGGAATTGCTGCAGCCAGAGCCGCAGCGGATGCCGGATGCAAAAGCATTGCGCTGGTGGAGAGAAAACAAAAGCTGGGCGGCATTCTCCTGCAATGCAGCCATCCCGGTTTTGGCGCCGGACTTACCGGAGGGGAATACGCCGCTGCGCTTGTGCAGGATTTCCCGGAAACGGTTACTCTGTTTTTTGGGACAACGGTGCTTTCGGTAGAACCCAATAAAACGGCGCATCTGTCCGGTGACCGGCAGATCTCGTTTTCTCAGCTGATTCTGGCAACGGGCAGCCGGGAGATTCCACTGGGGGCGCTGCCGATTGCGGGAACCCGTCCAAAGGGTGTCTATACAGCCGGTCAGATGCAGGAGATGATGAACCTCCATGGCTTTGTTCCCCAAGGTCCGGTGGTCATTTTGGGCAGTGGTGACATTGGCCTTATCATGGCATCCCAGATTGCGGCAATGGGGATTTCTGTTACTCTGGTGGAGCAGAAGGAAAACTGCGGCGGCTTGGCGAGAAACCGGCGCTGCCTGAAAGATAATTCCATCCGCCTTATTTGCAGCCAGACCATTGACGCCGTTGAGGGCTCTCCCGCACTCACAGGCTGCTGCCTGTCCGGCGGAGAGAAGATAGCCTGCAGAACGCTTCTGATTGCCGCGGGACTTGTCCCGGAGCGTGGGCTGCTGGCGGAATTGGGAATGCCGTCCTGGCTTCAGATGTGCGGCAACTGCAACACGGTGTACCCCATGGCAGAGGGCGTGACAGCCGACGGAAGAAAAGCGGGCATTGCCGCATTTCTAAAGATACGAGGTAAACTATGATTGATACATTTGGGCGCAGCATCACCTATTTGCGCGTTTCTGTGACGGAATTGTGCAATCTTCGCTGCCGGTACTGTATGCCGGAGGAGGGTGTCTGCAAGAAAGAGCATGCCGACATGCTCACGGAAGATGAGCTTATTCAGGCCGTGGAAGCAGCCGCGGCTCTGGGCATTACCAAGTTGCGCATTACAGGTGGAGAACCACTTGTTAAAAAGAATATCGTGTCTATCTGCCGCAGAGCATCCAGAGTTCCTGGAATTCGGGAGGTCTGCCTGACAACAAATGGCATCCTGCTCCCGGAGTTGGCAAGGCCCCTCAAGGAGGCGGGGGTCAGCCGGTTAAACCTGAGCCTGGATACCCTGGATCCTCAGAAGTATGCCCACATTACCCGCAACGGCAGTCTGGATGACTTCTGGAAGGGGTTTCATGCGGCCTTGGATGCTGACTTTCAGAAGATCAAACTCAATGCCGTGCTCATTGGCGGATTTAACGATGATGAGATCCTTCCGCTGGCGGAGCTTACCCGGAAGTATCCTGTGGATGTGCGTTTTATCGAAATGATGCCCATGTGCGACAGCTCCGGCTTTGGCCCGGAAGCGTATATTCCATTTACAAGGGTTTTGGAGGCTCTGCCGGAAGCGGTACCGGCTGCCAAAGATGGCGGTGTTGCCAAACTCTTCCACCTGCCTGGCGCACTGGGCAATATTGGCCTTATCAGCCCGGTGAGTGCCCATTTTTGCGGGGAGTGCAACCGCATCCGACTGACTGCAGACGGAAAAGTGAAGCCCTGTCTGCATTCCAATGCGGAGTATCCCCTGAAAGGGCTGGATTTCGATGGCATGAAAGCACAGCTGGAAGCAGCGATTTTGGGAAAACCCCAATGGCATGGGGATCTGGATGCTGCGCACAAATCGGGCGCCGGTCGGAATATGAATCAAATCGGAGGTTGAGTATGGCAGACTTTACCCATTTTAATGACCAGGGACGGGCCAAAATGGTAGATGTGGGGGGAAAGCCCATTTCTCAGCGCGTGGCCGTTGCGGCAGGCCGAGTGTTGGCGAATGAACACACATTCGCGCTCATTCAAAGCGGCGGCATGAAAAAAGGAGATGTGCTGACCGTTGCCCAGATTGCGGGGGTCATGGGTGCCAAGCGCACACCGGATATCATTCCCATGTGTCACCCCATTTTGATGGATGGCATCAACCTGGAGCTTTCTCTGGATGAGCACAGATCCAGCGTAGAAATCAAGGCCACCGTTTCCTGTGACGGAAGAACCGGCGTGGAAATGGAGGCACTTACCGCTGTCAGCACCGCCGCTCTGACAGTGTACGATATGTGCAAAGCGGTGCAAAAGGATATGACAATCACGGACATCCGCCTGCTATCCAAAACCGGCGGAATCCACGGCGATTACAAACGGGAGGACGAATCATGGCGTATACAGCAGCAGTGATTACCATCAGCGATAAGGGATATCGGGGCGAGCGGGAGGACACCAGCGGCCCCAACCTGGTGAAGATTCTGATGGAGAAGGGGTTCGACGTGACCTATACCGCCATCGTTCCCGATGAGGCGGAGATGATCCAATCGGAGCTTTTGAAGTGTGCAGATGAAAAGAAGATTGCCCTGGTGCTCACCACCGGCGGCACCGGCTTCTCACCCCGGGATATTACCCCGGAAGCCGCTATGGAGGTAATCCAGCGTCCGACTCCCGGTATCCCGGAGGCTATGCGGACAGAATCCATGAAGATCACACCCAAAGGCTGCCTGAGCCGCAGTGTTGCGGGCATTCGGGCACGCACCCTGATCATTACCCTGCCAGGCAGCCAAAAGGCATCGGCAGAGAATATTCTGGCGGTCATCGACCCGGTGGCCCATGGCCTGGATATGCTCTACAGCGAGGGCAGTGCGGACTGTGCAAAATGAAAGGAAATCCCATTTCCGAGCAGGAAATGGGATTTTTTATACATCGAAACGGTTACATGAAATTCCGCACATTTTCCGGATTTCTCGTATCAGTAAAGCTCTATTTCCGTGACACACTCGTTTTTGATGCGACCCACCAGATATTGCAGAGCATCCACCACATGGGGGCGGATATCGCCGCCGATGAGCACATACATGATGTCGTCACCAACGCTCAGTTCCCCTTCGTTCAGCCAGACCTTGATGTAGAAAATACCGTCCAACTTATAGGTTTCTGCGATGATGGCATCCATAGCTTCCTGATTGTAGGAAAACTGCATCCCCACAACGGGTCTGGTATCGGCGGCACCCTGGCGTACTTTTGCCTTGGCACTTTCCCGGACAATGCCATTATGGGTCAGATACATGCCAATCTTAGGGGCGCTTTCGTGGGCCTTGGCCTCTTTCAGCCAGGAATCCATGGAAGGACTTGTTTTCTTGCTCATATTATAAACCTCCAATTCTTATCCGCCTGCGGATAGAAATCGTAATTGAAACTGCCTGTAAATCAGAAGCGCGGAATCATCTGAACCTTCAAAGATGACTCTGGTCTGAGGCAGTGCCAAACCGGCGATCCTGCGGGGTGGGAGGACGGTCACGGTAATCCGGCAATCACGGAACCGGTAACCATCCGCAGTGGCATGAACCTCCCTATGATGAAGGAAAAAGGTTTCTATACGCTCTGGTTCCAAAGCCCACACTTCTTCTTTGAACATGCGATCCCCTCCTGTTTCATCTTATCATACTATGGAGAATAGTGAAAGAACTGTTTTGAATCATTTCATATAATTTCGTATCATTTCGCACAGTCTCTGAAAAGGGTGGCTTGTATTATTTGTTCAAATGTGATATAGTATTATAAATTGATTGGTCGGTTTTCGTGAAATTGACTGATTTCCAAAGTTTGCAAAGCGGTGGACGAGCCTCTTTCCAGACGCCATAATCGGGCGCAGCTTTCGGCTGTGCTTTTGGTGTTGCGGAAACTGGCTGGTCTTCTTTATATTTAGGAGGTAAGACAATGAAAAAGATTCTGTCCATGCTGCTGGTTTTTGCCATGATGTTTGGTCTTATTGCCTGCGGCGCAAGCAAGCCTGCTGAGACGCAGGCTCCCACTGAGGCTCCCGCTCCCGCCACAACGGCTGCCCCGACGGAAGCCGCCACCGAGGTTCCCACCCAGGCCGGTCTTGTGGTGGATACCTGCATTCTGAAGGAAGCCGACGACAAGATGCTCAACACCTACACCGTTATCGCCGTAAATCCCGAGGCGCCTTTTGTGGATGCTGACGGCAACTCTGTCGCTGACGTTGCGGTGAATACCGCCGGTGCGGATGCCCTCATCCAGTGGTTCCTGACCCAGGAAACGTTGGACCTGGCCGCAAACTATGGCTTTAAAGAGTACGGTGAGTATCTGTTCTACGTCAAGGACGGTGCCCCTGTTTATACAGGTGAGATTGCGCCCGCTACCGAAGAGACAAAGGTCATCCGCCTTTCCACCACCACTTCTGTGAAAGACTCTGGTTTGCTGGGCTATCTGCTGCCCATCTTCGAGAGCACCTATGGCTACACTGTGGAAGTCCAGTCTGCCGGTACCGGCAAGGCAATCTCTGCCGCCAAGTTCGGCAATGCCGACCTGATTCTGGTCCATGCCAAGAGCCAGGAAGAAGCCTTTGTTGAAGAGGGCTTCGCCCGCACTGTAGATGGCTTCGAAGCAGAGCGCATTTCCTTCCTGTATAACTATTTTGTCCTGTGTGGACCTTCTGCGGACCCTGCCGGTGTTAAGGAGGCAGCTTCCGTTCTGGATGCGTTTGCAGCCATTGCGGAGGGCGAGTATCCCTTCATCTCCCGTGGCGACGGTTCCGGCACCCACACTAAGGAGCTGTCCCTGTGGCCTGAGACTCTGGGTATCACGAAGGAGGCAGAGTCCTTCGCTCCCTACACGCAGTGGTACACCTCTGCAAACGCCGGTATGGGCGCATGTCTGGTGATGGCAGAGCAGATGCATGCTTACATCCTGACCGATAAGGCAACCTTCCTGACTTTCGTTGCCAACGATGGCATCATAAGCTGAGGAAACTCTGGGTTCATTTTCTGCGGCTGACGCTATATGTACAGTTTCCAAAACTTGCTTTTTTGAAAAAATCTGTGTAAACTGTATCCCGTGGGGAATTTCCCCACGGGATACAGTTTACAAAAAGAAAGGAGGCTGCACCGTGGGAACGGCCCTTCAAAAGGCGATTTCTCTTATCCTGTCTTCCGATGCAGAACTTCTGAACATTTTGAAAGTCACAGCGCAAATGAGCCTCAAAAGCTCTTTGCTTGCACTGCTGCTGGGTGTTCCGCTGGGAATCTGTCTGGGCAATAGCAAATTCCCCGGGAGAGGGCTTCTGATTATCCTGAACCGAACGCTTATGGGGATGCCCCCTGTGGTATGCGGCCTACTGTTTTACATCCTTTTCTCCGGGGTCGGCCCTCTGCGACACATGAATCTGCTGTTCACGGTTAAAATCATGATTCTTGCCCAGGTGGCGCTGATCACCCCCATTGTTGTGGGGGCTATGGAGACTTATGTGGCGGGAGTGTCTCCGGCGATTTGGGAAACAGCCAGGGGTTTGGGGCTGGGAAGAGGAAGGACGTTTTTGCTGCTGTGCAATGAGTGCCAGTACTGTATCATCTCTTCCTATCTGCTGGCGTTTTCCAGATCTATTGCAGAGGTCGGGGCAGTGTCCATGGTGGGCGGTGCCATTGCCTGGAAAACGAATGTGATGACCACAGCCATTATGCAGTACACCAATCAGGGAAATTTCTCTCTGGGCATTGCCCTAGGCATGATTCTGCTGGCGGTTTCCCTGCTGGTGAATGTTGTGATATCTCTGCTGCAAAGGAGGCTCAACCAATGATAATTCCCGCCTTTTCCAAAACCTATGGGCAGAAAAAAGTGCTGGATTTTCCGGGAATGGAATTGCAGCCTGGAAACATATATGCGATTCTCGGAGCAAACGGAAGCGGAAAATCCACATTTTCAAAGATTCTGGCAGATGTCCTTCCGGCAGACCGGAAAATCCGCTTGGAACCAAGCATTGGCTATCTTCCCCAGAAGCCCTATGCCTTTCGTATGTCTGTCAGAAAAAACATCCTGCTGGGCGGCAGGGATATCCAGAAAGCGGAGTCCCTCGCGAAAGCACTGTCTCTGACAGAGCTGGAACATAAACGGGCGGATCGTCTCTCCGGCGGTGAGACGGCACGCATGGCGATGGCAAGATTGATGATGGGAACATACGATGTGGTGATTCTCGATGAACCAACGGCTGCCATGGATATGGAAACCACCGCTGCCGCGGAAACTTTGATTCAGTCCTATGTGCGCCAGACCAAGTGTATTTTGATTTTGGTCACCCACTCCCTGCAGCAGGCAAGGCGAATCGCTGATGAAGCGATGTTTTTTCAAAAAGGGGAAGTACTGGAGTATGGTCCTGCAGAAAGTCTGCTGTATTCCCCCACACGTGTGGAATTGAAGAGATTCCTGGAGTTCTACGGAAACTGATGACACTCCGAAAACAGCTGTCTTCGTTGCTTTTGTGCTGAAGATGGCTGTTTTGTTCTTTATAATAGTAGCCGCAAGCAGTGTTAACTTGGACAGGCTCACGCATTTTGCTTGCCTATATCCGGCAGAGGCTTATCTCCGGCATTGCTGCGGCACTACCTATCAGTGAACAGGCAACGGTGGCCGCTACAAATTTTATACTCCATGAGGACACTGCCTCTTGTTCCGTTCATGCGGGAAAGACTTCTTACGCTGAAAGAAGAACAGCAGGAAAACCGCCGCTTGTGCGGACGCAGCTACATCAAGGACTATCTTGAGTATGTATGTGTCAATGAGATTGGCGATCTAATCAAGCCTCACTACGTCACAGAGAGCTTTCCGAAGCTGCTCAAGGCGAAGGGGATGAGGCAGATCAGGTATCACGATCTCCGGCATAGCTGTGCCTCGCTTCTTCTGGCAAACGGTGTTCCCATGAAGCAGATTCAGGAATGGCTTGGTCACAGCGACTTCTCAACTACGGCGAACATTTACGCACATCTGGATTACAGCTCGAAGCTGACTTCGGCTGATGCAATGCTCAATGGCTTGGGCTTTGCACAGAACTGAAAAAGAAAAGCCAGCAGCCGGAAAAACCGACTACTGGCGTGATTTCTGGCGGAGCGGGTGGGATTCGAACCCACGGAACCTTGCGGTTCAACTGATTTCGAGGGTCGTGAAACAGCCAAAACCGCCCTGTATTTCCACATATCTTCTTATAGGTTATCTGCGAAAAGCCTTGTAAACAAAGGCTTTTCTTGTATCTTGTGATTGTGGCGGTTTTTCTTTTTACAACCTTGTTTTTCACGTCCGGGCACCATTTGGGCACCATTGCAAGGTCATAACAAATATGACCTCTCTAATATCAATCAAAAGAGAACAAAAGTCAAGTGAAAAAAATATACGCTATGATTTTTGATTTTCTAAACAGGCTGAAATCCCGCATAGTATAAGCAAAAATTACTAAAACATAGGGTGCCCCTGTTCCTCTGCGTTCTACAAATCATGTGTTAAACCGGGCACCTTACAGGGCACTATTTTGTGAAAAAAAGAGGGCACCACGGGCACCATTGAAGAAAAGGAGAATCCGATGAAAAACACTCTACTTGACAAAGGTATTATAACCCCGTCCGGCGAAATCAGCAAGGACAAAATCAACCTTGTCGCCGGAGCAATCACGCAGCCGTTCGCAGAAATGGTCTGGGTGACGACAGGCGGCGATATGGAAACCATCAACCGCCTTACCGATGTTCTCGTTTCCATGAACAACCCCACCGACCGGGGCAAGCTGTTCAAAATCATCAAACTGCTTTA
>ERZ857757.2022-NODE-2022-length-14203-cov-2.417515_pt1 | contig 14203 bp, 13 predicted proteins | sample MGYA00519764_ERZ857757 | MGnify/ENA primary metagenome ERZ857757 (study PRJEB31778, sample SAMEA3449359) | human gut metagenome | biome: human gut; feature: human-associated habitat; material: faeces | place: United Kingdom | collected 2010/2012 ... | reverse complement strand
ATGGCTGCATGCTTTGATGCGCACGCCTGCATCCTTGATGCTGCGAAGTGCTTTGACATAAATTTTTGTCGGAGCGATCAATGCTTCACCAAGCGTCGTTCCTAACTCCTCATGATAGGTATCTAAGGTCTTTTTATCCATGGAGAACACCTTGCGTACCAGTGAAAATCCATTGGAGTGTACACCGGAGGATGCCATTCCGATCAACACATCACCCGCTTTGACATCTTTACCTGTAATAATATCTTTTTCATCTACGATTCCTACTGCAAATCCTGCTAGATCATACTCATCTTCCGGATAAAATCCCGGCATCTCTGCGGTCTCGCCACCGATCAATGCAGCATTTGACTGCTTGCATCCTTCTGCCACACCGCTTACGATCGATGCGATCTTTTCCGGATAATTCTTTCCACATGCAATATAATCAAGGAAAAACAGTGGCTCACCACCGGCACATGCGATGTCATTGACACACATTGCCACACAGTCAATTCCTACACTGTCATGCTTGTCCATGATAAACGCCAGCTTTAATTTTGTTCCAACCCCATCTGTTCCTGATACTAAAGTTGGTTTTTCCATATTTTTAAATGCTTCCATTGAAAACGCACCGGAGAAACCGCCAAGATTTGTCAACACTTCTTTTCTCATGGTCTCCTGCACATGTTTTTTCATCAATTCCACTGATCTGTAACCTGCTTCAATATCTACACCGGCATTCTTGTAATCCATCTTTTTTCCTCCTGAATATCCTGATTCTGTATCACTGTATCTTCCGCACGATCGCGGTTTTATGTCACTGTCCTTATTGTACAAAAAAAACGCTAAAAAAGCCAATAGTATTTTATTATTGATTTTATTAGCGTAGCTAATTAATCTATGTAGTAAGTTTTGTTTTTCTTATAAAATATTGCGAGAAATTTTTTTCGGTTATCCCTCTGCTCCCTCTGTTGCCGAAGCAACAACATCGGATACCTCCATGATCTCCGGTGTGCCACCGCCGTATTCTGCATCGTTTGCCACTTCATCCGGATCCGGATTTTCCTCTTTTTTCTCATCATCCCAAAGGGAATCATACTCTTCTTTCTTCTTATTTTCATTCAGCACTGCCATATTCTTCGCTGCCATATACAGTTCCATGCTGTATTCCATCAGTTTTTTCTCATCAGAGGCTGGTACTTTCGCACCTTTCATGATCCTTCGTGCCACTTCCATGATCTTTATCATATCCTCTGAATATTCTTCCATGGCTTCACCCTGCTGCTTAGAAACCTCTGCATTAAACAGTGCTGTATGCTGTGCCATGATCTGTTCCATGGTCTTGCTGTACTCTTCATATTTTTCTGAAACAGCACGATATGACAGGTCTAAGGTTACCGCTTCTTTGGCAAATGCCTCTTTTCCACTTGGGGTTGCCTTTATTTTTTCATCTAATGCTTTTTTCTGTTTTGCTAAAGACTTTTTCTCTTCCCAAAATTCACGCAGTGGTGCGGAATAAGTCTTTCTTGCTTCACCGATCTTCATATGATCACATCCTTGTCTGTGTTTTTGAACTGCCGTGTTCTTTGTAATATTTTTTATGATATGCTTTCTCATGTTTCTATCTATATCATATGTATCGACCGGATGCAGGAATTTGATTATATGAAAAACCAAAAAGAAGATACCTGCCCTGTAGCAGATATCTTCTCCTAAAGATCCTATTTCTATTTTTACAACTCACAATTATTAACAGTTCTTGGGAATGGAATGACGTCACGGATATTACCCATTCCGGTCAGGTACATGACACAACGTTCAAATCCAAGGCCGAATCCTGCATGACGAGTGCTTCCGTATTTACGCAGATCTAAATAGAATCCGTAGTCTTCTTCGTTTAAACCAAGCTCTTTGATCCGTGCAAGCAGTTTGTCGTAATCATCTTCTCTCTGGCTTCCACCGATGATCTCACCAATGCCAGGTACTAAGCAGTCCATTGCTGCCACTGTCTTGCCATCCTCGTTTAACTTCATATAGAATGCTTTGATCTCCTTCGGATAATCGGTTACAAAGACCGGACGTTTGAACACTTCCTCTGTCAGATAACGCTCATGCTCTGTCTGTAAGTCACAGCCCCAGGATACCTTATATTCAAATTTGTCGTTGTTCTTCTCTAAGATCTCGATCGCCTCTGTATAGGTCACATGTCCAAAATCAGAATTTAACACATGGTTCAGGCGGTCTAACAGTCCCTTATCCACAAAACTGTTGAAGAAATTCATCTCTTCCGGTGCATGCTCTAACACATAACGGATCACATATTTTAACATGCTCTCTGCTAAGATCATATCATCCTTTAAATCTGCAAATGCGATCTCCGGCTCGATCATCCAGAACTCTGCTGCATGACGGGTTGTGTTGGAGTTCTCTGCACGGAAGGTCGGTCCGAATGTATAGATGTTTTTAAATGCCATCGCATACGTCTCACCGTTCAACTGTCCGCTTACCGTCAAATTGGTCGGCTTATTAAAGAAATCCTTTGTATAATCTACGGTACCGTCCTCGTTTGTCGGCACATTGTCTAAATCCAATGTGGTAACTTTAAACATCTCGCCTGCACCTTCACAGTCACTTCCCGTGATCAATGGAGTGTGAACATATACAAAGTCTCTCTCCTGGAAAAACTTATGGATCGCATATGCGGTTAAAGAACGTACACGGAAAACTGCCTCAAACGTATTGGTTCTTGCTCGCAGATGAGAAATTGTTCTTAAATACTCAAAACTGTGGCGTTTTTTCTGCAGTGGGTAATCCGGTGAAGACTGACCTTCAATGGCAACCTCCTCTGCCTGGATCTCAAATGGCTGTTTTGCCTGTGGGGTTGCTACTAATTTTCCGGTAACGATGATTGCCGCACCGACATTTAATTTTTCTACCTCTGCAAAATTTTCTAAGCCATCTGCATATACAATCTGTAATGGTTCAAAAAAAGTTCCGTCATTTACAACAATAAACCCAAAATTCTTAGAACTTCGGATGCTTCGCACCCAGCCGCCGATCGTCACTGTCTTATCCAGATATTCTTCCTGGTTTCGATATAATTCGCGTATATTTACCAATTCCATCTCTAATCCCTCTGTTCTATTTCTTACTTTCCTGTCGTTGTATCAATGGTATCCTTTACTTCTGCATTTTCAGAAGTATTGTCTGTATTACCTGTATCTTCACTTCCATCAGACTGTGTCTGTTCTGTAGTGTCCTCGGAAGTAGTCTCTACATATTTTACTTTTGCCTGTTTGATCAATTTATCTTTGGCTTCCTGCTCAATATACATACGTTTTACCATAGTTTCCGGATAGACGTCAAACAGATCATCCTTTTTATCAAATTTCAGGGTGCCCATCATCTTATCTACGAATTTGTCATAATCCTCACCGCTGGCTTTGATCCCTTCTTTTGCAGCAACTGCTTCCCATACTAAATCGCTCTTGATATAGTCCGGCATCAGTTCTTTGATCTGCTTGTTAAAATCATCCTCTGACATTCCATAGGTGTTCTGTAAGAAATCTGCAAATTCCTGATCCTGATATTTTGCCATTCCTTTATAATAGCTCTTTAATTCTTTGGTACGCTCTTTGGTCAGAGAATCCGGAATATCACTGATCTTACTGATCTCTTTTAACTTATCCGTTAAAGCATCTCCTACTGCTGAATTGTTATTGTTCTCTAAAGAATCGGATACATATTTCTTTAACTCTTCAACTGTAGATACTCCGTAATAATCGTTGTAATTGTCTTTGACATATTCATCAGTCAATGTATCATAAGTCGGATAACTCTCATCCTGAATGGAGTTGATCGTTACTTTAAAGACAACATCTTTTCCTGCTAAGTCCTCACTGCCGTAATCTTCCGGGAATGTCAGGTTCAGATCTACGGTTTCACCGACTTTTTTACCGATCAGACCGGACTCAAATCCGTCAATAAATGTACCGGAACCGATCTTTAAATTGTAACCTTTTGCGGAACCGCCGTCAAAAGCCTCTCCGTCTTTGGTTCCTTCATAATCAATATTTGCAACATCACCATCTGCAACGGTGTCTTTTTCCTTATTTTCCGTATAGATCGGGGCAGTTAAGAAATAATTCTCAATGGTCTCCTGTACACTGTTATCAGAGATTTCATAGCTCTTATCTACTTCCACTTCAATATTCTTATAATCCCCAAGTTTTACCAGTTTTTCTGCGCTGTCCACATTTCCTGTACTTGTACTGCTTTTGCTGCTACCACATCCGGATAAAGCCGCCACTGTAGAAATGCACAGAAAAAGTGCTATCATTTTTTTTCTCATAGTCTCTACCTTTCCTTACGATATTTTAGAACTTCACAAGTATTTACGATACCACACTTTGTGGGGATTGAAAAGATTCTTTCCGATAAATTAATAAAGATTTCACATATTGCTTTTTCTATAAATCAATGATACAATGAAAATCAAGTCTGATGATAAGGAGGTCTATATCGTGAGCCCATTAACAGTTGTACTAATTGTTATCGCCGTGGCTATGTTAGCTGCCGTCATCGCACTGTATTTCGTAGGAAAGAAAGGACAGAAGAGACAGGAAGAGCAGAATGAACAGTTAGCCGCTACTGCACAGACAGTATCAATGTTGATCATAGACAAGAAAAAGATGAGATTGAAGGATTCCGGTCTTCCGGCAGTTGTCATTGAACAGTCTCCAAAAATGCTTCGTCGTTCCAAACTGCCTATCGTAAAGGCAAAAATTGGTCCAAAAGTTATGACATTGATCTGTGATGCTTCTATCTATGACAGTATTCCTGTGAAAAAAGAAGTCAAAGCAGTGGTCAGTGGTCTTTATATTACCGAGGTAAAAGGACTCCGCGGTCCAATCGAAAATAAAGATGAGAAGAAGAAAAAGAAATTCTTCAAAAAATAGGACATGCTAAAAAGGAGCTACCACACCAGCTGATTGAAATCAGCAGTGTGGTAGCTCCTTTTTTATCTGTTTCTCTTTACTCGTAATCTAACATTGCATCCATATTTCCATGAAGCTGGTCTAAATATTCTTTCAACTCTCCGGAAACTTCCGGATTGCGAAGTGCAAATTCAATATTTGCCTGTAAGAATCCAATCTTGCTGCCCACATCATAGCGGTGTCCCTTGAAGTCATATGCATAGACTTCCTGCTGTTTTGCAAGACGTTTTAATGCATCGGTAAGCTGGATCTCGCCACCTTTTCCTGCTCCCTGTGTCTCTAATAATGGGAAGATCTCCGGTGTGATGATATAACGTCCTAATACGGCAACATGGGAAGGTGCATGTTCAGGGTCCGGTTTTTCTACCATATCATGTACGCGGTACATACGATCTGAAACCCGCTCTCCATCAATAATTCCATATTTATTTACAACTTCTTCCGGTACCGTCTGAACGCCTAAAATACTCGACTGACATTCCTCAAACTGCTCGATCATCTGACCTAAGCATGGTGTTTTCGATACTACGATATCATCGCCGAGTAATACGGCAAACGGTTCATCTCCAATAAACTGTTTTGCTACTAATACGGCATGTCCAAGTCCTCTTGGCTGTTTCTGGCGGATATAATGTACATTTGCCATATCTGCGATCTCGCGTACCATTTTTAAATAGTCTGTCTTTCCGGTCTTTTCTAATTCCATCTCTAACTCGATAGAGCGGTCAAAATGGTTCTCAATGGTCTGCTTGCCTCTTCCTGAGATAATGATAATATCTTCAATACCGGATGCTACTGCCTCTTCAATAATATACTGGATGGTCGGCTTATCCACGATGGGAAGCATCTCTTTCGGCTGTGCCTTGGTTGCCGGCAAAAAACGTGTTCCTAATCCTGCTGCCGGTATAATCGCTTTGCGTACTTTCATATCTGTTCCTCCTATGCCTGTAGTTTAAAATCCCTTGCATCTTTCGATTTAATATTCATCTGTATCCGGCAATCTGCTAAATGCTCATAATTGGCTTCTAGCGCGTATGCCACGTTTACATTAATATTCTCTTCTGACTCTTCTACCTGTATTTTTTCTGCATCTATGCCGATAAACAGGTTTCCAAACGGCGTATTGTAATAGGTAATATTTTTCTTATTTTCTTCAAACACCATATGGACATTCGTCACACCTTTTTTCGTGACATCCAAAGAATCCTCGGTCAGCTTGATGATATTTTTCGTGCTTCCCTCAAATCCCTCCATGACTTCATCATAGATGATATAGTGCTTTCCGTTTTTCTTATAATAACTTCCGGCTGTTACGATCTCGACCGGCTCTGTTTCTGTCTCCTGTGCGAACTGTAATCCGCTGATGGTTACAATTACGTCTTTTGTCATATCAATACTCCTCTATCGGAATGAGCTGTGTCTGCTCAATGTCATATGGCAGAATAGAATTGGCAAACTGCATAAACTTCTCTGCCGCATCGCTGACATAGAACTGGTATTTTTCCTCCCCATCCTTTGTTTTTCCATCATTTGCAATTCCCTGCTCGGATAAAAGCCGTCGTAATTCCACGGCTGTCTCATAAGCCGGATTGACCAGATTCACGCCTTCTCCCATGATCTCCCTTACGGTTGAACGCAGCAGCGGATAATGGGTACAACCTAGGATCAGTGTATCAATATCTGACTCCTTAAACGGCTGCAGATAACGTTCTGCCACGGCAACGGTTACCGGGTCTTTGATCCATCCCTCTTCTACTAAAGGAACAAATAAAGGGCATGCCCTGCCCATAACCTGTGCATCCTTATTTTCTCTATGTATGGTTTTTGTATAAATCTCACTGCGGATCGTACCCTCTGTTCCGATGACTCCGATCTTTCCATTTTGTGTTGTCTGCGCCGCAACTTTAGCCCCCGGCTTTACAACACCGATAATCGGAATGTCTAACTCCGGTTTGATCGTCTCTAATGCAAACGCACTCGCCGTATTGCAGGCAACTACAATTGCCTTGACATTTTTTGTCCGTAAAAAACGGATGATCTGTCTGGAATATCGGATAATGGTATTCGGTGACTTACTTCCATACGGTACGCGTGCTGTATCTCCAAAATATACAATTCTCTCATCCGGTATCTGACGCATGATCTCCCGTGCCACCGTCAGACCGCCGACACCGGAATCAAACACGCCAATCGGAGCATGGTTCAAGTCACAATGTTCCGTCATGTTCTATTCCTCTCAAAATCTTTCTACTCTTTTCATTTTAACTGTTTTCCATAAAATATTCAAGTCAGCAAACATAAACATTACAGATAATGATTGAGAAATGACACTATTTATCCCAGAAATCCAGCCATTTCCATGAAATCTTATAATTCTTCTCTTCCATCAGAGACTGATATTCCGTCTCACTCAAGGTATCCTTCAATACCTTTTCTGATTTACCATCCACAACCTCATAGACACTTCCTTCAAAGCACATATTCGGATACATCACACACCACCAGTTTTTTCCGGCTCCTTCTCCGATAACCACTTCGACCGCTTCATAAGTTCCTGCCGGGAAAGAATATGCTCCATAGGTTTTGACCGGAAAATCCACCGGTCCGATAAAAGCATTTACAGTATATGATCTTCCTTCTTTGGCTATGACATCTTCAGCCACTTTTTCTATCTTTTTTAAATTGGCATTCGCTGTCTCTTCTGCTTCTTTTCGGTTCGTGACTTCTTTCATCTGATCTTTCATATAAAGCCCGACTGCATCACGGACTTTTAATTTCAATTCCTGATCTTCTCTACTGTCACTGTTAGCGATCACATGAAAACGCAAAATTTTCTCTGCGATCTCCTTTTGCATTCTCTGTTCTCTATACATATGTATCATCGGCATCACTGCTAAAAATAATAGCAGGAAAAAGATTCCTTTTTTCCAGTTTTTATTCATTATTATTCCTTCTTTCTGACTCTTATCACAGGGATCCTGTCCGATCACTGTCTTTTGACCCCGGATCTGTTTGTCAGATACATCTTTCCCGAAAAAAAGAAATCCTAAACCTGTTTTATTTTAAATTTACCACCGATACCTCTGTCTCCACTTTGATCTGAAGATTTTTCTCATATTCCTCTCTTCGTTCTTCATAATAGACATAGCCTTTCCGATAGGAATTTCCAAGTTTTTTATAACTGTTGCTGATGTCAATCCCTTTTTCCAATGCCGCTTTTGCATCCGTATTTAACCGGTTCTGCAATTCCTCTTCTAACGTTCGTTCTAATGTCTCTTCATGCTTCCAGTCTGTTAAGGTTGCATTTTCCAAAGAAGCCGTACAGGCAAGATGTATCTTTATGATCGGATGCTCTATATTTTTTTCAAACTCATAAGACGGATGGATCTTTGTGATCCTCCACTCACAGCCCGCTGCATCCTGATAGGAAAATCCTTTGAGTTTTCCCTGTAACATCATACTTTCCATGGCAAGTTCCGATGACACTCTCTCTTTTGCTTTTCCATTTCTTAACACATAAAATCCTGTCACCTCCGGCTCTTTATCTTTTTCTCCCAAAACCGGAATATACAGTGTTTCCATCTGATTCTGCCGCTCGTCATAGAGCCGTCCAAGTGTCATGATCCGCTTATCCTTATAGTCCTCATCACTCTCTAAAAGCTCCTCTAAATAAGTTCCCAACGGTTTTTCTAAGTTCTGATCCAGTCCAAATAAATGTTCCATTTTCAGGTCAGTTGCAAACAGATAAGTGTTCCTTGCCATCAGTTCCTGCGTCTTTGCATATTCTAAGAACTTCTGCAGTTTTTCTTCGTCCTTTAAAAATTCTTCACTTAAGATCAGTGCTTTGTTATGAGAAAAGTCGATACTCTTAGAGCTGTTTTTTTCGTAATTTTTCTGTATAGTAAAAAAATCCCTGCCCTTTTTAGAAGCCACTGCCGTATAACTGCCGTCGGCATTTTCATTTGCAACCTCCGAAAGCACCGGAAAGTTAAAGACCACGCGGCATCCCTGTTTCTCACTTTCTAAACCGACCGCTAACGGAAAACTGCGGTTCTCCAGTTCATGGTCGCCACAGCCGCAAAGCAGCAGGGATAAGACCATAAGCATGAAAAACATTTTTCTTTTTTTATACATGCTCTTTCCTCCTTTTGCGCTTTACCAGAATGTATGCCAGAATCGAAATCCCAATAGAAATTGGGACTGCTGCCAGATAAAACAACTGTTTTAAAAGCTGTAAAAAGAACAGGGACTCCCAACATCCTCTTGCAATGGCATAGACCAGAATTAAGATCAGAATGGACGGATATTTTTTATTTTTTAAAGAAAATGTATGCATAAAAATATTCACACTGTGAAAGATCATATGATCCATCAAAGCATACAGTGCAAAGAACCATATCCCCACCATCAATACGTCTAACCGCTCTAAAAATCCACCCGGCAATTCTACCATGCTCATAAGTGCCACAACTGAGAACTGCGTTCCCGCCAGTGCCTTTGTTCCAAAAATCCCCATCAGAAGCAGATAGATGAAAAAAAGCAGTCCACCGGTCACCAGGACTGCCCTTGCCGCCGTATTTCCCAATTTTTCCGGTTCTGCACAGTGAGGTCTTAAAAACAGCAAAAAAATGATCCAGGAAAAGATTCCAAATACCAGATAGGTACTGCCTAAAAAATCCATTCCACTGTCATACAAAAACGGCATCCACTTATCCGTATCCACACTTCCTACAGAAAATGCCAGCATGATCAGCAGCAGGACCGCCAGCGTCCAGTATATGATCTCATAGACTCTTCCGCGGCTTTCAATCCCTCCGTAAATCCCATATGCTCCCAGTAAAAGGAGCAGGAGCAAAATGACCTCAAAGGATTCCTGCTGCAACAGATTTTTTAAGATCAGATGGCAGATCGTATATGCTGCAAAACCCGCGATACTGATACTGTAAAAGAAATAAAAGATTTCACAAAATTCCGTTCCTTTTTCCCCAAATGCTTCTTTTAAATAGGAAAAATAATCTCCCCGCATCTGCTTAAAATTACCGCCCAGAAGCCACAGCAGTAAAAACGTGCAAAATATGCCACACAGGATCGCAACTGCTCCGTCCACCCCACTCCTTCCTGCAAGGATATCCGGCAGCAGCAGGGATGCCATGCCAAAGATATTAAAAATGAGCAGCCGCTTTATCTGACGTAATGATATTTTTCCATTGTCTGCAAACATCTTACTCCTTCCAGCGCAGACGCGTCTTATTCCGTCTGCTCGCAAAAATCGGTCTTTTCTTCAGATAAAATAGCGGCACCCGAAGCAGGGAATCCCGCTCATCCTGATAATTAGTCAGATCTGCTCCCGCAAATGGCATCAGATACGGAATACCAAAACTTTTCAGACTTGCCAAATGTAAAAATATAGCAAGAAGTGCTATCAAAAATCCAAAGAAGCCTAACCACGCACACATTCCGATAAAAAAGAATTTGAGAATACGGAAGGCTGCGGCAAATTCCTCGTTTGGTATTGCAAAGGAACAGAGTGCCGTAAAGGCAATGACGATCACCACGACCGGGCTTACAATATTCGCTTCCACTGCTGCCTGTCCGATGATCAATCCACCTACGATCCCGATCGTATTTCCCATTGCTCCCGGCAGACGGATGCCCGCCTCCCGCAACAGCTCAAAAGACAGTTCCATCAGGATCACTTCTACCACGGAAGGAAACGGTACGCCCTGTCTTGCCGCCGCAAAGGATAAGATCAACGTAGTCGGCAAGATCTGCGTATGGAAATTGGTCACCGCCAGATACAGTCCCGGCAGTGTCATTGCAAAAAAAGATGCCAGATAACGGATGATCCGTCCTAAAGAGGCAATTTCAAACCGGTTGTAATAGTCATCACTGGTCTGAATAAATGAGTTGTAATCCGTAGGCAGGATCAATGCCACCGGAGAATTGTCACAGAGCAGGATCACTCTTCCTTCTAACAGACACATCGCCGCACGATCCGGCCGCAAGGTTGTCTGGAACTGTGGAAACGGCGACAGCCACCGTTCCTCTGAAAGCTGTTCGATCACTCCGCTGTCCATCACGCCGTCAATCTCAAATCCCTCTAACCGCTTTTCAATCTCTGCTAACACAATGTCCGGTGCGATCCCCTCCATGTAGAGCAGACTGATATTCGTATTGCTTCTGACTCCCGCTTTTTTCTCCTTGACTTTTAGCTGTGGCGAACGGATCCTTTTTCGGATCAGTGCAGTATTTGTTTTTATGGAATTCGCAAAACCTTCGTTCGAACCACGGGCAACTTTTTCCGAATCGGTCTCTGACACTCCTATTCCCGGATAACCTTTATCCGAAACCTTTATCGCCCGTGCAAATCCATCGATCAAAAGCAATGCGGCACCGGATAACATCCCATTGATGGCATCCTCTATTGTCTCAAAATATGCCATGTCGGACACGCCAAAGCTGTTCTGTTCCAAAGAGGTATAGACCTCCTCTTTTTTCATCGTGCATAACATAGTGAGCATTTTTCCAAGTACGGTCTCATCTAACAGCATATTTTCCACCGTTGTTTCGATAAAGGCTACGATACAGGAAATATTATGCTCCGTTCCTAAATGGATCTCATTATATTTTAGATCACTGCATCCTTCAAAGAGATCAAACAGCACCGCACTGTCCTTTTGCAGATTTCCGGTTACCGGATGCTTCTCTTCATCAGGACGGTATTTTTTATTCCGTTCATCCATGTTCATGGTAATTCCTCCGAATCCTATAACGGTGTTTCCTATAAAGCAAAAAAGAGATAAGCTGCACTTATCTCTTTTAATATCTTCATATTCCAGCCATTTTATACCATAACGGACGATTCTTATCTGATTTTAAGATCACTCCTGATCGCGGATGATCTGTTTCACTACTTTTGCCTGTTTTTCCACATGCACTTTCATGACTTCGATGACTTTTTCTTTTTCGTGTTTGTCTAATAACTCCAGTATCTTTCGATGCTCCTGTATCAATGTCGGATATGCATTTTCATCTTTTAGATATTCCACACGATACCGGTAAATCTGCTCACGCATATTATCTAACATCGTTACTAACTTTGCATTGCCTGCCGCATGGTAAATCGTATCGTGAAACGCCACGTCGGCTTCCGCGATTTTTTTGATATCCCCCTGCTTGGTGCTGTTTTCAAACTGCAGCATCTGCTTTTCTAATTCTTTGATCTCTTCTTTTGTGATATTATCACAGGCAAGCCGGACTGCTAATTCATCTAAGACCTCACGGATCTGCAAAACATCTTTCATGTCTTTTTCGGTCATCCGTGCTACTTCCGCACCTCTGCGCGGGATCGTCACTGCCAACCCTTCCTGCTCTAACATTCGGATTGCTTCACGGATCGGTGTTCTCGACACTCCTAATTTAGATGCAAGCTGCAATTCCATCAAACGCTCCCCCGGTTTTAACTCTCCTTTCAGGATTGCCTCCCGCAGTGTATGAAATACTACATCACGCAGTGGCAGATATGCATCCACATTTAATTTTAAATTGTCTGTCATAAATCCCCCTACTTTCTGTTATTATAAATCGTTGTCAGATAGAGCTGCTTTGCCAGCCCGCTCTCTTTTACCGCACGATACGCTCTCTTCGCTGTCTTTTCATCTTCAAACAGTCCAAATACCGTCGGACCGCTGCCACTCATCAGTGCGTTGAGTGCCCCATGCTCTTTCATGATCTCTTTTAAACTGGCAATCTCAGGATAATGTGCAACGGTTACTGTCTCTAAGATATTTCCCATATCCTGCGCCGTGCTCTGTAAATCCTTCTTACGAATATCTTCTAATAAACGGTCAATGTCAGGATGTGGCGGATCATTCTCTAAATGCAGATTCTCATATACGAATTTTGTAGAAACCGCAACCGATGGCTTCGCTACTAAAACCGGACATTTTGGCATCGGCGGAAGTGCTGTTAACTTCTCTCCGATTCCCTCTGCTAAAGCGGTTCCACGCATCAGACAATATGGCACGTCTGCTCCGATCTTTACACCACGTTCTTTTAACTGCTCCATATTAAGTCCTAAATCAAACATCTGGTTCATTCCATATAATGCTGCTGCAGCATCGGTACTGCCGCCTGCCATGCCTGCCGCAACCGGAATATGCTTCTCTAAACGGAACTCTACACCCTCTTTGATCGAAAACTCATCCATCAAAAGAGCTGCCGCCTTATGAATTAAATTATTCTCATTGACCGGAAGGTAATACAGATTCGAGGAAATCTGAATCCCCGGCTCTTTTGTCTTTTTGATATGAAGACGGTCAAATAAGTGGATCGTCTGCATGATCATGCGAACCTCGTGATATCCGTCCTCACGCTTTCTCAATACGTCAAGTCCAATATTAATTTTTGCCAATGCTTTTAAATTTAACTCATCCATGTTTTTCTCCTGCACTTTGTATACAATATACTCTAACGTGAGATTTTAAAAATGTCAAGTGACAATTCCTGCCGAGATCCGGGTGTCAAAAGGCGGCTCACAACTTAGTAGTTTGCAACTTGCACAAAACAGACTCGGTTTTGTGCAATTGTCAATACAAAAACCTGAAACCGCCTTTTGACACCCTAATCTGTAGAGTAAAAAAAGCGGAGAATCCCTTCGCCTTTTCCGTAAGAGATTACTCCGCTTTCCTGTCATCTGACCTCCCTGTTAGGATGTCTTTGATGATAAATTTTGATCATTATTCTTCTGTTTCTGTCTTAGCTGTCTCTGTACCGTTTTTCCATGCATCGAATTTTTTCATAACAGCATCATAGGTTCTGCCGGAGATATCCGGTAAGGATTTGCCCCATGCTTTGGTTGCCTGATCAAAACCTTTTTTGAATGCTGCGATCATTTCGTCTGCTTTTTCTGAATCACCGCCGGATAATGCTTTTGCAAATTCCACGATACGGTCAGATGTCTGCTCTACGCCCCAGTAACCATCGTCTGCAATATCTTTTTGTGCCTGGGCTCTTACCTCAGGAGATACATTATATTTACCGCTTGCTAAGAATGACCAGATATCGTCTGCCTGTCCGATCTTCTTGCCCTGCTTCGTCATCATCTGCTCTACCATGCTGCGAAGCTGGTTGGTTCTGTTTGCTGTATCTGCTTTCATCTTTTCGATCAGTGCGGTATTTGTCTTTCCGCTTGTCTTTTTATAAGTTCCTGCATTTTCTACGGT
>ERZ857757.2021-NODE-2021-length-14219-cov-21.472324_pt1 | contig 14219 bp, 12 predicted proteins | sample MGYA00519764_ERZ857757 | MGnify/ENA primary metagenome ERZ857757 (study PRJEB31778, sample SAMEA3449359) | human gut metagenome | biome: human gut; feature: human-associated habitat; material: faeces | place: United Kingdom | collected 2010/2012 ... | reverse complement strand
GGTAATCGGTCGGATAAATGTAGCCGTGCAGGTCGGAGGTAAAATAGATCGTCAGCTTTTTCTCGTCCATCGCTTACCCCCGTGCCAGCTTCACGCGGATCTTCGCCGAGATCCACTCGATGATGAGCACCAATACGATCAGCCCCAGCAGGATCGCGCCGACCTCGTTCCAGCGGTACGAGCTCATGGCGAAGATCAGCGGCGCGCCGATGCCGCCCGCGCCCACAAGACCGAGCACGGTCGCGTCGCGCAGATTCATGTCGAAGCGGTAGATGATCGTGGAGGTGAAGTCCGCCGTCAGCTGGGGCAGGATGCCATAACGGATCTTCTGGAAGGTCGTGCAGCCCGCGGCGTCCAGCGACTCCAGGATCCGCTTGTCAAGGTCCTCGATGCTCTCGATGAACATTTTCGACACCATGCCAATCGAGCAGAGGGACATGGTCAGCAGTCCCGCGAACGGTCCGGGGCCGGTGACGCGAATGAACATCAATCCGTAAACGAAAGCCGGGATGGTGCGGATGGCGGCGATGAGCACGCGGCCGATGAACGCCACGCCCTTCGGCACCAGATTGCTCGCCGACAGGAAGGACAGGGGCAGCGAGATCACCGCGCCCACGATCGTGCCGAGGAAGGCGATGCAGAAGGTCTCCAGCAGCAGGTAGGGCACGCCGTCCGTGCCGAGCGTAAGGAGGAGCTTCGCCGAGGGATGGAAGATGCCGGAGAGGATGTTCCTCGCCACCTCCAGCCCGTTGCCGGTGGAGCTGCTGACCCTCACCGCCGTGCCGGACCACGCCAGAAGGCAGGCGACGATGAACGCCGCCAGCAGCTGCCACACCCACGTCTTCGGCGCGGAGGCATAGGCTTTTTTGATTCGTTCGTTCATAGCCGTTCCTCCTTATGTCAGGCGCTTGCGCAGCGCGTGGCTGATGCCCTCGATGACCATGACGGCGACAAAAAGGACGATCAGGATCATGCCAAGGCTGTCGTATTCGCGCCAGCCGATCTTTTCATTCATAATGAGGCCCAGTCCGCCCGCGCCCACATAGCCGAGGATGGAGGCGTAGCGCACGTTGCCCTCCAGACAGAACAGGGACACGGACAGATAGGTGGGCAGCACCTGCGGAAAGACGGCGGTGGTAAAGGCGCGCAGGCGCGTGGCGCCCAACGCCTCCATCGCCTCGTAGGGTCCCATATCCACCGTTTCGATGATCTCAAAGAGCTGCTTGCCCACATAGGCAAAGGTGAAAACGGCGATGGCACAGGTGCCCGCCATGGTGCCGAGACCGAAAATGTAGGTGGCGATCAGGGCGCACACCAGCGTCGGCAGGGTGCGCACCAGACTCAAAAACAGGCGCACCAGAAACACCACGACGCGGTTCGTCACGATGTTGCTGGCTGCGGCGACGGCAAATGGGACCGCCAGCACCGCGCCGACGAACGAGCCGAGGATGGACATTTTGATGGTGTCCCACAGCGGCTGCCAGATCTTGCCGAGGTAGGCGGTGTTCGGCGGGAACATCGCCTTGAGGATGTCGAAGAACTTGCTGCCCTTTTTCACCAGCACAGCAAGGTCAAAGCCCGTGATGCGGACGGAAAGGACGGTCAGCGCGATCAGCACAAGCAGGATCAGCGGCGCGCGGCTGCGCTTTTCCTCCACCGCCGTACCGTCCGCCAGCGTATAGACGTGAGGCTTGAAAATGCGGTCGTAGAGGCTCATACGCACTCCTCCGCGCCGCCCTGCTCCCCGTAGATGGCGTCGAGCACCGCCTGATCGACCCTTGCGGAGGGGCCGTCGTAGACGATCTTACCGGCGCGGATGCCGATGATCCGGTCGGCGTATTCCAGCGCCAGCTCCACATGGTGGATGTTCAGCAGAATGGAGATGCCCAACTCCTGATTGATGTGAACGAAGTCCTGCATCACCTGCTTGGCGGTCACGGGGTCGAGGGCGGCGACCGGCTCGTCCGCCAGAATGATGTGGGGGCTCTGGGTCAGCGTCCGCGCCAGCGCCACGCGCTGCTGCTGGCCGCCGGAGAGCTGGTCGGCGCGCATATACGCCTTGTCCAAAATGCCCACCTTGTCCAGCGATTCCAGCGCCTTGAGCTTGTCCTCTTTGCGGAACGCGCCCAGCAGCACACGCCAGAAGGGCATATCCGGCACGCAGGCGGAGAGCACATTCTTGATCACAGTCGTGCGCGTGACCAGATTGAACGACTGGAACACCATGCCGATGCCCCGGCGAAACTGCCGCAGAGCCTTGCCGGACAGGGTGCTCACGTCCGTGCCGTTCACCGTCAGCGTGCCGGAGGTGATCCGGTGCATGCGGTTCACCGCCCGCAGCAGCGTGGACTTGCCCGCGCCGGAGCGGCCGATGATGGCGACGAACTCGCCGTCCTGAATGGTCAGGTTCACATCGTCTAGGCCCACGGTGCCGTTGGGATATACCTTGGATACATGGTCAAATACGATCATACGGTTTCCTCTTCTTCCTGATATGAAACGCGGGGAGGACGGCACAGCGGAAGGTTCTTGCCTGTGCGTATCCTCCCCGCGTTTGGGAAAGTTCTGGCTTAGTTCGCGGCGGTCAGCTCCTGAATGAGCTTCTGCGCGGCGCGCTCGTTGTCATAGTCGGAGGACTGCGCCTTCTGGTAGCCGTTGTGGCTGTAGATGGCGATGACCTGCTTGCCCTCATCGGTGTTGCCGATGTTGATGAAGGCGTTCTGCAGGGCGGCGATCAGCGCGTCGTCCATGATCTCGGAGTTCTTGCTCACGGAGATGGTGTCGTTGTAGATGGGGGCGGTGACGCCGATGACGTTGGTCTCCTCCCAGATGGAGGCCTCGCGGTTGAACTCGGTGTTCCAGCGCTCAGCATAATCGCGGCGGGCGTCGGCATAGGTCACGAGCACGTCGACCTGACCGGAGGCAAGACGCGCGAAGGCGCTGGCGTAGGAATCGGACTGCACGGCGCTGCTCAGGTCAGAGATGCCCTTGCCGTAGTGATCCTGCAGCCACAGGGCGGGATAGATGTAGCCGGCGGGGGAAGAGGTGCCCATGACGCTCCAGTTGGCGCTGTCCAGGTCCTCCCAGGTCAGCTCTTCGCCGGCGTTGACCTTCTTCACCAGCTCCTGGCCCTTGTCAGAGGGGCCGGCGATGAACAGGGCGCGGTAGGAAACGGCCTGCTTGTCGGAAGCCTCGGTGGGCTGGCCGTCATTCCAGTCCTTGGCGTTGTCGGAGTCCTTGCTCAAGCCGTCGCGGGTAGCGGTCAGAATGACCTCGGCGCCGTCGTCATACAGCACATAGGTGCCGCCGGGGATCAGGCCCACGTCGATGGTGCCGGCCTCAAGGCCCTCGCCCACGGCCTCATAGGTGGTGCCGACAGTGATCTCCACGTCGCCCACCTCATAGCCCTGCTTGGCCAGCTCGTCCTTCAGCATCTGCTTCAGGGGCTCGGTAACGGTAATGATCTCCTCCGGCTCGCGGGAGGGCACGAACGCGACCTTCAGGGTCTCGATCTTCTTCGCGCCGTCGGTGTCGCCGGTATTGTCGCCATCGGTCTTGTCACCGCAGCCGGCCAGCAGGCCGAGCGCCATGACCAGCGCCAGCAGCAGAGCAAAAAACTTTTTCATTCTTTTTTCCTCCATAAAGTGTTGTTCCCTTGCCCGGAGTAGTTCTCCGGGACGTGTACAGCGGCATGGCACAGCAAAAGGCGCACCATACCGTCTCACAGTATAGCACACCTTTATAGAGAAAAATTTTCCGATTTGGTAAAAAAAGTAATATCTCAGGCGTCCCGCTCCCGCCCGAAGTAGAACGCCACCAGCTCCTCGAACGCCAGTATCACATGGCCGAAAAAGCTGTTGGGCAGGCTGCCGGCCAGCGTCTGCCGCGAGCCGTCCACCACAAACACGATGTCCGACATCTGCGCCAGGGTAGAGTCGCTCCGCTTGGTGAACGTGACGATCTTGTGGCCGTTCTGCCGGGCGTGACGCACGTCGTTCAGCACCGGCTCCGTCTCGCCGCTCTGACTGACGGCGAACATCACCGGCGGGGCCTCCGCCGCGTCGGACAGGTGGTGCGCGTCGCGGAACAGCATATAGTCATAGAAATGAACGTTGTTGAACACCATAAAGCCGCAGATAGACAGCCGCTGGGCGATATAGGCGCCCACAATGTTGGAAAAGCCCTCGCCGGTGGTGAACAGCTTGGCCCGGCGCGACTGGTCCAGCAGGCCGCAGAACCGGTCCAGCAGCTCGTCGGAATAATTGTCGATCAGGCTCTTGATATTCTCCGCGCTGCGGTCCTGGCCGTGGGAGTTGAACTGGCGGCTGAGGTAGTAGTACAGCTCGCTGTATCCGTCAAAGCCCAGCCGCTTGCACATCTTGACGATGGTGGTGGTGGAGAGAAAGTTCTCGTTGGCGATCTGCTGGATACCCACGCGCTTCTCGCCGCGCTCGATATGTGCCGTGATGCTGGTGATCACCCGTTTCTCGTCCTCAGAAAGCAGATTTGTCAGCAGAAAATAGCCGTCGCCCACAGCCTGTCCCTCCTTGCCATCCGTGATGGCACCATTATAGCAAACCGGGCGGCGCCTTGCAAGCCGACGCGGGAGAATTCGGCGTTCCGCCGGTGGGGCAGTGACTTCCGCGTGGTTTCGGAACAATAATAGACAACAAAAGAGGGGTGTGGCCACCCCTCTTTTGTTCTGCCGTTTCCGAAGCGGACTGCGCGGAACCGTCAGCGCGCAAACACAGTCTCTCCGTTGAACGTCAGCTTGCAGATGCGCTCCGGCTCCATGGGCTCATCGAACCGCGTCCAGATCATGCAGCTATCGTCGGTTTGATCTGCGATAAAGCTCCATTGGCACGGGATAGGCGCACCATCCGCGTCAAATACCCTGAACGCGCTGAGAATGCCGGTGGTGGAGTCCACATAATCGGCGAAGTACACCGCCATGGACAGCTTGGAGCATTCGATTTTCTCCGCCGTGAGCACCTCCCCGCCATAGGAGAGGGAAACGCTCTCCGCCAGCACCTCGCTTTCAATGGTGACCGGCGTGCCTTCCAGCGTGACCCGCCAGTCCCCTGGCAGCACGGTGGTGGTGATCTCCTTTCCGCCCCAGTGCAGTTCCAAATAGGGGAGCGCTTCCTTGTCAACGGCCACATCCCGCCAAAAGTACCGCCAGTCGGCATCCGTGGCATCCGGGTCAAACTCGTCGGGCTGTCCGAAATGACAGTGGGACTCCGGGTAGATGACCGTGTCCGTCCGCGTGTCCAGGAAATACCAGTTCTTCTCCCAGGACGCGGACCATTCATCCGAGCCCAGCGGTTCTTTCATCACCAGATGGAGAGTGCCGTCCTCCCATCCGGCGTTGCAGATGGACGCGCCGCAGGGCAGCTGCACGTCCGCGTCCCCCGGCTGCCAGTAATACCGCACCGTTCCGTTGCGGAATCGCTGCTGGCACTGGGGCAGCTTTGCGTTCTCTCCGGCGTTTTCCACCATCTCCGCCACGTTGAAGTCGATCGTCTCGTGGTCGAACCAGCGTTTCTCCTGCCAGTTGGCGAAGGTCATCACCAGACCGTTGGCGCTGCTGCCCGGCTGCCAGTTGGCGTATACGACGCCCTCCAGCTCGTTCTCCGGCACGCCCTCCTTCCGCGGGAGGAAGGACGACACATACGCGCCGGACATCATCTTGCCGGGAAAGTACAGCTCAAAGTCGGCGAATTGGCCGCTCTGATCCAGCACAGCCCCCTCGTTGGCCTTCACAGAATAGAGAAGATACAGGGTGCGCTCGTCCGAGATCACCTTTTCCACACGGATGTGCAGCTCCTCCGCAGCTGCCGTGGGTTGCTGTTGGGAGACCACCGGCGTCTCGTCCCCGTCGCCGATGACGGTCTGTTCAGGAGAAAAGATGTCGCGCCATGACAGCGGCAGTCTGCTGACGGCAAAGGCGGTCACGGATACGCCCAGTATGACCAGCACCGCCACACACGCGGCGGATAATTTAGGGAAGCGGGCTGCCCGTTTCCGGTCCGCGTTCGCGGCATCAAAATCAAGGGCCTCCTCCAGATACGCCGCATCCACGTCTCCGATGGCGGAGAGCAGCTTTTCAGTGTTGTGCTCCATCATAGAGTTACCTCCTTACGTTCCAGGTACGTATGTAATTTCCTGCGAATTCTGCCCAGCCGGACAGATACGTTGTTTTCAGTGGTACCGAAGGCATCCGCGATCTCGGACAACGGCTGCGCGAACCAGTACCGCCTGACGAACATGACCCGGTCATCCCGGCGCAGGGCAGCGAGAAACGCATTGATCTGCGCGGACAGCTCGCCTGCGGCAAGCTGCTCGTCGAGGGAATGGGCGGAAATGCAGTCCTCCAGTTCGGATAGCGAGACCTCAAACCGGCTGCTCCGCTTCAGCGCGGAATTGGCCCGCAGCTTTTTCAAAGAGAGGTTGCGGACGATACGGCAGATATAGGCTCTCAGCGGATCGGGGCGCTGCGGGGGAATGCTGTTCCACGCGCCAAGCCAAGCGTCGTTGACGCATTCCTCCGCGTCCTGCGGGTCATCCAGAATGTTGTCGGCGATTTGGAAGCACAGCGCGCCGTACTTCCGTGACAGCTCGGTGATCGCCTGCTCCGAGCGCTCAAAAAACAGGCGTATGATCTGTTGGTCCTCCATGGGGCGACGTACCTCCTTTCGCCTTCTTCACACATTAACTACCCTTTTGAAGCAGGATATGACGCTTCCTTTCAAAATTTTTACGAAGTATATTATATAGTAAAAAGAGCACCCCTGGCGGGGTGCTCCTTCGGTCACTTTTTGTCAGCACAGCTTGGCGCCGGCGGGGACGCTGTCGTCGATCAGCATCAGGTGCAGCTTCTCCTCACCCTTCTCCTTGTGCACGGCGGAGATCAGCATACCGCAGGAGGGGATGCCCATCATCTTCCGCGGCGGCAGGTTCAGGATGGCGATGGCCGTCTTGCCGATCAGCTGCTCCGGCTCATAGTACTGGTGGATGCCGGAGAGGATGATGCGGTCCGTGCCGCTGCCGTCGTCCAGTGTAAACTTCAGCAGCTTGTCGCTCTTCTTCACCGCCTCGCAGTTCTTGATCTTCACGGCGCGGAAATCGGACTTCAGAAACGTATCGAAGTCTACCTCGTCCTCCACATAGGGCTCCAGCTCCACGGCCGGCAGGGCGGCCTTCTTCTGCTGCTCCTGCAGCTCGTTCAGCTTGGCCAGGGCTTCGTCCACATCGATGCGGGGAAACAGGTTCTCACCCTTGCTGATGACCGCCTGGTTGGGCAGCACGCCCCACACGTTGGCGTTGTCCCAGCTGCGGCAGGCCTCGTCCGCGCCCAGCTTGGCGAATATCTTATCGCAGGTGTCGGGCATGACCGGCAGCAGCAGGGTCGTGCAGATGCGGATGGTCTCCAGCAGGTTGTACAGCACGGCGGCCAGGCGCTCGCGCTTGTTCTCATCCTTGCCCAGCGCCCAGGGGGCCGTCTCGTCGATATACTTGTTGGCCCGGTCGATGACCTTGAACACCTCGTCCAGTCCGTTCTGCAGCTGCAGCTTGTCCATCTCCGCCTGATAGCGGTCACGCAGCGCGCAGGCCATCTTCTTCAGCTCGCAGTCCTCCGGAGCGTCCTCCCGCTGTACGGGCAGCTTGCCGCCGAAGTACTTTTCCGCCATGCCGGTGGTGCGGCTGACCAGGTTGCCCAGCTTGTTGGCCAGGTCGGTGTTGATGGTGCCGATCAGCAGCTCGTTGCTGAAGTTGCCGTCGCTGCCGAAGGGAAACGTCCGCAGCAGGAAGAACCGCAGAGCGTCCACGCCGAACATCTCGGACAGGGCGTAGGGATCGACGACGTTGCCCTTGGACTTGGACATTTTGCCGCCGTCGATGACCAGCCATCCGTGGCCGTACACGTGCTTGGGCAGGGGCATACCCATGCTCATCAGCATGGCGGGCCAGATGATGCTGTGGAAGCGCACGATCTCCTTGCCCACGATGTGGTAATCGGCAGGCCAGTACTTGTCGTAGTCGTCATATTTATCGTTGTCAAAGCCCAGGGCGGTGCAGTAGTTGAACAGCGCGTCCACCCACACATACACCACGTGGCCGGGATCAAAGTCCACGGGAATACCCCAGCTGAAGCTGGTGCGGCTGACGCACAGGTCCTCCAGGCCGGGCTTGATGAAGTTGTTGACCATCTCGTTGACGCGGGTGCGGGGCTGCAGGAAGTCCGTATCCTCCAGCAGATGCTGTATCCGGTCGGCGTACTTGCTCAGCCGGAAGAAATAGGCCTCCTCCTCCGCGTCCTTCACCTCGCGGCCGCAGTCGGGGCACTTGCCGTCTACCAGCTGGCTCTCGGTCCAAAAGCTCTCGCAGGGGGTGCAGTACTTGCCCTTGTAGGTGCCCTTATAGATGTCGCCCTTCTCGTACATGGTCTTGAAGATCTTTTGCACGGCGGCGCAGTGATAGTCGTCGGTGGTGCGGATAAACCGGTCGTTGCTGATGTTCATCAGCTTCCACAGGTCCAGAATGCCCTTCTCGCCCTCCACGATGTGATCCACGAACGCCTGGGGCGTCATGCCGGCCTCCTTGGCCTTCGTCTCGATCTTCTGGCCGTGCTCGTCGGTGCCGGTCAGGAACATGACGTCATAGCCCTGCAAACGCTTGTACCGCGCGATAGCGTCGGTAGCCACGGTGCAGTAGCTGTGGCCGATGTGCAGCTTGTCCGAGGGGTAATAGATGGGCGTGGTGATATAAAACGTCTTCTTCTCCATAGGATAGTTCTCCTTTTCCCCGTTCCGAATGGAAGAACGGTATAAACTCACATATATCATTTTAGCCCACACTATGCGCTTTGTCAATCAGCCCCGTATGTAAAATACCGCATTTTTGCGTAAAAACCCATTTACAGACGGCATCATATTCTGTATAATAAGGAATGTTGATTTTACCCGCTGTGCCGCGGAACAAAAGAGCATAGGAGGAAAACAAACGTGTCTTACAGAATTCTTGTAGTCAATCCCGGCTCCACCTCCACCAAGATCGGTGTCTATGAGGATGAGCAGCTTCTCTTCGACAAGACCCTGCGCCACAGTGCGGAGGAGATCGCCCAGTTCAACACTATCCCCGCCCAGAAGGACTGGCGCCGCGACCTGGTAATGAAGGCGCTGCGCGAGCAGGGCTTCGACGCCCGCACCCTCTCCGCCGTCTCCGGCCGCGGCGGTCTGCTGCGCCCCATTCGCGGCGGTACATACGCTGTCAATGACAACATGGTCAAGGACTGCACCATCGGCGTGCAGGGACAGCACGCCTCCAATCTGGGCGGCCTGATCGCCCGCGAGATCGGCGACGAGCTGGGCATCCCCTCCTACATCGTCGACCCTGTGGTCATCGATGAAATGACAGACGTGGCCCGCTATGCCGGCCACCCCCTGTTCCAGCGCGTCAGCATTTTCCACGCTCTGAACCAGAAGGCCGTGGCCAAGCGCTTCGCCAAGGAGCAGGGCAAGAAGTATGAGGATCTGAACCTCATCGTCTGCCACATGGGCGGCGGCGTTTCCATCGGCGCTCACATGAAGGGCAGCGTGGTGGACACCCAGAACGCGCTGGACGGCGAGGGTCCCTTCTCTCCCGAGCGCTCCGGCAGCCTGCCCACCGGTCAGCTGGTGAAGCAGTGCTTCTCCGGCAAGTACACCGAGGGGGAGATGCACCGCATGCTCTCCGGCCGCGGCGGTCTGGTGGCCTACACCGGCTCCAACGATATGCGCTATCTGCTGGCGCAGGCCGAGCACGATAAGAAGATCGCCGGCGTGGTGGATGCCTTCCACTACCAGATCGGCAAGGAGATCGGCGCCATGGCCGCCGTCATGCACGGCAAGGTGGACCAGATCATCCTCACCGGCGGCATCGCCTACGGCAAGGAGACCGTGGACGCCATCTCCGAGATGGTCGGCTGGATCGCTCCCATCACCGTCTATCCCGGCGAGGACGAGCTGCTGGCCCTGGCCCAGGGTGCCCTGCGCGTCCTGAAGGGCGAGGAGAAGGCCCAGGAGTACCGCCGTCCCCGTCCCGAGGACAACAACTGATACAACAGAGAAAACGAAACGTCCCGCGGCTCTCGCCGCGGGACGTTTTTGCCTTGACAGTGGCCCGCTTTCCCGTTATATTGAGGATATCACATATAAAAAGGAGAAAGAATTATGCTGCCTACCACCATGCTCATTATCGCCGGTGTTCTGGCCCTCGTCGCCACCGTCCTGGCCTTCATCTATGTGGTCCCGGAGAAGCGGCGGGAGAAACTGGGCGCCTTTGGCAAGTTCCTCCACGATACCTGCAACTTCAAGTACCTGATGGTGGAAAAGATCCTTCAGGCCCTGTACATCTTCAACACCGCCGCCGTTATCATCTTCGGCGTGCTCATGCTCTTCCGCACCGAGTACAACTACTGGACCGGCGACCGCATCTGGATGGGCGGCTATGGTCTGCTGATCATCATCCTGGGGCCCATTGCGATCCGCCTCAGCTATGAATTGATGATGATGGCCATCCTGCTGCTGAAGAACGTCATCTCCATCAACCACAAGCTGGCCGATCAGACCGGCAACGGCAGCGGGGACGTGTTCGCCGCCCCGAATATGCAGGAGATGAAGGAGGCTCTCCGCCAGCGCCGTGAAGCGGCACAGGCGGCACAAACTGCGGCACAGGCGGCACAGAGCCAGCCCGCCAATTTCTGCAGCCAGTGCGGCGCCAAGCTGGAAAACGGCGTCTGCCCCCACTGCTCCGCCCCCAAGGACAGTGCCCCGGCCGACAGCACACCGCCTCAGGAATAAATCAGGCAAAAAAAGAAGCACCCGCCCGGGTGCTTCTTTTTTGTTCAGCTTACGATCACATAGCTTCCGCTTTGCGGTGCCTCTGCCGTCATGACCACCACCCGCGTCTCCGGGTCATAGCCCTCCGGCAGTGCGGCCTTTACGGCGGCAAGGTCGCCCTTCGCCGGCACATACAGCCGGTCGAACAGCTCAGCCATCTGCGCGATGTCCAGGTCCGCCGTGTTCCGCACTACCACTGACAGGGCTGTGCCCTCCGGCAGTGCCGACCGCAGATTTTCGGCAAAGTCGGCCAGCACCTGCGCCGGGTCCGCCGCCGTGTTGGCAACGCCCGTCGTATCCGCCGGGTAGCAGAACTGGTCCAGCAGGACCTCCTTAAAGCCCAGCTCGCCGCACTCCTTCACCAGCGCGGTGATGTATTGCAGCACCTGCGGGTCGGTTGGGTCCAGCCAGACCTGCCCCTCCGCATCGTACCACAGCTGCCCGTCCTCCCGGACCAGCGCCGTTTCCGGCACGCTCCGGGCGTAGGCGCTGTCCCGGAAGCACACGATGTGCCCCACGGTGTATCGTCCGCTGCTCAGTAGTGTACGCAGACATTCGATGGGCCGTCCCGTCTCCACCACCACGCCCGGCGGCGTCTCCACGCCGGTGGCGTAGGTGATGCCGCCGGTGGTACGCTTTACCGCCAGCACCAGGTCCTCCGGCGCCAACGTGTTCATGATGTAGTCCGCGCCCCACCACAGGCAGTCGTCCGGCAGCCGCGTGCCGTGCAGCGCCGCCACCTTCACATGGGGATGCTCCGGCACCACCGTGTCCACGATGTCATCCCGGTCTCCGGTGCCGTTGACGGTGCTGTCATCCGTTTTGTCATCACGGTCGTCCTTCCTGTGGAAAAAGGGAAGGTCGATGGTGGCGTTGCCCGCCTCGTCGTATACCACGTAATTCTGCAATGCCAGATAGGCCAGCGCGCCCACCAGCACCAGCGCCAGCACCACGATCAGCACGATCTTTCCGCCGGACATTCGGCCACGGTAGCTGTTGTATCCCTTTGTCGCCATAGACGTTACCTCACAAAGTCACGTTTCTCTATCGGAACGCGCTCACTGGATGGCATCCAGCAGCGCCACACGCCGGGCGTGACGTCCACCTTCAAACTCCGTGTGCAGGAAAATCTCCACCATCCGCTTGGCCAGATTGCCGCCGGTGATGCCGGCACCCAGCGCCATCATGTTGGCGTCGTTGTGCCGCCGCGTCATCTCCGCCTGGAGAGAGTCGGTGCACAGCGCGCAGCGTATACCCTTCACCTTGTTGGCGGCGATGGAAACGCCGATACCCGTGGTGCAGATCACGATGCCCTTGTCGCATTCCCCGGCGGCCACCGCCCGGGCGGCCCTTTCAGCGAATACGGGATAGTCCACGCTCTCGGTGGAGTAGCACCCGAAATCCTCGTAGTCGATGTCGTTCTCCTCCAGCCAGATGAGGATGTCCTGCTTCAGCAGGTAGCCGCCGTGGTCACAGGCGATGGCAATTTTCATAGTGGTCGTCTCCTTTGTGTTTTTACAGCTTCCGGAACGTGGGCTTTCCGCCCTCAAACGTGCAGAAATACCGGAACCCGCACGTCCGCAGCAGCGCCTGCGTTTCCCGGACGCAGCAGCCTACATATTCGGCGGAGTGCGCGTCCGAGCCGATGGTGATGATCTCGCCGCCCAGCTCCCGGTACATCCGCAGCAGCGGTGCGTCCGGCAGGGGCGTGTTGCCCCGGTTGGTGTTGCACTCGATGCCGCACCCGCTTTCGATCAGCGCCCGGAAGATATCCCGGCACTGGTCGTAATGCCCGTCGAAGGTCATCTGCTCGCCCAGATTTTCATTCATGTACCGCAGCGGCAGCGTCAGGTGGCCCAGCACACTGAACCTACCCCACCGCGCCAGACGCAGTACGTCCTCCAAGTAGCTGTCTATGACTCTATGATAATACGTTTCGCTGTTTTTTCAATGTAATACAGGTCAAAATGTTTGAATTTTTCGCCTGCCATATGCACGGAGCCTATAACAAAGTCCAGCTTTGGCGCCTCGCCCAGCAGTTTCTCCGCCCGGTCAAAGCCCATGGGCGCCTCGCCCAGCTCCGCCCCCAGCCGGATGGCCAGCCGCCCGGTGTATGTCTCCCGCGCCTCCGGCAGCTCCCGCAGCAGCCGTGACCAGTCGAAATGCTCCCGGGGCCGGTGGTCGCCCCACAGCACCGTGTCCACGTGGTCCGTCACGCAGATCTCATCCAGCCCGGCCCGCACCGCCGCTTCCGCCAGCTCACTGACCGTCAGCTGTCCGTCCGGCGACGTGACCGAGTGGGTATGATAGTCCGCCAGATACATCCTTCACCTGCTCATTTCTTCTTAAAGAAGCTCTTGCGCTTTTCGTAGTTGCTCTCGCCCAGCATATCGCTGAAGCTCCGCAGGGCCTCCTTCTGCTCCTTCGTCAGATTTCGCGGCGTCTCTACGTTCACGGTGACATACTGGTCGCCGCGGCCTCTGCCGTTCAGCACCGGAATACCCTTGCCCCGCAGCCGGAACACCGTGCCCGTCTGGGTGCCCTCCGGCAGGTCGTATTTCACCTTGCCGTCAATGGTGGGGATCTCCAGCGTGGCGCCCAGCACCGCCTGGGTGAAGGTGATGGGCGCGTCGCAGAACACGTCCACGCCCTCCCGGCGGAATGTCTCGTCCGGCTGCACCATGACGGTGATCAGCAGGTCGCCGGCGCTGCCGCCGTTTTTGCCGGCGTTGCCCTGGCCCCGCAGGGAGATGGTCTGGCCGTGGTCGATGCCGGCGGGGATGTTGACCTTGATGGTCTTGCGTTTCCGCACCCGACCCTGTCCGCCGCAGTCGGTACAGGGCTGATGGATAATGCGGCCGGTGCCGTGACACTTCTGGCAGGGACGGCTGGTGGCAAACACGCCCATAGGCGTCCGCTGCTGCACCTGCACCTGGCCGCTGCCGCGGCAGTCGGGGCAGATCTCCGGCGTGGTCCCCGGCTGGCAGCCGCTGCCCTTGCAGGTAGCGCACTGCTCGCTGCGCTCCACGGTCACGTCCTTCTCGCAGCCGAAGGCCGCCTCCTTGAACGTCACGGACACGCTGGCGCGGATGCTCTCGCCCCGCTGGGGCGCGTTGGGGTTACGGCGCTGTTGGCCGCCAAAGCCGCCGCCGAAAAAGCTGCCGAAGATATCGCCCAGATCGCCGAAGTCGAAGCCGCCCGCACCGCCATACGCGCCGCCGCCTGCGCCCGCGCCGTAGCTGGGATCCACGCCCGCGAAGCCGAACTGGTCGTACCGGGCCTTTTTCTCCGGGTCGGACAGCACCTCGTTGGCCTCGTTGACCTCCTTGAACTTCTCCT
>ERZ857757.2018-NODE-2018-length-14240-cov-4.023757_pt1 | contig 14240 bp, 9 predicted proteins | sample MGYA00519764_ERZ857757 | MGnify/ENA primary metagenome ERZ857757 (study PRJEB31778, sample SAMEA3449359) | human gut metagenome | biome: human gut; feature: human-associated habitat; material: faeces | place: United Kingdom | collected 2010/2012 ... | reverse complement strand
AATACAGCGGCTCGCGTCTTTTTACGGTTTACGGGTTATACAGAATCATGTGCAGAATAGTGGTTTGGTCAGAGATGTTGCGGTATGGCGTCTTTTTTATTTGGTATTCTTTCATCCTTTATAGCGTTTTCAACACATCGGCTACCCGTCGGCAGTGGTTAGGGAACAGTTCCCGCAGCTCCTGTACGGCGTTATCCATGATGTAAGGGTGCCCTACCAGTGAGAGAATGGGAATATCATTATAATTATCCCCGAAGGACATCACTTCCTCCGGTTTTACTCCCATCGCTTCGCAGATGATCCTCAGTCCGGAGCCTTTATCCGCCAGGGTAAAGTCGATCCACTGGTCCCCGGCTACCGCCACCTGAAAAATCTCTCCCCAACGCTCCCTAAAGTGCTCGATCACCGCACCGGTACCACGGCGGCTGAAGGCCGAAACCTTAATAATGGTTTCCGGAATGTCGTCAGGGTCATCCACTACCTCGGTGATATTTCCCACATCCTCCCGCATGTGGCGCAGATATTCCTCATCGCGGGTACATACATAGCAGGTGTTTTCACCGCTTGCGTTAATCTCGCACTCCGGCATCGCCATAATATCCCGGCACAGCTGCACCGCCAGGCTGCGTTCCAACGGCACCTTGCCCCATACCGGGCCTGGATTACCAGGCCCAAACACCACTGAGCCATTCTCACAGATATAGGCGATCTCATCCTGCACCGGGGCAAACAGCCGCCGCAGGCTGTGGTACTGTCGGCCGCTGGCCGGGCAGAAAAGGATCCCCTTTTCCCGCAGACGCCGGATCTCCTCCAGCGTTTCGGTGTCAATTGATGTTTCCTCGCCATGCAGCAGCGTACCGTCTATATCGCAGGTCACCAGCCGGATCATCTTCTCGTTCCTCCCTTTTGCCGTTTTACCGGCCATATTATAGCACAGCCTGCCCATTTCGGCTACTTCCGACTTTTACTTTTGCGCATATTGGCGAATATATTGTGCTTTTTGTCCAATTTTCAGTAAGTGTTATAGTTATAAATGTCATAATTGACAAACATTAGACTAAGTACTATAATTAAGTAAAGTTTATGTAAGGTCATTATCAAATCATTTTTCGGTAATCGCCGCCCTGGGGCGGTCATTATAAAACGACAACTTATGGAGGAGAAAAAAATGAAAAAAGCACTGTCTATGCTGCTGGCCATCATCATGGTCCTCACCCTGATGGTCGGCTGCGGCGAGAAGCCCGCACCCACTCCCAATGAGGAGCTTTCTGCTACCCAGCAGATCATTAAGGAAGCAGAAGGCATGACTCTTGAGGAGCTGGCGAAAAAAGCAATCGAAGAGTCCAACGGCAAGACCTTCTACGGCGTTGGCAACTCCAGCCGCGGCAAGAGCGCCCTGCCTCTGTTCATCGAGTACCTGCAGTCCATCGACTCCAGCTACACCATGAACTTTGAGTGGCAGCAGCCCAAGAACAACAAGATCTTTGAGCAGCTCACCGCTGACTCCCTGAAGGAGACCGGCACCTTTGCCATGACCCTCATTCAGGACGGCAACCAGATCGAGAGCAAGATGGTCAAGACCGGCGTTCTGGATACCTTTATCCCCAAGGATTGGGCTGACGCCAACAACACCACCGCCGATGCCTATGAAGGCTATCTGCCCCTGCAGACCCTCAATAAGGTCTTTATGTATAACTGCGTCGGTGAAAAATCCTATGATAATGTTTGGGATTTCGTAGCCGAGGGCGAGCACGGCCTGTTCATGGATATTGATTCCGAGATCGTGGGTAAGAACTTCCTGTACATGCTCACCCGTGACGATTATTCCACCGCCCTCAAGACCGCCTTCGAGGCTCTCTCCGCCGAGGAGCAGGCCTACTTCCAGCCCACCATCGATGCCATGGCTGCCGATGCTGCGAACCTCGGCCTGACCGAGAACGCCAAGTACGGCCTGGCCTGGATCAAGCTGTGGGTCGGCAGCTACAATGCCCAGACCGATGACGGTCCCATCTGCAATACCCTGGTTTCCGATTCCGCCAAGGATCAGTTCGGCCTTCTGGTTTACTCCAAGCTCCGCTCCGTTGAGGAATCCGCCACTGTTTCCAAGAACAACATCAAGGTTGCAGCCTATCAGGATGGTTACACCGGTCTCGGCGGCTATGGCTACTGCCATTACCTGTTTGTTACCGATAACAGCCCCCTGCCCTGGACTGCCTGCGCCTTTATCGCCTACATGACCTGCACCGTTGACGGCTTCTCTGCCTGGGGCAAGGATATGGGCGGCTATTCCTCCAACCCGACCGTTGCTGCCGGCACCGAGGAGAAGTACCATCATCAGGAAGGCGGCTATGTTGATGGCGTTAACACCTTCGACTGCAAGAACGACCGCGGTTATGAATGGTGGGCCGATAAGCTGGTCCTTGAGGATCCCGAATACTGCGCTTCTGTTGCCTTCACCGTAGGCAGCTGGATCGAGGTTCTGGATAAGTACAGCGCCGGCTGATAAAATCACCACGCACTTATCTTTGCGATCTGTTAAGAAGTAAAGAGCGCGCCCCCGGATCGCGTCCAACCGCCGCGCCGGGGGCGTTTCCCTTTTGCAGCCCCCACTCCCCACAAGAGAGGTGATTCCCTACCATGAAACAAGCCGCAGCTTTGCAGGCCGTGCGGCGCAATAAGGTCAAGACCTTCTTTTCCAAGCCTCACAATGTCATCCTGCTGCTCATGGGCATTGTGCTCACCATTACCACGGTAGCGCCTATCATTGCCATCGTGCAGGATACCTTCAAGATCCACCCCGGCACCATTGATGCTTACCTGGCCGGCACCTCCCAGGGCTACACCCTGGTCAATTACACCGACCTGTTCACTAGCCCGCTGGCCAAGGCCAACCTGTGGACCCCCCTGCTGAATACCGTTCTGCTTTCGGTCGGCTCCTGCATCGTGGCCATTCTGTTCGGCGGTGTGTTTGCGTTCCTCATTACGCGCACCAATCTTTCCTGCCGCAAATACTTAAGCTCCATCTTTATCTTCCCCTACATCATGCCCCAGTGGACCCTGGCGGTGGTGTGGCAGAACCTTTTTAACTCCAATGCCGTTACCGGCACCAGCAATGGTCTGCTCACCTCCCTGTTCAATGTCCAGATGCCCCTGTGGTGGTGCAAGGGGCTCTTCCCCAGCTTGATCGTTCTGGGCATGCACTATGCGCCCTTTGCCTATATCCTCATCGGCGGCATCTTCCGCAATATGGATGCGAACCTGGAGGAAGCCGCCACCATCCTGGATACCCCCAAGTGGAAAACCATGTTCCGCATCACCCTGCCCATGGTAAAGCCCGCCATCCTCTCCACTATTCTGCTGGTGTTCGGCAGCTCCATGGGCTCCTATCCCGTTCCGCATTACCTGGGGCTTGCCACCCTTTCCACCAAGTATGTATCCATGAACTCCAAGTATACCGGCGAAGCCAGTATCCTTGCCATCATCATGATGATCTTCGGCGTGGCCATCATGCTGCTCAATCAGCGCAGCCTGAAGAGCCGCAAAAACTACACCACCGTCACCGGCAAATCCGGCCAGATCTCCAAGATCAACCTGGGACGCACCGGCCGCGTGGTCATCGCCGTCATCCTTATCATCATCACCTTCTTCACCAGCATCTTCCCCATCATTTCCTTCGCGTTCGAGACCTTCCTGCCCAACCCCGGCGATTACAGCTTCCTGTACACCGGCGATGCCAATAACCTGACCACCAAGTGGTGGATCACCAGCGAAAATGTCACCGAAAACGGCATGTACGGGCAAAAGGGCATCCTCTACAACAACACCATTTGGACGGCCTTTAAGGGCACCATGCTCGTCAGCGTCAGCTGCGCGCTCATCGCCGGCACCATCGGCACTCTTATCGGCTACGCCGTCAGCAAGAACCGCCGCAGCCGCTGGGCTAACTATGTTAACAGCGTGGCGTTCCTGCCCTACCTTATGCCGTCCATCGCGGTGGGCGTCGCCTTCTTCATCCTATTCTCCAATCAGTACTTCAATCTGTTCAATACCTACGCTCTGCTTATCATCGCGGGCACCATCAAGTACATTCCCTTTGCCAGCCGCAGCTCGCTCAATTCCATGCTGCAGCTCTCCGGCGAGATTGAAGAAGCCGCCGTCATTCAGGATGTCCCCTGGATCAAGCGCATGACCCGCATCATCATTCCCATCCAGAAGTCCTCCATCATCAGCGGCTATCTGCTGCCGTTTATGACCTGCCTGCGCGAGCTGAGCCTCTTCATGCTGCTGTGCGTCCAGGGCTTCATCCTCTCCACCACGCTGGATTACTTTGATGAAATGGGTCTGTATGCCTTCTCCAGCGGCATCAATCTCATCCTCATCGTCACCATTCTCATCTGCAATGCCCTCGTCAATAAGGTCACCGGGGCCAGCCTTGATAAGGGAATAGGAGGTTAAACCATGCCAGAGATCAAACTTGAACACATCACCAAGCGTTGGGGAAAATTCTACGCGGTGGAGGACCTGAACCTCACCATCGCCGATAACTCCTTCGTCACACTGCTGGGCCCTTCCGGCTGCGGTAAAACCACCACCCTGCGCATGATCGCGGGCCTGGAGACCCCCACCAGCGGCCGCATCACCATCGGGGATCAGGTCGTATTCGATAGCGCCATGGGCATCAATGTTCCCGCCAATAAACGCCGTGTCGGTTTCCTGTTCCAGAACTACGCCCTGTGGCCCAATATGACCGTTTACGAGAACATCTCCTTTGGCCTTACCAATGTCAAGGAGGACCTGCCCAAAATTGATTTCGACACCCGCATCAACGCCCGTCTGGCGGAGATCCTCTCTGCCCCCGGCGAGGTGACCAAGGTACTGGCGGAATGTCGGGATAAAAAGGGCAAGCTGGATGACAAAAAAGCCCTGCTCAAGCTCATCGATACCTTTACCATCAGCCAGTTTACTGCCAAAAAGCTATTGGGCTACCACTTGGAAGATGGCAAAGATGTCAGTGCCGAAGCCGCCGCCCTGCGAGAAAAGGCGGAAGCCGCCCGTAAAGCACTGGAGGCCACCGGCGGCAGCTACGATGCCGATTATGCCATCTATAAGGACGGCCAGCCCGTCACCGAGGTGCGCAAGCTCACCAAGGAGGAGATCGACCTGACCGTGCGCCGTGTGGCCCGCATCGTCAAAATTGGCATGTTTATGGACCGCTACCCCGCCGAGCTTTCCGGCGGCCAGCAGCAGCGCGTCGCCATCGCCCGCACCCTGGCGCCGGAGCCCTCCGTCCTGTTCATGGATGAGCCGCTCTCCAACCTGGATGCCAAGCTGCGCCTGGAAATGCGCTACGAGCTGCAGCGTCTGCATGTCGAAACCGGCTCCACCTTTGTCTATGTCACCCACGACCAGATGGAAGCCATGACTCTCGCCACCCAGATCTGTCTCATCAATAACGGCGTTTTGCAGCAGTACCAGCCGCCCCTCACCGTCTACAACCACCCGCAGAACCTCTTTGTAGCGGATTTCGTCGGCAATCCCTCCATCAACTTTGTGGAGGCCAAGGGCGCCCAACAGCCGGATGGCAGCATCACTCTCGATATTTTGGGCGGTGTCAAGGCTGTGTTCCGTCCCCGCGAGGGTCTGGATCTCGCCGCATGGTTTGCCGAGCGTGACCGCAAGGCCGCCGCGCACGCCGCTGAGCGTCTGGCCAAATCGCAGGAAAAAGGCTATGTGGAAAAGGGCAACAAGGATGAGCCTTTCCGCTACCACATCGCCAAGGTCGAGGAGGAGGACGACTCCCTGCAGGAGGAACCCGTCCTCACCAATGAGGATCTCGTTCTCGGCATCCGTCCCGAATTCCTCAATATTACCAGCGAGGCCCCCCTCAAGGGTGAAATTTACGGCGCCATGCCCACCGGTATGGAATCCACCATCAAGGTTTATGTCAATGGGTTCCTGCTCACCGGCGTGGTATTCGGCAGCAGCCTGTTCACCATCGGTGAGCAGCACAGCATCAGCTTTACCGGCCACCACATCATGCTGTTCGACCGCCAGAGCGGCGACTGCATCGCTCTTGGCTCGCTGGAAACCCTGTAATTCTCCTCCCTATATAAAAAGCGCCCCCGTCCCGGCTTGGGATGGGGGTACGCTTTTTCTAAATTTCCGCTTGCCGCGCAATCCAGCGGGCGCTCCTTCCGCTAACCGTCGCGCCGCCCCCGCTTTGCTGGGGGGCGGCGCTCCCCGCTTCAGGCGCGCCCGCCCGCTTTCTGCTGCTTATTCGTTCAGATCTTCTCTACGCCCAGCGTGGCCTTTTCGCCGTTCAGGTCCCACTCCTTGGTATAGCCCACAGGGGTACCCACCGTCAGGCTCTCCGCCAGCGTCGCGCCGGTGATCTCCGCCTTTCTCGCTTCCGCCACAGCGGTCACCTTCTCGCTGCCTTCCATGGTGATGCGGATATGATCCGTCACCTCAAAGCCAGCTTCCTTACGCATGGTCTGCACCTTGCTGATGATCTCCCGCATGAACCCCTCCTCGATGAGCGCCGGGGTCAGCACGGTATCGATCGCCACGGTGATATCCCGGTCGGATACGGTATAGAAGCCCTCCCTCTGGGTCGTTTCGATCAGCAGATCATCGGCGGTCAGCTCCACCGGCCCTTCACCAAAGTCAAAGCTCAGCTTGCCTTCGCTGTCCAGAATCGCCTTGGCAGCACGGCCGTCCAGGTTCGCCAGCGCCTCGCGGATCTTACCCAGCTGCTTGCCGTACTTGGGGCCAACAGTCTTCAGCTGCGGCTTAAAGTTGTAGCTCACAAAACCCTCCACCTCTTTGGTGAAGATGACCTCTTTGATGTTCAGCTCCTCCCGGATGATATCCATATAGAAGCCGTCCAGGTCTTTATCGGCCTTCACATACATCTCGGCCAGCGGCTGGCGGTTCTTGCGGTTGGCGCCGTTGCGGGCGGCGCGTCCCAGCTCCACGATGCGGATGATCTCATCCATTTTGCTTTCCAGTTCTTTGTCGATCCACTTTTCCTCCACGGTGGGGAAGTCGCACAGATGAATGCTTTCCGGCGCGGTCTTATCGATGCTGCGGACAAGGTTCTGGTAGATCGCTTCCGCCAGGAACGGCACCATGGGGGCCGCCGCCTTGGCGATGGTCACCAGTGCGGTATACAGCGTCATGTAGGCGGCTACCTTATCAGCCTCCATGCCGGGGGCCCAGTAGCGCTCACGGCCGCGGCGCACATACCAGTTGCTCATCTCATCCACAAAGCCCTGCAGCGCCTTCGCCGCCTCGGGGATGCGATAGTTCGCCAGGTTGTCATCCACCGCCTGTACGGTGCTGTAAAGGCGGCTCAGCAGCCAGCGGTCCATTACCGTCAGGTCGTCGGGGTTCAGAGTATATTTCGTCGCATCAAAGTTATCAATATTGGCATACAGCACAAAGAACGCGTAGGTATTCCACAGCGTGCCAATGAACTTCCGCTGACCCTCAATGACCGCCTTGCCGTGGAAGCGGTTGGGCAACCACGGGGCGGAGTTGATGTAGAAATACCAGCGGATCGCGTCGGCGCCGTAGGTCTCCAGCGCCTCAAAGGGATCGACCGCGTTGCCCTTGGATTTACTCATCTTCTGGCCGTTCTCGTCCTGCACATGTCCCAGCACAATGACATTCTTAAAGCAGGCCCGGTTGAACATCAGGGTGGAAATGGCGTGCAGCGAATAGAACCAGCCGCGGGTCTGATCCACCGCCTCGCTGATGAAGTCGGCAGGGAACTGCGCCTCAAACAGTTCCTTATTCTCAAAGGGATAGTGATGCTGCGCGAAGGGCATGGAGCCGGAATCGAACCAGCAGTCAATGACCTCCGGCACACGGTGCATCTTCTTGCCGCACTTGGGGCAGCGGATGGTCACGGCATCAATGAAAGGACGGTGCAGCTCGATGTTCTCGGGGCAGTCGTCGCTCATCTCCTTCAGTTCCTTAATGGAACCAACGGCATGGCGCTCGCCGCATTCGCACTCCCAGATGTTGAGGGGGGTGCCCCAATAACGGTTGCGGCTCAGGCCCCAGTCCTGGATATTCTCCAGCCAGTCGCCAAAGCGGCCCTTGCCAATGCTCTCCGGGATCCAATTGATAGTATTGTTGTTGCGGATGAGGTCATCCTTCACTGCCGTCATCTTGATGAACCAACTCTCGCGGGCATAGTACAGCAGGGGGGTATCGCAGCGCCAGCAGAAGGGATAGTCATGCTCAAACTTGGGGGCATCGTACAGCAGCCCCCGGCTCTCCAGGTCCACCAGTACCTTGGGGTCGGCGTCCTTCACAAACAGCCCCGCAAAGGGCGTTTCCTCGGTCATATGGCCCTTGCCATCCACAAACTGCACAAATGGCAGGTCATAGCGGCGGCCTACCTGGGCGTCGTCCTCACCAAAGGCCGGCGCGATGTGAACGATGCCGGTACCGTCGCCCATGGTAACATAGTCGGCGCAGGTCACATAAAAGCCCTTTTTCTTCTGCTTCTCGGCGCACTCGGCAGCGCAGGTGAAAAGCGGCTCATATTCCTTATATTCCAGTGCAGTGCCGGGCATCTCTTCCAGCACCTCGTAGGCTGGGGCGTCCTCGGTCTTCAGCCGTCCCAGTACGGTATCCAGCAGCGGCTGCGCCATGTAGTAGGTGTAGCCATCGGCCGCCTTTACCTTGCAGTAGGTGTCCTTGGGATTGACGCACAGCGCCACATTGCTGGGCAGGGTCCAGGGGGTGGTGGTCCACGCCAGGAAGTACGCATCCTCGCCCTTTACCTTAAAACGCACAATGGCACTGCGCTCCTTTACCGCCTTGTAGCCCTGCGCCACCTCGTGGCTGGAAAGTGGGGTCCCGCAGCGGGGGCAGTAGGGCACGATCTTAAAGCCCTTATATAGCAGCCCGCGATCGTAAATACTCTTCAGTGCCCACCATTCGCTCTCGATATAATTGTTGTCATAGGTGACATAGGGGTTGTCCATGTCCGCCCAAAAGCCGACGGTGCGGGAAAAATCTTCCCACATGCCCTTGTATTTCCACACGCTTTCCTTGCAGTGCGCAATAAAGGGCTCCAGGCCGTATTTCTCGATCTGATCCTTGCCGTCCAGCCCCAGCTTCTTCTCTACCTCCAGCTCTACCGGCAGGCCGTGGGTATCCCAGCCGGCCTTGCGGGGCACCATATAGCCCTTCATGGTGCGGTAGCGGGGGATCATATCCTTGATAACGCGGGTAAGCACATGCCCGATGTGGGGCTTGCCGTTGGCCGTGGGGGGGCCGTCATAAAAGACATACGGGGTGCCCTTCTTGCGGGAATCAATGCTCTTTTCAAAGATATGCTCCTCTTCCCAGAAGGCCTCTATCTTCTTTTCCTGCTCCACAAAATTCACATTGGGAGAAACGCTCTGGTACATTTCGTATTTACTCCTTTCGTCTTGCCATTCCTTTTGTTTTGGTCTGCGGCAGGGCGGTCTTTCGGCTTACCTCCCCGGCGGCGCGGCAAAAACGGCGTTGGGCTGCGTTGCCCTTGACAGGCGCAAGCCCGCCTTGCGTCGGGCGCCAGCCTGCCTGCGGCCAGCCTTGCCCATCGTCCGTTTTTCCCTTGCCCCGCCTTTTCGGTCTGCCAATAAAAAACCGCCCCATCCCATAACAGGACGGAGCGCCACGCACTTCGCTTATCAACCACCTATTACGCCGCACAGGGTATGCGGGAACCCGCTAACGGGGGATATCCGGAGAGCCCTACTCACCAATTCGGCGTTCAGGCCTCAGCTCAGGAGTGATCTTCCCGCACCGGACTTCGGCGCCGCGCTTTCACCATCCGCGGCTCGCTATGGCCTTTGTCATCGGGGGTACTGTCTCCGTCACAGCTTTTTTGTATTTACGGGGCTATTTTAGCACAGTTTTTCCGGGATTGCAACCCCTCCTCCGCTATGCTATAATAAAACTAGACTATATTTAGTGCGAAATGGAGGAACCAAATATGAAACTGGCCGAAGCCTTGCAGGAGCGTGCCGATCTCAACCGCCGCATCGAACAGCTCCGCTATCGTCTTAGTAATAATGTCCTGGTGCAGGAGGGCGAAAAGCCCCTGGAGGACCCCGCCGCCTTGCTGGAAGAACTGGAAAGCTCCTTCACCCGCCTGGAATGGCTCATTGCCCGCATCAATCTCACCAACTGCGCCATCAAGGTTGAGGGCCGCTCCCTCACCGAGCTCATCGCCCGCCGCGATGTGCTCTCCCTGCGGGCGGAAGCCTACCGCCGCCTGGTGGAGGAAGCCAGCCAGAATACCCACCGCGCCACCCGCACCGAGATCAAGATCCTTTCCGCCGTCGATGTCCCCGCCCTGCAGCGGCAGGCCGATGATGCCTCCCGCGAGCTGCGCCTTCTGGATAACACCCTGCAGGCCACCAACTGGACCACCGACCTGATGGAATAAGCAGAACGGCACAGTGGTAGCTTTCGGGTGTGGGCGTGATCTCCGCGACTGAGAATGAGTTCGCAAGCATTGGTTGTGCGAGGGCAGCACAGGGTTCGATTCCCTTTTTCATCGTTATGCCCCAATCGTGTATCCATGCATTGTTAATGCTTCATCGTTACTCCCTATCGCCGACCGAAAGTGAGGGCGGGTACGGGGCTTTGCCGTTTATAAAGAAAGTCCGGCTTCGGCCGGGCTTTTTTCTTTCCCTCCTGCTCGGAGGGAGGGAACCTTTCATAAGATACAAGTAAGGGGGAACCCTCTCTTGCAGGGTTCCCACTCTTTGCAAAACATTCCGCCGGATCATTTTGCAAATTCAACCCCTTTCGGAGCGCCCTCCGGTATAGGGGATTTCGCGCTCTGCGGAGCGCGCCCAAATGCGCTGCCTTTGGAAACCGCAAGCCTTTTATAAAAGGCTTGACCGAAAATTTCACATCTCTATATCAAAAGGCTCCCCGCCTCTCGGCAGGGAGCCTCGCCTTTTACTTACGCCTCGTTCTTCTTTTCGCCGTTCAGCCGGTTGATCTCTTCCTCCTCCAGCACACGGTAAGCCACCTTGCCTACCAGCGTCTTGGGCAGCTGCTCACGGAATTCGATCTCATACGGCATCGCGTATTTCGCGATATTCTTACGGCAATACGCCATCAGAATATCCCGGTACTCGTCGCAGGGCTTCAGGCCCGGCTTCAGCATTACAAAAGCCTTTACCTTCTGCATCTTCAGGCTGTCCGGCACACCGATAACACAGCTCATCTGCACCAGGTCATGCGCGTCCAGAATGTTCTCCAGCTGGCTGGGATATACATTGTACCCGCTGGTGATGATCATGCGCTTGATGCGCTGCTTGAAGTAGATAAACCCATCGTCATCCATATAACCTAGGTCACCGGTGTGCACCCACACCCGCCCATCGGGATGGGTCTGCAGGGTCTGTGCAGTCTCCTCGGGGTGGCCCACATATTCCATCATCACGGTCGGACCGCTGATGCATATCTCACCCTCCTCGCCGTAGGGCAGGCTCTCCTGGGTACCGGGCTTCACAATGTCATAATAGGTATCGGGGAACGGCAGGCCGATGGAGCCCTCCTTTGCCATATGGGTGGGAGTCAGGCAGCTGGCGGTCACACACTCGGTGGTGCCGTAGCCCTCCCGCACTTGAATGACCGCGTGGTGGTCAAACAGGAACTTGTCAAACCGCTTTTTCAGCTCGATGGAAAGGCTGTCGCCGCCGGAGAACACACCCTTCAGGAAGCTTAGGTCGGCGCCGTCCATGGTGGGGACACGCAGCAGGGCCTCATACAGGGTAGGCACACCGGCAATAAAATTGCACTTGTGCTTCAGGATCAGCTTGGCGTAGCTCTGGGGGGTAAAGCGGGGCACCAGCACGCACCGGCCGCCCTGGGAGAGCATCGAGTGAATGGAAACGCCCAGGCCAAAACCGTGGAACATCGGCATCACGGCCAGCATCTTATCGCCGGGGCGGAACATCGGGTTGGTGGCAATGATCTGCTGCGCCAGCGCGTTAAAGTTGAGGTTGGAAAGTAGGATTCCCTTGGTAATACCGGTGGTGCCGCCGCTATACAGAATAACAGCCGCGTCCTTGCCTTCCTTCTTCACCTTGTACTTCCAGCGGTAGCGGTTGCCCATCTGGAAAAACTCTTTCCAGCGGATAATGGGCGCGTCGGCCGGAATCTTCTGGATCTTTCTGCCCTCGGTCAGCATATAGCCCACCTTGATGGGCTTGGAAAGCTCATCCTTGATGCTGGCGATGATAACATTATTCAGGCTCTCCACATTCTGCCGGATGGCCTCAAACTTGTGATAGAACTGATCCAGCGTCAGCGCGCAGATGCTCCCGGATTCCTTCAGGTAGAATTCGATTTCCTTCTCGCTGGAAAGGGGGTGCACCATATTGGCAATGCCGCCCACCAGGTTTACCGCGTAGAACATAATAACGGTCTGCGGGCAGTTGGGCATACAGATGGTGATCTTATCCCCCTCACGGATGCCGATGGCCTTCAGGGCGCGGGCGCACAGGTTTATCTGCTCCACAAACTTTTTGTAGGTGGTGCTGCGGCCCATAAAGTCATAGGCAATATAGTCAGGATATTTCTCGGCGATCTTCTCCACCGCCTCATACATACTTCCCTGGAAGTAATCCAGCGTTGCAGGTACATCACCCAGATTGGCGATCCATGGGGTTCTGGTCTCAGTGATGGTCATAGTCTACCTCCTCATTGGCGGGGCGCTCCAGCAGTTCGGGGTGCTCCAGCAGATATTTCAGCAGCTTGATGCTCTTGGAATAATAATAGCCGTCCGCCAGGCGCTCATCTATGGTCAGCCCCAGGTCCAGCGTCTCACGCATTTCATAGCTGCCGTCAGCGGTAAAGTAGGGCGCCGTCTTCTTTTCGCCCACAATGCAGAACAGGGAGCAGGTGCCCCAATTGGTCAGATGGTGGTAGCCGCACTTCAGCCCAATGGAGCCGAGATTGGAAAGCACCACCGAGGAATAATAGGGGTCGCTTTCCACCATGCTTTTGGGCACCCAGCCGTGGCGGTCCAGCCAGCAGATGATCTTGATCGCCGTTTTGGAAAGCCAGCGGGGCATCTTGTTCAGGATATCCATAGCGCCCTCGGTAGAGTCCCCCGTTTCCTCGCTGCGGCAGTTCATTATCTTCTTAAAGAGCTGCTCATGCAGGGTGTCCACCGTTTCCTCATCCTTTGCGTGGATAAAGGCCAGCGATTCGCCGCCGTTATCGCTGAATTTCTTCTTGACGATAAAGGAGGCGGTCACCTCATTGCGTTGGTAAAAGTTGCAGTTGGCAATAAAGCGGTTCAGCTTCGGCCGCAGCGTAATGGTCTTGATAAGCGCCGCGGTGATGATGTGAAACATGGTATAGGGGAATACTTCCTCCCCCTCGTTCTTCTTTTTCAGGTACTCATTGATGGGGGTCAGGTCCACCCGCAGCCCAATGTAGGCCTCATTATCGCAGCGGTTCGGGTAGATAATGCCCGTAATGTAGTGCAGGGAATCCAGCTCCCGCAGCAGGCGCCCATCCCGGCGGTCTCCTCTGCGGCGTTTATACTGCTCTGCCATTCGTAGTTACTCCTTTTCTTCTGTCTTTTTCCCCAAAAGGCCGCTTACCGCGCCGGTCAGCAGCTTCTGCGCCTTCTCGGCCATCTGCCGCAGCGTTACCCGCTGGGCCGTCAGCCAATCGTAGTACATCGAAAGAACGCCGGAAACCGCGAAATCCGCCGCGGCCTCCACATCCGGCTCTGAAACAAGGGGGACTTCCTCTCTTTTTTGTTCTTTTTCTTTCGCAACTTTCACAATATTCCTCCTCAAATAGACAAATTTCCTAAAATAACAACCATATTATAGAGGGAATATCCTCCACTTGTCAAGGAAAAGCATAGAAAAAGCGGTGAAAGAAATCTTTCACCGCTAAAATCGTTCTTATCTACTGAAAGGATGGCCCTCAGCTATTTTTCATGATGATGCTTTCCACAATATTGGCCACATGCTCGCAGGCATCGCAACATTTTTCCATGCGGTCAAAGATCTCCCGCCAGACCATCAGCTCGATGGGATCCTTGGAATGCATAAACAGGCGGCGCACCGCTTCCGTATACAGGCGGTCTCCTTCCTCCTCCAGATCGTTGATGGTGACAATCATCTCATGGATGGTCTTGGATTTGAGGAAATCGCGGAATTCCTTCATCATTTTCAGCATCTCGCCGCAGC
>ERZ857757.2011-NODE-2011-length-14278-cov-3.540111_pt1 | contig 14278 bp, 18 predicted proteins | sample MGYA00519764_ERZ857757 | MGnify/ENA primary metagenome ERZ857757 (study PRJEB31778, sample SAMEA3449359) | human gut metagenome | biome: human gut; feature: human-associated habitat; material: faeces | place: United Kingdom | collected 2010/2012 ... | reverse complement strand
GAGGTCAGCGTCGTCAACGGCGGCCAGCCCGTGTATTACTACATGATTTCTGTGGAGTGATAAATATGTCTGATATTTTTGATAAGATCGAGCTGCACGACTGCCCGTTCTGCGGCGGCGCGGGATTGCTCGAGGAAGAGCAGGGCTGGTGCTGGTACGCCATGTGCGTCGACTGCGGCTCCCAGACCGCGGCCTTCAGCTACAAGACCCCTGAGGAGCGCGAGCAGGCAGCACACGAAGCCGCTCTTGTGTGGAACCTCGGCAAGATAGTCCGCGCAAACCCGAACGAGTAAAGCGTATAATCAGAGCGAAAAGGCTGGACAGCCATTCCAAATGGATGGTTGTCCAGCCTTTTTTTGTTTATCTCTCCCGCTTATTCAAGCGGGTTGTCAGATGCCTCGTTGGCTATCACGCAGCAGCGCTCTATATGTGTCGTGATAAACTCCGTAGCCTTCTCCACGTCCCGGCTGAACAGAAGGTCAATGATCTTCTGATGGTCGCTGGAGCGTATATGGTCATCCTCCGGGTAAAGGCCGCGCTCATGGACGAGGTCAAGCTGGAGCAGGATAATATTGCCGACCACGTCGAGCGCCTTGTTATGAACGCAGCTTACAAGCTGGAGGTGGAACTCCTTGTCCAGCTTAAGCTCCGCATCGGCTGACAGGCCGGCTTGACCCTGCGCGTCGACAATCTGCTGAAGCATAAGGAGATCCTTCGTCGTCCTCGTAACGCAGGCCTCGGCAATAATGGCCCTTTCCAGAATGATCCTCGCCTGTATAAGATCATAGCTGGGGGTCTGCTTGATCTCGTAGAACCAGCGTATCGGTTCCACAACGGACTCTCTCTCCGGGTTTGACATATACGTGCCCGCGCGCCCTCTGGGGATCAGCAGTCCCTGATTCACCAAAACGTTTATCGCGTCGCGCAGCGGCCGCGCAGAGATGCCAAGCGCGGCAGACAGCTCTGACTGTATCGGGATCCTATCTCCCGGCATAAATCCGTTGACAAGAAGGTATTCCTTGACTTTGTCAACAGCTTCCTGGCTTTTAATCTCCATAATAAATGACTCCTAACAAGTTTCAAATATATATATAACACATCTCGGACGCATATTCAAGTAGAACGACTATAATTTCGAAAATTATTTGTCATACAAATTTATAATCTGGAAATTTAATTTTATTTCAAATTCTATATTGACAATTATTCTGTGCGGTGTTATTGTGTAATCACATCGTTGAACGGTATTCAACATTTATAAAACTGTGAACAACCTGCCGGGCAGGTACAAATAGAAAAGACAAGAAAAGAAAGGAAGAAAAGCACCATGAAGAAACGATTCCTCAAAAAGATCATCGCTGCCGCGCTTATGCTGGCGATTATATGCTCGATGAGCATTGCCGCCTGTGCGGATGGCCCCGAGTACAGCATAAGCATGGCCTGCAGCTCGACCGAAAAGACCAATATCGGCAGCAACACTGTTCTGAACTTCAACTACGCCGGTATGCTCGCGTTCAAGAACTATGTTGAATCCGCTTCGAGCGGCCGTATCGAGGTCAATCTCTATACAAACTCCGCTCTCGGCAATGCCTCCGAGATCCTGCTCCAGAGCATGCAGGGCGTTATTGAGGTCAGCACCGCGGGCGACGGCGACCTGTCGAACTACTACCCCAATCTTCAGTTGTTCTCCATCCCCTACACCTTCTCCGACCGCTGCGAGTTCTACGCCTTCCTCGACAGTGACTATGTCGCGGCAATGCACGAGGATATCGCCAACAAGTGCGGTGTGCGCATCATCTCCGCTTTCGATAACGGCGGCTTCCGCAACTTCTCCAATAATGTGCGTCAGATAAAGACAGCGGACGATGTCAAGGGCCTGAATATACGCTGCATGCAGAGTGCGGCGCATCTTGCCACAATGGAAGCCCTCGGCGCTGTCCCCCAGAGCCTTGCCTTCAGTGAGCTCTATTCCGCGCTTCAGACCGGCGTTGTTGACGGTCAGGAGAACTCCCCTCTCGTTATGCTCGATAACTCCATCTATGAGCAGCAGAAGTATTACAGCCTTGACGGTCACATGATAAGCCCCTGCTATTTCGTCGTGAACGAGGCATGGTATCAGTCCCTCCCGGATGACCTCAAAACAGTCATTATAAACGGCGGCAAGATCGCTCAGACCGCGGCACGCGGCACCATTGCCACCTCCGAGGGCATGGCTCTGACCTTCCTTTCCGATGAAGGCGTTGATGTCTACTCTCCGACTTCCGAAGAGAAGGAGACCTTTAAGATCGCTCAGGCCCCCGTCGTTGAATGGCTGAAGGGCGAGATAGGCGCAGAGACCGTCGATAACTTTGTCAATGCCGTCAAGGCGACCGAGGCCGAGGAAGCCTCCGGCTACACCGCAGTCGAAGCGGCGTCCGCCTCCTCCAACACCGGCTATATAATCGCGATCGCGGTTCTGGCTCTCGCTCTTATCGTCGTCTGCATAAAGGCATTCAGAAAGAAGCCCGAAAACACCTGACGCTCCGAAGGTGACGATTATGAAGCTAAGAAAAGAACTGGACGAGATATCTGAAATAATAGATAAGATCGTGCAGTGGGTCTGCATCGTGCTCACCTTTATGATGTTTATCTCCGTTACCTTTCAGGTCTTCGGCAGATACGTCACCCGCAGCACGATCGCATGGACGGAAGAGACATCGCGCTACTGCATGATATGGCTTGCGTTCCTCGGTTCGAGCACTCTCGTGAGAAGGTGGGAAAATTCTTCCGTCACCTTCCTCGTGAATAAGCTGCCGCGCAAGGGGCAGAAGATCGCTGGCATCATCCATGTGGCGATAATGCTTGCGTTCATGCTGACTATATTTGTCATCTCCTGCAAGGAGGTCCCGCGCTTCAGCATGATGGAGACCTCTCCGGCGCTCAGAATATCCATGTTCATTCCCAAGTCCAGCATCCTCTTCGGCAGCGGGATCATTTCCTTCCAACTGCTCTGGAAGCTGGCGGACAGTATTCTCGGATTCAAGGAGGATGAAGCCAATGGGTGAATTCGCTCTGGCAATGGTAATCCTTATCGGCACCATTCTTCTCGGTATCCCTATTTCCTACGCGATGGGCATATCCGGCCTTACCTATATCCTCATGACGAATCCTTCCTACATAGTTGTTATCCCGAACCGTCTGTATGAGGGGATAAATCAGTTCCAGCTGCTGGCGATCCCGTTTTTCCTGCTGGCCTCGGACATCATGGTAAATGCGGATATATCCGGAAAGCTGTTTAGGCTGGTGAAGCTGTTTGTCGGGCGCTTCCGCGGCGGCCTTGCCTTTGTCAATGTCATCGTCAGCATGATATTCGGCAGCATATCCGGCACCGCCCTCGGCGATATCGCCTCGCTCGGACCGATAGAGATGAATGAAATGGACAAGGAGGGCTATGACAAGAACTTCTCCTGTGCCCTCACCTGCGCATCCTCCCTCGAAAGCCCGCTCATCCCGCCCAGCAACATCGCGGTCCTGTACGCGAGCGTAATGAGCCTGTCAGTCGGCGCGCTGTTTCTCGCGGGCGTGATCCCCGGAATAATGCTCGGCGGCAGTCAGATTCTCTATATCATTTCCATCCGCGACAGGATGAACTTCCCCCGTTCGCTGGAAAAGCGCACGAAAAAGCAGATCCTCCGCATCGTCATAGACGGCCTTGTGACCATGGGCATGCCGTTTATAATAATCGGCGGTGTTCTCGGCGGTGTGTTTACCGCGACCGAGTCTGCAAACATCGCCTGCCTCTATGCGCTCTTCCTCGGCGTCATCGCCTACCGGAACTATCACCTCAATGACTTTCTCTCGGCTCTCGGCGGCATTGCCAGACAGATGGCCAATATATTCCTCATTATCTCGTTCTCGTCTGTCTTTGCCTGGGTAATGGGAAAGGAAAAGGTTCCCGAAGCAATAGCGGCATTCATGCTGAGCATCTCGGACAACAAGTACCTGCTGCTTCTCATGGTGAACATTTTCCTGCTGATAGTCGGCATGTGGATGGACACCGGCGCCGCGATCATTCTGTTCGCGCCGATCCTCGCCCCCATAATGTACAAGGTCGGCATCGCTCCCGTGCATTTCGCTGTCATCATGCTCCTGAACCTCACGATCGGCCTCGTCACCCCGCCTGTTGGCGTTGTGCTCTACGCGGGTGCAGCCGTCGGCAAGAGAAAATTCGAGGACGTGGTAAAGGCGCTCGTCCCCTTTATGATCCTCGCGATACTTGTCCTCGCAATAGTTTGCTTTGTTCCCCAGACAGCCACATGGCTGCCGACGATCTCAGGGTTTCTTGACTGACACCCAACAGCCAAATCAACATACATATAACAGTGGAGGAAAATAATATGTCACTCAAACCTCAGGAAATGAAAGAAAAAACCAAGGGTATATTCCATCTCTCCCTTACTCCCTTCGATAAAAACGGCGATCTCAACGTCCCGGCGCTGCGCGAGAGCGTCCGCCGCGTGACTGAGAACAAGGCGCTCGAGGGCGAGGACATCGTCTTTATCGCGCTCGGCACCACGGGCGAGTTCTATGCCATGAGCGAAGCCGAGAACAAGACCGTCGTCGACGTCGTCTGCGAGGAAGTAAACGGCAAGTTCCCCGTCATGATCGGCTCCGGCCGCGCCGGCACCCGCAACACCGTCGAATTCTCCAAGTATGCCCAGTCCGCAGGCGCGGACGGACTTCTCATAGTCCCGCCGTACTACACCATGCCCACCACCGACGGCATCATCCGCCACTTTGAGACGATCGCCGAGGCTGTCGATATCGGCATCACGATATACAACAACCCCGCCGCCAGCAAGCTCTGGCTGCCCATGCCTGTCATCAAGAGGCTGTCCAAGGTCGACAATATCATCGGCCTGAAGGAAAACACCAACAACCCCAACGCCTTCCTCGGCATGCTCCAGAACATCGACCCGAACGACATGGCGATATTCGCCGGTCTCGGCCACTTCATGTATCAGTACATGTGCTTCCACGGCTGCAAAGGCTATGTCACCGAGATGCTCAACTATGCTCCGCATCTCGCGCTCGACCTGTACCACGCCGGTCAGGCCGGGGACATCGCCAAGGTCAGAGAGACCGCGGACAAGATGAACCTGTTCTGGAACTGGGTGTTCCGCCTTGCCGCAAAGCACTCTCAGGTTCCCTCCGCCGTACACGCCAGCAAGGATCTGCCCACCGACATGCCGTATTATCAGGCTGCGAACAAGGCCGCCGCGGCGCTCTGCGGTATGCCCTCCGGCTATGCGCGTGAGCCTATGGAGAACATCCCCGAAGAGGAGCTCCCCGAGCTGCGTGAGATCCTCAAGCAGATGGGCTGCGACGTCGTCTGCTGATAACGGAGGAGTTCAACATGACAGCTTCTGCAATGGAGATCACGTGCGGGAGATACATACAGGAGCCGGGCGCCTGCCGCTTCCTCGCGGGCGAGCTGAAGCTGATAAGCGCAAAGAAGGCATATATAATGGGCGGACGCCGTGCGCTTGAGGCAGCGCTTGCCCGCATGGAGGAGTCTCTCAAGGCGGGCAGTATCGATTATCACGTCGCCGTCTTTGAAGGCTACTGCACTTACGGCAATGCGCGTGCGCATGCCGATGCGGCTCTCGCTGCCGGGTGCGATGTTATCATCGGCGTAGGCGGCGGGAAATGTATGGACGCAGCAAAGGCCGCCGGCAAGATGAGCGGCCTGCCGCTCGGGAACATTCCTACCCAGATGGCGACCTGCGTTGCCTGCACGAACATGGCCATAATGTACGAAGACAGCGGCGCGTTTATCGGCCCGCTCTACCCTGACCTGCCGATAGCCTTCGTCCTTGCGGACACCGAGCTTCTCGTGCGGGAGCCTCCCAGATATCTTGCCTCCGGCATCGCCGATGCGATGGCAAAATATCCCGAGGTCCATTTCAGCCAGCGCGGTACATATAGCTGCGCCGAAACGGATGACGCGGCGCTTCAGGTTGCGCACGGGATGTCCGTCGCTACATGGAACCTTCTCATGGAAAACGGCAGAAAGGCCTATACGGACTGCGCAAAGCAGGTGCTGAGCAATGAGTTTTCCGCCGTGATAAACACGGGGCTTATCTCTACCGGCATCATCTCCGGCCTTGCCCGCGGCAGTAAGCAGTTGGCTATTGCCCATGCCGTATATAACCATTCGACGACTGTGTTCCCGGAGGTATGGCGCAGCTACCTTCACGGCGAGATCGTCTCCGTGGGTCTGCTCCTCCAGCAGTATTACAATAACAGCCCTGAGGAGGAGATATCCGCCTATGTCAGGCTGTGCCGCAGCATGGGCGTGCCGGTATGTCTCGACGATCTCGGACTGAGCGGTACTCCCGATGAGCTTGACCGCCTGCATCGCGCGATAGCCGCGGATTTCACCGATTTCACCGCTGAGGAATCACGCCGTCTGCACAGCGAGATGGAGAGAATAATCCGCATATAGGAAAACATTTATCCCAAAACCAGCAAATGGCCCCCGGTGCGAAATGCACCGGGGGTGTCGTTCGTTTATAGTGGGCTGCCCGCATTCTGACCATTCTGTTCAGTTTTGACGACCACGTCTGGTTAGAATGGTTAGGAAAAGCTGCTGCTCTTTACAGCCCCTCCAGCACCACGCCGATATCTCCGTCTATGCATATGCTGCGCGCGGCGATGTCATCGGGCGCGTCCGCCTCGCCGAGGTTTATGCAGGCGTAGACCGCCTTGGGGTTCTTCGCCGTAATGTGCCAGAACGGGTATTTTATAATGACCGGGGTGTTGTACCCGACCCCGAGCTCCAGAAACAGTATCTTCAGCCCGGCACAAGTACGCACAAATCTATTACATAGTCACCTTTTGGTAACTCTTGAAGCGCGTTTGGAGGATTCTTGCAACATTGAGCATGCTGCATTATAATATGAATGTAACATTCAAAAAGGAGTGCTGCATATATGCTTACAAAGGAAGAAATGCCCGCCTGCCCGGTGGCGACCACCGTGGCTCTAATTGGCAGCAAGTGGAAGCTGCTCATCATGCGCAACCTGCTCTCGCGCCCGTGGCGCTTCAACGAGCTGAAAAAGGATCTGGAGGGCATCAGCCAGAAAGTGCTGACGATAGTCTGCGCTCAATGGAGGCTGACGGCCTGCTCACCCGCACCGTCTATCCCGAAGTCCCGCCGCGCGTGGAATATACACTGACGGAGCTCGGTTACAGTCTCCGCCCGATACTGGAAGCGATGCGCGTCTGGGGCGAGGACTACAAGGCCGCGCACGAATAAAACGGCGGCAGCGAAAAGGAAAAATCGCTGCCGCTCTTATCACAGATTTATTTCTCTTCTGAAATCATCTGCCATATTCTCGGTGTTTATTATCCCGTAGATGCCCATAGTTGCAACCTCGTTCATTTTGCACATGAGCTCTACGGGCGTTTTCATGCCCTTTTTTGCCCAGTCGATCATCATGTTTCCAATCACCTGAGATACAAACTGCGTCAGGAATCTGAGCGTATCCGCGTCGTAGCTCTGGTGTGTCTCGGAAAGGTATTTGTCGATCAGCAGGTCCCAGCTCTCCTGATTCTTCTGCAGCATATAGTCCTGAAAGCTGTTCTGCACCTCGAGCCGCACTCAAGGAAATGAGCGTCGACGTGATGTACGTGCAGCAGGACGTGACGGTCGAGGCTGATTGGGATAATCTCCTCAAGACCGTTATCGGCACCTACGGCCGCATTGACTATGCTTTCAACAACGCCGGCGTCATGGCTCGCCCGAAGCCCGGCATGAATCTCACCATGAAGGATTGGGACTGGGTCCTCGATACCAATATCCATGGCACGCTCTACGGCCTGCGCAAGTTTACCGGAGCCATGATGATGCAGCCGGACGGCGGCCATATCATCACCACCGCATCCACTGCGTCTATCGCTCCTTTCTCCATGTGGGGTCCCTACTCCGTGTCCAAGGCCGCGGTGCTCAGACTGGTCGAGACCTTCAAGGGCGAGATGCTGCCAGAGCAGTTCAAGTCCATGCAGAGAGCAGGGGCTTACCGATCAGGCCATCTTCGACTTTGCCTTCTATGCAAAGAAGCTTCAGGCGCAGGGCATCGACGCCGGTGCGTCCCGCCTCCAGAACATGACTCAGAAAGCTTAAGCCTCTATGGATAGCAGATATACAAAATTGTTTGAAGAGGTCAGGCTTGGCAACGTCACGCTGAAGAACCGCTTCATCATGGCGCCTATGTCCATCTGCGATAACCTCGGCTTCCACATGACGGACACGATGATCCGCTTCATTGAGGAGCGCGCCAAGGGCGGCGTCGCCATGATAATGACGGAGTGCCAGGCTGTCGACAAGATCGACTCTATGACCTCCAACTACAAGACTGCCGGTACTCCGAATCAGGAAAAGGAGTGGGCAAACTATAACCGCCGCGTCAAGAGTCATGGCGTCAGGACCTGCGTCCAGCTTGGCGCGGGAGCGGGACAGAACTCTGTCGTGCCCCAGTTCGTCAAGGCGCTGTCCGCAAGCAAAATGCCGCTGTACTTCAAGCCCAAGAAGCACACGATCGCCATGAGCAGAAAGCAGATACATGACCTCGTCGCCTCCTTCGGCAAGGCGGCGGCTTCGGCGAAGCGCGCGGGCTTCGATGCGGTCGAGATACACGCGCACACCGGCTATACGCTCGATCAGTTCATCTCCGAGGCTGCTACGGCTCCGGTGCCTGGGGCGTCACTCCCGACTACTATGGTGACGGCGCGTTTCTCCCTGCGGTACATACCATCCGTGCCGTGACGGATAAGCCTGTCATGTGCGCCGGTGCGCTCACTGCGGATATCGCCGAGAAAGCCGTTGAGGACGGGGATATTCAGTTTGCGATGGTCGGCCGCGCACTTATTGTCGATCCGCAGTTTATAAACAAGATCCGTGACGGAAAGCAGGAGAACATCCGTCCCTGCCTGCGCTGCAACAATTACTGCATCTGCCATTTCTTCCAGCTTCTGCCGCTCAGCTGTGCTGTGAACCCGCAGGCCGCGGCGGAGAATATGCTGTCCATCCCCTTTACGGGCAAGCCACAGCGCGTCGTCGTTATCGGCGGCGGCGCAAACGGCATTGGCATCGGCCTTGCGAAAGAACTCTGCAATCGCGGCGCGCCCTACGCTCCGCTCAAGTCCGCATGCCTGACCTTCGTTGAGCAGTTTGCTGTTATGATGCGCGACCGCAAGACCAACGTCACCTGTTCCGCGATCATGCCCAGCATAGTGAACACGGAGATCTCCGACCGCATGGCAAATCCACTTGCCCGCCCCGCGGAGTTCAGGGACAATCCGAATATAGATAATACGCCCGCTCCCGTAAAGGCACCTGCGGCCGCATTGGTCAAGCGCCTTGCCGACCCGCAGACCGATGAGGATAAGGCGCTGTCCTTCGCAATGGGCGTCGTCTTTGTTGATCAGGCAGTCGCCACCATTATGGAAGGGCTTGAGAAGGGCTTCTTCTATATCTATACGCATCCGGGCCGCAGCGCCGCTATCATCCGTCAGGAGATGGATATGCGTCTGGCAGGCTACAAGCAGCCCCTCGCACAGTCCAACGCGACCATGGAATACACCAAGCTTTCCAAGAGCCCTATCCGAGATAATTCGTTCTTCAGCCACGCTGACGATTCCGTCAGCGTGGCTGTGTTTACAGCGTGCTTTCCCACACGTTGTTTGTTATCCAGGCGTTATCGCTCTTCACCTCATAGGTCAGTTCGCCGTCAATGGTGTAATTTGTGCAGTAGTCGCCGAAGCCTATGCGGTCGTTGAACCATATATAGCCGACATTGTAAGACACGGAGTAGCGTCCGGCGGGGAGATATATGATCCCCGTTTCACCCTCGCGAACATAGAAGCGGACGTACTGCTTGGAGTTGTCAAGATCGGTCACGGATACTTCCACGGGGCCGCTCTCAGCGGTGACGTGGTATTCGCCGCCGCCCTGATATTGGAAGGTGCGTTCCAGCTCTGTGCCGGTCGCGGGCTCGCCGGACTTGAGAGTCGATATGATCTGCACAAGCATGTCTTCGCACTCTGAGATGATGCTGTCATCATTTGTTGCGTTCTCGCAGTCAATGAGCTCGCCTACCGCGCTGTGGTAATCTCCGGAGGCCATATAGTTTTTTGCGTTGTCAATATACTGCTCGCACTGTGGTGCGGACGAGGAGACGGCCGTCTGCGACGGGCTTTCGCTCGGTGTTGTTTTCCAGATGAACCGCCCGGCCACCAGCCCCGCCGCGGCGGCAGCCACAATTATCCAGACAGCTGCTGAGCCTGATTTCTTCCGATTGCTGCCTGGCGCCGGAGCGATCTGTATTTTGGCTCCGCAGTTAGAACAGAAGCTATGCCCATCGGCAACAAAATTCCCGCAGTTTTTGCATACCATTGATATATCCTCATATAGTTTATTGAACGGTATTATATATTTATATTCTACATGACGTGACACCATAGCGCAAGACATAACATAAAATAAATAATTTCCTCTTGACCAAACGACTTCCGCGGAGTATACTACGATTAGTTCAAAATTTTGAAGCATTGCAGTTTCCGCACGGAGGTATTTATGGATAAGAAAGAGCTTATGCGCGCGGTCAAGTTCACGTTGTTTTCAATCAGCGCAGGGATCATCCAGCTGCTGAGCTTTACCCTGATGAACGAAGTCTTCCACTGGAGCTACTGGGTGTGCTATCTGACGGCGCTTATATTGTCGGTCCTCTGGAATTTCACGCTCAACCGCAAGGTGACGTTCCGCTCGGCTAATAATGTCCCAATCGCGATGCTTAAGGTCGCGGCCTATTATCTTGTGTTCACGCCGCTGTCCACCTGGGGAGGGGACTGGCTCACCGGTATAGGCTGGAACGAGTATGTTGTGCTTGTTGTTTCCATGCTGCTGAACTTTGCAACGGAGTTCCTGTATGACCGTTTTGTTGTGTTCGGCGGGAGCATCGATACCGCGATGTCAAAAAATGTGCGGGATCCTGAAATTTGCTCTTGACAAATCTGTAAAAAAAGGTATAATAATCCTTGCTTTTAGCGGGATTGTGTAGTGGTAGCACAGCGGACTCTGACTCCGTATGCGAGGGTTCAAATCCTTCTCCCGCTGCCACATCGCTGCGAACGATAGCTCGCAGCGATTTTTTTGTTCAAGGCTTAACTTAAGATATAGATCGTCAAAAAGGCTCTCCCTATATGCAAGGAGAGCCTTTGCGGTATCTTAGTCTGCCTTATTCTGCATCGAGGCAAATTCCATAGCCATTTTCATGCTGCGCTCGAAGCGCTCCGCAGGGACGAGCGCAATGCCCTCCTCGTCGCTGAGGACGATAAGGCGCGTGCCGCCGGTGAGGCCGAATTTATCGCGCGCGTCCTTGGGGATGACGATCTGCCCGCGGTCGCTGACCGTGACGGAGCCCCAGATGTTCTTGCCCTTCGGCGCGGGCGGGATCGTGCCGATGCCGTCGGCGGTCTCGGTCTTGATGAGGCTGTCGATCGTCACGCCGTAGACGGCGGCAAGCAGGCTGCACTTTTCAATATCCGGCACGGTCGCGCCGGTCTCCCACTTGGCGTATGCCTGGCGGGAGATGTTTATCTTTTCCGCGATCTCCTCCTGAGAATAGCCATGGATATTGCGGAGGATCACAAGGTTTTCCTTGAGCATAGCTTACCGTCCTTTACAGATCGATTTTTTCAAAGCTCCGGCAGGCTCTTCTGAACGAGAGCCACGTGATGAGCGCGTAGGCGAGGATGCCGAGAGCGAGCAGCGCAAGCTGAAGCGGCAGGAAGTCCGTCCCAAAGGCGTTCAGCGCTTCGAGGCCGGGGAAATGATGCAGCGCCTCGCCGAGACCGACGCATATAAACGACACGACGATATATGCGACGAAGGGGCGGCTGAACTTATACGCAGTCCTGAAGAAGCCGCCGGCAAAGATCGCGTTGAAGAGCGCGAAGATGAAAAACGCCATGCCGAGGGCAAAGGGGTTTGCGTTCGTCAGGGCATTCGACCGGTACACCGCGGAACCGGAGAGAAGCGTCATCCTTATTATAACAGCAATGCCCATGACAAGCAACGAGCACAGCTCGATAAAGCACACGAAGAGGTACTTGCCCTTTACGACGTCGCGCTTTGCGAAAGGCAGCAGCGCGGAAAAGAGAATGTCGTTGGCCTCGCGTGCGCTCTGAAAGCTCTGGAATATGCCGAGCGTGACGAAGAACACGCCGCACAGGATCGGATAGCCCGGTACGAAGAACATCAGCCCGAAAGCAATGAACAAGTAAGAGAGCGCGGAGGCGCTGAGCCGAAGCTCCTTTATCATAATTTCACGCATTGTTCCCGCCCCTTTCCATGCGCAGTATGGTATCTTCGATAGTCTCGCCGTCTTTGGAGAAGCGGCTGACGAACTCGTCTTTTGGCAGCGCCGCGACTATCTCTCCCTTGGATATGTAGACGATGTCATCAGCGCACTTTTCAATATCGGAAATGATATGCGTGGAGAAGAACACCGCGACGCCGTGGCTCTTGAGCTCCGCGAACAGTCCGAGCAGTTCGTCTCTCGAAAACGGGTCGAGTCCGCTCGTGGGCTCGTCAAGGATCAGCACTCTGGCGTTGTGCGATAGCGCAACGAGGAGATTATACTTGACACGCATGCCCTCGGACATTTCAAGCGCGGTCTTGTTTTCATCGAGCGCGAAGAGCGCGAGGTACCGGCGGTAGGCGTCCTCATCCCACGTGTCATAGCAGCGCTTCACGACTGCGACGACGTCCTTGAGTTTTTTGCGCGGGTACCAGTTGACGGCACCGGTGGAATAGCCGATGAGCTTTTTGATCTCGGTTTCGTTTTCCGCAAGGGGCTTGCCGAAATAGAAAATTTCGCCGCTGTCCGGGTGGACAAGGTTCAGCATGGATTTTATCGTTGTGGTTTTACCGGCGCCATTTCTGCCGATGAAGCCGGTTATCCTGCCCTCTTCGATGCTGAACGATGCCCTCTTCAGCGCGAAAGCGGGATATGTCTTGTTGAGGTCATGCACCTCTGCGACGCTCATATTGTTCCCTCCCAAAAGTTTTATTTGTACGAATTATGCAACCAAACGCAGCAGTTTTCAATCAACCGCAGATAACAGATTTTGCATAATTTTGTTACGTTTAGTTGCGGGAGGGGAGTAAAGATATCGCAGAACGCTGTGCGGAACCACACTGCCGGTCATTATATAAAAATAACGTGCGCGCTGCATTTCGCAGCGCGCACTACTATTTTTATACTTATCAGACCTTGAAGTTGACGGAGGTGTCGCCCTGGATGTCGACGCCGAACTCGTAGTCCTTGCCGGGGAGGATGGCGTTGACAAGGATGCCGACGAGGGACGCGACGGCGAGACCGGAGAGGCTGACCGAGCCGATGTGCACGGCACCGGCAGTGCTGTTGGAGATGCCGAGCGCGAGCACGAGGATGAGCGCCGCGATGATGACGTTGCGGGTGTTGGTGAAGTCGACGCGGTTCTCAACGACGTTGCGCACGCCGACGGCGGAGATCATACCGTAGAGGATCATGGACACGCCGCCGATGGTGGCGGTGGGCATTGCGGTGACGAGGGCTGCGAACTTCGGGCAGAAGCTGAGGATTATCGCGAAGAGCGCCGCGAGGCGGATGACGCGCGGGTCATAGACCTTGGAGAGCGCGAGCACGCCGGTGTTCTCGCCGTAGGTGGTGTTCGCGGGTGCGCCGAAGAGGGAGGCGAGGGTGGTTGCAAGGCCGTCGCCCATGAGGGTACGGTTCAGGCCGGGCTCGACGATGTAGTTCTTGCCGACGGTGGAGGAGATGGCGCAGATATCGCCGACGTGCTCCATCATGGTCGCGATGGCGAGGGGAACGATGGTGACGCAGGCAGTGACGAGCATGCCGGAATCGAAGTTGCCGGAGAGCAGACCAAAGACGGTGGCTTCCTTGTGGACGGGGAGGCCGATCCATGCCGCCTCGCTGACCTTCTGCGCAACGACTGCGCGGGAGGCGGGGTCGACGATCATGGAGACAACGTAGGAGGTGAGCACGCCGATGAGGATGGGGATGATCTTTATCATGCCCTTGCCCCACATATTGCAGGCGATGACCACGACTATCGCGACGACCGCGACGAGCCAGTTGGCTTCGCAGTTATTGATAGCGGAGGAGGAGAGGATCAGGCCGATGGCGATGATGATGGGGCCGGTGACGATCGGGGGGAAGAAGCGCAT
>ERZ857757.2001-NODE-2001-length-14323-cov-7.151528_pt1 | contig 14323 bp, 9 predicted proteins | sample MGYA00519764_ERZ857757 | MGnify/ENA primary metagenome ERZ857757 (study PRJEB31778, sample SAMEA3449359) | human gut metagenome | biome: human gut; feature: human-associated habitat; material: faeces | place: United Kingdom | collected 2010/2012 ... | reverse complement strand
AAAACCCGTCGGGCGCGCTTTGTTTCGGTTAAACTAACCTAAAATCGAGTCGATATAGTCCTTGTTGGCGGCATATTCGTCGCCGGCCGCATCGCGGATGCTTGCCGCAGCCTCGGCAAGCGAGAATGTGACTGCATCGCCGTATGCGGTGAATCGGTAACCGTTGTTCAAGATAACAGCATACGGACGCGCCACAATGCGTTTGTTATAGCCGTTTTCCGGAATGCCGGTGCAGACCGCCGTAAATGTGATATCGCCACTCTCGTTAATATCAAACTGACGATCAAGGTTTTCACTCTTGTTGTACGCTTTGCCGGAAGCATACAGCGGCTTGCCGTCTGCGTGGTTTTTGAAATCGAAGGTCAGCTCATTGTCGCCTAAGGTTTCTTCCAAAGCAACGATAAAGCCATATTCTTCCAGCTCTTCTCTGGTGGCCGCATAGACAGTTGCATAGAAACGCAACCCGTTGATATTATCTGCACCGCTACGAATGGATGCCTCGTTTGCGGCGTTCGGGTAAGCCGGCGTTTCCGACCAGACAGCGTAGACCGTGAGATCGCCCGTCAGATTAACCGACGTTACGGTTTTTTCCGGCGCGGCGTCCGGCGTCAATGCCCAACCGCGGAACGTGTAGGAGGTGATAACCGGTTGTTCGTCGGTGAGAAGATATCCAGTACCGACGCCGCGTCCTGTGTCTGCCGCTACTTCGGATTGTACAAACTCGTCCGCACCGTCCGGAATATTGGTGTCATAAGTTACCGTAAAGACGCCGTCGCGGTAAACACGCACGGAATCAATACAGGTATCCTGCACACCGGAAACCTGGATCTTGGCAGGGTCGATATGAAGCTGGGAGATCGTTTTTCCGACAGACCAGCCATGACCGGAAACGTTGTTTTCCGCAAGTCCCATGTCGATTTCCACGGTCTGATAGTTTTCCGTGACAGATACATAATACCGCTTGGCCGGGATATGCTCGCCCGGACAGCCGTCTGTTTTGCCACACCAATAACCGCCGCTGCCGGTTCCGTTGTTGTAGAAAATCTTCATTTCCGCTTTTTCAACGTCGGTGAGGTTTTTGTCTTGGAGCGTATTGATCTTGTAGGTGTATTTCAAAATGTTGTATTCGGAAGAATCAAAAGGAGCGGCGGCATTTACGGCAATGCGCGCGTCCGTGTTAGCCGCGTCTTTCCACTTGTAGGCATGCGCATGATATACGCTGCGTCCGTCATCCTGCATATATTCCGTATAGCTGAACTTGGCTGCGGAAACAGCGGAAACATTGAAGTTGTCCTTTGCCGTGCCTTCAAAGGCCATGCCCATGGCAGGCTGGGAAACGTCCTGGCAGACAGCGGTAAACGTCAGACCGATAAGACCGATTAACTCATCTCCGGTAATCACTTCGCCGGCACGGTATTTTTCACCGTTACTGCCGATCCACAGCAAGAAGTTCTCGGTCTGGGCACCGGTTTCTTCGGGAGTAGGAATCGTAAAGGAGTCGCCGGTGATGTCGTATTCCTTTCCCTCAAACACTAACTTCTGCGTCTGGAACGCATAAAGCGTGATATCTTCATTGGCAAGCGGAACGCTTGTTACACGGTCGCCGCCATGGGTCAGCGAATAGCCGTGTGCACCGGGCACTTTGGAAAGGTCGGGCGTATACGAGGTGAGGAACTCGCCGTCTGCACCGTAAAGAGCATAATCGGTTGCGGCTACGGTCTCACCGTCAAGGCCAATGTAGGTGATCTTGTAATACGGGATAACAAGTACGTCGTCCAAGTACCAATAATACTGAGGCGTATTTGCATTTTTGTTGGTCTGAACCTGGATTTTAAGGAACGGGCTGTCCACAAAGCCGTTATCCCAAAGAGCTTCCTTGTTGACATAGTAATACCATTTATTTTCTCTGACAGCGGCGCGAAGGTCATTTCCCAGCGACGCAAAAACGTCATATTTGGTGCCGTTGTAGCCCAGAATCCACAGAAAAGCGGTTTCGGTCGTGTTGATATCCGAGAACATGTTGAACGCGATAGAATACTTTCTGCCCTTTTCCATGTTGGCGGCAATGCGGTAAACCGGATAACGTTGATTGCCGGCGGCCGCCTTATCGCCGATGATCAGGCTGTTGTCAGCGGCATGATCCGTACCTTCGGGCGATGCGCCAACCTTGAAAGTGTTGGAATTGCCCTCTTTGGCAATAACGGAATTTGAAATATCCCATGTGTCAAAGGTTTCAGGTTCGGTCGTGCCGTTGATGAGGTTTTTGCCAGGGACAATCATATCGCTTGCAAATTCTGCACCGGATTGTTCGGTGAGTCCTGCGGTTTCGCTCACAGTCTCAACCGTTTCAACATTCAGCGCACCGGCCGGTACGCACAAACAAACGAGCATAAGAACCGTGAGAAGCAGAGAGGTGATTTTCTTCATTCTGTAAACTCCTTTTCAATATATTTTACATATATGATTATAAAGCAAACAAAAAGGAAAAGCAATTACAAATAGCGGCGCATTTATTGCAAATCGTGACCTGTTTTACAAACCCGACAAATTGAAACGGGCCGGATTGTGCGAAATGCACAGATACTCGACAGGGTGAATATGCCATACGTTTTGCGGCGCATTCAAAAAGGCTGCAAAAGCAATCTTGCTCTTACAGCCTGAAACAAAAATATTAAAACTATGTTTACCACAGCGTCTCCGCCGAGGTTGAGACCGCATAAGCCCCGGAAGCAAAGGCGGCCTTCGCTTCATCGGATGTGGTGATAAGACCGCCTGCGATCACGGGAAGTCCCGTGGCAGAAAAGGCGCGGATAGCCTTGCAGACAAGCCCCGGCATAAGCTCGGCATAAGCCGGCTTTGTTTTGCGTAAGGTATCTAACGCCGTTTCCACCGAACGTCCGTCCACAATGAAAAAGCGCTGTACCGTGCAAAGTCCGTATCCTTTGGCAAGCTTGATGAGATTGCCGCGTGTGCTGATAATGCCGTCCGGCGCAAGACCGGCCGCATATTCCACACCGGCCGCATCGCCGGCAAGCCCCTCAATCATATCTAAATGCAGAAACAGTTTTTTGGAGCATTTGTGCGCCGCATGAAGAAACGCAGGCAGTTCCGAAATGGTTCCGGACAGCAAGAATATCACCTGCGAACGGCTGTTTAACGCCGCGTCAAATTCCTTTTTGCTGCGCACGGCGGCAATGATCGTTTTTTCGGTAAACAAAGCCTGCTCCATAAAACTCCTGCCTTACAATAAAATTTGCCGGTTAAAGCCAACTCGGCCTTCTGACTTTTACCCGATGTTTTTTGTCGCCACAACACTTACGCCCGTGCCGCAAACATCCGCAAGTATTACGTCGCCGATGTGTACCGGCGTTTGGACTGTGACAGCCGAAAGCGCTTTCATAACGTCGCGCATTTTGCCAAACGGGATCGCTTCGGCTGTTTTAACCGAAAGCATTTCGCCGTTATTCGTTTTTACCGTGCTTGTCAGCGTGCGTTTAGGATTGGTACATTCATCGACCGCATAAGCCGCGCCGCGTTTGCAGGTGTTTCCGACGACCTCCGTCACCTTGCCGTTTTCGAGCGTTACATCCATATGACAGCCCATCGGACAGCAAGTACAGATAATCTTTCTTTTTTCCGTTCCCATTATACTCCCTCTTTTCCGTCCAAATCAAGAGAAAAATGCAAATTTCCGGATTTATTTTCAGAAATCCACTCTTTTTTCAGTTCTAAGCGTTCCATTTCGCCGGGCGCAAAACGCGTTTTCTTACGGTGAACTAAAACCTTATCGCCGTCTTTGACCGTAAGATAAGCGTTTTTGTACACATCGGCCACACGGAAGAACACCGAAACATCGCCGGTTTCGGTAATGCGCTGCGGCACGGTGTAGCGCACACCGTCGGAGGCTTCCAATTGAATCGGCTGTTTTAGTTTTTCTCCGGTTTCACCGCGCAAGAGACGCGCCGCTCCTTTGCCTGCTATTTCCGCTTCTTCGCTGACGTAGTCAACAAGGTCGTGCACATGAAGTACGTTTCCGCAAGAGAAAATACCGGGCGTTTCGGTTTCGCGGAACTCGTCCACCTTTGCGCCGCTCGTAACGCGGTCAAGTGCAATGCCGGCGCCGCGCGTCAGCTCGTTTTCCGGAATCAGGCCGACGGAATACAGAACCGTGTCGCAGTCAATGTACTCTTCGGTGCCGGGAATGGGATTGCGGCGTTCGTCAACCTGGGCGATAGTCACGCCGGTAACGCGCTTTTCACCGTGTATTTTTAAAATGGTATGCGAGAGTTTTAACGGAATATCAAAATCGTTCAGACACTGCACAATATTCCGGCTCAGCCCACCCGAATACGGCAGAATTTCACAGACGGCCTTGACCGTAGCGCCCTCCAACGTCATGCGGCGCGCCATGATAAGCCCGATATCGCCCGAACCTAAGATCACGACGGTCTTGCCGGGCATATAGCCGTCGATGTTGACGTATTTCTGTGCCGTACCGGCCGAATAGACGCCTGCCGGGCGCGTGCCGGCTGTGTTCACCGCGCCGCGCGAGCGTTCGCGGCATCCCATAGCAAGAATGACAGCTCCTGCCTTGACCGAGAAAACGCCTTTTTCATGATTGGTCGCTGTGACAACACGGTCATCGGACAGCGATAAAACAGTGGTTTCAGTCATATAAGGAATGCTGTATTCCAATACCTTTTTTTCATATTTATAGGCATATTCCGGGCCGGTCAGCTCTTCTCCGAACTTGTGAAGTCCGAATCCGTTGTGAATGCACTGTTTCAGAATGCCTCCGAGATGACTTTCGCGTTCTAAGATCAGAATATCCCGGATACCGGCTTCATAGGCGCTGACGGCGGCACTCATGCCGGCAGGACCTCCGCCGATGATAACAAGGTCTTTTTTTATCATAATCGTTTTCACCTTTCCTTGTGCGTTTCCTGCATGGTTACTTAGTCTTGCCGAGATTCAATTCCGAGCCCGGGCCGAATTTTGTCACCTTTTCAAAAGGGATACCCGTGTGTTCGGCAATCAATCCGGCAATGACCGGAGAACAGAAGCCGCCCTGGCAGCGTCCCATGCCGCTTCTGGTGCGGCGTTTGATACCGTCAAGGTCGCGCGCCGGGGGATTGACGCGGATAGCGTCCAGAATCTCGCCTTTGGTAATGCCCTCGCAGCGGCAGACAATGGTGCCGTAATCGGGATTCTGGCGGATAACGCGGTTTTTCTGCGCCGGCGTCATTTCGGAGAACCGGTAATAGGCCTTGCGGCGGCCGTTGAAAGCAGGATTCCGCTCTGCGGAAAGGCCGGCTTTTTTCAAAAGACGGACAATGTGTTTCGCAAGCGCCGGCGCACTGGTAAGACCAGGGGATTCAATGCCGCCGAGCGTTAAGAAGCGTTCGGACGAAAAACGGATAATAAAATCGCCCGTGTCGCCGACTGCACGCAATCCGGTAAACGAGGTGATAACGCTGCGAAGCGGAACACCCGGCGCGTCCTCCAAGGCCTGTTCCATGATTTTGGCAAGTCCTTCGGGGGTGGTAGCCTTGTCGGTCTTGTCGGTAATGTCGGTCGAAGTCGGTCCGAGTAAAATATTGCCGTCTGCCGTCGGAGAAACTAAAATTCCCTTCCCCATCGCGGTCGGTGTGCGGAAGATCGTGCGGTCACAGAATCCGGCGCTCGCTTTGTCCAAAATCATATATTCGCCCGAACGCGGATGAACATGGAAGGAGGTATCGCCGACCATAGCGGCGACAGCATCCGAAAAGAGTCCGGCACTGTTGACGACAAAGCGCGACTCTACGGTTCGTCCGTCAGCAGCGGCAAGCGTATAATGGGAATCGTTTTTCGTAATGTGTGCGACTTCAAAGTTAGTGAGCAGCTCCGCGCCGTTGTCCATGGCATTGCCTGCCGCGGCAATCGTCAGGCCATACGGACATACGATGCCGCCGGTCGGCGCAAACAGCGCACCGACAACTTTGTCGGAGAGCGCCGGTTCCAGTGCGTGAACTTCTGTTTTGTCCAGAATCCGTAACTCCGGAACGCCGTTTTGAACGCCGCGTTCATAGAGCTCTTTGACGGTTTTCCTATCTTCGTCGTTAAAGGCGATGACAAGCGACCCGTTTGCACGGAACTTTACGCCGAGAGCCGCACACACGCTTTTCATGCGCCGATTGCCCTCCACGTTGAATTTAGCTTTGAGTGAACCGGGATGTGCGTCGAACCCGGCATGCACGATGCCGCTGTTGGCCTTGGAGGCGCCCATAGCAACATCGTTTTCTTTTTCGAGAATGCAGACTTTCAAGCGAAACCGGGTGAGTTCACGCGCCGTCAATGCGCCGACGACACCGCACCCGATGATAGTAACGTCATACATAAACGTTCTTCCTTTCTTATCTTTGCTTTTTTATTAGGAATGCGCGTTTGACGTTTCTTTATGCAAAAAAACAAAAAAGCCGCGACAAAGCAAAAGAGTTCTCCCACTCTTTTGCTTATGCCGTGACTCAAAATCTCAAACACGTTTTTATAAAATGCAAGCCTATTATAGTACGGAAAATACGGATTGTCAAGAGTTTTTTGGCTTTTTGTCCGATATGACCGGAAATTTCTCCGTTTTGCCTTTATCCGTTTATCAGAATGCTGATCTCCCCGGCCGTCAATTTTTCGGTAATGCCGCTCGGATAGCGGACGACTAATCCTCCGTCGGGGGCGATATCCAGTGCCGCGGCACGCAATTCCGTGTTTTCGCGCAAAACCTGGATCTCTTTTCCCAAGACTGCCGAACGGCGGCGGTAAGCGGCGAGAAACTCCTCATCATCCAAAGGCGCCCCGTACATAGCCTCCAATTCGTTTAAAATATAGGCGCATAAAGCTCCTTTGGAAAGCTTTGCGGAGGTCACGTCGCGCAAAGAACCAATCTTATGCCTTAGCTCCTGCGGCACGAGTGATTTTTCAACCGTGAAATTTACACCGATTCCGATAATGAGCGATCCCGTCTCGTTTCCGGGCGCTTCGCATAAGATACCGGCGATTTTCTTTGTTCCGGCATATAGATCGTTCACCCATTTGATCTTGACGCTTTCCGTGCCGGTTAATTTGTCTACGGCCCGGCATACGGCATAGCTGATACGGATGGTGAAAAGCGGATCGTTCCGGTACTTTTCCTCTTTCAAGAGAAAACTGAAATACAGACCGTCGTTTTTGGGCGAATAAAAGCTTTTCCCGCGTCGTCCGCGGCCGTCAAGCTGTTCATCGGCGATTGCCGTAAAGCCATGCGGCAGAAACGGAAGTTTGCGGCGTATGTAGGAGCTTGTTGAATCAAGCGTCGAAAATAAGGCGAGATTCCGCCCTAAACGCTCAGTCGTCAAGTGGGAAAGAAATTCTTCGGATTGCAAGCGGAACGCCTCCTTTGTTCCGATGTGTGCGGTGATAATCGGATGTTGCTCTCGATTTTCCGGAAAAAATCGGTAAAAAACAACTCATAATAATGATACTCCCAAATAGTGTACTTGTCAAGAGAAAGATTTTTTAATTTTTAATAAATTATTGAAAAACATCCGGACGGCATGCGATTTATAATGCAAAAAAGGAAAATCTTACGTTTTCGGAAAAATCACTTGATTTTTTTGAAAATGTATGGTATACTACATCTGCAAAACATAGAATAATATGACTGCTTCTGCTGACAGCCAACGGCGTACGGTATGAAGCAAGGTCACACCAGTCGGGACAGTAGCGGCGTCTTGTACCTGAAATCCGCTATAGCAGGGATGGAATCCGGCGGCGAGGGTTGTTTTTGTGCAGCCTGTCGTGCCGGTTTATGTGTTGAGGTTTGGGCCTTACGCAATTATCCCTCATGAACCATGTCAGGCGGGGAACCGAGCAGCATTAAGTGATACGGATAATGTGCCGTAAGCACACCTGGACTGAGCATAGCCGGCAAAGGACGTGTATGGAAATATATTCGACCCATCGGTGTGTGATCTTGCTTTGCATCGTAGGCCGTTTGTTTTTTGCAAAAAAGAACTCCCGGCGGCCAAATGTCAAACCGCCGGGAGAAATAACTTTTGTGTTCCGGTTTTCTGCCCAAACACAGTCAAGGGCGTGTAAACTTTGCTTCTCTACGCCCGAACGCTTTCGTGCGCCGCGCCGACCTCGTTTAAATAGGCTGAAATGAGCGTGTCCTCCAACACCTTGCGGAAAGAGGCGTTGATCGGGTGAACCGTGTCTTTGAATTCGCCGCTCTGCGTCTTTTTGCTGGGCATAACGACAAAATACTTGTCGCGCGCATAAATGATTTTCACATCATGTACGGCAAGACTGCCGTCAAAAGTAACGGATAAAACGGCCTTTAACGGCTTATCGTCAAAGGTCTTGCGTATTTTTACATCGGTAATTTCCATATTTGTACAGTCCTTTCCTTTGATACCGGATCGTACAGATATTGTTTGCGTATTTTTGCCGTTTATACCGGTCAAACGGTTATTTTCGGCTTTGACAAAACGTTTTTCAAGCGAAACAACGGAAAGGTTGTGTCTTTTATGAATTTGCCTGTCGGCTCAGGCGTATATTTTATCGGAATCGGCGGCATCAGCATGTCGTCGTTAGCGTTGATTCTGAAAAAACGCGGAATAAAGGTAGCCGGTTACGATTTCAAACCGAGCGATAACACACGCCTTTTGGAGCAGAACGACATACCGGTTTTCTACACCTACGCGCCGGACAATCAAAACGGGTTTGACACCGTTGTTTTTACGGCGGCTATTGCCGAAACCGACCCAGAATTTGTCAACGCGAAAAAGCGCGGCGCAAAAATTCTTTCGCGTGCCGAACTTCTCGGAATGTTGGTCGGCGGCTACAAGCATTCGATCGGTGTGGCCGGAACACACGGAAAATCCACGACAACCGGTATGTTGGCGCACATTTTCGCAGCCGCCAATAACGACGCTACCATCCTTGCCGGAGCGGTGATCCCGTCGCTTGGGTCGACTTACCGTGCCGGGCACGGCGATACCGCCGTTTTTGAGGCCTGCGAATACAAAAATTCCTATCATGCCATGCGTCCGACGATCCGTGTGGTGCTCAACTGCGAATTCGACCATGTCGATTTCTTCGGAAACATGGAGAACGTCATCGCATCGTTCCGCAAATATCTCGATACCGACAGCGGCAGAGAAGAAAATATTGCTCTTATCAACGCCGATTGTCCGGGTTCGGTCAAGGCGGCCGCAGGGATAGAAACCAAGACATATACGTTTTCCATAAAGAATCCGGAGGCCGATTTTTATGCGGCGGATATCACCGGTTGCGGCGGTTATGAAGAATTTGACATTTATGCGTTCGGCGCATTCTATTGCCACGCGAAACCCGGCGTTCCGGGCATGCATAACGTTTCCAATGCCACAGCGGCGGCCGCGGCGGCCTATCTCTGCGGCATTACGGGAGAGGCAGTAAGCAAAGGGCTTGCCTCATTCGGAGGAGTAAAACGCCGTTTTGAACGTGTGGGAGAAATGCCGGGCGGCGCGGTCGTGATAGACGATTATGCCCATCATCCGGATGAAATACGTGCGACATTAAAGGCAGCCAAGGCCATTTGCCACGGCAAGGTCTACTGTATTTTCCAACCGCACACCTACTCGCGTTTTATCGCGCTTATGCCGTCCTTTGCCGAAGCTCTGGCGTTAGCGGATATTGTGGTAATGGCGGACATCTATGCCGCACGGGAAACCAACGATACGGGTGTTTCGTCCGCCGATATCCGAAAGTATCTGCCGGAAGCGGAGTATTTTCCGGATTTTGCATCAATTGCCGGATTTGTTAAGGAACATGCCGGAGAGGGCGACATGGTTATTACTATGGGAGCTGGAGATATCGATAAGATTGCGCCATTCTTATTGGCATAAAGCGCTTTTAAAACGAAATACATATCCGGCTTACTGTGCATACTAATACAGTAAGCCGGATTTTTTATAAGGAGAAAATGTTATGTGGGGGTATCTTATCAGTTTCGTTGCCGGAGGGCTTATCGGAGTGACTGCCATTTGCTGCATGGTTGTGAGCGGCGATTCGGATCGGAGAAAGTAGATGAGAGTGAAAAACGTGCAGGCGTGAACGTCGGCTAACGACAAACAAACATTTTTCTTTTGAAAAGCAAAAAAAGACTACCGGAAAACCGGTAGTCTTTTTTGTCAAATTGCGTTTTTGTCAGCCAGACGGTAGACACGAATGTTGTCAATGTAGTATTCTTCTGCGGACGCCTTACGGACCGAGTAATCGATAATGGTCTGAGAAGAGGTTACATCCATGGTAACTGACCATGTGTACCAACCGTCATTTTTCTTGACCTGCTTTTCGCCTTCCCAGAAGTTCGGGTCACTCTTGTTTCCGGCTGCGTCCTGGGTTTCAAAGCGAATCCACGGGTCGATCTTGACGCCGTCCGGCATATAGATGTCAGCCATAAAGGTGTATGTGCCGGGTTCGGTCAACGCTTTGTTGAACGCAACATGAAAGCCGCCGTGAGGGCCGGTCGGGGTAACCTTTAACGCCTTGCCGCCCTTTGCGGAATCGGGGTTATCCACAACGGCAGTATTACTGGAAACACCGTTGCAGTCAAACTTCATGCCTTTTTCAGCATAAGTTGCATGCTGTGCGTCGTTTTCGTCAAAGTTGTTATACCAGATAAGCGTACCGAGTTCTTCGTCTTCGGTAGGAATGTCGGGCTCTGCATAAACGGTAGCGTCATCTCCGGCAGTATCGTCTTTCTTGTCGTCAGACGGAGCGGAAGTGTCAGCCGGACCCGGAGTTACGCCCTCTTTCGGAATAAAGCGCATGTAGTCGACATCCATATAACCGGTTGCGTCAAACGGGTCGAAACGAAGGCTGGTAATAACATCCTTCCATTCTGCCACATCCGCAAGATTTACCGTATAGGTTTCCCATTCGCCCTTGCTGTCCGTGCTGTTCAACAGGATACGAATTGTCTTGGCTTCGTTGAGACCTCCGCTTACGTTGGTGCCGAAGTAAATTTTCAGCGTGTGCGGCTGAGGTGCATTGTACTGATAACGTATACGGAGTTCAAAACGGTCATAATCGCTTGCTTTGAGCTTGATAGTGTCGGAATATACAATGGTCGGGTCGTTGGTAGCCGAGGAGGTTTCGCAAGCCATGTACCCGTTGTTGACAAAGAGGTTCATGAAAGAGGACTTCCAGTTTTCCGTGTCAGCCAGCGTGTTGAATTCCCATTGACCGTAGATGCGGTCTTTCTCGTCAGTTTCAAAGTAGGACTTCTGCGGAGTTTCGATTACGATCTCGTTATTGTCGTTCATCTTGTAGGTGTAGCCGACTTCTTCGCAAAGGGTCTTGATCGGAAGCAACGGCAGACCGTCAATATCGGAGAACTTGTAGGGCAGTTTCTTGGAAGCGCCGTCAAGCGTATAGGTGTCACTGCCTACGGTGTAAACGATGGTGTGGTTGGTGAAGTAAAGCGTAAGCTGAGACTTATCCTGATTCCAGGTGAAGTAGGTATTGAGCAGGAAGTCAATGCCTGCTTCCGGATCAAACGGGAGAAGAACATCGCCGTTTTCCGCTTTCTGCGGTGCAAAATAAGGTTCGGTGGTAACGCCGTTGATGTGGAGCTTGTTGGAGAAGTTACCGCCCTCAGCGCCTAAGAATTCAATCTTCTTAACGGCAATAGGCTTGCCGGAAACCTTAGCCGGGTCAAAGCGGAAGCCGCGCAGAATGCCTTTGAACTTCTTGATGGAAGAAACAGCAATCGTATATTCAGCCCAATCATCGGTTTCGCTGGCCGGGTAGCCGATACGCTTGTTTTCGCCGAAATTCTGGTCGTCCATGGTGGTGTAGTAGATGCAAGGATTGAGGCCGGTCGGAATCTTAGCCGTTACGCGGATAGCGGCAACGTTGTCAAGATTGATCTTCTCTTCGCTTACATCCGGGAAAATAATAATAGTATCGCTCGTGGAAGTACCGAAAACGCCTTCTTCGGTAACCGAAGAGGAGTCAACGCCCCAAAGAGCATAGTCTTTACGCGTAGCAAGGTCAAAGGTGTAAACCGGAACGAGATTGGTCTCATCCACTTCTTCTTTGTAGTAACCCTGTCTGCGCAAGAGGTGCAGATTCTGCGGATAGAGGTGGTTGATGCGGTAAGCCTGGTTAGCGGTCGGAACGGTGTTGACGGAAGCATCAGCCTTTTCGTCGGTGTAAGCTTCACGGAGTGCATCGAGATAGCCGAATCCCTTTTCGTCGGTCGTCGGCATGATGTACGTACCTTCACCGTATTCGTTCCAGGTGGAGAGCATGACAAGGCCTTCCTGCCACTTTTCGGTTGCGTGAGACGGGATATAGTCCTCCTTGACCCACTTCTGGGCGGCAGCATAGTCGCTCATGGTCATCATCGGGTAACGGACCTTATTCCACGGCATAGCGTTGAAGCCGACGGAAACGGTCGGAACCGTATAGATGTTCTTAGCGTTGGCACTGCCGAGAATGGACTCTTTGTTGGTTTCAATCCGATAGCCGTTTGTGCCCCAGTTGTAAGCATAGCAGCCGTCAAAGCCCATAGCGACGAGTCTGTCGGAACCGCTGCCGCAGGCAAGGTAAACCATGCCGTCAAAGCCGAGTTTCTTGACCTCTTCTTCGAGGTAGTCAAACATTTCCTTGACCTTAGCGTCGCCGCCGATACGCTCGGAAAGCGAGCCCGGGCCGAACACGCAGAGGATCGGACGATTGTCTGCCGTGATGTAACGCGGGTCTTTGAAGTAGTTTTCAATGAGGTAAGGAACAAAGCTTTCCGTCCAGTTTTCCATATGTCCCGGGCTGGGTGCGTTGGCAGCTTCCCAGATGATAGCAAACTTGGACAAATCAGAATACTTGGCGTTCATGTAGCCGTCGTAGAGGTGCGTTGCACCGACGTGCTGAGGTTCCGTACCCCAACCGCTGTTGAAGAATACGCAGAAGGCCTGGAAGTCGATACCGTGTTCCAATGTATACTTGATTTCCCAGTCAGCCGTTTCCGGAAGTCCCTCGTCGTAGTAGCCGAGAACCGGTTCAACGTCCTTGTAGGCCGAAATGCAGTTCCAGCCGCCGGTCGAGCCGGTGCCGTTCTGCCAAAGCGAGCAAACGTTCATACCGACCGTATATTTGTCCGTTCCTTTCGGAATGACCGGTTCGGGAACGTAGTCGTCATGATCAATCAAGCGGAATACCTTGAAGTTGTCAAACATAACGGAGGTATCGCTGCTGTTGGTCACGGTGAGATTGTCAACCGAGGTCGTGCTGTCGGCAAAAGCAACATCCGCAATCTTGCGGCCGTTGAGCTTGACGAGAATGTTCTGCGTTTCGGTGTCAAGTTCAAAACGCATACGATACCACTGGTTCTGATAGTAGTTCTCATAAACCTTGGTTCCGTTTACATAGAAATTCTTGTCATCGCTGGTAAAGACCACAATTTCCTTAGCGCCGCTGCGCAAAGCGTAGCGAACGGTTTCGGATTTCGGCTGGCGGATTTCAAATTCAGCGGCGATCTTTTCGCTGACCGCATTGAAAGAAGCCAAAGCAAACTGGTCTTTTTCAACAATCAACTGCTGACCGTCGGAAACGGCGGAACCGTCCCAACCAGTCGGAAGCGTGCCGGTTGCGGCATATTCAAAGCATTCGCGGAGCGTGTAGTTTGCGTAAGCGTTGACGCGGCTCGGAGAAACGGTTGCTACCGCTTTCTCGGTCGTGCCCCAACGGAAGCTTGCAAGGTCAACATTTTTCGTAATGGCAAGCGGGCGAACGCCATAAAGTTTGCCATTGATATAGGTTGTGCTGCGCGCGTTGTCGATATCGATAATGATTTCAAATTCAAACGAAGAGTCGTTGTCGGTGAAATCAACAACCTTTTCATAACTGCCGTCTGCGTTTAAATAGTTCCAAGCCTTGCCCTCGGTCTGCAAACGGTAAACATCTTTTCCGGCCTCATTGCGGAAAGCAAGATAAATGCCGTCTTCGCCGCCGATGGTTGCCTTGGTATAAAGCGTGATAACACCGGTCGAAGTCTTATTGAAGTCGCGGATAAGAGCAGTCGGAGCGGTGTCGCTCACATCGAACAGCGAACCGTACGGCTCTTTTAAGGACGTGCGCGGAAGACCGCCGCGGTTGTCGAGCTGCCAGCCGGAGGCAAGACCTTCGGTACCGTGCGTCATGGCAGAGGTGAGAATCAGGCTGTACGCATCATCATCACTGATTTTATCGAGAGTTTTAGCGAGTCTGTTTTCAGGCAGAGCGACGCGGTTGATGATAGCGGCCGCCTCAGCACGGGTGA
>ERZ857757.1993-NODE-1993-length-14400-cov-22.555664_pt1 | contig 14400 bp, 14 predicted proteins | sample MGYA00519764_ERZ857757 | MGnify/ENA primary metagenome ERZ857757 (study PRJEB31778, sample SAMEA3449359) | human gut metagenome | biome: human gut; feature: human-associated habitat; material: faeces | place: United Kingdom | collected 2010/2012 ... | reverse complement strand
GCAGCGGTCTCCAAAACCGCGTGTCGAGAGTTCGAGCCTTTCTGCCCCTGCCAAAATGACCACCCGATCGGGTGGTCATTTTTTCATATAAAAATGGGTACACTCATGTAACATACATGGTACTTCTATGTAGGGAACATGGCGTTTCACTGAAAGGTTGCGCGATAGTTGCTGGCGCAACCGTGATCGGTTTGTTATACTGACGGCAGAAAAGGAGGGCATCACTATGAAAACGACGATCATTCTCTTTCTGCTGTCCGTTCCGGTATGGGCGGTGCTGGCGTACGTGGTGTTTCTGATCATCAAGGCGCTGCGGAAATACATTCGGTCCGAGCCGCTGCGGCAGGAAAAGGCGGAACAGGCCAAAACATTGGGAGAGACATTGAAGCGTCGCCGGACGGCGTGCAAAATGACGCAGGAGTTTGTGGCGGAGGCGCTGGGTGTCAGCCGGCAGGCGGTATCCAAGTGGGAATCCGGGCAGTCGGATCCCAGCACGACCAATCTGCTGGCGCTGGCGAAGCTCTTTGGCGTGAGGCCGGAGGAGCTGCTGCAAGAGGCAGAGTGACCTCGTAGAAAAAGAGCAGGCCATCTCGTAAGAGACGGCCTGCGGGAGACTATGCCACATTCCAGCGGGCGGTATCCTCGGTGTCGATGCCGGCGTCGGTCAGTGTTTCGATAAGGTCGGAGACGAGCGTCTCCTTATCCTCGATGGTGTCGGCGTCACCGGTGGGAGAGAGCAGGGAGGGGTCCAGCGTCACGCCGGTGCGCTGGACCAGGTCGGCGCTGCCGATAGTGGGCAGGCGATAGTCGCCGTGTGCCTCTGCCAGATCGGCGCAGGCCGGGGAGAGAACGAACTCCTGCCACAGCTGGGCGGCAGCGGTATGGCTGGCGCCGGATAGAATGGCGCTGGCCGTGACCTGACCGAAGGTACCGGAGGCGGGAATTATCAGATGCAGGTCACCGGAGGTGTCAGCGGACAGGGCGGAGAGCCCATCGTGGAGCCAACCCACGGCGATGACGCACTCGCCGGTGGACAGGCACTTGACGAAGGTGTCATCCGCGGCGGTATAGAACTGTACGCTGGTGTCCAGCGCTGCCAGATAGTCCAGCCCCTTGTCGCGGCCCAGCCGCAGGGCGGCGCTGTACGCAGTCAGGTGGCCGATCTCCGTGCTGCGGTAGGTGGGCAGCCAGATCAGCTCCTGGTATACCGGGTCGGTCAGGTCTGCCCAGTCCTTGGGGGCGGAGATGGTCATGCGCCGGAGCACGTCGCTGTTGACGGCGAAAACGACCGCGTCGACAGATACGCCGTACCAATAGCCGTCCGTATCGCCGTAGGCGGCGTTGGTCAGGTCAGCGGCGTGGACGGGCGTATAGGTCAGCAGCTTGCCGTCAGCGGCCAGGGTGCGGCAGGTATCCGCGCTGCCGCCGAACCACACGTCGCCCCGGGCGCTGCCCGCCTGGGCGGCGGTAATGGCGCGGTAAGTGGTCTTGATGTCGAACAGCTCTTCAAACTTTTCGCACAGGGCCGTCATATACGCCTCGTCGCCGGTGCCGCACACGGTCAGGCGGCCCTCCTCGCGGGCGGTGTCGATCAGCGTCTCCAAGCCGGAGAAGGCGGCGGGGTAGGTGGGCGTATCGTCCGTATCCTGCGCGCCGCAAGCGCACAGGGACAGCGCCAGCAGCAGGGCCAGCGCTGCGGTGAGCATACGTTTCATAGGGGGACCTCCTTGCGGCCGCCGAAAAAGGGGGCGGCCAGACTCCCTAACATTATAGCGGAGACTGCCGTGGCTGTCAAATTCCGTCGAGAGGCGGGGGACAAAGTATCACATTTGACGATATGCCCAAAACCTGAAAGCTTATCTATGCACTATGCACAAAAAGCGCGGCACAGGATATAAAAAAATATTGTGTCGAAAGGGGGTTGTTTTGTGTAATGCGCTGTGCTATACTGACAATCACGTTCGGATGTTTCTATGTGATATGTATTGTATAGGAGGGTGCGGGCATGAAGACTGCAACACGCCGGAGGGCTCTCACTGTGGAGATGACCTCCGGTTCACTTTGGAAAAATATCCTGCTGTTCAGCTTGCCGCTGATGATGACCCAGGTGCTGGAGGTGCTGTTCAACCTCAGCGATGTGGCCATCGCCGGCAAGTATGCGTACAACACCTATGTGGCCCTGGGCTCTGTGGGCTCCACCACCACGCTGGTCACGCTGTTCACGGGACTGCTGATCGGTCTGGGCGGCGGCGTCAATGTGGCTGTGGCCCGCGGGCTGGGTATGGGCAACGACGAGGACGTGGAGCACACCACCCACTCCTCCTTCCTGATCTGTCTGGCGATGGGCGTGCTGACGTGCCTGGTGTGCGTGTTTTTTGCCGAGCCCATGCTGCGGCTGCTGCACACCAAGGAGGAATTCCTCCCCGGCGCGGTGCTGTACCTGAAGCTCTATGCCCTGGGCCTGCCGGCCATGGGCATCTACAACTGCGGCAACGGTATCCTCAGCGCCACCGGCGACACCAAGCGCCCCCTGCTGTATCTGACGGTGGCGGGTGTGCTGAATGTGATACTGAACCTGGTGTTCGTTATCGGCTGCGGCATGGCGGCCGAGGGCGTGGCTATCGCCAGCGCCATCGCACAGTGGGTGTCTGCGCTGCTCATTATCATCCACCTGCTGCACCGCAAGGACGCCTGCCGCCTGGATATCCGCAGGCTGCGGCTGCACCACCTGGCCTCCAAGCGTGTGCTGCTGATCGGCATCCCCTCCGGATTGCAGAACGCTATATTCGCCGTGGCTAACCTGTTCGTGCAGGCGGGCCTGAACTCCTTTGACGAGATCACCGTTTCCGGCGCGGCGGCTGCCGCCAATGCCGATACGCTGGTGTTCAACATGATGGCCGCGTTCTACACCGCCTGCGCCAGCTTTGTCAGCCGCAACTGGGGCGCGGGGCAGAAGGAGCGTATCCTTAAGAGCTACTACATCAGTATGCTGTACGCCGCTGTTGTGGGCGTGCTGGTCGGCGTGCTGCTGACTGTCTTCGGACGGGAGTTCCTGGGCCTGTTTGCCGACAAGCCCGAGGTCATCGACGCCGGCGTGGACCGCCTGCGGATCATGGCCTTCTCCTACTGGATCGGCCCCCTGATGGACGCCAGCATCGCCGCCTCCCGCGGCCTGGGCCGCAGCGTGGCCCCCACCATTATGGTCATTCTGGGCTCCTGCGTGTTCCGGGTCATCTGGATCTACACCATCTTTGCCTACTTCCACACGATCACGTCCCTGTATCTGCTGTATATGTTCTCCTGGATACTCACCGGCGTGGCGGAGTATATCTACTTCCGCATCACTTACAAGCGCAACGTGCTCACTGCCCGCGCCACATGGTAACAAAAAAAGACCGTGCCGAGAGGCACGGTCTTTTCCTATTGCGGCGTTACTGCACGGCGGTGAACAGGGCGGCCATGTCGGCGGTGACATCCTCGGTGAAGCTGCACAGCGTCACGCTGAAGGAGTAATTGCCCGCCTTCAGGCATACCAGCAGCTCATACGTGGCGATGTCGCCGTTCATGGCGGATACGGCCACGGCGGGAACGTTCTTCTGACCGGCAAAATCCACGGTGGTCAGCTGGGCCGTCACGTCCGTGAAGCCATAGCTCTCCAGCGCGGCGGGGACCTGCTCTACGGACAGCTCGGCCACATCCTGGGGCGTCACGGTGCTGCCGCCCAGCAGACCCATGTTGGTGAATACGACGTTGATGGTCATCAGACCGTCCGTGGAGGCAGCGTACATATCCTGCACGCTGCTGCTGCTCTCCAAGCGGGTCTTCAGCTCCTCGTCGCTGGTGCTCTCGCGGACAAAGCCGTTGAGCTCGTCGATCTGCTCATCGGTGTAGAAATACCAGCTGTCATCCAGGGTGCAGCTGATGCCGGCGAAGCGGTTGGTGTAGGTGCCGCCGCTGACAGTGCCCATATCGGGAACGGTATCGCCGGTCACGCCGGGGGCCACGGCGCCGCCCGCCTGGTCGTCCTTCTGGTCGCCGCAGGCGGCCATGGACAGGGTCATCAGCAGCGCCAGTGTCAGGGCTGCAAGCTTCTTTATCATGGTGTTACCTCCTCTGTGCGGGGAATAGCGTTCCCCTTATACTTACGTTATTCTACCAAATACAACGAAAAATTACAAGGGAAGACCGACGCTTTTCACCCCTGGGCCGAAAAATCAAAGCCCTTTGCCATTTCCCGACGGAAATCGCGCCTTTAGCCGTTTACAATAACGGAAAAAGGAGGGACGAGCCATGAAACATCTGCTCCCGGCGGTACAGCGCACCGCCCTGCGTATTCCCTGGGCGGCTGTGTGCGGCTGTGCCGCCGCGCTGCTGCTGACGGCCGCCGCCCCCGGCGGGCAGTACGCCCCCTGGGCACTGGCGGCGGTGGCGGTAGCCGGCGTGGGTTGGCAGGGCCTGCTGGCGGTGGTCTGTGCGGGGCTGGGCGCCCTGCTGTTCATGGACTTTCAGCCGGGACTGCGGCATACCGCCGCGGCACTGCTGATCTTCTGCGCCAACACGGCGCTGTGCAATACGCGGCTGTACCGGCGGCCCCGCTTCCGGCCTATGGCCGCTGTGTGCGCCGCCGGACTGACCCAGCTGCCGTATCTCATACAGCGGGGCGGACGGCAGTGGGCCCTGTGTATGGCGTCGCTGGCGCTGCTGTATGGCGCGGCGGCGCTGCTGCCCAATCTGCTGCCGGAGTCGGCGGCGGAGCAGGCGGACAAGCGCCGGGCCTGGTTTTTGCTGCTGCTGGGGGTATGTGCCGTGCCGGCGGGCTGGACGGTGATGGGCTTTTCACCGGCGGCTGTGCTGACAGCGGTGCTGCTGCTATATTTCGTGGGACGCGGGCCCGTGCCCGACGCGGCGGCCGCCGGTGCGCTGGCGGGGCTGACGCTGGACCTGTGCGGCACGGGAGAGCTGTATCTGGCGGTGGTGCTGTGCGCCGCCGCGTCCGCTGCCGCAGGGCTGCGGGGCGGACAAAGAGTGCCGACGGCTGCGGCCTTCTGCGCCGCGGGTGTGCTGGCGGCCCTGCTGCTGGGGGAGGTCCGCCCTCTGGCGGTGCTGTGCCAGCTGCTGACCGCTGCCGGTGTGTGGCTGCTGCTGCCGGAAAAGGAGGGGCCGCTGCTGACGGCCGCCGGAGAGGTGTCTCCGGAGGCCGCGGCACCTGCGGCGGCCTTCCGGGCGGTGTATGACAGCTTGGAGGACCACGCGCCGCTGCTGCGGCCGGAAAACCCCGCCGTGCTGTTTGACCGGGCGGCGGAGCAGGTCTGCCGGGACTGTCCGCTGCGGAGCGACTGCTGGCAGACCCACTATACCGATACGTACAATACCTTCAACGATGCCTGCCCGGCGCTCCTGCGGCGGGGACAGGCGCTGGCGGAGGATTTCCCGCCGTACTTTGCGGCCCGCTGTGTGCGCTTTCCCAAGCTGCTGACGGCGCTGGACGGACAGCTCCATGATTTCCTCCAGCGCCGGCTGCACCACGGGCGGCTGGACGCGGCCTACCGCCTGGCCCGGGAGCAGTACCGGCAGGTGGCCGAGGTGCTGTCACGGACCGCCCCGGCGGAGCGCCTCCGCCGCGCACACCTGACCTGCCGCACCGCTGCCCTGCTGCGGTCCAAAACCGGCGAAAAGCACTGCGGCGATCAGTGCGCCGTTTTTGATGCCGGAGGGCTGACTTGTCTGGCGCTGTCCGACGGTATGGGCAGCGGCGAGAGCGCCCACTGCGAGGCCGCTATGACCATCCGCCTCCTGCGGCAGTTTTTGCAGGCGGGTATCGAACCTCTCCCGGCGCTGAAGACCCTGAACACCGCTGCCATGCTCCGCTGTCAGGGGGGCGCCGGCTTTACCACCATCGACCTGGCCTGCCTGGATCGGGCCGAGGGCGTGCTGACACTGTACAAGTACGGCGCCGCGCCGTCCTATATCAAGCGACAGGGCGCCGTGGCCCGCTATCGCGCGCAGGCGCTGCCCGCGGGACTGGAGAGCGCCGACGGCGATGTGCCGCCACAGCGTGTGGCGGTATCGCCGGGTAGCTGGCTGGTGCAGGTGTCCGATGGTGTGGCCGGCGAGGACGACGAGTGGCTCCAGGACCTGCTGGCCGGATGGGACGGCACCTCGCCCCGGGCGCTGGCGGAGGAGCTTCTCCGCCAGTCCGTTCAGCGGACGGGCGGCGCAGACGACTGCGCCGTGCTGGTGATGGCCGTCGAGGGCAGGGAGGACCCGCACCGCGTCTGAGCGACAAAAAACGGCGGGAAATTTTGCCCGCCGCGCCGTATAACTTTCCGCCGCCGCGGCGATACTATGGCTGTAACAAACAGCGCCCGTCACGGCTGAAGGAGGCATCGGTTTTGGTAAAAGGCGTTTCCCGCCGCGTGATCGTCGTGGACTCTCCCGACCCGCGGATATTCGAGCAGGCTATTTTCATCCTTCCCACGGACGGCGGCGGCGTCAGCTCCCGCCAGCTGGTGGACGAGGCGGTGCGGATCGCCCGCAGCTATGCCCGGGGCCAGACCGGCGCCCGCCGCCGGTGGCGTCCGCCCGCGTGGCTGTGGGCGGTATGGGGCGCGTGTGCCTGCGGACTGGTGTGGCTGCTGGCTGCGCTGCTTTGATCGTCGCGGTCCTGCGGCGCAAGGGCGCTGTATCAGCTTACTTCCAGCGGTTTCCGCTGTTTCTGCCCTTTCATCGCGGCGGCTGTGAGCAGTCACCGCCGCAAGGGTCCTGTTTTTTCTCCTCACTTGGGGCGGACGCGCGGCGTCCGCCCTCCTTTTTTACCCGGCGGTATCGTATGCCCTGTTCCAAAAAAAGAGACGCCCGCGGGCGTCTCTTTTTTTGCAATTGCCCACAGGTTTTGTTGTCTGCACTCCCGCACATCGCAAGGAAGGGGGAGTGAGAGGGGGGAACCTTTGACGGGTTCCCCTTGCACGTTCAAACAAAGGCCGTCAACGGCTGCCCACAGGTTTTGTTGTGTCCACAATCAGTGGTATATCACCGAGACCCAGGGATATTTCTCCTGAAGATCGCTGAATATCTCCCGCATCGGAGCAGCGTACTCCCGCAGCTCTTGGGGCATGGCGGCAAAGCCCTCCACAACAATGCGCCTTTGCACCGGCGGCAGAAATACATCTGTCAGGCAATCCCACATGGCGTCCCAGTTTTCCCCGTAGTAGTCCGGAAACCCGAAAGCCTCGTGGATACGCTGGTGTAATGTGCCCCAGTCCTTGCAGCCGGTCAGATTCAGCAAAACGGGGTCAGTTGTGATAGGCGTATATGCATAGTGATTCATAGCAAAACTCCTTTCTGTCAAACGATTTCGACAAACGTAGCATAATGGTCGTAAGTGGCAAAGATCAGTCCGTCGTTGGAGTAGAGAATTCGTTCTCCGCCCCGGTAACCGAAAGAGTAATTGATGTCAGCCTCGTACCATATTCGTCCAGGTACATCGGGGAGCCGCTTGTCCCTGTTTTTGTAAGCGCCCTTTGTCAGCATCTTACCCGGAGCGACAATGGCGAGATTTGCTAAAATCGGAATCCATCCTAATTGTGTGGCTTCGTCCTCGGTTATGTAGTATCCAGGGAGCCGACGAAATGTTTTCAGCCACCAGTCGGCACCCCGTAAGCCAAGCTTTGTCGCTGTGCCGGCCGTTCTTGCCTCTAACCACTGTATAGAGCAGCGGCAGTTAGGATGGAGCGGCGGTTCTTCTGGAATAAAATCATGGGGCAAGTAAATTTTTCCTTGCAGTCTTTTACAGTCCATACATCTTCGGAGATCGATGACAGATTTCCAATATCTATATTTCAGACTACGCACAAACGATTTTCTTTCTACTATAACAGATTAGACCATCAATGAAAAGCCATCTATGTTATTACGATAGGTAATCGTTTGTTGTCCCTGCACAGGCAACCGCCATAAAATTTTTGCGGATAAGCCGCAGGTTTTGATGAGAAAACCGTGTTCAAATAGCGATCTTGCACAAAATTAATCGTTCCGCATTTTGAGAGTTTTGCTGTGCCTGCCTCCAATCAGCAAAGTAAAAAAGCCCTGATAAATCAAGGCGTTGCAGATAAGAAGAACTCCGTTTTTCGACAAAACTGTTTGAAAAACGGAGCTCATTCACTTGGAGCAGGGTACGGGAGTCGAACCCGCCTTAACGGCTTGGGAAGCCGCTGTAATACCGATATACCAACCCTGCGATTTACTTACCGGGTTATTGTAGCATACCGGCGGCGGTTTTGCAACCGAAAATTGTGTCGAAAGGGCATGAACGTCTTGTCCCGCCGCATACCCATAGAAAAAAGCCTGGAGGGGACGCTATGAAACGAAAACTGACAGCGCTGCTGGCGGCGCTGTGCATCACCGCTGTGCTGCCGGTACACGCCGGGGCGGTGGACCTGCCGCTGACCTCCCGCGCCGCGGTGCTGATGGAAAAGACCACGGGACAGATGCTGTTCGCCCAAAACGAGCATGAGAAGCTGGAGCCGGCCAGCGTCACCAAGATCATGACACTGCTGCTGACCATGGACGCCATCGACAGCGGCGCGCTGGCCTATGACGACGTGGTGACGGTGTCGGCCAACGCCGCCGGCATGGGCGGCAGCCAGGTCTTTCTGGCGGAGGGCGAGCAGATCACCGTGGAGGAGCTGCTGAAATGCGTGTGCGTGTCCTCCGGCAACGACGCGGCGGTGGCGCTGGCGGAGAAGGTCGCCGGCGTGACGGAGCTGTTCGTGGAGCAGATGAACAACCGCGCCAGGGGGCTGGGGATGGACGATACCCATTTTGCCAACCCCACCGGTCTGACGGCGGCGGGCCACGTCACCAGCGCCTATGACATTGCCCTTATGAGCCGCGAGCTGCTGACAAAGCACCCGGACATCCGCAATTTCACCACCATATGGACGGACAGCATCCGAAACGGCACCTTTGATCTGGCCAATACAAACAAGCTCATCCGCTGGTACGACGGCGCCACGGGGCTGAAGACCGGCTACACCGCCTCCGCAGGCTACTGCATCAGCGCCACGGCGGAGCGCGAGGGCATGGAGCTGATCGCGGTGGTCATGAAGGGGGAGACGTCCGACAAGCGGAATACCGACACCAAGGCGCTGCTGAATTACGGATTCTCCGCCTATACGCTGGTCTCCGCCGCGCCGGAGGAGCCGCTGCCCGCCCTGCCGGTGACCATGGGAGAGGCGGAGCAGGTGGGCCTGACGCTGCCGGAGACGGGCGTTACCGCTGTGGTGGAGAAGGCGCAGGCATCGTCGCTGGAGTATCGGGTGGACCTGCCGGAGACGCTGGCGGCCCCGATACAGCAGGGCCAGCAGGTGGGCACGCTGACCCTGTGCAGCGGCGATACGGAGGTGCTGACGGTGCCCATTCTGGCGGCGGAGAGCGTTCCGGGGCGCAGCTGGGGACGGATGTTCACCGATCTTTTGAAGCAGGCGGTGTTCCTGGCGTAGCGGAAAGGGGAAAAGCGGGGGAAAGTCCCGTTTTTCCCCTTGTATTTTCCACGGAAACGTTGTACGATAGGGCAAATAGTTGCATTGCACCGACGAGGAGGTTTTAACATGATACAGGTCGATCTGCAAAATATCCGCAGCTTTATCCCACTGCCCTACGAGGCCGCGCTGTCCCCCCGCCTGCGTATCGCCCATGACCATCTGCAAAATGGTGATGGCGCCGGCGGCGAATTTACCGGCTGGGTGCGTCTGCCGGAGGACTATGACAAGGCGGAATTTGCCCGCATCAAGGCGGCGGCGAAGAAAATACAGTCCGACTCCCAGGCGCTGGTGGTCATCGGTATCGGCGGCTCCTATCTGGGCGCCCGGGGCGTCATCGAGTGCCTGCGCTCGCCCAATTACAACCTGAAAAAGAAGAATACGCCCAACATCTACTTTATCGGCAACGGCCTCAGCTCTGACGCGCTGACCGAGGTGATGGAGCTGGTGGACGGCGTGGACTTCTCCGTGAACGTTATCTCCAAGTCCGGTACCACCACGGAGCCCGCCGTGGCCTTCCGCTTCTTCCGTGAGCTGCTGGAGAAGAAGTACGGCCCGGAGGAGGCCGCCCGGCGCATCTATGCCACCACCGACGCCCGCAAGGGGGCCCTGAAGGGCCTGGCCGACGATAAGGGCTACGAGGAGTTCGTGGTGCCGGACAACATCGGCGGACGGTACAGTGTGCTCACGGCCGTGGGGCTGCTGCCCATTGCTGTGGCCGGCATCGATATCGACGCGCTGATGGACGGCGCGGCGGATATGATGCGCGAATGTGCCCTGGCGGACATGAACGCCAATCCCGCCTGGCAGTATGCCGGCGCCCGGTATGAGCTGTACCGCACCGGGAAGAAGATCGAGCTGCTGGCGGCCTATGAGCCCTGCTTCCGCTTTATGTCCGAGTGGTGGAAGCAGCTGTACGGCGAGAGCGAGGGCAAGGAGAACAAGGGCCTGTTCCCCGCCAGTGTGGAGTTTACCGCTGACCTGCACTCCATGGGCCAGTACATCCAGGAGGGTGAGCGCCACCTGTTCGAGACGGTGGTGCGCTTCGGCCCCTCTCAAAACGAAAACCCCGTGCCCTATGACGAGGGCAACGGCGACGGCCTGAACTTCCTGGCAGGCAAGAGCATGGACTTTATCCGCCAGCAGGCCATGGACGGTACGCTGCTGGCTCATGTGGAGGGCGGTGTGCCCAACGTGACGCTGCGGACAGGCTCCGTCAGCGAGCAGACCCTGGGCGGGCTGATCTACTTCTTTGAGTACGCCTGCGGCCTGTCCGGCTACCTGCTGGACGTGAACCCCTTTGACCAGCCCGGCGTGGAGGCCTATAAGAAAAATATGTTCGCCCTGCTGGGCAAGCCGGGGTATGAGGACCTGCGGCAGACGCTGCTGGGGAAGCTGGAAAAGTAAAAGTGCCCAAAAATAAGTTTACTTTTTCTGCATTGCTATTTTTCCACCGGTATGGTATGCTGTACTCAGGTGGAAACCACCAATGACAAAGGAGTGATTTCTTATGGTTAGACTGATCATGGGTGCCAACGGTGCCGGTAAGACCAAGCAGCTCATCGAGCTCATCCACACCAGTGTGGAGTCCGAGACCGGAAGTGTCGTGTGCATCGAGCCTAAGGGCGATATGACCTACGACGTCAGCTACAACGTCCGTCTGGTCAACGCCGGCGAGTATAATGTGGATTCTTTTGACTGCCTGCGCGGATTCCTGTGCGGTATGTACGCGGGCAATTACGATATTTCCCATGTGTTCGTGGATAATCTCTGCAAGATCGCCGGCAGCAACGACCTGCAGGCGGTAGAGACGTTCCTTCACTGGCTGGACCGCTTCAGCGAGGAGAATGGCGTGAAGTTCACCGTCACCATCAGCGCGGACGAGGACACCGCCACCGAGGGCATGAAGCAGTACATCTGAACCGCGTGAAAAGGGCCGCCCTTAGGCGGCCCTTTTTTCATGTGCCGCCGAAAGGCGGCTTTTATGTGTACGGGCGGACACGGTCGTGACCGGCAGCGCCGGCGCTCACGCTATGCCAGCAGATACAGCACCAGCCCGTACACCACGCTGGCAGCGGTGCCGAATACGATCACCGGCCCGGCCACAGTGAACATCTTGACCGCCGTGCCGGTGACGATGCCCTCCGCCCGGAAGTCGATGGCCGGCGAGGCTACGGCGTTGGCGAAGCCGGTGATGGGCACCAGCGTGCCTGCCCCGGCGTACCGCGCCAGCCGGTGGTACAGCCCCAGCGCCGTCAGCAGCACCGACAGGAACACCAGCGTTACCGAGGTGGCGGAGGCCGCCTCCTGCTGCGTCAGCCCCAGCGCCTGCCAGCCGTTGGCGATCAGCTGTCCCACGGCGCAGATCCCGCCGCCGACGACAAAGGCCAGCGCCGTGTCCTTGCCGATGGGTGAGTTGGGCGACAGCTGCCGTACCAGCGCGTCATATTCCTTAGGTGTCACGCCATCACATCCTTTCGCCGGTAATATGTGCCGCTTTCGCCGCGGCTATACTTGTCAAAACCCATGAAAACGGCTATAATGATACAGTGATCTCAGGAAAGGAGGGCGTCAGTTATGTACGACCCTGCCCATCCCTTCGGGCGCAAGGCGGTCCAGCTGGCGGTGATCGACCCGGTGAGCTGCACTGGCTGCGGCTGGTGCGCCATGTTCTGCCCCATGAAGTGCATCGACCTGCGGCCGGACGGCTATTATGAGGTCCGTCAAGATGACTGCATCGGCTGCCGCAGCTGCAAGGTCAACTGCTTTTACGGCGCTGTGACCATACTGCCGCCTCAGGTACGCTGATATGCAGAAAGAAAAAGCCCCTCTCGGGCTCTATATCCACATCCCCTTCTGCCGCCAGAAATGCGCCTACTGCGACTTTTACTCTTTGCCCCGCAGCGAGGAGAAGATGGATGCCTATACCGCCGCCCTGCTGCGCCATATCGAGGAGGTCGCGCCCCGCACTGCCGCCCATCGGGTGGACACGGTGTACTTCGGCGGCGGTACCCCCAGCTATCTGGGACCGGACCGACTGACAAAGCTGCTGCGGACCCTCCGCAAGCGCTGCCCTGTGGCCCGCGACGCCGAGATCACGTTGGAGGCCAACCCGGACTCCGCCTGTGACGTCAAGGCCCTGCGTGCGCTGCGTCGGGCGGGCTTCAACAGGATATCTCTGGGCGTTCAGTCGGCGGATGACGGCCTGCTTCGCGCCATCGGCCGCATCCATACCTTTGCCCAGGTGCAGGAGGCCGTGGCCGCCGTGCGGAAGGCCGGGTTCAAAAACCTCAGTATGGACCTGATCTATGGCCTGCCGGGCCAGACCATGCAGCAGTGGGAGGACACCCTCGCCGCCGTCATCGCCCTGGCCCCGGAGCATATCTCCTGCTACGGCCTGAAGCTGGAACCCGGCACGCCCCTGTATGACCGCCGGGACAGCGAGCGCTTCCCGGACGACGATGCCCAGGCGGATATGTATCTCTACGCCGTCACGGTTCTGGCGCAGAACGGCTATGAACAGTACGAGATATCCAACTTCGCCAAGCCGGGCTTTGCCTCCCGCCACAATTTGAAATACTGGCACATGGAGGAGTACGCCGGCTTCGGCCCCGGCGCCCACTCCGACTTCGGCGGTGTGCGCTACGCCTACGTCCGGGACCTGGACAGCTACATAAGCGGACGCCTGATCCTGTCGGAGTCCGAGTCCGACGCTACGCTGACTCGCGATTACGAGTACGTCATGCTGTCCCTCCGCACGGCGGAGGGCATCGACCGCCGGTATTTCGAGACGACCTACCGCCAGCGGTTCCAGCCCATGGAGGATCTGTTCGTGCAGTATGAGTGCACGGGTCTGGCCGCCCGAACGGAGAACGGCTGGCGCCTGACGCCCCGCGGCTTTCTGGTGTCCAACAGCATCATCGTGGCCCTGGAGGAGGCCCTGGCCGCCCAGAAAATACGCCGGGAGCAGGCCCTGGCCCAGCGGGATTATCGGATAATTTAACTGAAAAAGGCGGCTGTGTGCCGCCTTTTTCCGCTTTCCTCTTGACATTCCCCCAAAACCGTGCTACATTGTCAGCAATATTGAAAATTGCGATGAAGGGGACAGGCCGTGCCTCATGTCCACGCGAAGAGAGCCGCCGTTTGGTGCAAGGCGGACGGGACAGGGACACCGAACATCACCCCGGAGCATCCGCCTGAAAGCTCGCCGAGTAAGCGCGGACGGCAAGGGAGCCGTTACCTTCTCCCCGCCCCATTCCGTGGGGGATGAGTGGCCGCCCCGGCGGCAACGAGAGTGGTACCGCAGAGGACGTTTTTCCGCGCCTTTGTCTCTTGAACGAGACAAAGGCGCTTTTTATTTTGTTTTCAAAACTATTCAGATAAAGGAGAAGCAACATGGAGTACAAGAAGACACTGAATATGCCCAAAAGCGGCTTTCCCATGCGCGCCGGCCTGCCCGCCCGCGAGCCGGAGATGCTGAAGCACTGGGAAGAGCTGGACCTTTACAATGAGCTGCTGAAGAAGAACGAGGGCAAGCCTCTGTTCTCCCTCCACGACGGCCCTCCGTTCTCTAACGGCGCGCTGCACATGGGCCACGCCCTGAACAAGTCCCTGAAGGACTTTATCACCCGCATGTACGCGATGCGCGGCTACTATACCCCCTATATCCCCGGCTGGGACAACCACGGTATGCCCATCGAGTCCGCCATCATCAAGCAGAACAAGCTGAACCACAAGGCCATGAGCGTCTCTGAGTTCCGCAGCGCCTGCCACGAGTTCGCCGACCACTACATCGACGTGCAGCGCGACGGCTTCAAGCGCATGGGCGTGGTGGGCGACTGGGAGCACCCCTACAAGACCA
>ERZ857757.1991-NODE-1991-length-14403-cov-3.152425_pt1 | contig 14403 bp, 9 predicted proteins | sample MGYA00519764_ERZ857757 | MGnify/ENA primary metagenome ERZ857757 (study PRJEB31778, sample SAMEA3449359) | human gut metagenome | biome: human gut; feature: human-associated habitat; material: faeces | place: United Kingdom | collected 2010/2012 ... | reverse complement strand
CCCCTCGCCCCCGGCTCACGCCGGGGGCGTTTTTTGCGCACAAAAAGGCGCCCCTACCAACTGCGTTTGAATTTCGCCGGTTTTCGCGGATAATGGGGAATCTATCCGTCTTAGTATGAAAAATCTCCCCTTGCCGGGCGGCAAGGGGAGGAGATGAGGGCGTTTACCCTTCGAACTGACTGTGGTACAGATTGGCGTAGAAGCCGTTTTTGGTGAGCAGGTCCTCATGGCGGCCCTGTTCGATGATGTGGCCGTCCTTCATAACGAGGATGACGTCCGCTTCGCGGATGGTGGACAGACGGTGGGCGACGACGAAGCTTGTCCGGCCCTGCATCATGGTGTCGAACGCCTGCTGGATATGCGCCTCGGTGCGCGTGTCGATGGAGCTGGTCGCTTCGTCGAGGATGAGCATGGGCGGCAGGCAGAGCATCACGCGCGCAATGCACAGCAGCTGCCGCTGTCCGGCGGACAGCGCGCCGCCCGTGTCGGACAGCACCGTGTCATAGCCCTCCGGCAGACGGCGGATGAAGGAATCCGCGTGCGCCATGCGCGCGGCGGCTTCAACCTCGGCATCCGTCGCGTCCGGCTTTGCAAGGCGGATGTTCTCGCGCACGGAGGCCGTCTTGAGCCACGTATCCTGCAGCACCATGCCGTACTGGCGGCGCAGGCTCTCGCGCGTGACGGAACGGATCTCGCTGCCGTCGACGGAAATGGAGCCGTCCTTCACGTCATAAAAGCGCATGAGCAGATTGATGAGCGTCGTCTTGCCGCAGCCCGTCGGGCCGACGATGGCGATGCGCTGGCCGGGTTTTACGGTGAGGTTCAGGTGCTCAATCAGATGCTGCTCCGGCGTGTAGGAGAATGCGACGTTTTTGAGTTCCACGCTGCCGGAGACGGCTTCAAGCGTCTTCGCGTCCGTTGCGTCAGACGTTTCGGCAGGCTCGTCGATCAACTCGAAGACCCGTGCGGCGCAGGCCAGCGCGTTTTGAAGCTCCGTGACCACGCCGGTGATCTCGTTGAAGGGCTTGGCGTACTGGTTCGCATAGCTGAGGAAGCACGACAGTCCGCCGACCGTGATCGCGCCTGCCACGGCGCTGAGCGCGCCGGTAAAGCCGACGCAGGCATAAATAATATTGTAAATGATGCGCGTGGACGGGTTCGTCATGGACGAGAAGAACGTCGCACGCATGGTCGCCGCCGTCAGACGGTCGTTGATCTCGTCAAACTGGCGCAGGCTCTCGTCCTCGTGCGAGAAAGCCTGCACGACGCGCTGGCCGCTCAGCTGCTCGTTGATCAGCGCGGTCTGCTCCCCACGTGCCTTGGACTGCAGCTGGAACATAGAATAGGTATGCCCCGCGATGAACTTTGCCACCAGCAGCGAAAGCGGCGTCAGCAGCACGACGACGAGCGTGATCTTCCAGCTGATCGAAAGCATGAAACCGAGCGTGCCCACAATGGTCAGAACGCCGGTAAACAGCTGCGTGAAGCCCATGAGCAGGCCGTCTGCGAACTGGTCGACGTCGGCGATCATGCGGCTGAGCGTGTCGCCGGAGGGGTGGCTGTCCAGATATGCAAGCGGCAGCCGCTGCAAGTGGGAAAATGCCTGACGGCGCACGTCGCGCGTCACGCAGAAGCAGACGCGGTTGTGAATGGCCGTCATGACCCACTGCAAAATTGCCGTCAGTCCGGCAAGCACGGCGATTCTGACCGCCAGCGTACTGACGGCGGCAAAATCGACCTGTCCGGGGCCGACGATCTGGTCGATCGCGTCGCCGACCAGAATGGGGATATAGAGCGTGCCCGCTACGCTGGCCGCGGCCAGCAGCAAGGATGCAAGCAGCAGCGGCAGATACCGCCCGAGGCTTTTTAACACGCGCCGCAGCGCCCAGGAGGATGTATGCTTCATGATGCACTCGCCTCCCCCTTCTCCTGCGACCGGCAGATTTCCTGATAGACCGGGCAGGTCTGCTGCAGCTGTGTATGCGTGCCGAGTCCGGCCATATGGCCGTCGTCGAGCACGACGATCTTGTCTGCGTGCCGGATAGACGACACGCGCTGCGAGATCAGCACGACCGTGGGTTTCCACGGAAGCTTCGACAGCGCCTTGCGCAGCGCTGCGTCCGTCGCGAAGTCCAGCGCGGAGGCGCTGTCGTCCAGAATGAGAAGCTCGGGCCTGCGTACAAGTGCGCGGGCGATGGTCAGCCGCTGGCGCTGGCCGCCGGAGAAATTGCGCCCGCCTGGCTCGACCGCCGCGTCCAGCTGGCCCTTCTTATCCTGCACGACGCCATCCGCCTGCGCTGCGCGCAGCGCGTCCCAGAGCGCCTCGTCGGACGCATCCGCATTGCCCCAGTGAAGATTCCCCCGGATGGTGCCGGAGAAGAGCAGCGCCTTCTGCGGCACAACGCCGATGCGCGTCCGAAGCGCCTGCAATTGAAGCGTTTTCACATCCTCGCCCCGCACGAGCACCTGTCCGTCTGTCGCGTCATAGAAGCGGGGGATCAGATTTGCCAGCGTCGATTTGCCGGAGCCTGTGCCGCCGATCACGCCAATCGTCTCGCCGGGCGCGGCACAGAAGCTGATATCGGTCAGCGCATCCGCGCCTGCCTGCGGATAACGGAAGCTGACGTGCCGGAATTCCAGCTCCGCCTCTCCCGCGCCGTCCGGCAGCGCGTCCGCGCCGCTCACCATGCTGGACTTCGTGTCCAGCACCTGCGAAATGCGGCCCGCGCAGGCGGCGGATTTTGTGATGTTCAGGATCAGATTGGCAAACTTGATCAGCTCGACCAGGATCTGCGACATATAGTTATAAAGCGCGATCAGCTGGCCCTGCGTGATCGCGCCCTCGTTCACGCGGACGCCGCCCACGCGCAAAATCGCGACAATGGCCAGATTGATGATCACATACGTCAGCGGATTGAGCAGCGCGGAAAGTCTTCCGACAAACTGCTGCGCGGAAAACAGATCTCCGGTTTTCTCCGCGAAGCTTTCCGTCTCTGTCTGTTCGCGGGTAAAGGCGCGGATGACGCGCACGCCGGACAGATTTTCCTGCGCCGCACCGGTCACGCCGTCGAGCTTCGTCTGCACGCGCCGGTAGAGCGGAATGCAGCTGAGCATGATGGCAAACACAACGGCAAAGAGCACCGGGATGGCCACGGCGAAGATAAGCGCCGACTTTGTGTCGATGGTAAAGGCCATGAGCATCGCGCCGAAAACCACGATGGGCGAACGCAGCAGTAGGCGGAGCGTCAGATTAAGGCCCGTCTGCACCTGATTCATGTCGCTCGTCATGCGCGTGACGAGCGTGGCCGTGCCGAGCCGGTCAAACTCGGCGTAGGACAGCGACTGGATGTGCGCAAAAAGCGCACGGCGCAGGCTGCCCGTCGCGCCGGTCGCGGCCTTGGCGGAAAAATACTGCGCGCACGTGGCGCTGGCAAAGCCGCACAGGCCGAGTCCGACCAGCACAAGGCATTTTTTCAGGATATACGCCGTATCGCCGGACGAAATGCCGACGTCGATGATATCCGCCATGATGAGCGGCACGAGCAGCTCAAACGCGGCCTCGAGCAGCTTGAAGCACGGGGCCAGGATCGCCTGCAGGCGGTAGGGCCGCAGGTAAACAAGCAGTTTTTTCATGGGTTGTTTCTTCTCTTTCTTCTGCTATTCAATGGATTTGAGCGCCTGCGACATATCGATTGTGCGGATCTTCCGCCGCAGGGCAAGATTGACAAGCAGACCGAACACCAGCGTCAGCGCGGCCGAGATGAGATAGCTCAGCGGCGCGACGCGCACATCGAAGCACATGAGATCGATCTTGATCTGTCCCATGACATACGCGTGCAGCAGCTTTCCCATCGGAAGGCCCACAAGCGCGCCGAGGACGGTCAGGATGATGTTCTCGCGGAAGACGTAGCGGTTCGTCTCGCCGTCGTAGAAGCCAAGCACCTTGATGGTCGCGATCTCTCGTTCGCGTTCGGTGATGTTGATGTTCGTGAGGTTATACAGCACGATGAATGCCAGCGCTGCCGCGCCCAGCACGACGACCAGCACGATATATTGCAGGCTCTGCATCATCGTCGCCACACGGCTGCGGAAATCAAGGCTGAGGGTAACTGCCGCCGCGTTTTTCGCGCCCGCGAGCGCTGCGGACGCCGCCTGCGCATCCTCGTCCGTCTGATAGTTGACCCATGCGGCCTCGTATCCGGGCGCTTCACCGAAGCACTGCGCCCAGCTTTCCGCCGTCAGGTAGACGTAGTTGTAGACATAGTTTTCAAAGACCGCCGCGACCTGCAGCTGCGCTTCGCGCGTGCCGCTCTGCAGCGTGATGGTGTCGCCCGCCGACAGGCGCAGCGCCTGCGCAAGCCCCCGGCTGATGATGCAGCCGCCGTCCTGCGGGTAGGGGATCGGCGTTTTCTCCTGCGTGTGCAGGTCGATAAAGCCGTCCACGCTGCCCGATTCCGGGCAGACGACGTTTGTGGTCTTGACCGTGCCGCCGGCAGAAGCGTCCAGACTTTTTTCCGCGACAAACAGACAGCCCTCCGCGCCGCTTTTCTCGCAGACGGCGAGGAAGTCCTCGCGTTCGCTGCCGCTCAGCGCGTGCTGGAAGGTCACGGCGGCGTCATAGCGGGTGATCTCGTCGTATTGATAGTCGACGACGCTGCTGATGGAGTCCTGAATGCCGAAGCCCGTGATGAGCAGCGCCGTGCAGCCGCCGATGCCAATCATCATCATGACCATGCGCTTTTTAAAGCGCAGAATGTTCCGGATGGAGACTTTATGCAGGAAGGGGAGTCGGTCCCAGATCAGCGGGAGGCGTTCAAGCAAAATGCGCTTGCCCGCCTTCGGCGCTCTGGGGCGGATCAACTCCGCTGCCGGCTTCTGCAGTTCGGCGTGTACGACGTACCACGTCGTACCGAGCGCGCACAGCAGATATGCGCCCGACGAGACGAGCGCCAGCGGCCAGTCAAAGGCATACAGGATGCTGGTAAAGCCGTACATGATGTTATAGGCATGCCAGATCATCTTCGGCAGGAAATACGAGCCTGCCGCAATGCCAAGCACGCAGCCGAGAACCGAGGCGATCCCGGCATAGAGGAAGTATTGGGACAAGATCGCGCCGTTGGAATACCCCAGCGCCTTTAAAACGCCCGCCTGCGTCCGCTGCTCGTCGACCATGCGGGTCATGGTCGTGATGCAGACCAGCGCGGCCACGGCGAAGAAAAACAGCGGGAACACCCGTGACACGCCGCGCACGATATCGGAATCGCTCTCAAAGCAGGCGTAGCCGACGTTGCTGCTGCGATCCAGCACGAACACGTCCGGGTTTTCGAGCTTTTCCAGTTCGTCCTCGCCGTCGCGGTAGTCCTGCTCGGCATCGGCCAGCTTTTGTTCACCGTCGGCCAGCTCCCGCTCGGCGTCGGCCAGCTTCTGATCGCCGTCTGTGATCTCCTGCTTTGCGTCAGCCAGCTCCTGCTCGGCGTCGGAGATCTTCTGTTCTGCTTCGGCCTTACCTGTGTAATAATCCGCCCAGCCGTCTTTGAGTTCCTGTTTTGCGTCTTCCAGCTCCTGCCGGCCATCTTCCAGCTCCTGCTTCGCATCTTCCAGTTCCTGCTGCTTTTCTTCCAGCGTTTTTTTCGCCTCGTCCAGCTTTTTCTGGTTTTCCGCGAACGCCTCGTTCGCCGCGTCTGCCGCCAGATCCAGCTGATTCTCATTGTCGGCCAGAGCGTTCTTGCCCTCGTCCAGCTGCGCCTGCGCCGCTGCAAGCTGCCCACGCGCCGCCGCGATCTGCGCTTTGGCCGCCTCCGCCGCCTCCGGCGACATCGCTCCTGCGGAAACCGCAGCGTCTATCTGCGCCTCCTGTTTGTCGAGCGCGGCTTTCTGCGCGTCTAACTGCTGCTGCTGCTCGGCAAGCGTTTCGCGTGCTTTCTGGAGCTGCGCGAAAGCGAAGCTCATCTCGTTCTCGGCCTGTTTCTTTTCTTTTTCAAATTTGGCGGCGTTTTCCTCATAGGTCTGCTTCGCGTCGGCCAGCTTTTTTTCGCCGTCTGCCAGCTCCTGTTCGCCATCGGCCAGCTTCTGTTCATTTTCCTCGATCGTCCGCTGCCCATCCACCAGCTTCTGGTATGCGTCGGCCAGTTCCTGCTCCGCCTCCTGCTTTGCGTCGGCCAGAGAAACAACGCCGTCAGCATATGTCTGATGCGCGTCTTCCAGCTCCTGCTTCGCGTCGGCAAGCTCCTGCTTTGCATCGGCCAACTCCTGCTGCTTTTCATCCAGCGTTTCACGCGCGTCGGAGAGCGTCTGCTTGGCCTCTTCATAGAGGCGATCGCTGCGCCCATAAGCCGCACTCTCGGCAAGCTGCGTGACCCACGGCTCAGCAGCGTCAATGCAGGCGGTATATTCGTCGGAATAGACCTCGCCCTGCCGGCCGGCCAGACGGAGATAGAGCGACGTGTCGTATTCCAGTGCAAACGCCTCCGGCAGGATGTACACGAATGACGAAAGCGTTCCGCTGCCGATGGAGGTGCCGCCGCGCTCATAATTGATGTATAAGACGCTCTTGGCGATGCCGACGATGGTGAATTCCCGGCGGTTGAAGCCGTCCAGCGTATCTTCGTCGTTCTCTTCCGTCAGAACGACTGTTTTTCCGAGATCCTTTTCGGAATACAGCAGCCCGTCAGCCAGACATTCCTCCGCCGTCTGCGGAAATCTTCCACATTTTAAGCCCGGCAGGTCGATCTGCTCAGGCAGCGACAAAAATCTGCACGGCTTCGCCGCCCCATCTGCGACGGAGGCCAGCGCGTCCGCACTCTTTTCTCCTTCGCAGGCAGCGATACGCGTGTCGGCGGCAAGGGCCACCGCATCTGTCTCGTCAAAGCCGACCGTGCTGACGAGGCGGAAATCATACATCCGGTGCGCCTCGGCATAGTCGTCCAGCGTATGTACCATTGCGGTCTTTGTCAGCCGCAGGCCGCAGAAAAATCCTACGCCCAGCGCGACGATCGCCGCGATCGCCAGAAACCGGGTGAGACTGCTGCGGATCTGGCGCATTGTCAGCTTCAGCATACCCGTCACCATTCAATGCTTTCCACCGGCATAGGCGCTTCGTTTTGCCGCACGTCGGTGATCTGGCCGCTTCTGACGCGGATGACGCGGTCGGCCATGGCGGTCAGGGCGGAATTGTGCGTGATGATCACGACGGTCATGCCGTTTTCCCGGCTCTGCTTCTGCAAAAGCGCCAGGATCTGCTTGCCGGTCTGATAGTCAAGCGCACCGGTCGGTTCGTCGCACAGCAGAAGCCGCGGCCTTTTGGCCAGCGCCCGCGCGATTGCCACGCGCTGCTGCTCGCCGCCGGAGAGCTGGGCGGGGAAATTCTGCATCCGCTCGCCGAGGCCGACCTGCCGCAGAACTTCGTCTGCCGGGATGGGATTTTTACAAAGCTGGCCCGCGATCTGCACGTTTTCCAGCGCCGTCATATTGGGCAGCAGATTATAGAACTGGAACACAAAGCCGACCTCATGGCGGCGGTAGGCCGTCAGCTGCCTACGGTCAAACCCCGACACATCCTCGCCCGCCAGCAGCACATGGCCGCTCGTCAGCCGGTCCATGCCTCCGAGAATGTTTAAAAGCGTCGTCTTGCCCGCGCCGGACTGCCCGACGATCACGCAGATCTCCCCCTCTGCGATCGTAAACGAGGCATCCTTCAGCGCGTCGATGCACACATCGCCCATCCGATAGGTCTTGCAGACATGATCGAACAACACAAAATTCTGCACACAGAACCCCTCCTGTATTTTTTCTAAATGTATATTATGGCATACTGTTTTCTGTTTTGCTTGAATAATCCATGAACGGCTGGCCGAAAATACTTTTTCTTGCTTTTGCCGCAGAACGATGGTACTATTAAATCGAAAAAACTATAGGGAAGCTCTGATTCAATGACCGAGAGCATTCGGCGAGAGATTTTGGCCCCAGACATCGGATCAGAGGTTCCCTGACAGGAAAAGGAGCGGTCCTTTTGGCAAAACAGATCACGCGGATCGTGCTGACCGGCGGGCCTGCCGCGGGCAAGACGACGCTTATCAGCCGCATTCTCAAGGAATTCAAGCAGGACGAGGGCTGGAAGGTCATTACCATCCCTGAAACTGCGACGGAGCTGATCTCCGGCTTCGGCATCAAGCCCTTCGGCGGGTGCGTGTCCATGCTGGATTTTCAGGATTTTGTCGTTTCCGACCAGCTGCACAAGGAGCAGCTGGCGCTCAAGGCGGCACAGATGGTGCCGGAGGAGCACGTCATCGTGCTGTACGACCGCGCGCTCTTCGATGACAAGGCCTATATCTCCGACGAGGAGTTCCGGCAGGTGCTCGCGCGCTTCGGCCTGACCGAGCAGCAGGCGCTTTCCCACTACGATACCGTCCTGCACCTCGTCTCCTGCGCCAAGGGCGCGGAGTTTGCCTATAATTTCGGCAACGAGGCGCGCTACGAGCCGCTGGAGCTTGCGCGGGAAAAGGACGATCTGACGCTGCGCGCATGGCGTGCGCACCCGAATCTGCACGTGATCGACAATTCCGTCGATTTTGAGGACAAGATCGCGCGCGGCCTGCGCGCCGTCTATGAAGCGCTCGGCAGGCCCACGCAGCAGGAGGTCTGGCACAAGTATCTCATCGCGCTGCCCACGCTCCAGACGCTCGAGCAGACATATCACGCCGCCAGCATCGACATGATGCAGACCTATCTGACCCGCGCCAACCCCAACATCGTCCGCCGCGTCCGCCAGCAGAAAAACGGCGGAGATTATCTCTATTTCTACACGGAAAAGCGCACGACCGGCTCCGGCCAGTGGGAGACGGAAAAGCCGATCTCCGAAAAGGAATACATCCGCTATCTCATGGAGGGAGACACGAGCCTGCACACCGTCCACAAGACGAAATACCGCTTTGTGTATAACGGCTGCCGGTTCGAGATTGATGTCTATCCGTTCTCGCAGGACCGGGCCATCATGCGTGCCGCATTGCCGGAAAATGCCCCCGTGCTTACCGCGCCGCCCGAGATCACCGTGCTGCGCGAGGTCACCGGCGACCCCGCCTACAAAAACCGCCAGCTGGCGAAAAATCAGAGACTGTAAAAGCTGCCGCCCGCGTTCAGTTCCATCGAACGCGGGCGGTGTGTTTTGTGAAAGGGGCGTTCCGGTGTGCCTCCGGCGGCCCATTCTTTTCCGTCTTGCCGGAAAAGAATGGGAAGAAAAGGGGCGCTGGTTACGGTTTGGTGCGTGCTGCGGGCGGACAGAGTCGTCCGCCACTACGGCGCTGCATCAAAAATTCTGAGCTGCATCAAGCTTTGCGGGAAAAGTCCAGAAAAACCAAAGGGGTTTTTCTGGTCGGTTCAAGGGGGGCCGGGGGGAAATCGAAATCCCCCCGGGCTCGTTTTCTTTTCCCAATCTTTTCTTTTGGAGAAGCAAAAGAAAAGACTGAAAGGCAGCCGCAGATTTCTAATACGAGTTCTTACCTTGCTGTGCGTCTCAAAATGCTGCGGCTTTTCGTTTATTCCACGCCGGTGACTTCGTAATCCTGCGCTTCGACGGCAGCCTTGAGCGTCTCGTTCGAAACATCCTTCGTGAGCGTGACGACGGCGGTGCCGTTGTTGTGATCCGCGACTGCGGAAGCAACGCCGTCCACGGCTTCGAGCGCCTTTTTAACGCGCGCTTCGCAGTGGCCGCACATCATGCCCTTTACGTGTAATGTCTTTGTCATACCAGTGTCCTCCTTATTTTGTTCTGCCAGATGAATTTCCGGCATGGGTTTTCCTTTGTGATCGTGTTTGGCGCTGTAGAGTTTGCACAGGTTCAGCCGCAGCGCGTTCGACACCACGCAGAAGCTGGACAGGCTCATCGCCGCCGCGCCGTACATCGGATTGAGCGTCAGACCCAGCCCGACGAACACACCGGCTGCCAGCGGGATGCCGATGACGTTGTAGATAAACGCCCAGAACAGGTTCTCGTGGATGTTCCGCAGTGCCGCACGGCTGAGGCGGATGGCGGCGGCGACATCGAGCAGCGTGCTCTTCATAAGCACCACATCCGCCGCGTCGATGGCGACGTCGGCTCCCGCGCCGATGGCAATGCCGGTATCGGCGGCGGTGAGGGCGGGGGCGTCGTTGATGCCGTCGCCGACCATGGCGACGGGGCCGTATTTCTGAAGCTCACGCACGACGGCCTCCTTGCCGTCCGGCAGAACGCCCGCGACTACATCGTCCACGCCCGCAAGCTTGCCGATGGCGTCGGCTGTGCGCTGGTTATCGCCCGTCAGCATCACGACGCGGATGCCCATGCCGCGCAGCTGCCGGATGGCCTCCGGGCTTTCCGGCTTGATGGCGTCCGCCACGGCGATGAGGCCGAGGAGCTTTCCGTTTTTCGCGAACAGCAGCGGCGTCTTGCCGGATTGCGACAGTGCGTCCGCCTGCTTGTGGATCTCCTGCGGCAGGGCGAGCTGCGAAGCCATATATTTGACGCTGCCGCCGAGCAGCTGCGCGCCCAATACTGTCGCAGTCAGGCCGCTGCCGGTGATGGCGGCGAAGTTCTCCGCCGCTTCGGGCTGCAACTTTTCTTCTTCGCCGCGCTTCATGATCGCTGCGGCCAGCGGATGCTCGCTCTTGGCTTCCAGCGAGACGGCTGCCTGCAAAAGCTCCCGCTCCGTCACGCCGTCCGCCGGGATGAGATCTGTGACCTCCGGCTGGCCGGAGGTGATGGTTCCGGTCTTGTCCAGGGTGACGATGCGCGTCCGGCCCGTGTGCTCCAGACTTGCAGCAGTTTTGAACAGAATGCCGTTTTTCGCGCCCACGCCGCTGCCGACCATGATGGCGACCGGCGTGGCAAGGCCCAGCGCACACGGGCAGCTGATGACCAGCACGGAAATGCCCCGCGCAAGCGCAAAGGAGAATTCCCGGCCCAGCAGCAGCCAGACGATTGTTGTGACAAGCGCGATGGAGATGACCGCCGGGACGAACACGCCCGCGACCTTGTCCGCCGTCTTGGCAATCGGCGCTTTCGTCGCCGCCGCATCGGAAACCATGCGGATGATCTGGCTGAGTGTGGTATCCTCGCCGACGCGGGTGGCCTCGCAGCGGAGGAAGCCCGAGCAGTTGACCGTCGCGGCGGAAACGCCGTCGCCGGGGGCTTTATCGACCGGGACGCTCTCGCCGGTCAGCGCCGCCTCGTTGACGGCGCTCGCGCCGTCCAGCACAACGCCGTCGACCGGGATGCTCTGGCCCGGACGGACGACGAACACGTCGCCCTTGCGGACCTGCGCGGCGGGAATTTTGACCTCTTTGCCGTCGCGGATGACCGTTGCCGTCTCCGGTGCGAGGGCCATGAGGCTCTTGAGCGCGTCCGTGGTTTTGCCCTTGGAGTGCGCCTCAAGCAGCTTGCCGACGGTGATGAGCGTGAGGATCATGGCGGCGGACTCAAAATAAAATTCGTCCATATACGCCATGGCGGCTTCGCTGCCGCCGTGGAGCTGCGCATCCGTCATGGCAAACAGCGCGTAGACGCTCCACCCATAGGATGCCGCCGCGCCGAGCGAGACGAGCGTGTCCATGTTCGGCGAGCCGCGCAGCAGGCTCTTGGTGCCGCTCACGAAAAATTCCTGATTGATGACCATGACGATCCCGGCCAGCAGCAGCTGGACAAGGCCCATGGCGACGTGGTTGCCGTCAAACCAGCCTGGCAGCGGCCAGCCCCACATCATGTGCCCCATCGAGAAATACATCAGGACGAGCAGGAAGCCAAGCGACGCGAAAAGCCTGCGCTTCAGCACCGGCGTGTCATGGTCGGCAAGCGCGTCCTCCTCGGCGGCGCTGCTCTTCTGCACGCCCTTGACGGATGCGCCGTAGCCCGCATCCTGCACGGCCTTGATGATCGCGTCGGGTGAGGCCGAACCGTCGACCATCATTGAATTTGTCAGCAGACTCACCGAGCAGCTGTCCACGCCCGACAGTCCCGACACCGCCTTTTCGACCCTGGCAGAGCAGGCGGCGCAGCTCATGCCTGTCACTTCATACTGTGTCATTTGCTTGTGTCTCCTTTTTTACGCAGCTCATTTCATGAGCTTCTGGAGCGTGCAGACCAGCTCGTCTATGACCTCGTCCTTGCCGTCGCGGATATCATTGACGACGCAGGAGCGGATATGGCTGGCAAGCAGCTCCTTATTGAATGCGTTCACCGCGGCGTTCACCGCAGCGGACTGGACAAGGATATCCGGGCAGTAGGCCCCGTTTTCGACCATGCCCTTGATGCCCCTGATCTGCCCCTCGATGCGGTTGAGGCGGTTCATCAGCGCTTTATATTCCTCCGGTGAACGCTCCTTATGCCGCTCACGGCAGCAGCATTTTTTATCTTCCATCATTTCACCTCTTCGCATACCCCCTTGGGGTATCTTGAATATATACCCCCAAGGGGTATTTGTCAATAGGCATACATATATTTTCTCCGGAAAATATAAAAAATTCTCAGACAGATATATCCGTCTGAGAATTTTTGTCGATCAAAGCTGAGCAATGACCTCGATCTCGACAAGGGCGTCCTTCGGGACTCTTGCGACCTCGACTGCGCTGCGCGCGGGATAGCGTCCCTCGGTGAAGAAAGTGCCGTACACGGCGTTCATTGCGGCGAAGTTATTCATATCCGAAAGGAAAACCGTAGTCTTGACGACGCTGTCCATAGTGCCGCCGGCAGCCTCAAGGATACTGCGGACATTGGTAAGGGACTGTCTGGTCTGCGCCTCTATCCCCTCGGGGAACTTCCCGGTCTTGGGATCAAGCGGGAGCTGACCCGAAACAAAAAGCATGTCCCCAACGCGCACAGCCTGAGAATACGGGCCTATCGCGCCGGGAGCCTTATCGGTACTTATCGGTCTTTTCATTGAGCTTACCTCCTGTTTGCTTTGGTAATCATATTTTATCATCGCAGCCCTGATGTGTCAATCGAATGTGTAAGTTTCCATTTTGGTTGTATTTTGTTTATTGTTTCACATTTGATTTTTCGCAGTCTTCTGCATATTTACTTAATCTTTTCGGTTTATTTACGTAAAATCTCGGTTTTGCTTCTTTCCATTTTGGTTGAATTGTGTTAGAATAAGATATATTTGAACGTCAACTGATGAAAGGAAGGTACAGTATATGAGTTGGCAGGAAGAGCTGAGCAAAGGAATACGTACCGCGGAGCAGCTCGCGGAATACATGGGATGGGATCAGGAGAAACTTGAAGCGTGCAGGCAGATCGCCGAGCGCTACCCGATGATGATAACGCCGTATTACCTCTCGCTTGTGACTAAGGACGACCCAGATGACCCGATAGCGCGCATGTGCATACCCTCGGCGGATGAGTTCGTGCCGGGCGGCTCGTTCGACACGAGCGGTGAGGCCTCGAACACAAAGCTTGAGGGTCTGCAGCACAAGTATAAACGCACAGTCCTGCTGCTCTCGACGAACCAGTGCGCGATGTACTGCCGCCACTGCTTCCGCAAAAGGCTTGTCGGCCTGAGTAATGAAGAGCTCAACAAGCGCGTCGACGAGGTCGTCGAATACGTCGGCAGCCACCCGGAGATAAACAATGTGCTCATCTCCGGCGGGGATTCGCTGCTGAACCCGAACCACATCATCGAGCGCTATCTGCGTGAGCTGTCGGCAATCGACCACCTTGACTTCATACGCTTCGGCTCGCGCCTGCCGGTCACGCTGCCTGAGCGTATCTACGGCGACGGCGAGCTTCTCGATATGCTCGATGAATACTCGGACATAAAAACGATCTACGTCGTCACCCAGTTCAACCACCCGCGCGAACTGAGCCCGCAGGCCCAGCGGGCCCTGGACGCCCTGCAGGAATGCGGCGTCATGGTGCGCAATCAGACAGTGCTGCTGCACGGCGTCAACGATCACGGCCCGACCTTGGGAAAGCTGCTGAAGGAGTTGGTGCGCCGAGGCGTCGTGCCCTACTACGTTTTTCAATGCCGCCCTGTAACCGGAGTAAAAAACAACTTCCAAGTGCCCATTTCGCAAGCCTACGCCATCGTGGAAGAGGCCAAGCAAATGCAGAACGGCCTGGGCAAGACATTCCGCTATGTGCTTTCGCACGAGACAGGCAAGATAGAAATACTCGGTCCTGTGGGAAACGGGCGCTGGCTCTTCAAGTATCACCAGGCCAAGACGCAGGAAGACCAGGGCCGTCTGTTCAGCGTGACGCTACGCCCAGGCCAGCGCTGGCTGGGCGGGAAGGATGTGCGTGAGATTCCGTGGGAAGACGCGGAGGATTCCGTGGGCGCGTCCGCCTGAGCATGTCAACACAAGAAGATTGCGGAATGCTCCGGCGATGAAACGTCAAAGCCCGGCTGTTGGAATGGCCGGGCTTTGACGTTTCGAGTT
>ERZ857757.1989-NODE-1989-length-14412-cov-4.230759_pt1 | contig 14412 bp, 8 predicted proteins | sample MGYA00519764_ERZ857757 | MGnify/ENA primary metagenome ERZ857757 (study PRJEB31778, sample SAMEA3449359) | human gut metagenome | biome: human gut; feature: human-associated habitat; material: faeces | place: United Kingdom | collected 2010/2012 ... | reverse complement strand
TCCGGGTAGCCGTTCTTCCACCACCCCACGCGGGTCTTGTCGGGGTAATACACCCCGCCGATGTAGTTGCCCTGAAGCGACGGTCCCGAGTAGCGCTCCTCGAAATTGGCACGGCCGCCCATCACGCCGTTGCCCAGCGCGAAGAGCGATTCGGCGGCCTCGACCCGCGCGGGGTCGAAATCGGCCTCGACGATCCGCCAGGGGTCTGTGACGAGGTTCAGTCTATTTCTCTGCATAACATCTCAAACGTAAATCCTTCGAAACCTTTCAGCTGCATCGAGGCCCCCGCGAGCAGAGGGCTGCCGCCGACACCCACCGAGCGCATACCGGCGCGCGCCGCGGCCTCGATACCCGCGGCGGCGTCCTCGAACACTACGCAGTTTTCGGGCCGCACACCGACCGCCCCGGCCCCTTTGACAAAAACCTCTGGATCGGGCTTGGGATGCGTGACCCCGGTGCCATCGACCACGGCGTCGAACAGCGGCCGAAGCCCGCAGCGGTCGAGGATCGTCCCGGCGTTCTTCGACGCGGAGCCCAGCACGGTCAGCACGCCGTGGGCGCGCACGTCGCGCAGGAACGCGGCAGCGCCCGGAAGCACCTCCGCGGGCGTCATCGCCGAGACATAAGCCAGATAGCGGGCGTTTTTCTCCGCGGCGAGACGTTCCTTTTCGGCCGGGGAGAAGCGGTCATCCAGTCCCCCGGCATGCAGCACGATGTCGAGCGAAGCCATGCGGCTCACGCCTTTGGTGGCTTCTCCCGCCTCGGGCGTGAACTCGAAACCCAGCTCCCGGGCCAGCGAGGCCCATGCCAGATAATGATAACGGGCCGTATCGACGATAACTCCGTCGAGATCGAACAGACAGCAAGCGATCATTTTTCGTAATTTCGGAGGTTAAAGATACGATTTTTTCCCGACATCCGTCCGCTCCGAACAAAGAACTTCGCCGCTCAACGGTCCGACGGCTCCGTGATGACCACGGGAGGCCCCGACGGCACGAAGCGGGACAAATCCCCGATTCCCGAGCGCGTTCCGACCGGATAAGCCGGGCGCTGATCTTCGAGCAGAAACGCGTCGAACGTATAATCCGGCTCGCCGGCGAGCCTCCGGATACGCCGGATCTGGGCCCATCGGCTCGGGGCGTTGAAATAGGCGACATTGTCGTTCATGCAGCTGTTCTCCTCCGGACGCCAGATCCCCGAACGGTAGGTGCCCGCCCCGGGATAGGTTCCGACCATCGGATAATCGGGCCGCGCGGCGAAATCCCGCCACGTCGTCTGGGAGATGTCGGGCGAAAAGTCCGCATTGATATAGAATCCGAAGTTTTTGAAACTCTCGATTTCGCTCCGGGTTTTCGCCGGAATCTCGGTCTCGTAATAGACGTATTCGTCGAGCAGCTTGGCGAAACCGTGTCCGCCGGCCTCGTGCACCACAAGTTTGTCGAAACTGCTTCCGACGGGAATCATGGAGATCGAAAAACCGTCGGTCCACATCAGACAGGTCCCGGCATACACCGCCCGGTTGATCGGCATGACGACCGTCAAATCCTGCATGCGGCGCCCCGTCAGTGCCGTCACCCGCGTCAGCCAGTCGCGGACGGCTCCGTCATCGCACGAAATCGAGGTCGATACCCCCTGCCACAGCGTCGAGAATTTCGTATCCACGGTCTCCGACGGAGAGACACAGCTCATGCCCGCCTCCTCGGAAATCGCAGTCAGCATGTAGACATCGAAATAGGAGCGGTAGGCGCTGTAAGGATAGACCGAGAAGAAGGCTTCGGCCGCTCGCCGCATGTCGGTTTCATACTTCCCCGTTCCCCGGGCCATCTCGGCAAGCGTATAGCCGTCCCCCACGACGACCAGACACACGCCGTTTCCGGATGTGGCCCGTTGCAGCGCAACGACCTCGCCGTCGCCGTAGTTTCTCACCGGATCGAAGGCCCGCTGCACGAGAACGACATCCTGCGTGAACCGGCCGGCCGTCACATGCAACGTCACGGACCTTTCCGCGCCGAGATTCGTCGAGACCCGGATGCGCATCCGCGCCCCCTCGACCACGGCCGTACACCACTCCGCCTGCGGGGAGAGCGTGACTTCGAGCGGTTCGGAAGCCGATCCGACCGTCAGATACTCGGTGGTATTGAGAGCCGGCAATTCGAGTCGTCCGGGAGTCACGAGGGTCGGAGCCTGCGTAACCGCAACCACCTGCGAAAGCTCCGCCGCATCGAAATAGACCGAGGCATCGCGCTGTGCGAAATCCGCGTTCGGTGCGACGTGCAGCCGGACCCGATGTTTCCCGGCTCCGCCCGAGGCGGGTTCGGTCGTCAGCCACTCCCGCGCTATCGGAGGCGACACCTCCGAAGTCCAGGCTCCGTCGGCCTGCAATTCGATCCATTCGTCCCCGCCCTCGTGCGGCAACACGACACTCCGGGGCGAAACCTCCAACAGCGTCGTCCGATCCTGCGAAGTCGTGCAGGCGCAGCACCCGAGCAGCGCGATGCCCCACAACAACCGTAAATAACTCTTCATGGCAAACTCTTTTTATGCGAACGAAACGATCCGGGCGACTCCGGATCGAAAACAAACGGGAAAGCACCTCGCGTAAGAGGAGAGGTGCTTTCCCGAATTGCAGAGACGGCTATTGCGCGGCCTTCTCGAAACGATACCCAAAACCGAAGAAGTAGGATTCAAAACACTCCGTATCCCACCACAAAGGCAGGAAGGGAGGCTCGTCGAAGTCGCGCAGGAAGAGGATCATCGATCCGTCCTTGTCCAGCATGAGCGCGATAGTCAACTTACCAAGTTTTTCGTTCGAATTGTCGAAAGAGCGGTTTCCGCTGCTCAACTGGAAATAAGTCAGATCGTACGAACCTTCATAGAAGAAATATTCCTCACCGACCGTTGTATAAGACCCGCTCACTTTGCCCTCCACATTGTTGAGGGGTGCGGTATAGGTCATGTCACACGTCCGGAAGAGGTTGGCCAGATCGGCCGGATCGCCCGTGCTCGACGGCGTGAACATCGCATGGTCCCCTTCATCCGTGATCGTGATCGTAAAACCGTCGTTGTGGCTCGGAATCGCGTCAACATCCATCTCTTCAAGCATCGCATAAAGTTCGAGATCTTCTTGACCGATCAGCTCCTTGTGCTGCCACGTGCCGGCCAGCGCCGCATAGGTAAGCAGCCCCTTGACCGTGACGGTTACGCTCGCGGTCTCTCCGGCGACGAAGCGTCCGCCCTGCTCATCCACGCCGAGCTTCAGCGTCGCGGGATTGGCAAGGTCAGCATCGGGACCCGGAAGCAGCGTCAGCGTCGCCGTGTTGCCGTCTTTCGGAACGATGAAAGAGGTGGCTTCGTCCTTCACCAGGAAGTGCTTGCCCAACTCGGCCGTCGAGCCCGAAAGGACCTTGAACGGCAATTCGAGATCCTTAGGCGCCTTGAAGTTCTCGTCGCCTACGGTCAGCGTAACATCCAGCGACTCCTGCAATTCTGCCGCCGCCGTCGTGAAGCTGTAAACATAAACGCTCGACTCGACCAGATTTACCGTCGTGGAAGCGACCCGCCCGATCACATATCCCTTACCGGCAGCAAGGTTGAACGTCAGGGTCTTGGCCTCCTTGTAAGCCTGCTTGGGCGTTACGGTGACGGTCGCCTCGGTCTTGCCGGCTTCGAGCAGGAAGCTCTGCGCGGAAAGCTCGTAATCGGCCGTCGTGGCCGTACCGCCGACCGTGAATCCGATATTCAGATTCGACGCCGCAGCCTGCGACGCCACCACCTTGATCTCGATCGGTTCGTCGTCCAGCGTATAGGACGATGCTGAAAATTGCACATTGGCAGCCGAACCCGATCCGGGTTCGTCGTCGTCGCCGCACGCGCCCAACGACAACGTCGTCAGAAGCGCCACGGACAAATACAAATACTTTTTCATAATCCGTCTTTATTTAGTGAAACAATCAGAGTATCAATTTCCGACCGCCGATTCGTACTCCGAACGAATCTCCCGCCACGTTTCGAGCTCCTCGGCCGATGCCGATTCGCCGACAATCGGCAGCAGATCGTACGATCCGCCCGAGCTCCGCGGCGGCACATCGTCGTATTCGTCGCATCCCGCGGCAAAAAGTCCCGCCGACGCCAACACCGTCAGCGCTGCGAAAAATATCCATTTCCTTCGTTTCATAGCTTTGCGATTCAAAATTCATAACCCGGGTTCTGGGCGATCTTTCCCTGACTGTTCCGGATGTCCCGGACACTCACGGGCATCGTATAGAGATACCGCCGCACCACGTATTTGACCGGCAGCGTGCTTCCCGACTGCTGGATCACCCACCATTCGGGACAGCCGTTGCGCTTGAGTTCGAACCAGCGGTCGCCCTCCATGTAGAGCTCCTTGCGCCGCTCGTCCAGAATGGCGGAAATCAACGGCGTGAGGGGCTTGCCCGCGGCATCCACCGTGATCAGCGCCCCGGGGTCCGGCTCGGGAAGCGTCCGAAGCGTGTAATCCTCAACATCTTCGATACGCTTGCGGCGCAGTTCGTTGAGCAGCGACAATGCCTTCGCCTCGTCCTGCTGCGCCCCCGGGTGGGCATAACTCTCGGCAAGCATCAGATGCAGTTCCGAACCCCGGACCCGCGCCGTCACGGTCTTCCGGTTAACCCGCTTCGCATCGCACATGATGTTCCAACGCACATCCTTCTGCGGTTCCGCACCGAAAAGTTTCAACAGCGTGGCATTCACCGGCCGCGTGTTCAGGTATCGCTGAAAAGTCTCGTCGTAGAGTGTCTTCACGTCGTCGTCGCCCGTCGTCCGGTCGCGGATGATGACCTCCTGCAACCGCTCGCCGTAAGACTGGATCGACTCCGTATAAACGCTTCTGTCCGCAAGGGCGTAGGACGGTACGGCCAACAGCTCCTCGCACAGCGGAATCACCTCGGACCACTCTTCCGCCCAGAAATAGAGCTTGGCCAGGTAGGTCTTCGCCACCGCCTCCGTGAAAAGATACGACTCGTCGGTCATGTGGCAATCGATCGCCTTGCGGAAGAGCGAAACCGCATACTCGTAGCTCCGGGCGAGGGTGTTGCGGTCGGGCACCATATCGCTTTCCACATCGAAACGCTCGACGATGGGAATGCCCGGCAGAGAGGAGGCCGTCGCCGCATCGTACGGCTCGCAATAGATCCGGATCAGATTGTAATAGCATACGCCCTTGATGGCATAGGCTGCGGCACACAACGCCCGGGCCTTCGCGGAGTCCTTTTCGAGCATGTGCTCCAGAATCAGGTTACAATCCTTGATCGCCGAATAAAGGCCCTCGTAATATCCCTTCTGAAAGTTGTTCGCCACATCGCCCGCATAGAGCGTCAGACGCCCGGCCGAGATGTTCGCATCGAGATTGTCGGAGATCGACTCGTAGAGAATCACCCGGTCGTAGCAGCCCAGAATATCTTCGTCCGTACCCTCCTCGATGGCATACAGCATGTTGTTCAGCAAGGCTTCGAAATCCTCCTCCGTTTCAGGGATGATCTTTCCCTGCGGCGTCACGTCAAGATAACGCTTGCATCCGCCGAAAAGCAGCGCTGCCAGGACTATCATCCATATTTTCCGTTTCATAATCCGCTGTTTTTAGAATCCGAGCGTCACGCCGAACGTCACGGAGCGCGTCGTGGGATAGATCGCGCCCGGAACCTCCGGGTCCATGCCCTTGTAATCGGTGAATGTAAAGAAGTTGGCCAGACTTACGTTGAAGCTCACGGCATCGAATCCACCCCGGTTGACCACCTTGCGCGGCAATGAGTAGGAGAGCGTGATGTTCTTGATCCGCACGTAAGAAATCTTGTAGATATAGATTCCATCGACCACGGCATTGGAGGTCGGATTCGACTGGTCGAAATGGTACTTCGCGTCGAACGAGTCGTAGATCCGCGGGTACTTCGTCCCCGTAGGGTTCGCCTCCGTCCAACGGTCGGTGCGGTCTTTCCAGACATTCAGGTGGTTCGAATACAGATCGCTGTACTCCGTCTGCGCCCGGTCCATCGTGGAGACGCTTCCCGCAGCGATCTGGCTGTAAGTCGCCGGCGACTCGTTGCGGTCATAGGCGTAAGACCCGAACGAAAAGACGCCGTTGACCGACAGACGCAGATTCCGGTATCCGGCCGAAAGGCTGAAACCGCCGTTGAACGGCGCCTCCCGGTTCCCCAGATAGTAGAGGTAGTTGGCTTCGTCGGTGTAGTCCGCATCGCTCGAAATGACCGCATCGGGGCGCAGTTTGAATTCGTAAAGACCCGTCAGGGGGTCGATCCCGACCACCTTGCCGCCGATGAGCGCCCGGGCCGGATAGCCCTCGTAGTAGTTGAGCTTCATATGCTGGAACGATACCGAACTCGCATATTCGAGCACCTTGTTCGAGTTGAAAGCGAAATTGACCGAAGCATCCAGCGTCCAGTCCCGGGTCTGAACGATCCCGCCCCGGAGCGTGAACTCGATACCCCGGTTGCGCAGGCGGGCGAAATTGGCCGCCTGATGGGTGAATCCCGTGGTCACGTAGAGCGGCTTGTCGTCCACAGCGCCTTTGGTCAGACGGCTGTAATACTCCGTTTCGAGCGAAAGCCGGCCGTCCAGGAATCCCAGGTCCAGACCCACCTTCACGTCGTTGACCTTCTCCCACCCCAGATTCGGATTGGGCGCCGAAGAGATCGTTCCGACCAAATGGTTCTGGTTCATATATTCGCGGTAGGTCTGCAACGAATAGTTCATCATCAGCTGCGGTGAAGCGCTCGTCACGATATTTCCCGTAAAACCGTAAGAGGCTTTCAGCTTGGCGTAATGGAGCACCTTGCGGGCCGATGCCATGAAGGGCTCCTCGGTCAGAATCCAGGCTCCGCCCACACTCCAGTTCGGATTGAACTGCGCATGCGTGCCGAAATAGGAGCTGCCGTCGGCGCGCCCCGTGACGCTCAGAATATAACGGTCCCGGAACGAATAGTCGGCCGAAAGGTAGAACGACGCATAGCGGGACTTGGTGAAATACTCGCCCGTCAGACGCTCGATCTCCCGCAACGTGCTCTCCGAGGGTTTCTCGATCGGCGGAAGGGCCGTATTCCCGGTCCGCGGATCGTAGTTGAACCGTTTGTTGAAGAGCGTATGCGAATCGTTGCCCCGCAATTCGGCTCCACCCACGACATTCAGCGTATGCCCCTCGCCGTACTCCCCGACATAGGAGAGATGACCGCGCAGCAGATACCCCGTGCGGCGGCTCTTGTTTTCCAGAATGGAGCCGTAGAGATTGCCGTTATGCGTACGGTGGATGCTCAACCGGTCCTTGAAAGCCCCGTAGGTGTCCTCCTCCCGCGTGGTCTGCGTATCGTTGTTATTGAAATTGTAGGAGGCCAGACCGACGAATTTCAGATTCTCCAGCAGCTTGTATTCGAGCCCCATACGCACCTCCGTCGAGACATAATCGGTCTTCGTCTTGTTGCCCTCGATCTCCCGGAGAATGTTGAAGCCCTTTTCCGGCAGGTCCTCATAGGTATCGCGGTTGTAGTTGGGCAGCGAAAGCCACGTCTGGTCGTTCGCATAGCTTCCGTCGTCGTTGTAGGGTTTCTCGTAGGGATTGGCGAAGTAGGCATAGGTGAAGGGATCGACACTCGGATTCGGCGTATCGGCCTGCCGGTACGAAATGTCGGCCCCCACGTCGAACGACAGGCGCCGCGTCGGTTTGAATCCCAGATTCGCCTTGAAGGTGTAGCGGTCGGCGCTGTCCTCGATGAGCATGCCCTGGTCATTGGTGTAACCCAACGAAAGATAGTAGTTGTAGGCATTCTCGCCGCCGCTCACCGAAACATGGCCGTTTACCGACACGGCGTTGCGAAGAATCACGTCGTACCAGTCGGTGTCGGTCGCAGCCAGACTGTTCAGATAGGCTTCCTGCGCCGCCGGGTCGCCCTTGAGATGCGAAAAGGCCAGCTGTCCCGAACGCACCTGCCCCACGATGCCCACCGTAGGATAGATCACCGACGGGTCCAGAAGCGACTGCGCATATTTCTCAGCCGCGAATTCGTCCCAAAGCTCCCGCTCCCAGGCCAGTTTCTCGGCCGTATTCATCAGCGACGGCTGCCGCTGCGGCCGGAACGAAACCGTGACATTCGACGAGAAATTGACCTTCATCTTGCCGGCCTTGCCCCGCTTGGTAGTCACCACGATGACGCCGTTCGCCGCCCGGGAACCGTAGATCGCAGCAGCCGCGGCATCCTTCAGCACGACGATCGACTCGATATCGTTCGGGTTCACCCCGCCGATACCGTAAATGAAAATATCGTCGAAACCTCCGGCCTTGAGTTCGTTGGAACTCAGATTCGTACTCGGACCCTCGTTCTGCATCGGGACCCCATCGACCACCCACAGCGGCGCCGTATTTCCCGAGAGGTTGGCGATGCCGCGGATACGAATCCGCTGACTGGCCCCCGGCCGTCCCGTCGTCGGCGTCACCGAAACGCCGGCCAGCTCGCCCTGCATCAGGGCATCCACCGAGGTCTGCGGCTTGAGTTTCAATTCGTCGGCCGTCAGGATTCCCACCGAACCGGTAACCTTCTTGACCGTGGTCTGCGAATATCCCGTCACGACGACCTGTTCGATCTCCGTGGAGGAGGGTTGCAGAACCACGTCCAAACGTGTACGCCCCGGAGCCACGACCTGCTCCTGCGTCTGATAACCGACAAATGAAAACAGAAGGGTCTTGCCGCCTTCGGGAATCCGGATTTGGTAGCGTCCGTCGGAATCCGTGATCGCCCCGCTGCTGCGCGCCTCCTTCACGACCACCGTCGCCCCGACGACGGGCATCCCGTTCACATCCGCAACCCGCCCCGTGACGGACCGCGGCTGTGCGAACGCAGCACCGCACTGCAACAGAACCGACAGCAGAACCAAGGCTTGACGTAAAATCATCTTCATAGGCCTCAATCGTTATAGGTGTACAAACTTATCGTCACTTGTTTTCAAGAAAGTGCGTCACCCGACGCAGCAACAATGCGTAGTGTCCCCGCATCTGCGGCGAGGCGCTCCGATTCCGGGCGGCCGCAATCCGATCCCGGCAGTCGAGCAGCACGCCGTAGAGCAGATGGCCGTCCTCGGGCCGCGTGAGGTAGGAAACCCCGGCAAGCGGAGCGAAGCCTGCGGAATTCTCCGCCGTCACAGCCTCGGCGAAATAGTCCGAACGCAGCTTCGATTTCCGGCCCGCGGCCTGTTCGGCAAGGGCCAGCAACCGATTCAGGAATCGCAGTTGCAGCGGCTGTTTGACGAGTTCGTCCGCCGGGTCCGCATTGTCCCAAAGATAGGCCGAAAGGTCGTCCAGCGCCTCCGCGCGCGTGTAAGCCTCCCCGTCGGTCAACGAAGCGCAGAGCGCAATGCGGTCCAGGCTTCCCAGAATCCGGTCGAAAGTCTCCGTACGGATGAAATCCGCGATTCCGGGGTTGAGCCCCTCCCCCACGATCAGCGAACGGCTGTCGAGCCATTGCAGATCGTCGAGCCGCGACAGCAGCCACCGCATCGCCTCCCGCTGCGTCCCGGCGGGAAGCGGCTCGAAACTCCGGCCCGCATCTCCGGCATAGCGTTCGTTGATCCGCACTCCGCCCAAACGGGCGATCACGGAGCCGAACAACGCATTGCAATAGAACGAAACCGACTCGGGGAAGGCCGAACGGTAGGCATAATCGACATCCTCGTCGTCGATCCACTCCGAGACATGGCGCAGAACAACGGCAAGATTCGCCAGCCCGGCATCGGCCGCCCGCAACGGATCGTCGCCCAGATCCGAGGCCCGGGCCCGGGGATCGAGCGCGAATTTTCCCGGCTGTTCCCGCAGAAAACGACACGACGGATCGTCGCTCACCGCCCCGTCGCCGTAAAGCCACTCGACGGCGCGGTAATCGTACGGCCCCAGCGATGTCTGACAGAGTTTCACGCCGTTCCGGAAATCTTCGGGACGCGCCGCATAGTTCAACGGCAGCTCGTCGAGAATCGAGGCCGAAAGTCCGTTCGCGGCCGTATAATGCGCGCTGCGCAGCGAATCGAGCGGCACCGTCTGCGAAGCCCCCATGTTGGGCAGCAGCCCCAGGCAAAAACCCGTATAACGGGCCACCTTCGCCGACAGGCTCTCGCCGAAAAGCGCCTCGTCGAGTTCCAGCCGCCGCGCCCGGGGATCGGCGGCTCCCGTCTGAAGAAGCCGTTCGGTCTGGATCTGCGGCCCGATATTGTGGCTGATGTAGATGTTGGCGCTCAGAATCTCTCCCGTCCGCGGATCGGTCCAGGCGTTGAACCGCAGATCGCGGGCCGGCGAAGGAACGTAGCGTACGGCCGAATAGCGAATGTCGTTCACGTCGGGCAGCCCCTCCGCCGAGACACGCCGCACCTCGATGGCCCGCGGAAGACCGATCCGCTCGAAGGCATCGTTCCAGAGCAGTATGCCCCGTTCGATATAGGGTTTCCACGCCGCAGGAAAACGCTCGTCGAGATAGAAGACGATGGGACGCCCGGCATCCACCCGCCACCGGGAGGCGTAATAACGGACTTCGGCGCCCTGCCGGTCGGCGCTGTATTCGACGTAACGCGACGTGGAGGTGCCCACGCGCAGATCCGCTTCACGGACCGTCGTCATCGGTTCGGGCAGCAGCAGGAACGATGTCCGCACGGCCGCCGTGAAGAGCTCGGGATCGCCCCGAGAAATCACGCCGAAAGCGTAGGACGAGACTTCGTAGGAGAGTTCGCTCACCACCGAGACATTGTCGCTAAAGGCCGCTATATCGCGTATCCAGGAGGCTTCGGAACGGTATTCGTAACTCCGCAGGACGAATCCGTCGCGGCTGCTGTAACTCTTCGGGTCCTTGGGCGAAAGGTAACTCTCGCCGTTCCGGAAGAACGATGTCGCACGCACCACGACGCCGCTGCTGTCGGGCGTAACCGCCTCGATGGGAAACGACGCGATCACGGAGGGCTGCCGGCTCGCGGCCAGCGCCCGCCCGATCGCCGGATCGTCGCTGCGCGAACGGCTGTCGAGTGCGGCAATCTGCAAAAGCGAATCGGTTCGCTGGAAAACGACATGGCGCGGACGCGAAGGCTGCATTCCGACCGACGACTCCTCGCCGTCGCTGACCGACAGCACCGTAACCCCCAGCAGCAGGTCACGTCCGAGCATCGAATCGGGCACCTCGAAATAGACATCCCCGTCGAGCAGATGCAGGGTGAACAATCCCTGCACCGTTCGGGGATTCTTACCGGCGAAAAGCCGTTCGTAAGCCGTCTTACGCGGTTCGGGAGCCGTCGCGCGCCGCTTGCGGGCCGCCGCGGGCGTCGCATCGCACAGCACCGACAACAGCATCAACAGCGTCACGATCCATCGCATATCGTATCTTTCTCTCATAACCGCCGTCATTTCAGATAGGATTCGATCGTATGCAACAGCGAACGGTAGTGCAGCCGGGTCTGCGGATCGGGATGGTTCCGCTGTCCCTCCAGCAAACGCCGGATCTTCAGCACGCAGTCATAGGCGAGTCCCTCCATCGGCCGCTCTTCGTAAAACAGCGGCATGGGATCGTCATACCCCGCCACAGGTCCCGGACAACCTGCCGAAGCGTTCGGCAGCAGGGACCGGTCCGTGCGGAACGCCTCCGGAACCTCCATCCGCCGCATGGCCGCAAGGCTCTTGGAATTTCCCTCTTCACGCAATGCGGCCACCTTGCCGAGCGTCTCCAGGAAAAGACGCTGCCGCTTGATCTGCGAGAGATTCAACGCCTTCCGGCGAAGGGTCGGAGCCCAGATCCGGTCGTAAATCAACGACATGCACGCTTCGGGCGTGAAGGCGTCGTTCTCGGCCAGCGCAGCCGAAAGCCCCACTTTCGAGGGCGACGCCACGACGGCTTTCATCACAGCCTCGCACACGGCGTCCGCGGCCGAGGCCACCAGCCCCAGATTGCCCGTCACACTCCGGTCGTCCAGCCACTCCATGTCGTCGAGCTGTCCCAACAGGAATTCCAACGCCCGAACCTGACGCTCGCGGGGAACGCTCCGGTAATGTTCGACCGAGTCTCCGACGTGTTTCTCATACAGATACACTCCGCCCACGTCTGCATAGACATGGTTCAGATAGGTGAAATACTGGTTGACGATTCCGTTGTAGATGGTCTTGCGGTAGCTGTAATCCCGGTCGTCGGATTCGGTCCAGGCATTGAGGTGCGAAAGCACGTATTTCAGATTGGAGATGCCGTATTCGGAAGCCTTGACGTGATCGTCGCCCAGATCCTCGGAGAGGGATCGGGGGTCAAGCGGCTCGGAGAACTGCTGCTTGCCGTAGCGCAGGGCCGGATCGGCCGACGCCTCGCGCAGCCATTGCGAGGTGATCGCATACTCCGCCTCGGGGCTCCCGGCGAAAAGCGGCGTATAGTTCCATTTCACCAGAAACCGGTCGTAAACCCCGAACCGCGGAGGCGTCATCCGCACGCCGCGCTCGAAATCGCCCGGCTGGGCGACATAGTTGAAACGGGCGTAATCCATGATCGACGGGGTCGTTCCCGTCTCGCGGGTGAAAGAGGGGCTCCGCAGCGAATCCACGGGGATCACGGAAGATGCGCCCATGTTGTGCATGAAGCCCAGGCAATGCCCGATCTCGTGCGAAAGCACATACCGCAGGGCGTCGCCGATGATCTCCTGAGGAATCTGCTTCTGCCGCACGCGCGGATCGGCCGGCGAGGTCTGTATGAAAAGCCAGTTGTTGATCAGCTCGATCACATCGTGATAAAGATAGACCGAGGCGCTGACGATCTCGCCGCTGCGCGGATCGGTCCACGAGGGGCCCATAGCATTCTGAATCGTCACCGGGGCATACCGCACGCACGAATATTTGAGGTTGTCGGGGTCGAATTCGGGATCGTCCTCGGGAAAAAGCCGCGCCTGGACGGCATTGCGGAAACCGATCTGCTCGAAAAGTTCGCTCCACTGATTCACCCCTTCGATGACGTACGGAAGCCACGTGCGGGGAAAATTACGGTCGATGTAAAAGACGATCGGCTTGACCGGGTCCACCAATTCCCCGCGCCGGTAGGCTTCGATGTCCGAGGGCTCCAGCCGCCAGCGGTTGGCATACCATATCGGACGGGCCCCCTGGGTCGTGGGAGAATAGAGCATCTTGCCCGTCGGAAAAACGGCGATGCGGCTGTCGGTGATCCGGGGGCTGACGGGAAGACTGTCGAGCAGCAGGATGGAACGTGTGGCAGCGATCGTAACCGGCACATCCCGCAGCCCGCGCTCCGAGATCGTCACCCGGTAATTCAGACTGCTGCTGACCGAAACGTTATCCGAAAAGGACTTGATTCCGGTCACGTAGGACTTCTCCTTTTCGAACGACTCCTTGCGTTTGAGGCGTCCCGAAAGCGTGTGCTGGCTGTATTTGTCGAAAGGCGACAGCCGCTCGTCATCGCTGACAAACAGATTCGTGGCGTCCACGACCACCGCCGAGCTGTCGGGCGTAAAGGTCTCGATCTTGAACAACCGGTAAATAGCGCCGATATTGCTCGTTGCGAGCGCCCGCCCTATTTCAGCATGATCCGGGAGGGGGGGGGAGACAGTCCGCTCCGAAATCAGCCGCATGGCGATCCGGTCTCCCGCACGCGTGAATGCGAAATGAAGCGGATCTTTCGGCTTGGAGCCCACGATTCCGTGACCGTTGTCGCTGGTAGCCGAGATGGTCGTTCCGAGCAGCATGCTCCGGTCCATCAGCCGGAGCGGAATCTCGAAATAGACCCGTCCTTTCATCTCATGCAGCGTGAAAAGGCCCCGGGCTATGCGGTGTTCCTCCTTGAAGAATTTGTCGTATGCCGAACTTTTCGTGGTGTCACGCTGTTCGGCGGGCGCCTTGCGGCTGCGTTTTCCACAAAGTCCGAACGCCTGCTGCGAGCCGCATAACGACAAGACCACAAGCAAAAAAAGGGGCGAAATTGTCCGAACGTAAAACTTCATCATTCAAACAGGGTTAGAACAAGCAGATTAACCAAAGAAATACCGACAAAATTCCCGAAGAGAGCCCTTTCTCGCTATCGAAAGGAGCCATCCTCCACGAGGAACCTAACAAACCTCTACAAAGATATAAAAAATTTATCGGAAAACAAACCGGAAACGAGTTTTTCGCACGGGTTGTCGTTCGCGTCGCAGGCAAAGACCGACCGACCCTATATATATAAGACAGGGCCGTAACTTTTTCAAGCTACGACCCTGTCTGAAAATCCGCGGCAGATGCCGCCGCAACCGCCGGAAACTACTTCCAGAGATCGCGGGGATATTTCCCGTCGGCGATCATCTTCTCGATGGCGGCCATCAGCGCCGGTTTGTCCTCCTTGTAGGTGACGCCGTGCCACTGGGCGGCCGAACGCAGCACGC